>Ga0308169_10002471_pt1 | contig 19118 bp, 30 predicted proteins | sample PhyBR1_2_FD_202139 | JGI IMG/M metagenome (GOLD analysis project Ga0308169, IMG submission 202139) | Phyllosphere microbial communities from UC Gill Tract Community Farm, Albany, California, United States - DLSLSB.R1 | ecosystem: Host-associated > Plants > Phyllosphere > Unclassified | place...
TGCGCGAAGCCGATCGATCGCTGGACATTGTCCGCGTTGAGACTCTCATGACGGGGTCACTACGGCTGGACATTTTCGCCGGATCCATGGTATGCATCCGTGTATCTACAAGGATCCTCTTCGGCACTGTCCGCAAGCCCGACGGTCACGGCGTTCGACCTCAGCACGCTGGTCTTCGGAGACTCTTACACTTGTAGGCGGGGCACACCTCACGCCGGAGGGGGACCGAAAACGGGCGGAAGTACGACTGGGTTGCCGCCGTACACGCGGTAACAGTCCTGGCTGGCTGACGCCGTCCTGAGATTGAACGTGGTCGACAGGCAGTCGATGGCGATGTACTGGAGGTACGCATAGTCGCCGTCGGTGAGGGTGAGCGTCTGGCTTCAGCACACACAGACGTTGGCGACGCAACTCACCACCCGCTGCTGCTCGTACAGCTTGTAATCGACCAGACCCTGGGTCCGCGCGATCATCGTGCCGTTCCCCTTGTCGCCGTTGTAAAACGTGCCGAACCAGGTCGCCTCCTCAAAGACGATCGTGTCCGAGCCGTACGCGACGAAGCGGTTCGTGATGACGCCCCGGCTGATCTCGCCGTTGAGGGCAGGGCCGGTGATCGAGGCGCCGACAAAGGTGTTGGCTGGGGATGTCAGCGCCATCGTCGTCACACACGTACCATTTTCGACGACGCCCTGGGAGAAAATGATGGGCGAAGCGCCGCCGAACGCGTAGTTGATGGTGAACAGGTACTCGAACTGAGGCGTGGACGACGGGGCGTGGTCGTCGTTGTCGCGCTGCTGGATGGCCGAGGCGGAAGTGGCTACAGCAGTCGCGAGTAGAATGGCGAGGGCGGAGACAAGCATGCTGGTTCTCATTCGAGGTGCGAGAGCGTGCAGAGAAGACTTGTTGTGGAAGGGGGAGTGGATGGACCGATCGATCGCAGACCATGATCGCAAGCATATATACCGGCAAGCCCGCGCAATCGCATATCGGAGCCGCGCCGCACGTCATGAATCGGGATGTGCTCGTCGGGCGATGTTGACCTTTGTCATGCTGCCGTGCCTGCCGCAGGCAAGCCACAGAGTGACTCACCGTGTGTTCGTCTGCAATGCATGGCACCCTTTCAACGGCCTGCTTGGCCTACCGTGGGAACGAACCTTGTCATGCGGGAAAGGACATGGTTCCGACTGACGCACTCGTCACTCTCCCGGATCCGCCACTGACTCGCCTCGGGTCGGTACAGACCCATTCATCATCGCCAAGCTCGCGACTCTTATTCATTCGCCAACCGGGACAGGCACCCACTGCGTTTAATGCTGTTTGCTGTGCATGACGCGCGGCTGCTCGCAGATGTGATGCACACGGGCCCGAGCTGGCTGGGCTTTGCAGAGGGATAAGGACTGTTTGCACCGCACATGCTTGGTGGGCACATGCTTGCTGATCGGCGGCCGTCGCCGAGCCCGCTTCATCCTCGTCACGCTTATCTTTCCCAAGCGAGGTATATGTATCGACACCCAGGTGTATCCGGAAGAGCACTTCCTCGGAGTAGACGGTTGTTTCCCTTTCCTTTCCTTGCCCTCCCTTCCCTCCCCTATGCCCCCAGGTGATGCTTCCCTGAGACCATGCTCGGCCTTGGCCGCTCGACCCATCGCTTCTGCCGTTTTCGAACGAATGGGATTTCCACGAATGCTCGCTTATTGGCAACACTGGCCGCTGTCTCCCGCGGTGCCCCCGTCGTGTACCGTGTTACCGCTCCGATAGCCTCGGACACCGGCAGCAGCGTCCCTCCTTGCGTTCATACAAGTCGAAGCAGAGGTAAGCACCATACTTACTCCCATCTATGCCCATTCGAACGAGCTTACTTCGAAAGTCACTCAGCACCACCGGCACCAAGCACCTCGCAAAACAACCCATCGTCACATATCGAGCCGTCCACTCCACCATGTCATCCTCGTTCACGCAAAACCCGCACAAGCTGCTCGTGTAAGTGGATCCATTGATCGAGCTTGAAAGGCTCAAACCGGCCATCTCTGCCATCGAACAACCGCTCACCACCAGCATCCCGGGCCCGATCGAGTTCTCCGACCCCGTCCTCGCTGCCAACGCGACGCCGGGCACATCCCATGTCTCGCCAGCGTTCATCCCCGTCTTCGGAGATTCGCTCCGGATGCTGCGCAAGGTGCTCTTTGCCGAGAAGGAGGGCTCGCAGCCGTTCTTGATTGCGGGCTCCGGCACGCTCGGATGGGACCAGGCCGCGGCGAACCTGGTCGAGGCGGGCGAGGAGGCGGTCGTGCTCAAGACGGGCTATTTCGGCGACTCGTTCGAGGAGTGGTGCGTACTCGAAGGGCCGTCTGACTTTGCACTGACGGCAGTCTCAAGAGCTATGGAGCTAAGACGACCGCCGTACTGGCGGAGATCGGTGGTGTGCCGACGTGAGCAATCACCGTGGAGCATGTAGCGCCGCTGACCGCAGTGACGAGCAAATCATCAAGGCGCTCGAGTCCAAGCCCAAGCTTATCACCATCACCCATGGTGCGCCCTCCTTCTTGAATGCCCAACCATCCCTCCATCCTTCTCCACCCGCACCCCGCATCCTCGGATCATCATCCAAGCTTCCAGCGCAAGACACCCCGCTGACGCCCAGTCGACACGTCTACCGGCGTCCTCTCCCCCGCCGCGCACATCGCCTCGCTCGTCAAGAAGCACTCCCCCTCCACGCTCATCGCCCTCGACGCCGTCTGCTCCGTCGCATCCGAGGAGATCCGGTTCGACGACTGGGGGCTCGACATCGTCATCTCGGCCACGCAAAAGGGTATCGGCGCGCCGCCCGGTCTCAGCGTCGTGATGGCCAGCAAGCGGGCGATCGAGACGTTTGACGGACGCAAGACGCCGGTGCCGGGGTACTACATGAGCTGGAAGAATTGGCTGCCGATCATGAAGGCGTACGAGGAGGGCCGGGCCGCGTACTTTGCTACCCGTGAGTGGCTGAGAAGAGGCGCGGGCGGGGGCGTGGGCGTGGGCACGCAGAGACGAGAGCCCGGCGACTCGAGGCGTGATAGACAGCACCCAGCAGCACCCGGCTGACCCGCAGCGCCCGTCCAGCTCGTTTACTCGCTCAACGTCGCGCTCAAGCACATCCTCGAGTCCGGCTCGCTGGAACACCGCTTCCAGCTCCACCGCGACGCGTCGAACAAGATGAAGGACGAGCTTGCCGCGCTCGGCTTCGGCTTCGTCCCCAAGTCGCGCGAGTTGTCTGCCAACGGCATGTCGGCCGTGCGGTTCCCAACGGGCATCGTCGCGGCGGACATTGTCCCCAAGCTGGTCGAAAAGGACATTGTCGTCGCTGGAGGCCTGCACAAGGCCATCGCGACCGAGTACTTCCGGATCGGGCACATGGGCATCACCGCTACGGATTCGGGGCGGGGCGACGTCGAGCGCGTCATCAAGGGCATCAAGGAGGTGCTCGAGGCCAAGGGGTGGAAGAAGGATTGACTACATGCACTGGCCAAGTTGTAGGCGAGCGCCCTCGTGCGTGAACAAGGCGATGTAAAAGTATGCCCCGCCCTCGCATCACAAGTTGAGGCAAGCGCTTGCTCGCACACCAGCTAGGTCTCTGCTTTGCTTCTGATCGAGCCAACTCGCTTGCATATGCTTCTCTCGTCAGGTATCGTCACAGACCACCGCCTCACGGCGCGTCCTCTGCATACGCCTCGATCCACGCGGGCGGCTTCCACATGACACCCTCGATCCTCTCGTGCCATTCCTTCTCCCATCGGTCCTGGAATTTGAACCACCACGAATGACGCGCAATGTCTCCCTTGATCCAGGGCAGGACTTCGTCTCCTAGTCGACGGACGTAGTCGTGTCGGATCAGGCTGGTGCGGGGATCGACACGAGGCGGGTTGGATGCGTACCCCCATGGCGGTGGCGTGTGAGGGTTGCAGAATGCGGGAAGGGTGGTGTGGTTGGTCGGGTCGCACTGTGGTCCCGATGGCAGGCCGAACTGTCGTCAGCGGTGTGAGACGAGGGCAAACGCTCATGCTGCGATCGCGGGAGGCCTAACAGCACAGCCCTGCCGAGGAGACGCACAGCGCGCCGAACAGAAGCCATGACCCACCATGATCTCGCCCGTGAGCACGTCGTCGTCGTACCACGCCTCGATGTCCTGCCGTGACATTTTGCTGATCCCCGCTGACAGCGTCTTGACCTGGCCGTGAGCCCAACGCGTATGGACCGCAGTGGGTCACACCCACCAGAGGCCAGCTGAAGCCCGTCAACATGCCGGTAAAGTGCCAGTGGAACGCGGGCCAGCGGTTCAGCGACGTGCCGAGGTAGATGGGGTCGTGCGCGTCGAGCTCGAGCAAGCTGTCGAGGAACACGGGCAGGTTGAGCACGGTCTGGGGTCAGCCACGACGTCAAGCGACATGGCATGGAGGCGCCTGTTCGCATTGCTTCAGGCCTCTGGCATGCCCCGCAGACACTCACATCGTCGTCCACCTTGAACAGGTACCACCCCGGCCGGCCCCCATCCGTCCCTTGACCCGCCGCGTTGATCCAGTCCAAAATCTTGCCCTCGCGCAGGTTCTCCCCATGCACCAAGTTCAACCTGATCAAGTCCCCGTACAGCCTCTGCTCCTCCTCCAACAACGTCTCCAACTCCGTGTCCACGCTCCAGTCCTCCCTGTACGCGTGCCCCAGCACAAATTTGACCTCGACGAGATGCCGGTACGCGGGCGGGAGGTTGAACAGCGGCGAGAACGTGCGCAGCTGCCGCCTCTTCTCCCACGCTTTGGCCTGCACCGTCGAGAATACCTGCAGCTTGAGGATGACCGGGCTCGTGTATGTCCCGTTGGCGTCTCTCGTCGGCTTGGTGAGCTCGGGCGGGGAGAAAGTCCCCATCCACGGCGCGTTGTAGATCTCGGGGAAGAATTTGGGAGGGTAAGTTGGCGGGCTCCAGTCGCCTGCGGGGATGATGTATGCGAGGGCGGGGTGGAGCGTCAGGCAGTAGTTCCAGTACCATCGCCCGTTGCGGGACATGTGGAAGCGCCATTGAATGAAGTAAAGGAGGGCGAAGGTGAAGGCGACGAGGGCGAGAAGCGCGGTCTTGCGCCGTTGCCGCAGGCGTCGGATGGGAATGATCATGTTGTCGGGCGTGGCCCTACAGAGCAGGAGGGACGGCAGCGGGACCCGCGGTGCAGCCAGATGTTGATGGACAAGAGCAAGCAGTGATCAAAAAGGGAATGCACATGCATCAGCCCCGACAGCACAGCCCAACACGGCCCCGGTCCCAAAGTCCCCCTTCGTCCCGTCTGTTGATCCCCTTTTTCCTTTCTTCTCTCACCCGCCGGCCAACCGTACGTGTTCCTGACTATGCCACCCGACCCTCCGAGTTCCTAGCGAATATGCATAATAACACCACACATGCCCGGATGCAAGTCGTACTGCAGTCTGCTTTGTGCACATCCATCCACATGGCCGTGACATAGTCCTTCAGAGCATACAGATCGCCCTTGGCCGTGCACCGGCTCGCACCCTCGCTAGTCGACCCAGATCTCCAGCTTGCCCTCGGCCCCACCCTTCGCCATGACCCTAGCGACATCCACCGCTGCCTCAAAGTCGCCCGCATCCTGCATCGAGAGCACGTCCCCGTCCTCGTCTCTGAAGCGCACGTTGATGTCATCGAGCAGGCCCGGAAACTTGGTCCGCAAGGACGAGCAAAAGTCCGCGAAAGACTGGTCGGGAAAGATCGACATGCCGCGCGTGAGGTTGCCGGCGTGCACCTGGCGTCAGCTCGAACCCTGGCACTGCCAGTCATGCTCCGAACGCCCGCACCCACTTTGACGCGGATCTTGTTCATATCGTAAAAGCTGCCGCATCGCTCGCCCCCTCGCCCTCGTACCGACTATCCCTCGATGCTCCCATCCCCGAGCCAGACCGACCCGGCGCCCTTGTCAGCCCTTGCCCACCGGCAAAGCTCGAGGGCGGAGGCGGCGCAGGACGCTCAGGTACGCTTTCGCTCCTGCCTGATCGACCGCCCGGTGCTGCCCCGGCCGGTGTCTTTCTCGCCCACGCCGTCGTTTCCTTTTTCTTTCCACCTATAGGCGGCAGGTTGGCCAGCTCATCGTCGTGCAAGTCCTTGAAGTAGTCGTCGTACAGCTCGGTCACGCGGAGGGTGTTGAGGCGCGGCTGGGGCGCTGCGGACGACGGTGCACGTAGCAAAGGTGACTCGCGCCCACTGCTTGTCGAGTCGAGCGTGACTCCTAGTGCGTTGCTGCGAGACGGCGGCGAATTGTTCTTGCCAACTTCCCAGGAGGGGATCGAGCGGGATGCGGGCGACGGCCTGGGAAATACAGACGGAACGTCGGTATCGAGTCGGGGGAGCGTGGGACGGACCGTCGCCGTGTTGCGTGTCGAGGCGACATAGCTGTCATGATCAGCAGGCGAAGAGGCATCACGCCGGGACATGGCAACAATGTTGCTGCGAGCGAGGCGTGTCGCGATAGGCGTCTTGTCCACCGGTTCCGGGATGGCTGAGACCGACGCGGAACGGCTGAGGGGGTGACCCGCGTCGAGAGGTGCGCCGGTGGGCGTCTGTCCACGGCGTAGGCGGGTGATGCCGGTGAAGGTGGTGTAGGCGTCGTTGACATCGGAAGCGGCAACGAGGACCTGGAGTGAGCGACAACGTCAGGCAGGACTTCTCGAGCATCTCGGCTCACCGCTTTGCCCATGTAGTCTTTCGCGGCGAGATTCTTCAGCTTGATTGGCGAGGGGAGGAACAGTACGCCAACCTGATCTTCAGCGCTGGACCCGACAGCGAACAGTCTGGGCAGGACGATTCGCAAATATCCTCGAGGGGAAGACGCTTGCCAGAGGCCAGACTCACCGGCACACTGAACACCGTGTAATCCCTTCCCTGGTCCCGTATCGCATCGTCGATCACGCCATGCTCTGCCACCTGCTTCTGCGTCTGAGCCTGCCGCATGTCCGCCATCCCCGCGGCCATATGTCCAAGGTAGACCTTGGTCAGCCCGCAATTGAACAGCACTTCCGCCGAGTACAGCCGGAAGTCGAGCCCGAGCTGCTCGTAGTTGCTGCTGTCAGTCATGTTCCACCATGCAGGCGGTTGGTGGACCTTCGATGACCCACATCGTCTGGTTGCCACGCAGATACAGCAGCGCGTCCTCAAAGTCCTTGTTCGCGGCGTCATACCGCCCGAGCATCTGTCATCAGCATCACCACCCAGTCCCGCCCGTGACGACACGCACAAAGTTGCTCACGCCCTTCTGCTGGTACGCGACCGTAAAAAACCCGTCCATCGCCGTCGCCTCTGCGAAATGCTCCACGGCCTCTTCGTGCCTCCCCAACGTAGCCAGTATGATGCCGACGTTCCAACAGATCTTGGACGTGTCGGCGACATTGTCAAAGTACGCGATCGCCTCGTCATATTTGCTGGCTTCGTACGCCTTGAGCGCCAGCGCCCATGTCTCGAGTTCTGCCTTGAGCGACATGTTGTTGCTGCCCGATTATGAGGAACGTTATGGGTTGGCGGGGTGGTTGATCCGACAACGGGGTCCGGTGATCAAGCTCGACCAGCGAGGAAAACGTTACGACGACCAAGATCGACTCGAGTGGGGCGAGAGACGGACAGCGACCTCGGGCGAGTTGATTGAACTGTCCAGGTGGAGATCAAACGAGCAGGATGACGCTCAGGACGTGGGCACACCGCTGGGCGACGTGGTAAAGGGATTGACGGGCTGGAGGGGCGACCGCACTGCGCCCTCTCCCAACTGGATCGATCCGGTCGATGTCGCCGCTCTGTAGGTCGCATATGATGCTTGGCATGACGGTGCGATTGGCGAGCAAGGCTGCAGACTGTCGGGCGCGGTGGTCGTCTACGAACACGGTCGCTGCGTGTCGTCGCTGAACGAGCGTGTCCTGGCACCGCTGTCGTCATGGCCGACCCTGGGCGCGGTAGTCGTGTCGCGCCGCTTGCTGGGTGACTGCAAGTGTCGTGCTATCGCGCATCCTGGCGTGCTTCATGGCGAGCTTCATAGACCGCTCAGAGCGACAGCCTGGCTGAGATGGTAGAAGCGAAAAGATGTAATCAGAGGATGTCATTGTTGCGGGGATGATGGTGGTCAAGATCCAAAGGCAACCCCGTCGTCATCGCCGCGAACTTTCGACCGTAACCACCATCCAAAAGCCCCCATGTGTCTGCTCAAGTCTCGTCGCAGCACGAGATGTAGAAGCTGCAGTCGTTCGCCAGCATACGGTCAAGACCATGCCGACCAATGCATCCCCTTACTTCTTCGCCCCCTTGCCCCACTTGGCGACCACAGCGCGAGCGAGCGACGGCAGGTCGTCGGCCTGCACATCCGGCTCCCCCCACAGACTAGGACACGCCTTGTACTCGTACACCGAGCAATACGCCGTCAGAAACCCCGCCTGCTTCGCTCCCGCCAGGTCCCAAGCATGTGCCGCTGCAAGTCAGCCCACGACCACAAGGCGAACGACGCCCGCAGCCCACCCTGGAAGATGACCGTCTCGTCCTTGTCGCCATACTTGTCCATCAAGAACTGGTACGGCTCCCTGGCGGGCTTGTCCACCCCGACCGACGTAAAGTCTGCGATCCTGTCTTCCGCAATCTTGATCCCCGCCTTCTTGAAGTATTCCTTGACCCTATCGGGCACGGCGTTCGACGCGGCGTAGAACTCGATGCCCGCGTCCTTGTATATCTGCAGCATCTCCTCGAACCCGGGCCGGGGCTTCATGCTGTAGAGCCACACGTCCAGCACGTACTCCACGTCCTCCTTGTCGAACACCTCGTCCGCCTGCTCGCGCGTCAGGCCGGCTTGATACAGCGTCTTCGCAAAGTTCTCGACCCATCGTTCGGTGATGGACTTCTTGGGCCGGCCGACGAGGCCGAGGTACACGCAGTCGCGCTCCGAGGCGAGCTGCACGGCGTGGAAGAACAGCTGGGGCGGGAGGCCGTACTTCTCCAGCTTGGCGCCGAACCGCTCGGTCAGAGCTTCAATGGGGGCTTCGTAGCCGTCTGCGGGGGTGTCAGCCGGGTCGAGAGAGGGAGATAACGCGATGCGACTCACAACATGTCCCGACGATGTCGGCTGACAGGGTTAGCCTGCTTCTTCAAGACGGGCTCGATGGACTCACAGAATACAGCGGGCATGGTGTCGCGTTGGTATGATGAACAGTGCAGGACACAACCAGACGTGAGAAGCTCACCTTATGGCCATCGAGTCAGTGATATGGACTAATCCACCACACGCGTCATGACGACCCGAATGGTATCTCGGCAGAACAAACTCGCCGCGGGCCGACTCGACTCATGGGGGCTCTTTGACAGAGTCGACAGCCGAGGTCCGTGACCAATTACATAGAGCAAGGCCAGCCTGCCAAGGCCCTGCGATGCACTATATGGCGGCTGACGGAGCGCCTGAACCAAAAGCAACCGCAAGCCAGGCAGTCAGGCGCAGCTCGAAGACGGAGGCAGGCCGGGCATGTCCGAAAGCTATCGGGTACACTCACGGCTAACCGTCGGCAAGCTCACAACCGCTTGTTGCGGGGTCTTGGTGCGGTAGGCAGTCCCAGGGTCTCTGCTGGCACATCTGTGAAAGGCTGGCTGTGCGTCGGACCCAAACCGTGCTGCGACAAGGCTGTTCTTCGGGCTGGGCATGTCTTTGCCACGATATCGTGAATCTCGGCGTATTTGCCACTCCCGTCCAGTCCTCGTCGACCGCGTCGAACTGGCGTGTCACCGCCATCGACTGCGTCCTTCAGCGCACAGAGCGGTGACAACTCTTGGGTAAAAAATCGTAGCTTTATGTCCTACCCATGTTGTCCAGCGGTCCAACTAGGGTGAAACAAGCGGACGCGGGTCCTCGCAGAAGAGGTTCCAGGAAGATCCGATATGGGACATCTGCCGCTCTCCCGCCTTCCGCTGATCCTCTTGCCGTCGAGCTGATAGCTCAGCGGGCACTTCCCGTGAGCCCCGCGCGTACTAGTGCACCCTTAAGAGGTCAAAGGACCGATGTCTGTCCTTTCACGCCCCGTGCACAAAGGAGGCTATTGCTCTAGCTCCTTATCAACTGCGCGAGAGGTGCGCTCAGACACTGCGCACGTCTCTCGTCGCTATCATGAGTGAGTTTGCATCAAGTCCCCGCCCCACCGACGGCGATACCGCGTGGACTGACACGCAGCGCCGCAGTCCCCTCGAACCATGCAGCACACCTGGCTTGACCCGGTCCTCCGTGCTCATTACGCCAAGACGCCCATGCCACCCGAGGCAGGCAAGCTCCTCGACCTCCCGCCTGATGTTTTCCTCGACACCGAGGAGGAGATCAACGTCATCGCCGCGTGCTTGTGGATGATGAGCTTGCGGTACGATGGGTTGACGCGTGATGAGCGGCCCAAGACCCTCGACTCGCTGCGCAAGGTGAGCGGCGGCGTGGATCCTCCGGTCATTGCCCTTTGAATCTCAGTTCACCCCGCGTCCTCCTCGCTGACACACAGTGGATCGTCCGATACCGCGCCGAAGCGGTAGGCAAGATCGCCAGCAAGGTCGAGCCGCTTTTCAGTGGGTTCTTATTGACCTGACCCGGTATCGCCTCTCACATGCAGCCGCCTGGAGCATCGACCAGATCGAGAAGGACGTCGGGGCCATGATGGAAGAGCTGCTCGTCAAGACGCTTCCGCCACCCGAGGAGAAGAAGCCCGAAGAGGGAAAAGATGGCGACAAGGGCAAGGATGGTGACAAGGAGAAGAAGAAGTGAAGGGGGAAAAGCAAGGCTCTGTACCCACGCCATGTCATGCTCTGCGCCTTTCTGCCTCTACCCCGTGCCCAGCATGCAATGTTTTGTCGCTGCTTTGCAGTGGTCGCCGATGTGCCACTGGGGGTCCACTTCCGGTCATTCCGGCCCGGCGAATGAGGGGCCATTAACCAAGGGGGAAAGCAATTTCCCTCGTGACCTGTTTACTCGCATCCTTCCCCCGTAACCCCCTTACCCTTCCGGCCGCCTGTTCGCCTATCAGATCATTCAACAATCGCGCACGTCGATCATCCGTCCTGATACGACCACGCTAGCGCCGACTCGTACCCGGCCGAGAGGCCTAGAGCATCGGTGCACTCGTCAGATCAATTTTGCAGACTCGACAAATCCAAAACGGCCCCGTTTGTCCGGGCAGCATCATCATGGACGCCCGGTCACGCTCGCCGGAGGACGACGGCGAGGGGTCGGCAGTGGACGAAAACGAGGCGAAGAAGCAGGCCAACCGTGAGTGCGGATCAGTAGTCAAGCGGCAGGCAGACTGACGAATAGGGGCATGTGTGAGTATTGCCACGGCTTGACGACGCCTTCACCCGCTGATGGCAGGACTTTTGTCACCGGATGAAGATGCGCTGCATCGGCAAGGAGGACCCACCGTGCAGACGGTGCAAAGCTGGAGGGCATGCCTGCACGTTTGACGGGCCGAGGAAGAACAAGGGGTCGAGGGTGGAAGAGTGAGTCGAAAGCCTGGATGCCCGTCGTCAAGCGGCCCCCGCTCACCTCCGCAGTCGACTCAAATTTGTCGAGACGCAGATGGGCTCGATGCAGGGTGCGCTCGAAGAGCTGATCAGGCTCCAACGGGCTGCTCTGCCGCGCTATCAGGCGTCTCCCCAGCAACAGCAGCAGATGCCCCCTCACCAGGAGCAGATATCGCCGTTGCCCGCTACCATCGCCCCGCAGCAGTCGCATTCGATCATGCCACCACAATCGTTCCCTCAGCGTGAGTCCATCCCACCAGACTGCGATGCCCATCTCACGCCAGACCGGCCCAGCATGCCCACGCATCCATCAAACTACGCCCCACCGGCATCCACCTCCGACTACCCCACTCCCGGCACGATGCTCAACATGGAGTCGTTCCTCGTCAACCCATCTTCGAGCCCGCCGACCTGCCCCGAGTCAACCCATCGCCCAGCCCCAGCGGCGACGCATTCTTTTCTCGCAATGCGCAACCCGCGGTCAATTGGCCGATGAACCAAAACTCGATGGCCATGCCACCGATGTCGGCCCCGCAACAACCGCCTCGCCCCCTGCAGCCGCCCCCAGCCCCCGCCCGTTCTTCCTCCTTACATTCCATGCCCGCCAATCTCCCAGTGGGTCCCGTTCAGCAGCCTCCACCCACCTCGGACAAGCCGCCGCCGGATCCCCCGTCGGAGGAAGACGAGGACGACACGGACCCCAACACGAACAACACGATGCGGGACTGGGACAACATGTTCTACCTTGCCGAGGCCGCGCGGCTCGAGGCGGACGGACATGCCATACCGGCGGAGAAGGGAGAGGAGGGGACGCCGGGCCTGGGCAAGCGGATGCGCGAGGACGGGCGGTTCGAATATACGAAACGCAGACGGAGCGAGCTGTCCAGCACACGGAGCGGCACTCAAGGGGGAAAGGGCAAAGGGGTCAAGGTCGTCAAGGGACAAGACCCCATCGGCGATGTTGAGGCGGATGAGGGTGAGGAGGAGGATGAGTTTGCGGAGATCAAGCGGAATCTGCCCTTGCAGCGGGGCGATCTGGTGCATCGGTTCAAAGACTGTGTGGGGATGGGCTTCTGCGACGAGGACAAGGCGAGGCAAATGTACAACCTGTGAGCGTGATCGAGGCGGAAGAGGCCCTATGCTGCGCGTCGGTGGCAGCGCTGACGCCAGATTCATGGACGGCTGCCTGATCTACATGCCCTGTTTCGATCCCGACGTCGACACGTTCGAGTCGCTCCGCGCTCGCTCACCCTTCCTCATCACCACGCTCGTCATGGTCGGCGCCAAGGTCACTGACGCCGCCGGACCGGTATCCGACCTCCAGCGGCACTGCCGCGAACACGCCGAGGCGATCGGGCAGACGACGCTGTTCAGTCCGATCGCGCGTATCGAAGTGGTGCAGGCGATGATCGTGCTGGCCAGCTGGGGCGACACGAGCTGGCGACCGGGTGGGCATGCCCTCAGGATGGCGATGGACATGGGGCTGTACCGGTGCCTACCGCTGCTGGTGCAGGGCGGGATGGGCAAGGGGAAGACCAAGGAGGGCTTGAGGCAGGAATGGGGCTTGGTGGTGGGCACCAGGGTGTGGTTGACGGTGAGTGCGATACGGCGACGGTTCTTCCCGGGTGCTGATTGCAGCTGTATAAGATGGAATTCGAGTGGGTTCGACAGTTAGCAGACGGCTCTTGGCTGACCGCAGAATGGCTTTCAACCTGGGCAGACCAGCGCTGTTCGCGGGCGAGGAGACGATCAGGAACGCGCGAGAGTTCCTGAAGCATCCGCTGTCGATCCGGACTGACAGCCGGCTGGTGGCTACGTGCGAGCTACTCTCAGGACGAGGTAAGTGTGACCGCTCGCCGGCTCGACATTGGGGTGCCTCATCAACTCTCTGTGCACTTCCCTTCTCTTGAAGATGCATTGCACTCTTCCGCCCGAGTAGCGCTGATACCCAGCCGCACTGCATCAGCCGTTCGCCATCATCCCTAATGCGTCAACCATCCCAGACTTGGACAAGAAGCTAGTCGAGCACGACAAGGTCGCGAGCGAGTGGTTCAGGTACTGGAACGAGTGGTACGCGGCGCAAGGGATTGGACCAGGCAGCTTCCTGCGCGAGTCTCGTGAGTTACCAGGGTCGTCCGTGTATCTGCAATCGATACTGTTCTCATTTCAGTCATCACGGGCCGATGCGGCGCCGAGCTGTTCACCAACTCCCGCATTCTCCACGGCGTGCAGTCCAAAGCCGACGTGGCCCGCATGCCCGAACACCGTCGCGCCCGCTTGATCAAGGCCCGTCACGCCGCCGAGACGCTGCTGGAAATGTGCATCCGCGGCAACCAGTACACCCAAAACTTCAGCTTCGCCAACTTGTACACCCATCTACACGTCGCCTTCGCGGCCAGGTGTCTCATCCGACTCGTCAGCCTCCTTCCCGAGGGCGCGAACACCAGACAGATCGGCCGAGACGTGGAGAAGGTGGCGGAGATGTTGACGGGTGTGCCGGGCTTCCAGTACGCGACGTTTTTGAAGGACGTCCTGCGCAAGGCCAGGAGGAAGAACGTCTTGCCGCCAACATCGAGAGCGCCGTCGCCGGTACGAGCGCACCAGGCCTTGCCCTCGGGACAAGGCTCGTTGGCGATGCCGTCGACGACAACGACTCAGCAAGGCGGTCGAGGAGAGATGGCAGCGCCGATGCCCATGGCGGGCCACCAGCTGTTCGGGGAGACACCGCCCGGAGTGGGCAATTCGAACAACGTGTTCTCGGACAACGCGTCCAGCAGCGGCTTCAGCTTTGGCGTGGGCGTCTCGCCCGTCGAGGCGAACCCCTTTGACTTTTCATACGCCGAGGAGCTGTTCAGCCAGCCGAGGGGCGGTGATACGGCGCAGGGTTACGTGAGTGGACGGCGGTTCATGTGTAGCTGGCCGGGCTGATGGAAGCAGGTCGACATGAGCTTGACGCAGGCGAATCCCTTTGGGCTCGATTCGTGGTTCCCATTCCCTCCTTTAGGTCAGTCATGCTTGGACGGTGGCTATGTATGTGTGCTGACGGACAGACCAGAACGGCATGGGCGGTGCCGTCGGACAAAACGGCAGTGGAGAGCAGAACCCCTTGGCGGGAATGTTCGATCAGGGCCAGCAGGGAAATGCGAGCTGGTGGTAGCTGCAAAGGTGCGAGCAAGTCACGAGCATCTTGGTTCAGCTGGGGCACATCTGTTCAGCCTGGCGTGATGTATGCCGTGAATCGAGTCCGAGCAGGCGCCGCCAAGCCGAGATCGCATCATGCCTCATCTTGCTTTCAAGCATCCCTCGAGTGCACGGCGCACGCCTCCTTTGCCCGCTCATCCTTTGCACATACCTTGACCTGATCCAGAATTGAGGATCAGGCCAGCCACGGTGCCGTCCCCGGCGCCAAGCCATGGCATGGTAAGCCTGCCTCTAGGACGGCACATTCGTTGTCAACATCCGGCTCTCTTGTCCTTTCGATCATCATGTCGCAAAGGCAGCCTTTGCTCTCAATTGCTCACGATGGCCCTTGACTCCAGCTCCGTCTGCCCCGCACCAGCGGTAGCAGACATGGTCGCGGTATATATACCAGCTCGAGCAAAGACAGAAGGCCCGTCCCCGGCGTCGTCTTCTGATCGAGCGGTATCACGACCATGTCGACGAGCAATGGTACCAACATGACGCTTGTATGCGCCTTCGCGGTGACGGTAAGTGGAGTGGACCGCTCGTTTCCATGCGCATCGTCGTGCTGACCGCCGCACAGGGGATGGCGTTCGCGTCGTATCACGCTTGGAAATTTGATCGGTGTCGATGTCTGGTCCCGAGGAAGAAGGACTGGTTCAGGGTGTTGTTGACGGTGAGCCGAGGCGACAAGAGCTCAAAGACCCCTCACACCCCTACAGATGTCATGTCGAGCTCGCAACGGGGAACGTGACCGGTGCTGACACGCAGTGGATGTTGTTCATGACGCTCATCAGCATCGCCGTCTGGGCCATCGGCTGGACCTGTGAGTGGGGTTGTATCTCGCTGCGTCTTTGCCGGGAATTCCCATCTTACAGACGTTAGGCGCTGACATCAGACATCAAGTACAAGCTAGGCTGGGTCCTCTTGCCCGGGGTCGGGGCCATACCATTGCCCGATCAGCTGTGGACCGAACAGTACAAAGGATACAACCTGCCTTTGACGTTCTGCCTCAACTGTGAGTCGCGCAGCCTGGCTCAAAGTGCCTCTGGCTTGCGAACCCCTCAGCTGCCGTGCCCACTCCACGGCTTCGACCTCGGCTCACCGCAGTCGGGTACTGGCTGCAGATCTCGCTCAACGCCGAGGAAGGCCTCTACTGGTATCACCTCATGCGCGCCGTCCGGACGCCCAAGTCCGCTTCCTCGTGGCTCAAGTCTTCCTTCTTCTACGGCTGGATCGCCATCACCTTTACGTGCGGGATCATCCAGTTTAGCGTCTCGTGGATCAGCTTCCAGGATACGGTCACCCAGGCAGGGCGGATGTATGCGGCCGGTGGAATCATCGAGATCCTGTATATCGAGTCTGCTTGGCAGCGGGCGCGGCTTACTGTCAGGGTCGTCCTGTCTTCCTCGATCATCCTCGTCAAGTTCCCCGCGTTCTTGCGGGACGTGGTGCGTCGGCCGCGATCGTCCTCCGCTCGACCCAGCGCTGACGATGCCAGAAGAACTCGGGTGCGGGTCCAGAAGTTCGAGCCAGGCTGCACTTCTACCACGGTACGTGTTCGGTGGTGGAAAAAGGACGGCACACTCTCGATGCTGACGGGGCAGAAGCCAACAAAGTCCGGACGTTTCTCCGTCTGGTCTTCTCGATCACCCTCGCCATCCTCGGCTTTGACGGCTTGACCGCGACGAAGAAGATCAACATGAACCAGTGAGTCGGCCAGATCCATTGGCGATGTTCGACAGCCAGCTCACACCGCAGCATCGCCTCGGATATGATGCAGCAGATCGCGTTCGGGGCGTATTACCTCGCCTTCATGGTCAACGTTGTGGTGAGTCGCTGGCGAGCCGGTCTGCATCGCATCCCTTGCGCCCGTCTGCTGCTCCGGCGTCCTTTGAACGCCGTGACGAGTCTGCCTTGCCACAGGCCCGCTAACCGGCAGCTGTACCTCCCGCGCAACTCGTACGGCGTCACCGCGCCTCGCAGTCGGGTCATGGTCGGCGCCCAACACCTCTCCCCGCCGAACAGGCACCAGCTCAGCCCCGGCGGACATCTCGCCTCAAATGCACTCATGTCCCTCCTCCGTGAGGGCGGACAATGGGACGAGATCGACGATCAAGCCTTCGAGCGGACACCCGGCCACAGCACGCCGAGAACCACCGTTCGTGGCGCAAGCAAATTGTACGCGGACGGGTCGTATCGGCTCAAGAGCGACCAGGCATGGGACGACGACGGCGCGAGCGGGACGACTGAGCCGCGCATCGGGGTGCACAAGGAGAGCGACCCCGAGCTGGGCCAGAAGACGGCGCCCAAGGCGCTCGAGAACTGGCAGAGTCCGTTCGAGGTGCCGACGACGGACGAGTTGCCGACGCAGCTCAAGATCATGGTGCAGCGTGAGGTAGAGCATGACGGGGAGCTGGGTGGACGATGAGGTAGGGGACGCCAAGCAGCTGGTATTGGAGTCCGCACCGCGGCGCGCCGACCATAGACCGTTCGACTGGAAATGTCATCGACTGGGTCGGCGGGATTGTCTGGCACAGCGCAACCGATCCCTCTTTAGTAGTGGTATATAGCGTGATGCTCGCATGCTCAATTCGAAAGTCGCTTCTCGAGTTGGACGTTAATCAAGGCACGAGACCTATCTGGAGAGATCGAGACGGTCACGCGTGGTCTCACCCCAGGCGGAGCGAAAGTGTGCACAAGATGTAGCATCGGGAGTAGCTCGCGCCAGGCGAGTGTCACATGGTTCAAACTGCCTGTGGAAGCGGATTTACCACCTCGTGGTGAGCAGAGACACCTAGTGCATCTTGGCATATCGCATTCCTCTTCGCTGGCCGTCAGTGGCTTATACCTAGAGCGTCCACAGCTTGCGGCCTCACACTCACCCTCTTCCGCTGCTGCGGCGCCTCGGTCGTGAGATACTGACCGCCCGCCCTGCCGTTCCTGTGTTGCCCCCCGGTCTGGCACTGCCCATCCCCACCATTGTCAACCACCGCGGCGTTGATTGGAGGCGTCTGAGCAGGTCCCGCCGCCTCCTCCGTCTGACTCGTAACCGATACAGTCGATGAAGCCGTAGACGAAGAGGTGAGGGAAGGGGAGTACGACCCGTAAATCAGCCAGTCGCCGCCCAGCGATGCACCCGACGCTGACTCTGAGCCGCTAGCGGACGATGTAGTCGATGCCGAAGCAGCACCTCCCGAAGTGTTCGGCTGTTCGCCGTCAATCTGGAGGGCGGCCGCGCCGTCCACGCCCGGCAGGACGGTCGCGACGACCTGGAGCGTCCCCGCCGTGGCGGTCTTGGTAGGGCTCGGGTTTACCGGGAACTCCTGCTCGCCGGAGGTGACCTTGTTCGAGCATGTGGCGGTCGCGTCGATGAACTTTGGGTCGGCGGTCAGGGTCCCGACGTAGTCGGATTGCCCGGGGCAGAACTCGACGATGTAGTCGGCGAGTTTGCCGCTGGCGTCGGGGGTACAGGTGTGCAACGCGTTTCCGGACTTTTCGCTGGGCGTCAGCGGGCCGAGGCATGGATGAAGTACAGATTCGGGCCAGGCCACAGCGCCGCGTGGCAGCAGTGAGTGAATGTGAGGTACGGGACAGGACGTACTCGTAAGCGTACTGCCATCAGCGTCGGCGGCGGTTGTCAGCGTGCAAGTTGCTCACGGCGTAAGACGAGTTGCAAGACTCTTTGAACAAGGAGTAGTAGTCCACTCCGCAGCTGGCGCAAAGCTCTGGTTTCTTGCTGTATTCGCCTGCGCATCAGCTCTCGTCTTCGTCTGAGCCACAGCTAATCCCCGAATTTCCTCCACCTCCGCTTCACCCTTATACGCTGCGCTAACTGCGGCGCCGTATATTCCACTACGAGCCAGCACTCACCCGAACAGCACGCCCGGTTGCCAAACTTCTCCTGACCGAACCCCGCGTTGCACGCAGCCAGGCACCCCAAGTTCTTGCCCTCCGCGTCGATGCTCGTGCGCAAGAGCGGGGGACAGAGAGGGTTGATGTTGGTCGGGCATGAGGGCGGGAAACAGCTCGGCAGGGTGGGGTAGATGTTCATTGGGACGTTGAAGCCTGCTGTCAGCGCCGTGGGCGGGATCGTGTCCCGCAGTGCCGTGGACGATGACCCCCGCCGCACGTGCTCGGTGCGGGGCATCGGCGGTGTGGCATGCATCGCAGAAGCGCTGATGACTCACCGTCGACGAGGGAGATGTCATAGTGGTCGACATATTTCGCCAGGGTGAACTCGGCTACGGGTCAGTTGAAGGCGCTCCGGTGCCATGACGCGACGCACCCAGCGTTGCAGGCGGCTCTCCAGTGACTCTCGGATCGCTTCCGTTAGCTCTGGTGTGCGCTTCTGGGGCGCCACGATCGACTCACCAGAGGACGTCACCGCCTGTCCCGG
>Ga0308169_10002474_pt1 | contig 19108 bp, 17 predicted proteins | sample PhyBR1_2_FD_202139 | JGI IMG/M metagenome (GOLD analysis project Ga0308169, IMG submission 202139) | Phyllosphere microbial communities from UC Gill Tract Community Farm, Albany, California, United States - DLSLSB.R1 | ecosystem: Host-associated > Plants > Phyllosphere > Unclassified | place...
TCGAGCAGGCGGGCATCGCCGGCTCCTCGACCACCTGGGTCTACTCCAATCATGACGTCGTGCGCCATGCCACCCGCTATGGCCTGCCGCTGGCCGGGGATCCGGACTACGCCAAGAAATGGCTGCTGCATGGTGCCGATCAATCGGAGCTGGACGTCGAACTGGGCCTTCGTCGCGCGCGTGCCGCAACGCTGCTGGAACTGGCTTTGCCAGGTTGCGCCTACTTGTACCAGGGCGAAGAGCTGGGCCTGCCTGAGGTCAGCGAAATCTCCGACGAGCAGCGCCAGGACCCCGCCTTCTTCAAGAACAAGGGCGTTGAAGTGGGACGCGACGGATGCCGCGTGCCGATCCCGTGGGAAACCGGCGGAGTTTCTTTCGGCTTCGGCGACGCCGCGCCGCACCTGCCACAGCCGCAGGCTTTCGGCCCGTTGAGTGTCGCGGCCCAGGACGGAAAGGAAGGAAGCACGCTGGAGCTCTACCGGGAGGCACTGCGCCTGCGCCGGGAACTGCAAAGCGAAGAGTCCCTCCAATGGCTCGACTCGAATGAGGGAGTGCTCGCTTTCAGCCGCCCGAGCGGCTGGATCAGCATCACCAACTTCAGCGCAGAGCCGCAAGCGCTCCCCGAGGGCGCATTGCTGCTTTCCAGCGCGCCGCTGGATGCCGATGGCCTTTTGCCTTCGGCGACGACCGCATGGCTGCGCCGCAGCTAGGCAATAGCTGGTGAAAACACTTTGGCACCGCAGATGCATATCTGCGGTGCCAAAGTGTTCAGCTCAAGAGCCCCTAGACGAGGACGACGTCCTTGGATGGAACGTGCAGCTTCTTGTTGCCGTAATGCACGGCGAAGAACCAGGCAGCGCCGGTGACCACGTGGATCACGCTCAGGGTCAGGCCGGTAGCCACATCGGCTGCATTCATGATCGGGGAAATCACCGAAAGAACGGCAACAGCCAGCCCGATCCACTGCGCGACCTTGACGAAGCCCTTGCTGGCTCGTCCGATCAGGAAGACCACAAAGCCCAGCACCACCAAGGGAAGCCAGGTGAACTGCAGGATGTGGTCAAAGCCGACAATCTTCTCAGGGTTGGAGCCAACCTTCATCGAGGCGCCCGAAGCGATGCCGATGAAAAAGATGATGACGTTGAGGTAGCCGGCGCCCAGTGCGGCGATGACGACCTGAATGAAGTTGAACGGGCTATTTGGTTGTCCCTGAGCAGTCATAGTGTTCCTCAAAATTGTTGAAAGTCCTCATCAATTCTAATTTCGAACACCTGTGACGCGCCCCTCATTCGCGCGTGAGATCAACGACACTTAGCCTCGCTATGTATCGCTTCTTCCCCCTCCATGCACTATTTCAGCCCGCTACACGCTCTGCAGGTTCTGGGCGCTCTCCTCACCTGCAAGCTCCCGCAAAACTGTCCTGGCCGCACTGATCCCGCTTTCAATGGCCCCGTCGATGAATCCGCCCCACCCGTTGGCATAGTCCGACCCCGCACGATGAATGCGGCCTTCCGGCTTCTGCAACTCAGCCAATGATCCAGACAGGTATCCAGCCTTGTGCATTGGCCAGGTGGATCGCGAATATTCATCGTCAACCCAGTTATGCCCCGCAATCGCCACGACTTCCAGCCCCGGAACCAGCTGATCCAGATGCATTTGCGCCGCTTGCTTGTCATGAACATCCACCGCACCAGCGTCGGGGCCAAAGCAAACGAGCGTCGTCGTTTGCGCGTCCGTGTACTCGACCTGCGCAAAATTCAGCGGAGCATTTTCCGGCCCCATGACGACAAAGCGCTCGTGCACGCCCTTAACGCGAATCCACAGCTTGGCACCCATGCCAACCTGGCCACGTTCCGCTGCAGCGCGCTTGGCAGTTGACAGCTCAGGTTGAAACTCAATATGGGCAAGGACGTTGAGCGGGACGGTCACGATCAAATTTTTGGCCGAATACTTCGACCCGTCATCCGTGGTGACCACTACGAGATCATCATCTTGCCGAACAGCGCGGACTTGTTGGCCCAGATGAACCTCGGCCGTTGAATCCTCAAGAATTGCTTGGGCAAGTCGCCGCGTTCCGCCCTCGATCTTGAAACTTGCGCAGGCCTCAAACATCAGCTGCCACGAGCCACTGGCAACAGCGGCCCATCGAAGGGCTTGGCTATATGCCGCTTCATCAAGCTTGCCGTTAAAATTCAAGGCCCAGAATGATCGAAGCAACTGGCGTTGCGCCTCAGGGAGATCCATCGCCTCAATGGCCTGAGACAAGTTGGTTGAATCAATTATCGAGACCTCGGGATTCGCCAACGGCGACCACGGCAATGGAAAATAGCGCCGGGCTTCTGCAAGCAGCTGTTGATTCGGCGCGTCAAGAAGGTCCATTAGCTCATCAGCGGTACCTTCATGCCTTTGGCCTTGTGCATGCCAATAGGCTTTGGTGAATTCCGCCCCTGGAACCGGTTCGATGCCATAGCGGCCCATTTCAGCCCACACATATGGCTGAGTCCAATGCACCCACGTGCCTCCGAGTTCAAGGTCCCGGCCCAAGTGTTGTTCCAGGTGCGTACGCCCAGCGATTCGGTCTCGCCCTTCAAGCACGGTTACCGAGTGTCCACGACACGAAAGTTCCCTCGACGCGACTAGCCCAGCAAACCCTGCACCTATGACTATGACGTCTGAATGGTTGCTCATGCTCATGCCCCTTAGCTGTAGACGAAAAATTCAACCGTTGGCTCCAAAATGCTCCAACGAGTTTGAGCGCCAAGTGAGAGCGACGCCATGGAACCAGCAGTCAGGGCGTGCTCTTCGCCGCCATCGATCTGAATTCGGATATGGCCGGAGACGATGTAGATGGTTTCGTCTTGGTCGATTCTCAGATCGAAGGGCTCGGGAGCCTGGCTTGGGGCGACTTGCCAAATGCCTGCTGCAAGTTTTGCGTTCCCGTTGTCTCCTGGCCGGCGCAGCCACTGCACGGTTCCCAGTTCAAAGGGTTCGAACGCTTCCGGATCATGCTGGGCATAAAAAATTTGACTCATGATTTTGCTCCTCAATTTGTGATTATTCGGTGGTCGAGATGGAAAAGTTTTATAGGGGTTCGCGCATCAGCGGCTTTGAATCCTGAAAGCGGCGGCGGATCACAAACAGCACTACAGACAGGAGGAGAATCCCGATGCCGATGGACAGTTCCACTGGCCCGCCATAACCCGACAAGTTTGATGAGGCCGCTCCAATAACCAGAACTGCTGCGCCGTATATCGTAAGGACAATCGCCAGCGGCAGCGCCCAGGCTCCGAGCCGAAAGCTCCTAGGTGCGTTCGGGCGGTCCTTTCGCAAAAGGATGAATCCGGAGACTGCAAGGAGTATCGCCAATAGGTACCCAACATTTGCTGCGACCAGAATTGAAATCGGGTTGGATACAAAGATCACCAGCAGAATGTTCATGACAACGGCGGCGATGATTGCTCGTGCCGGAACTTGGTGCCGGTTGAGTTTTTCCAGTTGGCGTGGAACTAGCGCATCGACAGCAGCGCCATATAACGCCCGGGACCCGTCGGCCATGCTCGCGTTGACACCCATCAGCAGGGCGCCGATCGTGATCAGCAAGGCAACATCTCCAGCAAAGCCGGCCGGAAGGACTGCGGTAAAACCGTTGACGAAAACGCTGGCTGGATCGTTGGCAGCATCAGCCCGTGAGATGAGTCCCCCGACGCCGATAGGCACTAGCGCAAACATCATGAAGGTGTAGGCGCCCGTGGTGGATAGTGCCCGGCGAGCATCCTTTTCGCTTCGGTACTCAGGGGTAAACGCGGCGCACATTTCTGTTCCATAGGCAGTCCAGCCCACCAGGTAGAGCCACACGGCAGCGTCCTGCCACCCGCCCCAGTGATCCGCGCCGGGCTGCCCGAGCCCCCACGTAAGATTGCCAGGTTCCCATTGCCCGCTGATCAGTGGTGCTGCGACGAAGACCAGCAGCGGAATCAGCAGGAGCGCGCCGAGCACCTTGCTCACCCATGCTGCCGGCTGGGCACCCAAGAGGTTCGGAACCATCATCAACAAGATCAGGACAATACCGATAATCTGAGCCATGCCAATTCCGATGGCGCCGAGATGGAGTTCCCACGTGGCATCGGGGAACCAGCGTGCCTGGATCATGGCACCGGCGGTCAAGCTCACGATGGAAATGACTGCCGACCAGCCAAACCAATATCCGAATGTTGCCAATGCGCCGGCCGGGGCAAAACGGTGCTTCCACGCCTCGTAGGCGTAGACCGGAACACCGCCTGGCTTGTCCGGGAACATTGACGCCATCTCGGCGAAAAGATGGTTTTGCACCCAGCCGATGCCCGCGGCCAGAGCCCAAATAAACATGGCCGACAGCGCCCCGACAGCAGCCATAGTCGCGCCAAAAGAAACAAAGAGTCCGCCGGATACTGCCATGGCGAGCGCAAAGGCATCCTGCCACCGCAAGGTGCGGTGCAAAGAAGGCGTTTTCGCCGGAGCTTGGAACGAATCAACCATGATTCGGCCTTTCATGAGACGAGTTGGCTGGGAACGCCAGCGAACGGGCCCCCAGAAAGAATGTGTTCCGCAACACGCTTAAAACTATGCACTTGCATAGTTTTGAAAGTCAAGGAATTTCTTTCGACTACACTCGGCTGTGTGGCGAAAGTTCGAATGAGTAAATACGGCGAAGGCCGAGAAGCGCTCCTGGCCGCTACGGTCGGAGTGGTCGCTGAACGCGGATTACACGGCTTGACATTGCGTGCGGTGGCCGACGCGGCTGGCGTCAACAACACCCTGATCACCCATCATTTCGGCACCAAGGACGCTTTGCTCGGCGAAGCTGTTGCATGGGCAACCAGCAGGGCTATTCGCCTGAGCGACTTGTCGGCCCAAGAAACAATGGATGCCGATTTCGCACGCACTCTGGTTGAACTGGTTTCGAACGAACCACAGCTCCAGCTGTTTCAGTACGAGATCATCCTCGAATCACGCCGCCGCCCTGAACTGCGCAAAGCCGTCACCGAACTCTACGACGGATATATCGCAGCACTAGAAAAGGCCCTCGCCCGGCATGGCCATGCAAACACCCATGCGCTGGCTCGCGCCATCTTTGCAGCATTGGATGGCTTGGTCCTGCAGCAGCTCACGGTTTCGGAAGCACCTGCAATTCAGGAATCGATTGAGCGAATTGGCGCATTGCTCGAATCAAGCTTGCCGGAAACCAAGAAGTAGCCGAAGGCGGTTTTATAACCCCGCTTCGCCCTGGCCAAGCGCCCCGGCTAAGGGCCAAGCACAATTACGATCGCGCAAACTCCCAGCGACAGCACCGTGCCGGTGGTCAACAGCACTGCGAGAACATCAGCGCTGACGCGCTCCGCCCGCACTCCCCGAGACATCTTGCGGTACCGCGCACGTTGCGAGGCGAAAATGCCAAGTGCCAGGAGCAGTGACAGCGCAACCAGATAAATCACGCCTGCGCCATAATGCGGCAGCCAGCGCAGGAAGACCACGCTGGCAATCAGAAAGGAAACCATCGTCCGGTTCCATGCGATCACCGTGCGCTCCGGCTGCAGCCCGGGGTCGGTGATTTCGATGGGCTTTGACATCACGAGCCCGCAGACCAGAAGATCATGGCGATCGCGGCCAGCGAGGCCACGACAGCACCGAAAGCCAGCAGCGGGACGATGGCCGGAATCGGCAGCGGCCGGCCGGCGCGCATGCTGCGTTCGACCCGGATCCAGCGCACGGCGGCTCCAGCCGCGATCAGGATGCCCACCCCGATCACCAGCACCGCCAGCCAGGTGCGCAGCGGCGAAGGGAACGCATCTGCCGCGAAGGCCTCCAGCGCGGTGCCGCCAGCGAAGAACGCCAAAGAGGTGCGAATCCAGGCCAGGAAGGTGCGCTCGTTGGCAAGGGTGAAGCGCGGGTCAGGCTCGTTGCCCCCAGGCAATAGCCAGCGTGATAACCGGCTGCGTTCTTGCTCGGACATGATCCTCCCTGATTGCTTGGACAGTATGAGCATACCTAACCAATTATTGGGAAAACCTATTTAGTTGGTTGATAAAAACAGTTTTACGAATGTGATTCAGCGCATAAGACTGGAATGCAGAACCAGACCCAGAGAAAGGGCGCATTCCATGGCCTCCACCAACCTCAATCCCCGCGTTGTTACGCTGGGCACCGCCGGCGGACCACGATGGTGGACCGGCGACAACGCCGGCAAGCGCGCTGGAATCTCCACCGCCGTAGTCGTGGGAGACAGCGTCTACCTGGTGGATGCCGGAACCGGTGTCGGCAACCAGCTGATGAAAGCCGGCTTCACCCCCGCGAACCTGCGCGGCATCTTCCTCACCCACCTGCATTCGGATCACACCATCGATCTGGCTTCGCTGGCCATCTTCGGGATGTTCACCCTGCCAGCGGGCAAGGCGCCGATTTCCATCATCGGCCCCGGCGACCGCGGCGCCCTGCCGCCGGCCTCGCCGCGCGCCGTGGCCGCCCCGCAACCGCTCTACCCGCAGAACCCGACACCCGGCACGGCCTCGATGTTCGAGCACCTGATGCAGGCCTACGCCACGGATTTGAACGACCGCGTGATCGACGCGCTGCGCCCGTCCCCGCTGGACCACTTCGCCGCCTCGGACATCCAGATCCCGGCAGGCACTGGCTACCACCCCAACGAGAACCCGACGCCGCAGGGCTTTGCCCCGTTCGAGATCTACCGCGACGAGCTGGTCACGGTCACCGCGACACTGGTCAAGCACCCTCCGATCGCACCGGCCTTCGCCTTCCGCTTCGACACCGCGCAAGGATCGGTCACCATTTCCGGGGACACGGCTCCGTGCCAGAATCTCATCGCGCTCGCAAAAGGCACCGACCTGCTGCTGCACGAGGCCATCGATTTCGACTGGGTGCAACGCGCCTACGGCTCGGTTGGCACCGTAGAAGCCCAGGCCTCGATGGACCACCACCGCGCCTCCCATACCTCGCCCGAACAGGCGATCGAGATCGCGCACCAGGCCGGGGCGCGCACCCTTGCCCTGCACCACCTGGTCCCCGGAACGACACCGCTGTCGGTCTGGGAAGCCCACGCCGGGAAGTTCTCCGGCCAGTACCTGGTGCCCAACGACCTGGACACGATATCCTTTTCCCGCGTCAACTCCGAAATGGCGGCAGCACGATGAGCAACACCCTGAATAACGGCAGCAGCGTGGAGGCACAGGTGAAAGTCCCCTCGCTGAATTCCCCGCAGATGCGCCGGATCCTGGCTTCCAGCTTCATCGGCAGCGCAATCGAATTCTACGATTTCATCCTCTACGCCACCGCGGCCTCGCTGGTCTTCAACAAGGTCTTCTTCGTGGGCCTGACCCCGGGCGTGGCGATCTTCGCTTCCTTCGCCACCCTGGCCGTGGGCTACCTGGCCCGCCCGCTGGGCGGCATCGTGTTCGGCCACTTCGGCGACAGGATCGGCCGCAAGGGCGTGCTGATCACCTCGATGGCGATGATGGGCGGGGCCTCGACGCTGATCGGCTTGCTGCCTGAAACCGCGCAGATCGGCATGCTGGCCCCGATCGCGCTGATCACCCTGCGCATCGTCCAGGGCCTGGCCGTGGGCGGCGAATGGGGCGGGGCCATGTTGATGGCCCTGGAGCACGCACCGAAGGAACGCCGCGGTTTCGCCGCGAGCTTCGCGAACATGGGCGGCCCGGCCGGCGCCGTGCTGGCCACCCTGGCAGTCTCGGCGGTCTCCACCATGCCCAATGAGCAGTTCCTGGCCTGGGGCTGGCGCATTCCGTTCCTGATCAGCATCGTGCTGGTGGGCATCGGCCTGGTCATCCGCCTGAAGGTCACCGAGTCACCGCTGTTCCTGGCCCTGGAAAACAAGGCAGAAGAACGCAAGACCCCATTCATGGAGGTCATCACCAAGTACCCGAAGTCCGTCATCCGCGGAACCCTGGTGGGCATGAGCTCCTACACCGTGCAGGGCCTGATGACCGTCTGGGCCATCTCCTACGTGGTCGAGGAAGTCGGCATGGACCGCACCGCGGTGCTGAACATCAAGGCCATCGGCGCCGCGCTGACCGTGGTGGGCATCTGGGTTTCCTCGCGCTACTCCGACAGGCTGGGCCGCCGCCCGGTCATGATGGTAGGCATCCTTGCCGGCGCCGTGGCCGCGCTGCCGATCATGTGGATGCTGGAACTGGGCCAGCTGTGGCTGTTCGCCATCGCCCTGTTCGTGGCCAATGGCATCGTCCAGGCGTTCATCTTCGGGCCATTCGGCGCGTTCACCGCGGAGCTGTTCCCCACCCGCATCCGCTACACCGGCGCTTCGCTGGTCTACCAGCTCTCCTCCACCGTGGGCGCCGGGTTCACCCCGATGGCCGTGGCCGGCCTGGTGCTGCTGGGCGGCGGATCGCTCTGGATCGCCGGTGGCGTCTGGGCTGCTGCCTTCCTCGTGGCGGCGCTGGCCATGAAGGGCGTGAAGGAAGGCCGCGATGCGGATCTCGAGGCCGAGGAAATGAGCCGCTAGGCCCGCACCGCCCAGGCAGGAAGGCCGGTTGGAATCTACAGGTTCCGGCCGGCCTTCCGCTCCTTCTCGGCTCCGGCTTCCTCGCAGAAATCAAGGAAGGCGCGCAGCCGCAGGCTCGGGCGGTCCGAGGCGGTGTAGGCCACGCAGACATCGCTCATCCCCACATCGCCTTCGATCTCCAGCACCGACAGCGGCAGCCCGTCGTAGCTCAGGTTGACCGGCGGACGCTGCACCAGAACCGTATAGCCCAAGCCGCGGGCCACCATCCCGCGCACAGCCTCGAAGCTCTGCGAGCTCCACCGCACCTTGGGATCCAGGCCCGACATGCGCAGATTCACCAGCTGGTTATCGCGCACCGTGGGAATGTCCAGGGAGACAAAATCGTCATCGGCCAGCTCGCTCAAGGACACGCTGGACCGATCCGCCAGCCGGTGCCCGCCTCCCACCAGCACATATGGCCTGCCGGACATCACCGTGCGCGAGGCGACCCGGGGCAGCAGGTGGCGGGTGTGGGTGAGCACCGCGTCGAGGTGGCCCTTGAGCATCCGCTCTTGCAGCTCGGCCCCGTCGCCTTCGAGCAAGGTCACCTGCAGGTCCGGATGCACCATGGTGAAGCGTTCGCAGATCACCGGGATCCAGAAGGCGGCCAGCGAGGAATAGCAGCCGATCACCAGCGGGCCGGAGAGCTTGGACTGGCGCTCGACTATCTGGTCCTGCACTTCTTCGGCATGGCGCACCAGGGCGCGCGAATCGAGCAAAAAATCGGTGCCGACGGCGGTGAGCACCACGCCTCGGGCACGGCGGCGCACCAGCAGCTGCGAGCCGACGGCCCGTTCCAGCTCATCCATCGACTGCGACATGGCAGCCTGGGAAATATGGCACTGCTTCGCAGCGGCAGAAATGGAGCCGAGTTCCGCGACGGCGACGAAGTACTGCAGCTGGCGCAGGGTGTAGTTGATCACCACCACAGTCTAGCCAGCTGCCTGCACGTTCAGTGGCGGCTACTTCGAGGCGCCGATGGCCCACACGCGCGGCAGCTCGGTGCCGTTGACCGCCAGGTCCCCGATCAGCCGGGCCTTGAACACCCACGGGTTGTGGTTGCCCGCGGTGCGCGCATTGCGCCAATGCCGGTCCAGGTTCTTCGACACGCTGGTGGCCGACGCCGCCAACGCATCAAAGGCGTGGGTGATGGCGGTGAGCACCAGCGGAGTGAGCACCACCTGCGCCTGCGCGCTGGCCAGTTCGGCAGCATCATTGGCCGCTTCATCTTCTTCCACCGTGATCTGCCCAGCCTGCAAGGCCAGCGCGGTTTCATAGGCGCGCTGGAGGGCCTGCGACACGCGCTCAACGGTTCCGGCCGCGGCAAAAGCCGCCGCCGACACCTCGCCGATCACCTGCAGCAGCTGCGGATCCTCGGCCGCCACATTGGCGGCCGCATGGCTGAAGGTGCGCTTGCGGGCTTTCAATTCCGCCGCGAAACCGCGCTCCGCGGCCTTGGCCGAACCAGCCAGCACCGCCAGCAGCACCTGCTGGTAGAAGGCGGTCTGGTACTTGAAACGGGTGTCGAAGTCGATCAGGTCTTCTTCGGCCACCAGCGCATCGGTGAATGTCGAGGTCCCGGTGCCGGTGGTGCGCTGCCCGAAGCCATCCCAGTCATCGGCCAGTTCCACGCCGGGCTGGTGGCGGCTGACCGCGGCGATGACCCGCTTGCCGGTATCGGTGCGCTGCGCATAGGTGTCCAGCCAGTCAGCGAAAATCGAGCCGGTGGAATAGTACTTGGTGCCGTTGATCCGGAACCCGCCGTCGCCATCGGGAGTGACCTTGGTGATCACCTCGCCCACCTTCACCGCCCCGACCTCGGTCCACGAGTTGCCGACCAGCTCTCCGTCCGCGAAGCGCGCCAGCCACTTGTCCCGGCCGGGCCCCGGGGCGGCAATCAGCCGGTCTTCGACGAAGGCGAAGTGGGCGCGCAGCGCCTGGGCGATATTGGAATCGGCGGCGGCCAGGTCGACAAGGAGCTCAAAGAGCTCCGGCAGTGTGGCTCCGGCGCCGCCGTGGGATTCCGGGACGCGCACCGCGCCAAAACCGGCGGCGGCCAGGTCGGCGACCTGCTGGTAGGGCAGTTCCCCGCTGCGGTCCCGTTCGGCGGCGCCGGCCGCGATCTGCTCGAAAAGCGGGGCAAAACGGGCCTTGAGCCGGCCCAGGCGGTTTCCGGTGGCAAGTACAGTCATCTCAGGTTCCTCTGTGTAGAAGTTCTTAGGTGTAGAGCGATAGCGGCTGGGATTCTCCGCGCAGGAAGTACGCGCCGACCTCGATCTTCTTGTAGTCCACCGGGTCGTGCAGCGAGTGGGTGCGCACATTGCGCCAGAACAAATCCAGCCCGACCGAGTTCGCCGTGGACGACGATCCGGTGACCTCGAAGATCCGGTTGGCCACCTCGACGCCGACCTCGGTGGAGACCACCTTCGCTTCGGCGATGTCCACGGCCAGCGCCGCGCGTTCGGAGACAGTGACCTGCGCGCCCTTGGAGAGCAGGACATCAAATTTGCGCCCGAGCTTTTCGGCGAGCGCCGCCACCGCGGCGGTGCGGGCCTTGAGCTCGCCCACGGTGCGCTGGAAGATCGGATCCTGCGAGTAGGTCTGCGCCTGCGAGAACAGCCAGGCGTTTTTGCGTCCCAGCAGGATCTGCTTGCCGCGAGCCAGCGCGCCTTCGGCAATGCCCAGGTAGAAGTTGGCAAAAGCCAGCTGGATGCCCGGGGTGAGCAGGGTCGATACTGGTTCTTCGGACACCTCGCCGAGCAGGTCCTGGGCTTCGATGCGCACGTTGTGGTACTTCAGCGAGTTCGAGGCGCTGAGCCGCTGGCCCAGGTAGTCCCAGTCATCCACGATTTCCAGGCCTTCGCGGTCGCGCGGGATGACAAAGGCCAGCACCTGGCCGGCTCGTTCGCCCTCGGTGACCTCGGCGTTGATGACGATGACTTCGCCTACCCCGGAGCCGGTGGAGAAGCGCTTGGCGCCATTGAGCCGGAACCCATCGCCCTCCGGCACGAGGCTCAGGGTTGGATCCACCGGGTTCACCGAGTCGCCCCAGAGCCATCCGCCCTCGACGGTGCGCCGCCACCACTGGCCTTGAGTTTCCGGGGCGCCATAGAAGGCGATGCCCGACTGGTTCACATAGTGGTAGGCCAGCAGCTGCGAGATGGAGCCGTCGGCGGCAGCCAGGATGCGAACCACCTCAAAGGCGGTTTCCCAGTGCGCCCCTGCTCCCCCGAACTCGGCGGGAACCAGCAGGTTCAGCAAGCCTGCTTCGCGCAGCAACTGCACTTCGGCAAAGGGCTGGGCATTCTTCCGGTCCCGCTCCAGCGCGTCAGCGGCCAGCTGGCCGGCGGCCTGCTGGGCGATCTCGCGCCAGCGGGCCAGCTCTGCCCCGTCGGCAGTGCCGGTGTAGGGCACGCGCGGCACTTGGGTGCTCAGTACACTCATCTTCGTTCTCCTTGTGGGTTATGGATTCGGAAGGACGCAGAGAATCTCTGCGGATCCATCGAACTTGGCTAGCACTTCGGGCAGGTCTCTGGGCCGCCGGGGTGGCGTGTGCTACCAGTGAAACATCGCCGGGCGACGCTTGGCAGGCAGGGTGTCATCTGCCTCAATATCGTCATGAATCGACATCTTCAGCGCCCTGTGCACGGGCGGTAGCACCGTCATATTTCCCGATATGTCATTTGGCGCCCAGGACCGCGTCCGGTGTTTGGCTCGCCTTGGAGTCCTGCGCAGAGGCCTTGCCCGCGTAGGCGCCGCGATAGGCAGCGGCGGGGTGGTGGCCGGCCACGCGGGTGCTGCCCGGACCCGCCAGATATTCGCGCAGCGTGCTGCCCTCGTAGCCGGCCCACGTCCGTCCGCGCTTGCGCAGCTCGGGTACCACCAGGTCGGTGAACTGCTCGAAGGAGCCGGGGGTGATGGCGTAGGCCAGGTTGATCCCGTCCAATCCGGACTCGTCCACCCAGCGCTCGATTTCGTCGGCCACGGTTTGGGCCGAGCCCACCAGCACCGGCCCGATGCCGCCTACGCCCAGGTAGTCGGCAATTGTATTGGGGGTCCACTTCTGCTGCGGATTGGCGGTGGTGAAAATCGAGACCGCCGAACGGGCCGCGTTGGTTTCCAGGTACTGCAGTTCCTCATCCGGCGCGTACTGGCTCAGGTCCAGCCCGGACCAGCCGCCGTAGAACGTCATGGCGCCCTCGCGCGAGGCATAGGACTGGTATTCGCGGTAGAGCTTCTCGGCTTGGGCATCCGAGTCGGCCACCACAGTAGTCATCAGCGCGTAGATCTTGGCCGCATCCCGGGGCCTGCCGACCAGTTCGAACTCGTCGCGGATCGCATCGGTCTGGCGGCGGGTGACCGCGGTGTTGATCGAATTCAGGAAGATGCCTTCGGCATGCTGGGCGCCAAAGCGCCGGCCGCGGGAGGAAGCACCGGCCTGGAAGATCGCCGGGGTGCGCTGGATGGAAGGCTCGGAGAGGTGGATGCCGGGCACGTTGAAGTACTCGCCGTGATGGTTGATCGGGTGCACCTTGGATGGATCGGTGTACACGCCGCGTTCGCGGTCCTTGATGACCGCGCCTTCCTCCCAGGATCCTTCCCAAAGCTTGTAGACCACGTCCATGAACTCATCGGCGATGTCATAGCGCGCGTCATGATCCAGCTGGCGGGTCATCCCCAGATTGCGGGCCGCCGATTCCAGGTAGCTGGTCACCACATTCCAGCCGATGCGCCCGCGGGTGAGGTGGTCCAGCGAGGAGAACTTCCGGGCCAGCGCATAGGGCTGCTCGTAGGTCAGCGCGCTGGTCACCGCAAAGCCGAGGTTCTTGGTGGCCGCGGCCATGGCGGAAACCTGCATGAAGGGATCGTTGAGCGGAACCTGGTCGGCATCCAGCAGGGCGGGACCGCTGGAGTTCTGGTACACGTCATAGATGCCCAGCACGTCGGCCAGGAACAGCGCGTCGAAACCGCCGCGCTCCAGGGTCTTGGCCAGATCCACCCAGTATTCGAGGGTGTTGTATTCGTCGGCCCGGTTCTGCGGGTGGCGCCACAGCCCGGGGCTTTGGTGGCTGACGCAGGTCATGTCAAAGGCGTTGAGGTGGATGCGCTTGCTCATTGTCTGGTGCTTCCCTTCACTGTGGTGGATTGTGCCTGGCGCTGGGCCGTGCGCAGCAGCGCGAAGATGCCGGTGGCCGGCTGGCCCTTGGACCGTCCGAGCACCACTGCGGCGAGCAGGATCGCCAGCAGAACCAGTCCGCGGGCCAGATCCTGCCAGAAGAAGGACAGCCCGATCAGGTTCAGCCCGTTATCCAGCAGCCCGAAGATCACCACGCCGATCAGCGTTCCGCCGACCGATACCCGCCCATAGCGGCTGATGGTTGCCCCGATGAAAACCGCACCGATGGCATCCATCAAATAGGCCTGCCCGCTGCCCGGAACATAGCCGTTGGAACGCGCGGCCAGCACCACCCCGGCGAATCCGGCGATCACCGCGCACAACAGATAGGCGCTAGTGATCAGCGCATTGATCCGCAGGCCCGAGATCTTCGCCGCGCTGGGCTGTTCGCCGGCCATGGTCAGCTTGCGCCCGTAGCGGGTGATTCCCAGCAGCAAGGCCACCGCCACGGCAATGGATGCCGCGTTGATCACCGCGGCATCGACATCCAGGAAGTAGCCCCGCCCGATCACCGCAAACCCGTCCGGCACCAGCGGCGCCGAGAGGTAGATCGGCGCGCCGCCGCTGGTGAGCAGCTGCTGCACGCTGGTGCCGACAAACCACACGCTCAGCGTGGCCAGGAAGGCAGGGATCCGCAGGACCACGATCAGCAGCGCGTTGACCAGCCCGACCGCCAGGGCGAAGAGCAGCCCTCCGGCCACGGCCACCCAGGCACGATAGCCGTCGTGGATCAGCCAGGCACTGGCCAGGGCGCCCAAGTCCAGGGCCACGCCGATGGACAGGTCAATGCCGCCGGCCCGCACCACCAGGGTCAGCCCGATGGCGACCAGCGCCAGCAGTGCCACCTGCCCAAGGATTCCCACGAGGTTTCCCGCGCTGAAGAACACCGGGCTGAGCACCGAGAACACGATCAGGATCAAAGCCAAAGTTCCAGGTGCCACCAGCCGCGATGCCTGGAAGGCGCCGCGCTTCTTGGCGCTTGAGGCGGTTGGAGATCCAGGAGCTGGAGCCGCGGGCGCGGCCAGTGTTTGTGCGGCATTCATCGGTTCTTCCTTCCGCGCAGGGTCACGCTGGCCAGAACCAGCAGGATCAGCAGGCCCTTGGCCGCGCCTACCCATTGGCTTGCGACACCCAGCAGGGTCAGTCCGTTGTCCAGGGCGGCGACAAACACCGCGGCCAGCACGGTGCCAACGACGCTGACCAGCCGCCGTCGGGAGAAGATCATGGACATGTAGGCCACCAGAATGATGTCCAGCAGGATCTGCGTTCCAATGCCCGGGACGGCGGCCGAAAGCCTGGCGACCAGCAGCGTGCCGGCCAGGCCAGCCAGCGCCGAGCTGAGCACGTAGCTGGCCAGCCGGTAGCGGCGCGGGTCCAATCCGGCCACCTGGGCGGCCGTCGGATTCTGGCCCACGGCGTAGGAGTTCACGCCCCAGCTGGTCTTGCCATAAACCCACCAGCCCAGTGCCCCGATGATGATCATGAGCCAAGCGGCCAGCGGGATCCCGAGGAAGACGCTGGCCCGGGCAGCCTCGAAAAAGCTGCCGGACACGGCGATCTTCAGGTTCTGGCTGAAGACCAGCTCCAGCGAAGCGGCCACGCCCATGGTGGCCAGGGTGGCCAGCAGCGGGCGCAATCCCAAGGTGACCGACAGGCCGTTGACGATGCCGATCGCGGTGGCCACCAGCACCCCGTAGAGCACCGACACCAGGCCGGGGGCTCCGGCGGCCGCGGCCAGCGCGGTCACGGTGCCGGAGAGTCCTGCCACCGCACCGGTGGACAGGTCGATGCCGCCGTTGAGCACGTCGTCGCCGCCAGCGATAATCACGATCGCGAGCCCCACCCCGGCGATGCCGAAGACCGAGGCCTGGGTGAGAATTGTCGCGATATTCGAGGCCGCCAGGAAAAACGGGGAGCCGAAAGCGAAAAGCAGCAGCACCGCTCCAATGCCGGCGTAGCCGATCCAGGCGGCCAGCCCGGGCTTCCTTCCTTGCGCGCTGCGCGCCGGCGCCTCGTTGGCGGGAGCAATGGCGGCGCTCATGCGTTCACCTCTTCTCGTGGTGTTCCGGTTCCTTGGCCGCTGGAGGCCAACTGCAAGATTCGTTCTGTGGTCACTTCGGCGGAGGGCAGCTCGGCGATGATCCGGCCGCGGTAAAGCACCAGCACCCGGTCGGCCAGGCCGACCACTTCTTCCAGGTCCACGCTGACCATCAGCGCGGCGGCTCCGTCCTGCACCAGCTGGGAAATCTGCGCGTAGATCTGCGCGCGGCTTCCCACATCCACGCCCGAGGTGGGCTGGTCCAAGACCAGCACATCGGACCCCTTGGCCAGCCAGCGGGCCAAGACGGTCTTCTGCTGGTTGCCGCCGGAGAGGCCCGAAGCCACGGCTTCGGGATCAGCCGGGCGGATATCCAGGCGCTGCACCAGCTCCTCCGCGGCATCCCGCTCCTTGCGCGCGTTGAGCAGCCCAAGCCGGCGTCCGAGCTTCCGCAGGCTGGCGGCGGCAACATTCTCGCGCACGGTGTTGCGCAGGAAGATGCCATCGCGGTGCCGGTTCGATGGGACGTAGGCGCCGGCCCGGGCGACAAAGTCCGCGGCCGAAGCCACCGGGCGGCCGTGCAGCAAGGCGGTGCCCGCATGCGGATGATTGCCGGTGACCGCGTCGGCGAGCACCTCGATGCCTGATCCCACCAATCCGGTGACGGCCACGATTTCCCCGGGAGCCACCGTGAGATCGATGCCCTCCAGCTTGCCAGCCACCGACAGGCCCGAGAGCTGGAGGGCCGGCTCGCCCTGGCGGGCGGGGGCCTCGCGCTGCTGGTGCGAGAATTCGTTGACCTGGCTGCCCAGCATCAAGCCGATGACATCTGAAATGCTGTCGCCGTGCGCAAAGCTGGCATCCCCGGCATTCCTGCCGTTGCGCAGCACCGTGATCCGGTCGGTGACCTGCTGCAGTTCCTGGAGATAGTGGGAGATGAAAATAATCCCCACCCCGCGATCACGCAGGTGCCCGATGGTGCCGAAGAGCTGCTCGACCTCGTCATTGGCCAAGGGCGCGGTCGGCTCATCAAGAATCAGCACCTTGGGTTCGGCCAGCACGGCGCGGGCAATCTGGATCAGCTGCTGCTGGGCAACGCTCAGCTCGTCGACAAAGGCCGCGGTGTCCAGCTCCTGGCCGGTGGTCCGCAGGATATCGGCCCGGGCCGCCTCTTGCACGGTGCGCTCGTGGCGCCATAAACCGCGGTTTCTGGATGTGCCAAGATACAGCTGTTCGGCGACGGTCAGGCGCCCGGCCAGGTGGCGGTCCTGGTGGATCACCTCAATGCCCAGCGCTTCGGCATCGGCCGGGCGCCGTATCTGCACCGCCTGTCCAGCAAGCTCGATCTGCCCCGAATCCAGGGTGTACAACCCGGTGAGGATCTTGATCAGGGTTGATTTTCCGGCACCGTTTTCACCTACCAGGCCGAGCACTTCCCCGGCCCGCAGCTGCAGGTGGACATCGTCCAGCACGGTGACGGCGCCAAAGGATTTGCCGATCCCGGCCATGCTCAGCAGCAGGCTAGATTCCGTTGTCATTGCGCACCTGATTCACGTTGTCCTTGTCCACAAAAATCGGCTCGGCGTAGCTGGTGCTTGGTACCTGGTCGGCTTGCCCGTTGAGGAACAGCGCAATATTCGTGGCCGAGGTGGCAGCAATCTGCTTGGTGGGCTGGGCGACGGTGAACTGGTAGGAGCTCTGCGGATTCGCGATCAAGTCCAGTGCCCCGGGTTCCGCGTCGACTCCATAGAGCTTGATGTCATTATCGGTGGGATCGATGGCCTGCGCGGCGCCGATCAGCGGCATATCCCAGCAGGACCAGATCGCATCCACTTCGCCTTCGGGCAGCCTGCGCAGCTGATCCTGGATCTGGTTCTTGGCATCTTCGATGGTGCCTTCGTACTTGTCCTGCAGTTCCGGGGTGATCTTCTCGATATTCGGGTAGTCTTCGAGCACCAGGTTCAGGCTGTTGTAGCGGATCCGGCAGGGCGTCACGCCCGGGAAGCCGTTGAAGACCAGGATCTTGCCCTTGCCGTGCAGGTCCTCGGCCATGGTGCGAGCCAGTGTGGTGCCGACGTTCCAGTTATCGCTGGTGACGTTGTTCTTCGAGTACTCGCTCTGGAAGTCGATGGTGAACAACGGAATTCCCGCAGCATCCACCTTGGCCAGGGCCGGGGTGAGCGTCTGGGCATCGCCCAAGATCACCACGATGGCATCGGGCGACTGGGTAATGAGATTTTCCACGTCCGAAACGTGCTTCTCGTCCTTGGCTTCGGCCTGGGTGGCAATGACCTCTCCGCCGAGCTCCTTGATGCGTTCTTGGATTTGCTGATACACCACGCGCGAGTAGTCGTGCAGGATGTCCTTGGCCGCGATGCCCACTTTTTTGCCCTCGAGCGAAGGAACATCGTCGAGCTTCTGTTCGGTTTGCGGGTTGCTGCTTGGCGCCACGGCCGGCGCGGCTTCGGGGCGTGGTTCTTTCAGCGAGCAACCGGAGAGCAGCGTGGTTGCTGCGAGTGCGGCAGCCACAAATTTCAGGGTGTTCGGGCGAGTGCGAGTCATGCCGTCCCTCTCTTGGACATATCGAACCGAGGGATCCCGAACAGAAGTTCACGCTTCTTGCCCCGGGAGCTCCATCGAACCTGGCGTTAGCACTATCTGCGGGAGGCAGGCTTGCTGCGGCGTCGTGGAGCCAGGTCTCTCAGCCGCTCTGGATGGGGTGTTATCCGAGTCAAGCATTGATCCCGGGAGCTTGCCATCAACGCGTCACTGGAGGGAACACTGCGTCAGATCTCTTCACAAATCCCGGGCTGGCAAGGCTGGGAGGCGGCGGGCAGGCGCTAAGTCAGCGTCATATTTCCGCATATTACGGCGTCTAATTCACATTGTTCTTGGCGTGAGCACCCCTGACCCGCAGCAGCCCATCATGGCTTTGGCGTGGCATGCTGGCCGTTTCTGAGCTCCCTTTAAAACAAAACAGGGCACCGCGCCATCAAGGAAGGGTTCGATGATGGCGCGGTGCCCGGGGTGTATTCAGCAGTGCGCTAGAGCAGAACCGCCCCCAGGATCCAGACCGTCGCAAATGCCGCGGTGCCCTGGATTGCCGTAGCCACGCTGAGGGTCTTGTATGCAGTGATCACCGGAATCCGGCTGAGCTGCGAAACCACCCAGAAGTACGAGTCATTCGCGTGCGAGACAACCATCGCACCGGCACCCACCGCCAGGACGCTGAGCACCATTCCCAATTCGGAATCCAGCCCCAGCGAACCGAGCATCGGCGCGACCAGCGCGGAGGTGGTCACCATCGATACCGTGGACGATCCCT
>Ga0308169_10002477_pt1 | contig 19101 bp, 33 predicted proteins | sample PhyBR1_2_FD_202139 | JGI IMG/M metagenome (GOLD analysis project Ga0308169, IMG submission 202139) | Phyllosphere microbial communities from UC Gill Tract Community Farm, Albany, California, United States - DLSLSB.R1 | ecosystem: Host-associated > Plants > Phyllosphere > Unclassified | place...
GCACTGCATGTGTAAGCACTGAACCGCGAACATATGGTCCCACATACCTTGCACCAGCATGTTTGCTCTTCGGTCGGTCGGTTCACTCCACTTCCTCACAACATGGTTAAGACCCAAGTCCAGCTCATAGAATGTGAGGAACTATCGTCAGCGCCTTTCCATGCTGATCCATCAGACAAACCTTCTTTGTCCGCTCGAAAGCCTCGCCTGTCGAGTCCTTGTCCGATTCACTGTAATCGACCTCGAGCGCTGCGTACATTGGGTTATCATATCCCTGCAAATAAGTATGCCGCCATTCGCGCTGGTCCAGCCGGTCAAGCCACTCACCTGGTCAACGGCAACGATATGCGTCACCAGCGTGTTGTTCTTGTGCGCCTCGAGCGGTGAGGACGGGAACAGCTTGCCCTCTGAATTTCGGTTCAACACCCACACAAGCTTTGCCCTACGCCGTTAGCTTTGCCTGGTGAACGCTCAAACCAGCTCACTTCTCGACACTGCCATCAGCATACGCTCCTTGCTTGCCTTTCTTGCCAAAACAACACTCACGCTCCGACCAGACAACTTCGTCCCTTCGGGTCCACAGCCAGGAACTGTCCCGGCACGATTCGCCTGCTCCCCGTCTTTCCGTAGATCTCCTGGTACAGGCTTTCGAAGTGGGGTGTCGGCGTGACCACAAACTCGACGATCGACAGTCGTCCGGAGTCGGAAGAGATCAGGATGTAGTCTACCCGTCAGCCTCGCCCGTGCAACTCCGTAGCCGGGCTCACTCACCCTTCGTCATTCCTGCTAACCTGAACGGCGCAATATTCCGGACCACCCCAAAGACCTAATCGTCAGCGGCGCCCTGCACGTCGGGGGGCATCTGGCTCACTTCGGTCGAGCATATCGTGTCCACTGTCCGTCAGCTCTGGCCTGTCGTGGACGGCTCTGGACTCACACTGCCCGGTGCCCGAATTCAACTTCAATATCTCCAACTTTGTGCTCCCCCGCGAAACGAGGATCTCCTGCCCTTTTGTGCCCGAGAACGACCCGACCACAGCGGCCGTTATCGACGTTGGTGCCGACAACGTCAGATTGAGGAGGTGCAAGTTGGACATGCTAGGCGAGGATGCAAGGTAGAGGAGAGACTTGTATTCGAGGTTGATGCGATTTCAAGCAACATCGAAGTGCGGCCGGTGAGATCGCGTGGCGTTATCAGTGACGTGGCTTTTTGTGCTCGAATCCAGTCCTTAACGTGAGGGCCAGCTTTGACAGGTTGGTTCGCGCATCAATACCTGCTGAACCGTGAGTGAAGGACAGACTAAAACTATGTACAGGATCACTCGACGCGTTGTTATGCTTAGTTGAGATGATGCATCAGGTGACGTGTAGAGCGGCGAGCACTTCGCGACCGCCACTCACTCCCCCTCGCACGAAGGTAGATCATGGCAGCCCCTCAAAGATGGACCTGGTCTCAAACGTCGTTCCCTGTCAAGCGGGAGCTCTTAGCGAGGTGACTGCTCTGCTGACATGTACGGCTGGTGAAGTATGTGCGAACGCCGTGGCAGGTCAAGAACTCCAGCCAGCTTCGCAGAGTCATCGCACAATTTGCTGTTTCGCGTGACGCGAGGTCGAACGCGGCGGTCACAGATTCGTGGAGCCTTCGCAGTGCACAACGTTTCGCACTTGAACTGGTATCCCCGGCATCGGAAGGAAAAGATTGAGACTTCCTCAACTCTGCGACCGCCATCTGGACCGCGCCACCCGCTGGCAACCGCAAGGCCCTTCACCACCATGCTCGGGTGGTTGAGCGGCAGGCCTCAGAGATTTTGTGGGCTTGGCCTTCACGGCATGATGCCGAGCCCATCGATAAGTCACGGACGGATGCATGATCTGACAACAAGGCATGGGTTCGCCGTCGATCAGCCGACGAAATCCCAGAACCGCTGCAAACACTCGCTCGTGTGCTAGTCGACCCTCTTTATTCTTCTCACTTGATGCACACCCACCGTGCACTCCATCCCCTCACCCACCCCATGCTCTCCCACAACCTCCTACTCCCGACATTCTCCCACGAGACCCAAACATGTCCCCGCAGCTTGTCGTCCGCCTCTCCGCCTTCCACGCCTCCCACGGCCGTCTTCCCCGCCTTGAGCCGCTCCTCCACCACCCACTTGGCCAGACCGCGTCGCCTATACTCTGGGATGGTATACAGCGCTCCCAGGTCCCCTGCTGCATGGGTCAATATCCACGCGACGGGCTGGCCGGTATCTGAACGGCGTATGACGGAAGTGTGGGCCATACGCGCGATATAGTATGATATACCTTCCTTGATGTCTCGCGAGCTTTGGATCTGCCGTCAGATCCCTTTCTCAGCACCAGAGCATCCCGGGCATGATGCTCCGTATCATCCGTGTGGTCCGCATTCCCGGCTGCACCGCTCTCTCGAAACCTCGACTACGCTCGGTGGGAGGCGTGGGTAACTTACCACGTCACAGTCGTCCCTCCTGCAACCGCCCACCTCGAGACCTTTCTTATCCACAACACCCCCTCCCACTGCTGACCCGGCTCCGCCTTCCGTTTCACTCCCTCCTCCCTCGGGCGCAAGCCAGACATCGTACGCATCATGAACCATCGTCGCCATCTCGTTGTCCTTCAGCCAGTCCACCACTCCATCGACCCAGAGAGCGTTGAGCGGTATATACTTCTCGCCCGACGGAAAAGTCTCCACGACGGTCTTGACCACTCCAAGCATAAGTTCTTGGCCCGCGCGCCATCTCGAAGTGCCCTTCTGTACCCGGGTGGTCGTGCTGTTCGAGGTCGTTGGCGGATCCGGTGCAACCAGCAGCTCGCGATCGAGCGAGCAGTACAGCCGCGTCTGGTTCGTTTGGGGTTTGGGGAGGTGTATGAACATGACCCATATATCCGGTGGGTTGGACATTTGTGAGGCGGGGAACGTCGCCCACACTGCGCCGTATATCAGCGAGTCGGGCACGTCTTGCGCCTCCGTTCCATTGTGGTCGTCTCCTGCGATGGCATCGTTGCTGATACCATATGCCTTGGGCAGCGACAGATCTGAGGGGATGCCCACCAGCTGTGGCCATGGGTTCGTTTTGATCGTGCTGTATGTCGTGATCGAATGAGGCAGGTGCGCCCCCAAGAGTGGAAGGAACGAGGTGGGATCGTGAGGGTACAGCCTGACCCTGGGCGGAGTGTCTTTGTGCACCATGCCGTTGGGCGTTCTCTCTCAGCTAACTTGATGGATGTACCTCGCGCGGCCCGCCCTCTGGGCCTGAATGTATTTGTATGGATACCGTGTTGAGAGGTACCATTGAGCTGAGGATTGAAAGACGCATGTATAGCGTCAACTCGATTCTGCTCGGTTTTGACCGATGGGAAAGGGGTGGCTCGACCGGATCCGATGTGCACCATGTGCTTCACTCCCTGTCCCTTCCCTACCGCCCTTCCGGTTTCTCCGGCTTGTCCCGCCCACATGGGTTATCTTATCATCAGCACTGCGACATGAGTCATGCGTCTAGATATCACTGGAGCTAGGAGTGAGTCGGCGGGAACTGGTACACAGAGGCATGGATCCACGCGTATCACTCGGGCAGGCATTCATCCCCTGGACAACGATAAAAAAGTATGAACATGATGGACTGTTAGAATCGACTATGGTTCTCGGCGGTGTAGGATATTAAGGTCTAGCACTTGTGGGTAAAGACCAATCTCTCCGTTCCTCATTCTCACTTCCCCCTCGCGGCGCATCTCCCATTCGCATCCTCATCCCATCGTAACACCGCACCTAGTTGAGGAGGGTGGTCTCAACGAGGATGGCGGTGACTCGGTATGGGTCAACGTTGGAGGCCGGTCGTCGGTCCTCGAGGTAGCCGTAGCCCTGGGCGCCGACGTGTCGGGGAATTCGGATCGAGGCACCCCGGTTGGCGACACCAGCCGAGAACGCGGTCATGCTCGCCGTCTCGTGCTTGCCGGTAAGACGTTGGTCGTTGTCCTCTCCGTAGACGGCAATGTGCTCCAGGTGCTTCTTCTCGAGCTTCTTGATAGCGTCCTCGATGGCGGCCATACCCTTGCCCGGCGTTCGCATGAGCTTGGTCGAGTAGTTGGAGTGGCATCCGGCACCGTTCCAGTCGCCCTTGAGGGGCTTGGGGTGGAAGGAAGGCTTGATGCCCCACTCCTCACCAATACGGAGGAGCAGGAATCGGGCCATCCAGAGGTGGTCGCCCATCTCGATACCCTCGCAAGGGCCGACCTGGAACTCCCACTGGGCGGGCATGACCTCGGCGTTGATACCCGAGATCTTGATACCGGCGTACATGCACGCTCGCTGGGGTCAGCGCTGATGCACGCGTCGGATCGGTGCTACTCACGTAGTGGGCCTCGATGAAATCACGGGCGAAGACCTTGCCGGCACCGACACCACAGTAGTACGGGCCCTGAGGTCCGGGGAATCCCATCTTGGGCCATCCGAAGACTTGGCCATCGGCGTCGAAGAGCGTGTACTCTTGCTCGAGACCGAACCAAGGCTCGTGCTCCTTGGCGGAGTCCATAACCTTCTTGGCGTGCGCTCGGTAGTTCGACTTGTTGACAGTGCCGTCGTTGTCGTAGCACTCGCAAAGGACGAGGATGTTGTCACCACCACGGAAGGGGTCCTTGAACATGGCGACGGGTCGCTGAGGTTAGCAAGAGCAGAAAGGGCACCAGGCTATGATGTCGTCAAAAAAGCGCAGCAGGCGCCACTCACGAGGTAGACATCAGAGTTCTCGCCCGGGGCCTGGTTCGTGGATGAACCGTCAAAGTTCCACTCCTTGAGCTCGGAAACGGAGGCGGGCTTGCCCTTCTCGATGGTCATGGTCTTACATCGGAGACCACCATCGCCGTCAACCCAGATGTCTGCGGATTAGTCACAGATCTGAATCGAGGTCCGCCTGGTGTCCGCGCGTCTGGGCGTGATCGCGTGACCGCCCGATTGGAGCGATGACTGCGCAAACGAGGGATATACGGGTCGAGCGGGGATAGACAGATGGCAGACGGAGCGATTGAAGGGATGGACGAGACAGTCGGGCCGTCAACCGAACGGGCTGATACGCCCGCGGACCATCTTGCCGCTGCGCCTGCACCGCCCGTCGATTTCGCGGCCACGCACAATACACACGACACTCACATTCAGCTTGGATGGCCGAGCCCTGGTCGAGCTTGAGGTAGGGCTCAAGGAGGTCGACTCGCTTGGTAGCAATGAGGTTGGACATTGTCGCTGAGTGATGTGATTGGCTGGTGAACGGAAAAAGGGGACAGTAGAGGTTATTGTAGTTGGGGGATGGGTAAAATAGCGGTCAAGGTAGAGCACGGGGGCATGCAATCACGATTGAACACCGAGAGCAGGGGGGTGGTAGTACAGATGCGGGTGGGCGGAAAAGTACAGATGAGATGAAGATGAAAACGGGGACAGGCGACGATTGGGGGGTTATAGATATCGAAAACGAGTCGGGGCGTGGGCCGGGTCGAATCAGGCGGGGAGGCGCAAAGCGGCGGGTGCAGTGACGAGTTGGGCGAAGCGATAAAAAAGCGCGCGTCAGGGTGGTAGGGGTTGTCAGGAGGGAGTACGCGATGATGAGCCGAGAATTTATCGCATCGGGCCAGAGGGGGCAGAGAGGGCGAGAGAGCGAAAGCGCGAGTGAGCCAGAATGGTGGGGGGCAGGTAAGGGTTCGGTTAGAATCGCGCGTCAGCCAATCGTAACAGACGGACCACAACGGGCAATTCGAGCGCATCGCCTAGGCCCGTTTCGGACTCACCGTAAATGAGAGCTAAGCGGTCGCGCGACTATTTGTCGGTGGACCAGAGAGAGAGAGAGAGAGGAAAAGAGAAAAGAGCGGTGGGAGCGACTTTGTTGGGTGATGAGGGGGTGAATGAGACTGGAGATAGGCGAGTTGGGCGGTATATAATGCACTACACTACGCGGCCTTGTGCGTGAGAGAGTCGCCCGTCTTATCTCGACTGCTCAAAGGGAGCTGCTGCTGCTCCCGAGGACGGGTGAGGCTTTCGGTCCCCCTCCCCACAGCGGATCAGGGTCATTTACCCCGAAAAACAGCGACGCTTGGACCCTGATCGCCCGCGCTTTGCCGCCTGGTTGGCAAATGACGCATTCTCATTGGTGGAACTACACCGCCGTACTTGTCTGGGCATTTCCCCTGTCTCCGGCACTGCATACAGCTTCCAACCCGCCGCCGCTGCGCCCGCTCAACGCCGGACCGATGGCGCCGCAAAAGCCCAGCATGCCCAGCTGGGCGGATTCAGGCTAGGATGCGCAGATCTTTACGTAATGGTACCGCCGCTCCTACCTCGAGTCAGTGCTGAAAGAAACGGCTCCTTTCGAGCATGCAGCGCTTGGTGCCGACTCTGTGGGCTCTGACCGCTCGGGGGCTTATCGTCACAGCAGTGATCAGCACAGCAGCGTGAAACAGGGTCACGCTTCAAAGGGACCCGCACTGCGTATCAGGCTCCGGATCTGCATCCACCGCATCCACGGCTCTGCCAGCCTCCATGCCAGTGGTAGGCCTTTCTTGGCAAGGCGACTTCCCTGGCAAGATCGCCCAGTGCCCACCGAACTGATCGCTTGGCCTCGTTCCTCGACGCAGCAAGACGGCGCACGGATGCATCACAACAGGCTCTAAGCTACACTACCCCAATCGTTGACTCTTTCCTCACTGCTCACTGACAAACACGGCAGCCATACCCTGACCGTCAGCGCAACCCCAGCCGCCTGACGTCTCGTAAAGTGACTCACCATTCCGCTGCCGATGCACATACTCGTTACAAACACCTTCTTCTTCTCCCGCTTGGCCTCCGCCATCGCCGTGGCAATCTGCCTCGCACCTGTCGCTCCAAGCGGGTGGCCTATCGCAATGGCCCCTCCATTCGGGTTGACCTTCTCAAACGGCAGATGCAGGTGCTGAATGGACATGACCGCCTGCGACGCGAACGCCTCGTTGATCTCGTAGAAGTCAACGTCGTCTTTGGTGATGCCGGCCTTCTCCAGCGCTTTTGGAATGGCGAAAGCAGGTCCGATACTGCCGTCAGCGTTGCGTGTCGACCGGCAAGATTGTCTCACCCCATCAGCTTGGGCGGGACGCCGACCACGGCAGACACAACGTATTTGCCGAGGATGGGCAGCCCAAGCTTCTGCGCGACAGATCGGCGCGCGAGCAGAACGGCAGCGGCACCGTCGGACACCTGCGAAGCGTTTCCGGCGTGCGTCGAGCCGTCTTTGCTAAACGCCGGCTTGAGCTTGGCGAGGGACTCCTTGGTCACTCCCTCTCGGATACCGTCGTCAGCGTCGACGATGATCTCTTTCTCCTCCTCGGTCTTTGGGTCCGTCCAGTTGACCTACTTGTTAGCGCGAGCTGTGTTTGGCGCATGCCTACACTCACCCGGACCGGGACAATCTCCTCCTTGAACTTGCCTGCCTTCTGCGCAGCGGCGGCCTTGGCGAAGCTGTTGGCGGCAAAGGTGTCCTGCACGTCCCGCGAGATGTTGTACTGCTTGGCGACATTCTCGGAGGTGATACCCATGGGGATGAGGCAGTCAGATGATTCCGGGTTGGACAGCACCGCTTCAGACATGCGCTCGGGAAGAACACCGGCGCCGTAGTTGGCGGTCATGTGCTCGACTCCGGCACCTGAGCGATCAGCTAGGTACCCACAGTGATGAACACCTGTGCTCACCGATACCGATATCGATTTCGCCCGACTTGATCTCGTTCGCGATCTGGGCAACGGCCGTCAAACCGGACGAGCATTGGCGGTTGACCGTGTTGATAGGGACGCTTCGGATCAGCATACGGTGGATCGGCAGTTGTTCAAGCTGATCACTCACGTGTGAGGGATGCCGGCAAAGAGCTGAGCCATCCTGGCGACGTTGGCTCCCCCTCCGGGTGGGAGGACATTGCCGACGGCGATGTCCCTTGGCGTTAGACCTCGTGTGCGCCATCCTACGGACACCGGTCACTTACTCGATCTTGGCCGGGTCGACCTTGCTCCGCTTCAGAGTCTCCTTGAAGACAGCTGCGAGGAGGTCTTCCGGCAAGCAGTCCTTGAAGCCGCCCTTCTTGGCCTGAATACGTAAGCACCGGTCTGTTCGGGGCGATGACTCGATCAAGCGTGTGAACCGGGGCGATCGTGTCCAGAGCTGGGTATGCAGTGCCCACTCACCTTGGTGATCGGTGTTCGCACTGCGCTGACGATCACCACATCGTCGGCAGAGTTGATGAGTAATCGGGCTCGGCCGAGGGAGGGCAGAGCCGAAGCGATGTTCTGGATCGTGGAAGTCATGTTGAGAGGGCTTTGTCGTCCACAAGAGGGGAGGTGGTGCAGTGCTTGTATGTGTGAGAGATACTTTGGTGCTTCTGGTAGTGCTCTCGCTGGTCCGGGTATGGGAAGGCGGGAGTAGTGAAAGGAAAGGAGGCGACGAGTTGGCTTTTGATGCTGGCTGGGATGCAAACTGTTAAACCAAAAGACCGGATACAACGGGGGAGCAGTAACCGGGTCAAGGCCACGCAAAAGCCCACATGGGTAGCAACTAGGCGCACGGGGCATGTTTCAAACCCTCTCCTGCGGGCCTATCTTTACGGTTGACTTTTGGTCCGGTCTCGGCGCGTGTCGGGTGACGCAAGATACTCCAGAGTATGCTTGACCAGCGTTGGGTGTACCACCGTATATTCGTCCTCTCTCTCTTGCCATCTAGCGCTCGCATGACCCCATTCTCACAGCGCATTTCACCCGCGTAGCACCCACGTCCGTCATGGGCTTCGATATCGATAACACCACCCTCGCCCTTCTTGGCGCACTTGTGGTGTTGCTGATATATCACCGCTTCTTCTCCGCCCCGACCCCTTTAGTACACCCTTTGTTACTCGGCAAGCAAAGCGACGTCTCGGCCGTCCGGAGGAGGAATGAGACCGGGATCTATCGAAGCTTTGCTACAGGTCAAGGATCGCCGGTAAACCCCTCCTATACCTTCCAGTCGACCGGCCCAGCTCATGTCAGTTCACCGTTCGTCCCGTCAGTGGACTCAAGACCGTCCGGGACATCGCGCATACCCCAAAGACCTCGGGTGGGGCTCAACGCTGCATACTGGACGTGCCGGTGAGCTTACCTGAATCTGCAAGATGTGTGCTCAGATACAGCTGGACGATGAATCGCTAGCAGAGATCCTGCACCTCTTGCCCGCCGGACTTCGCTCGCTCATTCCGACACTCAACGACACCACCTCCATCATTACCCTCCTTCCACCGTCGACATCAACAGTCTTTCCGCTCCTCCTGCTCGAGCTGGGAGCAGCGTCTCCGCTCGTCGTCCTCCCCTCGCCCCGCTTCCTGACAGCTGCGCTGAGTCCATCGGCGAAACATCCCGAACCGGGACTGGTAGTGACCCACGCGAGTATTCTCGACGAGGTGGTGGAGCAGGTCTGGGAAGACAGGGAGACGAGCACCGGTATCCTTATCGTTGGCGATCCCGGCAAGCAGAAGGCAGATGTGGCTCGAGCGGCTGAATCCAAAGGTCTCATCGTCAAGTTCTGGGAAGAGATCTGGGGGGCGGCGGAAGTCGCACCCAAGCTGGGACTGCCCGGTGCGTTGCGCAGCTGCGGTCTGTTCATATCGGAGAAAAGCTTATTCTCAGACCCGATATATAGCGATGCCCACTCATACTTCTACTCGACAAGCCAAAGTGAGGCAATTGTGACGAAAGTTACGCACATCGTAGGTCGAGCAAATTCACGGGATCAGTCTAAGACGCTTATGACAGAACATCACGGCCGGTATTGCCGGGCTTTTGTCGGTCTTCCCGGCGGACAAACGCCCCTCGGCGGGAATGCGCGATGTCGTCGCCAGCTCTGTACCCCTCGATACACCTTTCGGCATGATCGTTGCCCTCGGAAGCATATTCAGCGGAGCCGGATTCCGCTTCCTTGGCCCCGCAGATCCGATCTGGCCGTCTAACAAGGACCTGCCGAGCCCCTCCGCCGAACTGGCTGCGCTCACGAACCCCGCAAGCAATGAACCAAAACCCACGGTCCTCTTTGTGTGGGCTCTTATCGCTGCCTCAGTCTGCTTTTTCGCTGACATCAGGTCGAAAGCGCATCATGAGGCATTGATCAAATCGCTCAACAACTCTTTTAGGGCACACCCACTGGGATCCTTTGCGGCGCGATTCAAGCTCATCGGTATACAAGGGGGAGATATCTCGCGCACAGGCAGATTCGAGAAAGTGGTCTGGCGGTCTATCAGGCAATCACCCCTGGGCGGTATTGCCGGCAAGCAGCTCCGGTCTGTTGTCGTCGTCGACGGTGAGTCTTGTCCGACTGGCATCATTTGATCTTCGGGGAGCCCATGCAGCCATCAACGATACTGATACTCAGATGCGCCTGCTGCCGATACCCTCGCCCTTTCCCATCTCCTCCTTTCACTGCCGATAAGCCGCGTAAGGTCATCCCCGTTCGCTGCCGGACCGATCTTCGCATCACATTACTACGATCTGCAATGTAGAGTGGACGAGTCGGCCGTGGCCACTCCATCCTGGACCGGCAAGCAGGCGCACGTGGGACCCCCAGCGAGCAACGTCGAGGTGCTGCTCAAAGGCGAGGGGATCGAGAAGCAGCTGGAGGCGCAAGAGGAATTGAAGGGTAGGGTGTGGGCGAGAGGACCGAGCGTTTTCGAAGTGCTAGGCAAGGAGAGCAGGGATGGGTGAGTGGCACAGGGCGCGATCAGCGGGGACCGATGAGACGGGGGCTGACGTCCAGCTGGACTGACTTGCACATCAGCGCGAGTGTACAGACCAACGGCACGTTCGTGTTTGGAGACTCGATTTGAGCTGTGGCGAGCTAGCGAAGGGGGCTGGACTGTGCATAACGAGGTTCGACGAGGCAGAGGTGGTTAAAGACGTGGCTAGATGACGTTGATGTGATGACGACGGATGATCATTTCAACGCCCAAAAGTCCCCTATCAGCGGCTCATGAGGCGTCGCTTGGCCGGAAAGACGTCCGAGAAGCACGGCAGCACCGAACTGGAGGCGATAAGAGGCACCCGACGCGAAGATCACGGGCCAATGGCGAGACCGAGGCCGACGGGTTTGTCCGCGGTCCCAGCCAATTGGCGCCGCGGGCGCCCCAGGCACCGCCGACGGCACTCCCGCTCGCACAACCAGATCCACTTTGGGACATTGCACACCAGCCCTGTCAGCTGTCGCTTGCAATCTCTCAACAGAACACGAGTGCCTGTGTCGCCAGATCAAAGCCATGGTTTCGAGGGTGTCGAGCGTCGGTGGTCTAGTGCGTTGGTAGTGTCCAGCCATCCTGCGACATTCCGGGACCCTGGTACGGCGAAGGCCAATGGCGAGGGGATGACCTCGCCTAATTATAGATGCCCCGACGAGACGGAGATATCGTAGCCGAGAGGACCCGCATGTCATGTCGATTATTGGCTCGTCGTACTCTCGTCTCCGATTTTGGGGTCCACCTCGAGTCCGGATATCAGCGGACCGTCCTCCTCCATATCGCCATGGCAAGATAAGGCAGCTCAGGATGGATTCGGCCTCGAGGTATATAACCCCTGCCTGGCCATCATGTGTGACTCACCCCGCTCCACCCGGCTCCCGAACCCCCCCCCCCCCCCCCGTGCTAGACACATCAAAAACACCCAGACATGTTCTCCCTCTCTCTCCCGGCTCTTGCGCTCCCTTTGACGGCGGCCTTGCTGGCCTCGGCCTCGCCCGTCATTGTCGGCAGGGACGACAACAGCACCTTCACCGCCCCGGACGGCTTCAACGTGACCTACGAGTCTGCGTACAACTCGTAAGTCGGACCCATGGCCGATGGACTGGCATACGGCAGCTGACACTCCAGGTCGCTGCCTCGAACGGTCGTCTTCGCCACGGGCGGAACCATCGCCGGCTCATCGGCCAGCAACACGGACACGACGGGATACCAGGCGGGTGTTGTCGGTGTCGAGGCTTTGGTGCTGGGTCAGTCGACGGTCCGAGCTTGGTGGAAGCTCTTGCTGACGTTTCCAGCCGTCCCCGGTCTTCTCAATGTGTCCAACATTGTCGGATCCCAGCTCGCCAACGTCGGTTCCCCTGACATTGTAAGTGCATCCCCGATCCGAATGAGCATCGAGCTGATCGGCTATAGACTGGAGCCCTGCAGCTCAAGATGGCAAAGTTCGCCAACGAGATCCTGTGCTCGCCCGACTCGGTGACGGACGGAGTGAGCCGCGATGCACCATAGCTAGCCAGAGCACAACGCTGATGCTCACAGATCGTGATCACGCACGGAACGGACACGCTCGAGGAAACTGCCTTCTTCAGTGAGCTTCCAGCTCGCGCGCGCGGTCTCGCATACAGAGCTGACGAGCAGTGGACCTCACCGTCAACTGCGACAAGCCCGTCGTCATCGTGGGTGCCATGCGACCCTCCACGGCTATCTCGGCGGGTGAGTGGTCACCACGCTTCGGATTGTTGTGCCTGGCTGACATCACAGACGGACCCGCCAACATCCTCGAGGCCGTCACCGCGGCCGTTTCGCCCGCTGCCAAGGGCCGAGGAGCCCTCATCGTGCTGAACGACCGAATTGCCTCGGCGTACTACTCGCAGAAGACCAACGGAAACAACCTCGACACCTTCAAGGCGTACGAGCAGGGCGTGAGTCGCGCCCCTTGCACCCCCCCGTCCCACCACACTGACGGCAGTTCCTGGGAGGATTCCTCAACTACAAGCCCTTCTTCTACTACCCCGCCGTCCAGCCCACCTTCAAGCAGACCTTTGACGTCTCGGGCGTCGACACCCTGCCGCAGGTCGACCTCCTCATCAGCTACATCGACGAGGACGTGCACGAGATCGACAGCGCCATCTCCAACGGCGCCAAAGGCATCGTCATTGCCGGATCCGGCGCGGCCAGCACGACCTCGGCGCTCGTCCCGTACATCGAGAAGGCCATGGGCGAGGGTGTCCCCGTCGTGGTGGCTACCCGAACCGGAAGCGGCGCTGCCCCGGCGACCGAGGGCGGATCCTTCATCTACGCCGGTTTCCTCAACCCTCCTCACGCCCGGATTCAGCTCCAGCTCGCGCTGGCCACCGGTCAGGGCATGAACGAGACCAAGGCTGGCTTCGAGAACATCCTGGACGCCTACATCAGCTAAGCGCGCGAGGCCACCAAACTTGACTAAAAAGTAATAGGTAGAGCAGACGGCGGGGGGATGATACCTCGTTGGGAGAGCGCGAGTAGAGACCTACACAAAATGAACACTATAATGCATTGCCAATGATTGTCATAAAGTGTTGGATCCGACCACGCATGCTCGAAGAACATAGCCTTGCTTCTCGGTCCCGCCGTACAAAGTCTCATGCATGGGCGAGAGGCTATCCCGGAAAAAGGTCACACTGCACTGTGCCGCGAAAGGGATCGCGGAGCTCCATGATCGGCCCATCCCGGCGTCCCGCCGAACAATACGGGGCGATCCACCCAAGCTGGCTTATCACCGCGGGAAGCTTTCACCACTTCACTCATTAGCTATTACAGTCTGTGAGCCGGCCACGCCCTCCGGTCGGCGATCTGCCGCGATGCCGACCAAGTACAAGCGGGTCAACAAACCTCTCAGCTGTACGTGCCAGCAAGGGACCTGGACTCACGCCGCAGGCGCAGAATGTCGTCGGCTCAAAATCAAGTGCGACCTCCGCTTCCCATGTAGTCATTGCAGCAAGCGCGGACTGGCGAAGATATGCCCGGATGCAGAGCTCAGTCAAGGGTCGAGGCGCATGTGAGTTGCCCACCCCAGCACCATGTCTATGTCGCTAACTCTGCACAGCAAAGTGCTCAACGCGCCGGAGGTACGTAAAGGTGTAAGGATCACGATCCGTCTCGGCTGACATCTAGGACCTTCAGCGACGTATCGCGGCGCTCGAACAGGTCGTAGGATGTATCCAACCGGATCATCCGATACTCCGGGATAGCCTGCCCCCACACATCGCCGCCCAGACGACGCAAGTCGCTCATGAGCGCCGTCGACTGCAGCGCACCGCAGACGTTCAAACCCCTCAAGCAGACGTAGAGGACGCTGTGATACAGCCGCTGTCCGCTAACTCGTTTGCCTCATCGGCTGGAATCTCTGAGCGACAATTGTCGCCAGAGACAGCGACGCACACGCGTCTGATTAAGGGCTTCAGCCGCGGGAGCACCAGGTACTACGGCGGCGCCGCGAGCAGTGTATACCTATCGGTGGGTGGCGTGACGGCGTCCGGGATGGTGCTCAAGGTGTGTGGAGTCTGATCTGGCAGCGAAGATCAATACCTGGCACAGACCGGGCTACTGAGCCATCCCGACACGCCCTCGGACAGGACGTTCTGAACTTTTCATACCCAGCGGGCTCCCCTCCTTCAACCCACAGCCTCGATCAGGTGCTCGGTAGCTTCCTACCGCCCGTGGAAGAGGCCAGGAGACTAGCGGAGTTATACTTTGAGGTGAGACTTGCGTGGTTGTGGATGATGGCTGAGCTGACGGTGCAGGTAATCGGCTGTTTCTGCTCGATCGTTCTGGCTCATAATTGGGAGCCAAACTTCCTGGACAAGGTGTACCCGAACCTCGAAGGGCAGAGCCCAACGGCTCGGCCCCAAGAGGCAGCCGTCGTGTTCTTCGTGTTGGCCATTGGGGCGCGCGTCGATACAGAATCGGCAAACAACGAGAGCACCGCCAACTCCCTCGCGACGGCCGCGCGACTATGCCTCAGCCTCGATACGGCTCATACCCTGCAACTCGTCAGGTGCTTGATGCTGTACGGCTACTATATCATGAATGGTCAGCAAGATACGTCCCTCGGCGATGTGTACTGGCCCCTCCTGCGGATGGCGATGGGCATAGTCGAGGCCTTGGGACTGCACCGCGAGGATGGGAGCTGGGAGATGGATCCGGACGAGAAGATCGAGCGGCGGATCATCTTCTGGGAATGTCACGGCCTCGACGTCATGCAGAGCGTCAACCTCGGGCGTGGCCAGTGTATCGCCAGCTACGCCATCGATTGCCCGCGGATCGATGTAGACGGGACGGGCTTCCACCTGGGGTGCTTCAACCTGACGACGATCCTATCGCGTATCAATACGGTCCAAATCCGCGTGAATCCGTCACCGTACACCGAGGTCCTCGACATCGATAGGGAACTGAACGACCTCGAGAAGAGTCTACCGCCTCATCTAGCCCCGCAGATCGCGCCCTCACCATTCGAGCTCGCTGACCCGGCGAAGAGACACCTCGCGCTCAAGCGCAACCTGCTCTCGATGTACATCAACGAGGCGCGCGTCTCACTACATCGCAGCTGGTTTGTCAAGGCGATCAGAGACAAGTCGGACGAGCCCCTCGAGACCGACTTTCGGCCATCGTACCTGGCCTGCCTGGAAGCGAGTCGGAACATCGTCGCCCTTGTTCGCAACGTTATCGCATCACACGGTCGGTCCGTCCGGGTGCGGTGGCACTACTTCTTCCACCTCTTCTCGGCATGTGTATGCCTCGCTGCGGCTGTTATCCACGCTCCCCGGTCATCACTTGCAGCGGCGGCACTGATAGAGCTCAACACGGGTGTGGAGTTGTTCCGCTTCAATCAACGGGAAGAACTGGTGAGATGGCCGCGTGGCGCTGTGCATCCTGTAGGGCGCTGACGCCGTAGCAAACGATCATGAAACGGCTTCGCCAACACGCTGAGAGGCGAATGACTGCCGGTGGTCCCACGAGCTTGGAGACCGAGGACTCTGAGGACCTGGAGCTGCTGGGTGTGCGCAGCCGGATGATCAAACCGGCGGTCCTGACGGATCTGGATGTGTTCTTCCAGCAGATCCCGACACCGCCCAATTTCGCTACCGCCGGGAACGGTGACTTCGTGTTCGACTTCACAGACTCGCAAGCGGAGGGGTCGATGGCGGACATGCAGTTTTCTATGGACGACCTGCTCGGTACGAATGATGGGTCGCAGATGCAGATGGTGGACGACGATGTCCGAGCGGTGAGCCTACCTCGCCGCATGGCGTGATTGCTGATGGTGAAGTTGTTGTCCTGTTTCGGATTAACGTGATGCGATCAGAGGGCATCTGCTCGAACATGTTTATTCCTCATACCGAGAGGCTGTTGGCGGAGGCGTGTTCTCGGCACGGTGCTAGTTCGCATGTTGCGTCGTGCTCTAGCCTCAGTGGCCGTCTCTACGCCTATCGCCATAGCTTGTGCTGTGTACTGGTTGGCGGAGGCGATTCTCGGAAAGGTGCTAGTTGTAAAACATGTGGCTGATGTACTTGTAAGGCCAGGACGTATATGCATCGAATGTGCTGCATTCGCCCTACAATGTGCGCAGCTCTCGCCCGTTACTACCTTACGCAACTGCTTAACAACTTTCGATATACTGAGTATTTGAGACTGAACTGTGAACAACCGTGGAAACATAACGACGCGAGACTCCGCCCATCACCTCACCGGATGGCAACCTGCCATCTCACGCCTCACCACACCTCGCGCCACCGCCTGGTGGCACCACGCCGTTCTGGCTCTCACGCCGTGCCAACGGGAACAGGCACAGTCGAGACTCGCGTGCGCTTGTCGTCCGCAGACAAAGCGTCCTGAGTGCTCCCGGGCGCCACGTCGACAGCATCCTTGCCATCGTAGACCTCGACCACATCGGCCGAGCCGGGAATACGCTGGAGGTACTCGTCCTCGAGTAGCGCCAGCTGGGCTCTGACACGGGGGCTACACGTCAGCGACGCCCGAGCGGGGTACTCCTCGAACACTCACTTCTGAATCTTGATGTCGTACAGCCGGAGGGCGATGATCATGATGATGGCGAAGATCCAGAGGCCGAGGGAGACTTTGTACCCGGCATGGTAGCGGGGGGCTTCCGAGCTCGGGAAAATGAGGACGTTGCACCACGCATCTAGAATGAGTGCCCGTCCGCGAGCTCGGAGAGCGGGGCGACTCACTGAAGGCATAGTACATTGTGATGCAGACTCCGATCAGCATCGCGCGCTCCTCGGCCTCACGGGGCATCATGTCGCTGAGCCATGCCCAGAGGCAGGGACCGCTGGCGGTGCACAGGTACATGCTGAAGACTGCCGGCGTCAGCGAGGCTTGAGCGGAGTTGGGGCGGTGACTCACAGCACCAGTACTTGGCGCTCACGGGGATGCCGTCCCAGATGGTCAACATGATGCACGTCGGAATGCCGATGATGCATTGGATCATGAGCATCGGCCATCGCGTTTTTAGCAGATCCGACGAGGTCGAGAAGATCCATACAGCGCCCACTACACCATCAGCACTCGAGCCAGGCTGGATGCTCGCCGATTACGACGTACTTTGCAGGGCGAAACCAGCGATCGGAATGGCGTTGAGACTGTTGACGGACCAGACCTTGCTGCCGTCCGGGTTGGTGAGCGACCGGAGCCAGAGGTTGAAGACTGGGCAGTAAGTGGCTGACCGGAGTTGCCCTCGGTCAAGTGACTCACATGCGTTGCCGGAGGGGGCAATGAGCATGCTGACGTAGATGCAGACCATCATCCACATGATGGGGTTGAGGAGAACCCGCTTCATCGTTTTCCAGGTGACGGGGTTGGGCGAGACCCGGTGTGTGCGATCCAGACGCTCCGCAGCAATCTCCTTGTCCCGCTTGGTGAGCCAGAAAGCCCATCGGTTCGGGCGGTCCGGCCAGTCGGGGTAGAGCACCAGTCCACCCGCGCCGACGATGACGGTCATCATGCCTACACGGTAGTCAGCTCATGTCCGGACAGGCAACGAGGGCAGACCAACCGTTCATGATGAAAGTCCACCTCCACCCGGGGATACCGTACCGGCCGTCGAGATTGGTGTTGAAAGCCGTCTGCAGTGCACCAGCGAACATGCCTCCGATGGCTTGGCACGAGTGGTACAGGCCGATTCGCTTGCCCATCTCATACGGGGTGTACCAGGTCACTGGGGAATGGTCAGCGCGGTCTCGAGGCGAGGAGCTGGGCACAGCACTCACTCATCATGGTGACAACACCGGGATAGACCGAGCTCTCCAGCAGGCCGAGGAATGTGCGAAGGATGTAGATCTGCTTGTAGTTCTTCACGGCGGCGATTCCAAAGGTGAGCAATCCCCAGCTGATCTCGGTGAGAGACAGCCACATCGACGGGCGGAGCTTGATCAAGAGGATCTGGGACGGGATGAGCATGATACAGTCTGCGCCGGTCAGCACCTTGTCGGACAGTTCGTAGCGTATGTGATCCACTCACAGCCGACACTGAAAAAGGTGGTGAAGTAGTTGAGCTGGTTGCTATTGAGGCCCAGGTCCTCCTGCATCCCGGAGACGTAGGCATTGCTGATGTTGACCTGGTCGATGTACTTGATGATCTGGCTGGACGGGGTCAGCTCTTGTCCACGCGGGATTGCCGAGTCGGCAAGCACTCACGAGATACATCCGTACAGCATCAGACAGATGTCGAGTCGGAGGATGAGCTTGCGCTCCTCCTTGCTCTTCTGGTGGTCCGGGGCGGAGACGGCCTTGAGACCGTCTCCACGTCGGAAGAATGCTTGCAGGGTGGACATGCCGGGCGATCAAACAAGAGATGTGCGTGGGCGCTGGTCGGGACCGTCGACAGGCCCGCTCTATCTCATATACGCATCGCGACCCAACCGAGTTCATGTGATGTACCCGATAAGCGATGCGAGCTGACAGGCGAAGGAATCCGCGTTCGACCCTCGGGATTGGCCCTCCGTCGGGTTCACACCGACTAGATCCAGGTACCGCACCAACGCCCAACTCTTCCGTCCGACGACACGGAAAAACGCTACCCTTCGCCTTCTTCCGCCTTCTGTGCCAACCCTATTCTCGCCCGTCGGACCGTCTTGGCTTCGATCACGGAAAACTCAACCCCCAAGAATCAAGTGCGCAGGCGTGGGGTGTCAGCTATCGGCCTCCGGTGCCATCGCGGACAGCACACGCCCCGTCGCCATGATGGGGTGGTTGGGCGCAGCGTCGCGGCGGAGCAGGTTGGGCACGATAAGCACCGCCTGGCCATCCCACAGACACTGATAAGAACCACTCTTGTCCT
>Ga0308169_10002478_pt1 | contig 19099 bp, 17 predicted proteins | sample PhyBR1_2_FD_202139 | JGI IMG/M metagenome (GOLD analysis project Ga0308169, IMG submission 202139) | Phyllosphere microbial communities from UC Gill Tract Community Farm, Albany, California, United States - DLSLSB.R1 | ecosystem: Host-associated > Plants > Phyllosphere > Unclassified | place...
CCACCGCTGAAGAGCGTCCGGCCCGCCAGCCTCGTGAAGAACGCGCACCGCGTCCGCCACGTGAGGAACGCCAGCCACGCGCCGAGCAGGCTGCCGCCGCAGCCAGCGAAGAAGAAGTGCTGAACGCTGAAGAACAAGTGCAGGAAGATGGCCAGGACATCGCCGAAGGCGATCGTCCACGTCGCCGCTCCCGTGGCCAGCGTCGTCGCAGCAACCGTCGTGAGCGTCAGCGCGATGCCAACGGCAACGTGATCGAAGGCTCGGAAGAATCCGAGTCCACCGAGAACACCGAAGCGCCAAGCGCTGCTGACCTGGCCGCCGGCCTGGCCGTCACCGCGGCCGTTGCCAGCAGTGCGATCAGCGCTCCGGCCGAAGCCCAGGCAAACGAGCAGGCTGAACGCGCCACCGCTGCGGTGGAAAACGCGCCGGTTGAAGCGCCTGTGGTCGAGTCCACTGCCCCGGTAGAAGTCACCGCTTCGCCAGAAGTGGAACTCGCGCCGGCACGTGAAGCCCAGCCTGAAGCTGAAGTCGTCGCCGAGCCTGCCCCAGTCGTTGAAACGCCCGTGGTCGCTGCCGAACCGGTTGTCGAGGCACCGGCCGAGGAAAAGGCGCCAGAGCCTGCCCGCGAGGAGCAGACTGCGTTCAACTGGACCGCAGAGCCAGCCGCACCGGCACCTGTTGTCGAGCCTGAGCCAACGCCAGAACCCGTGCTAGCGATCGAGCCAGAGGTGGTCGAACCTGCTCCAGTGGTCGAAGCACCGGTGGCTGTCGAAGCGCCTGCCCCCGCGCAAGAGCCTGCACCTGCCAGTGCCCTGACCGCGAATGGCCGCGCACCGAACGATCCACGTGAAGTGCGTCGCCGCAAGCGTGAAGCCGAGCGCCTGCAGAAGGAAGCCGAACAAGCCGCCGCTGCTGCCGCTCAAGCGCCTGCTGCCGAACCGGCTCCGGTCGTGGAAGAAGTCACCGAGGCAGCCCCTGCCCCGGTCGCTGAAACCCCAGCCGAACCAGCCCCGGCGTTCGACGAACCTCAGCACACCGCTGAGGAAATCGAAGTCGCTCCACGTCACACTGAAGCCCTGGAAAAAGAGCACGAGCCTAAACCTCACGCCTGATTCCATCGCCCAGTAAAAAGCCCCGCCTGGTGATGCCAGGCGGGGCTTTTTTATGCCTTCAGACTTATCCACAGGGACCTGATGCCCACCGAAGCCCGCTCCCACAGGGGGCCGGGGTCGGATACAAGATTTATGCACCGCTGAAGATCCACTGTGGGAGCCGAGCTTGCTCGCGATGGCGTCGGGTCAGCTTGCATCAATAATGAATGTCAGACCGCTTTCGCGAGCAAGCTCGCTCCCACAGGGTTTTGAGTCGCCTGTTATTTAAAGACCAGCGCCTCTGGCACATCGACATCCCAGGTCACGCCAGGATCATCCACCGGCACTTCAAGCACCTGTGCCCCGGCAAACAACACCTTGGCACCACGATCCCCGGTAAGCGCCATCAGTTTCGGCCCAAACCCACGGCCAAATCCCACCGGATGCCCGTATTCCCCAGCCAGGACCGGCACGCTGATGCCATCCTCACGTATCCCCGCCACGACCCGTTCGATGCTCGACGGCAGGATAAAAGGCATATCGCCCAGAATAATCAGCCACCTATCAAGGTCCGGGCAGGCCTGGACGCCCGCGGCAATGCTGTCGCCCAACCCGGGCGAGTCCAGTTCCACGAAGTCGCACCCGTAGGCCTGGGCCATGCGAATGGCTTGCGGCCGCCCCTTGCGCGTCACCAGCACACGCTTTTCCAACGAGGCCGGCAGGTTGACCAGTACATGCTCGATCATCGACCTGACGGCACCATCTCGGCCCGCACAATCGGCCAGCAACTTATCCTTTTCCGCACCGGCCACCTGACGGAAACGGCTGCCCGATCCCGCCGCCAGGATAATCACGCCTATCGACTTTCCCATTCGCCCTCCTCGCCCACGGCCTACAGCGATTTTTTCTGCCGCAGTTCCACGCCATTCTTGATGGCCACAATTTCAGCCAGCAGCGACAAGGCGATTTCCGCCGGGGTGTGGCTGCCGATGTGCAGGCCGATCGGCCCGTGCAAGCGTCCAATCGCCTCTGCGGACAAGCCTAGCTGAGCCAGGTTATCCCGTCGCTTCTGGCTGTTGACCCGCGAGCCCAGGGCTCCGACGTAAAAAGCCTTGGAGTCCAGGGCGGTGAGCAGCGCCATATCGTCCAAACGTGGATCGTGGGTCAGGGCCACGATGGCCGTGCGCTCGTCGGTCTGGATACTCAGCACCGCTTCGTCGGGCATGCCCGAGACGAAGCGGCCATGCTGTTCTTCCCAACCGTAGACGAACTCCTTGCGCGGGTCACAGATCAACACCTCGAAATCCAGCAAGCGAGCCATTTCCGCCACGTAGCGGGACAGTTGCCCGGCGCCGATCAGCAACAGCCGCCATCGCGGCCCATAAATGGCGCGCAGCACATGCCCATCGAACACCAGGGCGTCGGTTTTGCTCGCCGGAACCAGCGTCACGCGACCACTGGCAATCGTCAGCTCACGGGCAACGATCTCATGGGCCTCGCAACGCTCCAGCAACTCGGCAACCCAATGTGGATCGCCCACCCGCTCCTCCGTCAGGCGCAAGGTGCCGCCACACGGCAGGCCAAAGCGCGCCGCCTCCTCGCGGGTGACGCCGTAGGTAATGAGTTGCACCGGCGGCCCCTCCGCCGGAATCCGACCGTCGTGCAACCGGGCGATCAAGTCATCCTCGACACAGCCACCCGACACCGAACCGATCACCACGCCATCCTCGCGCAGGGCCAGCATGGCTCCCGGAGGCCTTGGCGCGGTGCCCCAGGTCTGAACCACGGTAAACAGCGCCACTCGCTGCCCGGCGCGGCGCCACTCGAGCACGCTGCGCAATACGTTCAGGTCAACACTGTCCATCAGGCTTTGGCCTGCTGCCAGCCTTGCAGCTGATAACGCACGGGCAGATCACGGATACGCTTGCCGGTGGCGGCGAAGATCGCGTTGCACAGGGCTGGCGCAATCGGCGGCACGCCCGGCTCGCCAACGCCGCCCAACGGCACCTCGCCTGGCGGAGTGACCAGGTGCACCGCCACTTCCTTCGGAGCCAGCGACATGCGCGCGACTTCGTACATGTGGAAATTATCCTGTTGGACCTTGCCGTCCTTGAAACTGATCTCCCCGACCATCGCGTTACCCAGCCCCATGACGCACGCGCCTTCGAACTGCGAACGGATGCGCTCCGGGTTGATCTGCGGGCCACAGTCCACGGCGATATCGGCCTTGTGAACGATCACCGTGCCGTCGTCCTTGACCTCGACTTCGATCGCCGCCGCGACATAAGTGACGAAGCTGTAATGCACCGCCAGCCCCAAACCCCGCCCCCTGGGCAACTCGCGCCCCCAACCGGCAGCCTTCGCGGCGGTCTCCAACACCGTGCGGATCCGCGCCGTATCGATGGGATAACGCTCCGGGGATTCGCCGTAGTTCCAACCGTCATTGAGGCTGTTCGGATCGATCTTGCGGTCCGGGCCGAGCAGCTTGAGGTGATACTTCAGCGGATCCTGGCCGGCCTTATGGGCCAGTTCGTCGATGAAGCTCTGGATCGCGAACCCATGGGGAATGTTCGACACCGAGCGGTACCAGCCAACCCGCGTGTGGGCCACCGCTTCAGGGTTTTCCAGGCGCATGTTGGGAATGGCGTAGGCCATGTTGGTCACGCCCATCCCCACTTCGAACGGCGCTTCATGGGTCATCCCCGGCGCGAACAGCGCGGTGATGGTCGGGGCCACGGTGCGGTGCAGCCAACCGGAGGGCAACCCGTCCTGGTTCAGGCTGGCCTTCAGGTATTCGGCCGAGACGGTGTGGAAGTACGAATGATGAATATCGTCCTCCCGGGTCCACTGCACCCGCACGGCCTGGCCAGGGAATTCCTTGGCCAGCACGGCCGCTTCGACGACGAAGTCGGGCTTTGACTTGCGCCCGAAACCGCCGCCCAGCAACGTGATATTGACCGTGACCTTCTCGAAGGGAATGCCCAGGCGCTCGGCCACGCGTTCACGGGTGACCTGGGGTGCCTGGCTCGGCGCCCAGGCTTCGCATTGACCATCCTTGAACCGGGCGACAGCGACCATGGGTTCCATGGGCGACTGGGACAGGTGCGGCAGGTAGTACGAAGCCTCCAACGTCGAATCGGCCTTGGCCAATGCGTCGTCGAGGTCGCCGGTGCTGCGCAGGACTTTTCCCGGCTGGCGGGCGGCCGCTTCCAGTTCCTTGCGGTAGGCAATGGAGTCATAACCGGCATTCGGGCCATCGTCCCACTGGATCTTCAAGGCTTCGCGGCCCTTGATCGCCGCCCAGGTGTTTTTCGCCACTACGGCGACGCCGCCCAGGGGCTGGAATTCGGAGGGCAACGGACGCCCCTCGATCTGCAGCACCTTGACCACGCCCGGTACTTTCAGCGCTGCACTGCTGTCAACGGACTTGACCTTGCCGCCATAGACCGGCGGACGCGCCACGACGGCGTAGAGCATGCCATCAAAATGCACGTCGGCGCCGAACACCGCGCGACCGTTGACGATGTCCGCACCATCGATGGCGCGGCTCGCTTCCTTGCCGATATAGCGAAACTCCGACGGCTGCTTGAGACGCAGGCTGTCACGCCCCGGCACTGGCAAGGCACTGGCGGCGGCGGCCAATTCGCCATAACCCAATTCTCGACCTGAAGGCTGGTGCACCACTTTGTGCAGTTGCGCGCGGCATTCGCCGACCGGCACCTTCCACTGGGCAGCGGCGGCCAGTTCGAGCATGGTCCGGGCGGCGGCACCGCAGCGACGCATCGGCTCGTACCAGTGACGCATGCTGCGCGAGCCGTCAGTGTCCTGGTTGCCGAAACGCGCCTCGTCCGCCGGCGCTTGTCGAACCTTGACGAGTGCCCAGTCGGCGTCCAGTTCGTCGGCCACCACCATGCTCAGGCTGGTGCGCACACCCTGGCCCATTTCCGAACGGTTGCAGATCACCGTCACGCTGCCGTCGGCGGCAATGCTGACATAAATCTTGGGGTCATCCACCGCGCCGTGGGGCATGCCCTCGGCACCGTATTTCTTCTCTTCGGCGAAGGCATCCGGCACCCCCCAGGTGGCCGCCAGCACCAGTACGCCAGTGGCGCTGGCGCCCTTGAGGAAACCCCGGCGGCTGAGGTTGCTCAGCACGAAATCATTGGGCAGACGGCTCATGCCTTGGCCTCCTTCAAGTGGGTGGAAGCCTGGCGGATCGCGGTCTTGATCCGGTTATACGTGCCGCAACGGCAAATGTTGCCAGCCATGGCCTCTTCGATCTGCTCGTCGCTGGGATTGGGATTGGTCTTGAGCAACGCGGTGGCGGACATGATTTGCCCGCCCTGGCAGTAGCCGCATTGGGCCACGGCGGTATCCAGCCAGGCCTTCTGGACCACTTGCCCGACCGGGTCGACGTGAAGCGCGTCGATGGTGCTGATCTCCTGGCCTTTCACCGAGCCAATCGGCGTGATGCAACTGCGCGCCGGAGCGCCGTCGATATGAATGGTGCAGGCGCCGCACAGGCCCATGCCGCAGCCGAACTTGGTGCCGTTGTAGCCGGCCACGTCTCGGATCGCCCACAGCAGCGGCATGTCCTCGGTCACATCCAGTGAGTGGTCTTTTCCATTGAGTTTCAGGGTAATCATGGGCACGCCCGCATCGTTATCGAGTTATGTGGGTCGAGCCATCTGCCGTTGGGTTATCGGTTCGGTATCGCAGACGGGCTCAGGCTAAATCGGGCTCTCTTGTGCACACGCAAGCAAGCGTCTGCACCGGGCCTTGTGGATGCGAATGCTCGCATCGTCAGCCAATTAAATTAACCCAGGAACAAGCAAAACGCCCTGCACAATCCTGCACGAATCACGTTGTGCAGGTCATGCAGGGCGTTTTTATTCGCGCAATTGCGAGGTGACTGTCAGTACCGATTAGGCTCCATCTCAAGATCAACCTGAAACCGCTCGGCAATGTCCTTCTGAATCCGCCGAGCCAGGTCCAGCAGTTCCAACCCTGTGGCATTGCCGTAATTGACCAGCACCAGCGCCTGCAACTTATGCACCCCCGCGTCGCCTTCGCGAAAACCTTTCCAGCCGGCGCGTTCGATCAGCCAGCCGGCGGCGATTTTCATTTGGCCGCCAGGCTGTGGATAAGCCACCAGGTCGGGGTACTGCTCCTTGAGATGCGCAACGTGAGCGGCCGGCACCAACGGGTTCTTGAAGAAGCTGCCGGCGTTGCCCAGCACGGCCGGGTCTGGGAGTTTTTCGCTGCGGATGCTGCAGATAGCCCGGCTGACGTCCGTTGGCGTTGCCTGGTCGATGCCTTGTTCAGTCAACCGCTGGCGCACCGGGCCGTACTCCAGATGCAAATGCGCGACACGACTGAGGGCAAAACGCACCCGCAGGATCAGCCAACGATCCGCCTGCTGTTTGAACAGGCTGTCACGGTAGGCAAAAGCACATTCATCGAGGGTGAAATCGCGCAGCTCGCCGGTGTAGCGATCCAGCGCGGTGAGGCCAGCGAAGACGTCCTTTATCTCAACACCGTAGGCTCCGATGTTCTGCATCGGCGCCGCACCCACCGTACCGGGAATCAGGCTAAGGTTTTCCAGGCCCGCCCAACCTTGCACCAGCGTGTGCTGGACAAACGGATGCCACGGTTCCCCGGCCTCGGCCTCGACCACCACCCGCTCGCCATCATCGCTGAGCAGGCGGATTCCCTGGCTGGCCATGCGCAGCACCAAGGCGTCGATGTCACCGGTCAACAGCAGGTTGCTGCCACCGCCAATGACCAGCAACGGTACGTCGTGACCCGCGGCGTAAGCCAACGCCTCGCGAACATCCGCGTCGCTGTGGGCCTCGGCGAACAGCCGGGCTTTTACGTCGACGCCAAAGCTGTTGAACGGCTTGAGGCTGACGTCCGCCTGGACTTGCAAGCTCATAACCGCCCCTTCAATTCAATCACCAGACGATCCGTGGCGCGCTCGATCAGGTCCAGCACCTGTTCGAAACCTTGCTCACCGTCATAGTACGGGTCTGGCACGTCGTCGAGTTCGGCCTCGTAACGACGCAGGAACAGATCCAGTTCCGCGCGGGCATTGGCCGGCTGCAGGGCCTTGAGGTTGCGCAGGTTGCTGCTGTCCATCGCCAGGATCAGGTCGTAGGCGGCGAAATCGGCCCGCGTCACCTGCCGGGCACGCTGGGCCGACAAATCGTAGCCGCGACGCAGGGCCGCAGCCATGCTGCGTTTGTCCGGCGCCTTGCCGACGTGCCAGTCGCCAGTACCGGCGGAAGAGACTTCCACCTGCCCCTCCAGCCCGGCCTCGCGCAACTTGTGACGCAAGATGCCTTCGGCAGTCGGCGACCGGCAGATATTGCCCAGACAGACGAACAAAATCCGCATCAAGCCTCCAACAGGCGACGGATGCGCTCAAGGTCTTCAATGGTATCGACACCGGTCGGCGGGGCGACCAGCGCATCGGCCACATGGATTCGCACGCCGTGCCACAAGGCACGCAGTTGTTCCAGGGATTCGGTGTTTTCCAGCCAGCACGGGCCCCACGCCACGAAGTCCTCGAGGAAACCGGCGCGGTAGGCATAAATGCCGATGTGACGACGGTACGGCACGCCTTCGGGCAACACGTCCGGGTTCTTGGCGAATGCCTCCCGAGCCCAGGGCAAGGTCGCCCGACTGAAGGTCAGCGCCAGACCATTGAGGTCGCTGACGACCTTGACCACGCTGGGATTGAACAGGGTCTGCACGTCGTCGATCGGCTCGGCCAGGGTGGCCATCTGTGCTTCGGGGTGAGCCGCCAGATTGGCCGCGACCTGATCGATCACGCTGGGCGGAATCATCGGCTCGTCACCCTGCACGTTGACCACGATGGCGTCGGGCGAAAGACCGAGCTTCTCCGCCACCTCCGCCAGGCGATCGGTACCGGAATTATGATCCTCGCGGGTCATCACCACCTCGGCGCCGAAACCCTTGCAGGCTTCCACGATGCGCGCGTCATCGGTCGCGACCACCACGCGTTGGGCGCTGCTCTTGCTGGCCTGCTCCCAGACATGCTGGATCATCGGCTTGCCGGCGATCAACAGCAGCGGCTTGCCGGGCAAACGCGTCGAAGCGAAGCGCGACGGAATGACAACGGTAAAGGCAGTGGTCATTTATCCAGGCGCTCGTCGGTGGTCAGGGTGCGAGCTTCGCTCTCGAGCATCACCGGGATGCCGTCGCGAATCGGATAGGCCAGGCCGGCGCCCTTGCTGATCAGCTCGGTCTTGTCGGCGCTGAGCTTGAGCGGGCCTTTGCAGACCGGGCAAGCCAGGATATCGAGCAGTTTGGTGTCCATGTAATTCCCCTGGATAAACGTGTTAAGGCAAGAGCCGATCCGGCAATAGGCGCATCAGCTGCGTATCGAACCAGGCCGCGAAGGCCGGCGAAGGAGCTGCGTCCACCGCCAGGTACCACCAGTCGGGAGCGGCGAAGGCGCGGCATTTGACTGCGTCCTTTTCCGTCATGACCACCGGCAAGGACGGCGTGAAGCTCAAGGCCTGGGCGCTGTATTCGGCATGGTCGGCAAACCCGTGCGGTATTGGCCGCCAGTGTAGCGTTTCGAGGGTCTTGAAGAAACGCTGGGGATTGCCGATACCGGCCACGGCGTGCAGGGCCTGGCCAGCTGGAAAATGGTCGATGGGGCGTCGTTCACCGCTGGCCAGGTTGACCAGCGCAGTGGGCCGCAACTCGAAGGCAAAGCCGTCTTCGCGATCAGCAGCGGCGCCATTGAACAGCACGGCGTCGACCGATTGCAGGCGCTCGACCGGCTCGCGCAACGGGCCGGCGGGCAGGCACCGCCGGTTGCCCAGGCCACGGGCATTGTCGATCAATACCAACTCGAGATCGCGGGCCAGCCGATAATGCTGCATGCCGTCGTCGGACAGGATCAGGTCCAGCGGCTCGGCCTCCAGCAAAGCCTGGACAGCCCGGCTGCGATCGGGATCGATCATCAATGGCACACCGGTGCGCTGGACAATCAGCAGCGGCTCGTCGCCCGCGACATCGGCGCCTTGGCTGGCCTCGACTCGCCAAGGCAATAGCGGCGGCTTGGCACCATAGCCCCGACTGACCACGCCGACCCGCAGGCCACTGCGCTGGCAATGCTCGATCATCCACAGGATCAACGGCGTCTTGCCAGTGCCACCTACCGTGATATTGCCGACCACGACCAGTGGCACGGGCGGCTGGTAGATCTCCCCTTCGCCCGCCAGGAAACGCTCGCGCTTGCCGACCACGACGCGACGGTACAGCCACTCCAGCGGTCGCAGCAGCGCCAGGGCGGGATGCCCTTCATACCAGGCGGCAAGCAATCGATCGGACATGGCCATCAAGGTGCAGGCGCCGCCTCGACCGTTGTCATGCGCAAATGGCTGAAGCCGAGCTTGCCGGCTGCGTCCATGGCCGTGATGACCGATTGATGGGGCGTCTTGCCGTCGGCGCTGATGGACAGCGGCAGGCTGGTGTCTCCGCCGGATTCCTTCTGCAAGGCCTCGATCAGGCTGCCGAGGTCACTTTTTGGCAGCAAATGGTTGTTCACCGAGAACGTCCCTTCGGCGCTGATCGTGACTTCGAGATTCTTCAATTGCTGGTCTTCAGCCGGCGAGCCACTGACGGCCTCCGGCAATTCGACCTTGAGCTGGGTTTCCCGGGTGAACGTGGTCGTCACGACGAAAAACAGCAAGAGGATGAATACCACGTCGATCAGCGACGCGAGATTGATCTCGATGTTTTCCCGTGGTTTGCGGCGGAATTTCACTTCTTGCCCCCGGCCAGGTCCACATCACGGTCGCCCTGCACCACCTCGACCAGCTTGATGGCTTCCTGCTCCATGCCGACTACCAATTCGTCGACGCGGCGTTGCAGGAAACGATGGAAAAACACCGAGGGGATACCCACCATCAAACCGGCTGCGGTGGTGATCAAGGCTTTGGAAATACCGCCGGCCAGCACCGAGGCGTTGGTGGTCATGCCGGTACCGGTAAAGGCGCTGAAAATATCGATCATGCCCAGCACCGTGCCCAGCAGGCCCAACAAGGGCGCCATCGCGGCGATGGTGCCCAAGGCATTGAGGTAACGCTCCAGTTCATGGATGACCCGGGCGGCAGCCTCTTCGATGCACTCCTTCATGATCTCGCGGCCGTGCTTGGAGTTGGCCAGGCCCGCAGCCAGGATCTCCCCCAGCGGCGAGCTGGCCCGAAGTTCCTTGAGCTTGTCCTTGTTCAGTTGCTTGTCCTTGATCCAGACCCAGACCTGCCCGAGCAAATGCTCCGGGGTTACGCGACTGGCCCGCAGGGTCCATAGGCGTTCGGCAACGATAGCCAATGCCGCGATGGAACTCAGAATGATCGGCAACATCATCCAGCCGCCGGATTTGACCAATTCCCACACAGTGACAGCCCCCTCGAAAAAGTGCGCCACTTTATCATACAGACTCGCCGTGCAGGCCCGTCCAGCCAACAACGCCAGCCACAACACTGCGGCAGGTCAATACCGGAGCGGCGGCCCAGCGGGTGGCGGCTCGCGCCAGTAACGGCGATTCCCCGCCTCGGTGCGCGCGGGTTCGAAGGCACCCAATTGCAGACGAGTGGCGCCCTGCTCGGCACCGTCGTGGATGGTCATGCCCAACCTTTTATACCGCTGCATGACCCAGGGATGCGGATGGCCGAATGCATTGTTTCGCCCTCGGGAAATCAATACCGAATGCGGCTTGAGACGCGTCAACAGCGCCATCGACGACGAACTGCGACTGCCATGATGCGGTGCGGCCAGCCAATGAATCGGAAACCCCAGCGGCCCATCGAGCATGGCTCGCTCGGCATGGGCATCGATATCGCCGGTCAACAGCAACCGCTCGCCGTCGGCTTCGATCAGCAACACGCAGGACTTCTGGTTGCTCTCGACGGCTGATGCCCAACGCCACAGCTCGAACCGGACCCCATCCCATTCCCAGCGTTCGCCGCTGTCGCACGGCCCCGCCAGGAGATCGGCGGGCAGCGCATCAGGATCGCCACTGATCACCCGAGCCGTCGCCAACCCATTGCGCACCGCTTGGGCACCGCCGGCATGGTCAGCGTCAGCGTGGCTGAGCAGCATCAGGTCCAATCGTCCGACACCGAGCTTGCGCAGGGTTGGCACCACCACGCGCTCGCCGGCATCGGCCTCGCCAAAGCGTGGCCCGGCGTCATAAAGCAAGGCATGCCGATGGGTACGCACCAGGATTGCCAGCCCCTGGCCAACGTCCAAATGCCAGATTTCGGCGCGTCCGTGGGGCACATCTTCCCGAGGAGGAAAGACGATCAACATCAACATCGGCCAACCCAGAATCCGCAGCGGCAGGCCCTTGGGAAGCAACAGCAGCACAGCGCCGAGCGCCGCGATGCCCAACGCCCACGGCGGGACGGCGGGAGGCGTCCAGGCCGACACTCGCCCGGCGACCAGCCCGAGGCCCTTGAACAGCAGATCGAGCAACCCACCGGCGACCCACAACAGACTTTCCCCGACGCCCGGAACCGGCAGCAACGCCGTGCCAAGCAGTGCCGACGGCAATACCAGCAGACTGATCCAGGGCACCGCCACCAGGTTGACCAACGGACCGCTCAGGCTGACCGGCAAGCCAAGGATCAATAACAACGGGCATAGCCCGAGCGCAATCAGCCATTGGGCCCGGGTCCAGGTCTGCCACCAGCGCCAAGGGCCCAGGCGACCGCCGAAGGTGAACATCAATATCGCGACGGCGACAAACGACAACCAGAACCCAGGGCGCAGGCTCGCCAGCGGATCGAACATCAGCACCCCAATGAACGCCAGCAGCCAGGCCCACCAGGGTTCGGCCTGGCGATAACGCCAGCGCCACAGCAGCACCAGGCCGATCATCGCGCAGGCCCGCCGCACCGGCACTTCAAATCCGGCGAGCAAGCCGTAGCCCAGGGCTGCGGCGAACGCCAAGGCGCAGGCCCAGGGCAACCACGGCAGACGCGCCGGCCAAACGCCATAACGCGCCGCGCCAGCCACCAGCAGGTACACCAAGCCGGCAAACAGGCCGATGTGCTGGCCGGAAATCACCAGCAGATGGACCGTGCCGGTGTCTTGCAGCACTTGCCAATCTTCGTGGCTCAATCCAGCCCCGTCGCCAAGGACCAGCGCCATCAGCGCACCGGAACGCCCTTGCGCATCGACCTTTGTCAACGCCTGGCGCACCCCATCGCGCCAAGCGCCCTGCGCCGGCTGCATCCGCAAGCCCTCCTTGACGGTGCCGGTCGCGCCGATGCCACGGCTCAGCAGCCACGCTTCGTAGTCGAAACCATGGGGGTTGAGCAACCCGACGGGCCGCTTGAGCTTCACTGCCAGGCGCCACTTTTCACCGCTCCTGACCGGCGGCCCGCCATACCAGGCCAGACGCATCAATGCCGGCAAGCGCGTGCGTCGGGAGTGAGCATCGGCCAGCTCGAAACGCACCATGCCCTCACCGTATTGCGGCAAACCGACGACACTTCCCTCGACCCAGCGGGTTTCGCCATCCAGAGCGGTGGGCAACCGGTCGTCCAGCGCAAGCTGCGCCCCGACGCAGGCCCAGGCCAATCCGAGGAGAAAAAAACTGGCCGGGTAGGTGCGAAACGGCAACATGAGCAGTGCTGCCATCGCCATCGTCACGATCAGCCACAGCGGCGGCAAGGCCGGTAAGAAAATCGGGACCAGCAGCCCGAGTGCGAGTGCGATCATCGCCGTGCGCATAAGCCCATCCTTGAGAGTTCCCTCTAAGGCTTAGCCGGTCTGCGGCACCGCGAACGTTATCAATTGTCACAAAGTCTGAATCTGCCGGCCGTAGAATCCGGACATACTTGCGGCCTGACTGCTTTGACCCGACCGAGAAGCCTTATGCCCCGGCGCCTATTCAAACGCTACATGCCTGACCCTGCGAGCATTCGGGAACACAAATCCTTACGCTTTCTTGGCACCCTGCTGCACGACCCCAACCTCTGGCACCTCAATCGCCATTCAGTGGCGCGGGCAATGGCTGTCGGATTGTTTGCCGCTTTTTTACCCATTCCTTTGCAGATGTTGCTGGCCGCCGCACTGTCCATCATGGTTCGCGGCAACATCCCGATTGCCGTGAGCCTGGTCTGGCTGACCAACCCCATCACCATGCCTGCGGTGTTTTTCTGTACCTATCAAACCGGCGCCTGGCTGATGGACGTACCCGCCCGCACGCTGCCGGACGAATTGACCTGGGCGTGGATCAGCAACCAATTGTCGACGTTGTGGCAGCCGTTTCTGCTGGGTTCGGTAGTGACCGGGTTGGTGCTTGGGGCCTTGGCTTATTTCGTGACCATGGCGTATTGGCGGTGGTGGGTTGCCAGGCAGTGGAGGCGGCGCAAAAAAAGCCGGAAGTGAGATGCATAAAGGCCTCCTGGGAATGGAGGCCTTTTCTGTGGTGTTCTGATGGGCCTCTTCGCGAGCAAGCCCGCTCCCACATTCGATATTCAGTGAATGCCAGATCAGCGTTCGACATAGATCAGTGTGGGAGCGGGCTTGCTCGCGAAGAAGGCGATGCGTCTTGTCAGGTGCGCATCCCGCGGCCGCTGACCAGCAACCGCGCGCAGCCCACATAAAGCACAACAGTCGCCACCAGCATGAACGTAATGGCAATACTGATCCGAATGTCCGAAACCCCAAGGATCCCGTAGCGAAACGCGTTGACCATATGCAGCACCGGGTTGGCCAGGGACACGGTCTGCCAGAACGGTGGCAGCAACGAGATCGAGTAGAACACCCCGCCCAGGTAAGTCAGCGGCGTGAGCACGAAGGTCGGGATGATGGAGATGTCATCGAAGTTGCGCGCGAATACGGCGTTGATGAAACCCAGCAGCGAAAAGATCGTGGCCGTCAGCACCACCACCAGGATCGTCACCCCCAGGTGATGCACCTGCAGATTGGTGAAGAACAGCGACAGCAGCGTCACGATCAGGCCCACCGCCAACCCTCGCAACACGCCTCCCAAGGTGAAGCCGATCAGGATCGTGTGGGGCGAAACCGGCGAGACCATCAACTCTTCGATCGAGCGCTGAAACTTGCTGCCGAAGAAACTCGACACGACGTTGCCGTAGGAGTTGGTGATCACCGACATCATGATCAGCCCCGGCACGATGTAGTCCATGTAGGTGAAGCCGCCCATGTCGCCGATCTGCCGACCGATCAGGTTGCCGAAGATCACGAAGTACAGAACCATCGTGATGGCCGGGGGCAGCAAGGTCTGCGGCCAGATCCGCATGAAGCGCCGGACTTCACGGTAGACAATGGTATTGAGGGCGATCAGGTTGGGTCGCAGTTCGGAACTCATACCGCCACCTTCGCCAGGTTTTTTTCCACCAGGGACACGAACAACTCCTCAAGGCGATTGGTCTTGTTGCGCAGGCTCAGCACTTCGATGTTTTGCAGGGCCAGTTGAGTGAACAGCCCGGTGATGCCGGCGGATTTGTCGACCTGGACTTCCAGGGTATGGCCGTCGAGCAACCGAGCCGGATAACCAACGAGCTGCGGGGCCATGCTCAAGTCATGCTTGAGATCCAGCAGGAAGGTTTCCACATGCAATTGGCTCAGCAACTGCCGCATGCTGGTGTTCTCGACGATGGTGCCGTGGTCGATGATGCCGATGTTGCGGCACAGCTGCTCGGCCTCTTCCAGGTAATGCGTGGTGAGGATGATGGTGATGCCTTTCTGGTTCAGTTCGGTCAGGAAGGTCCACATCGAACGGCGCAGCTCGATGTCCACGCCCGCGGTCGGTTCGTCAAGGATCAGCAGGCGCGGTTCGTGCACCAGCGCGCGGGCGATCATCAGGCGGCGCTTCATGCCACCGGACAACGAACGGGACGGCACGTCGCGCTTGTCCCACAAGCCCAGTTGGGTCAGGTATTGCTCGGCGCGTTCGTTGGCGATCTTCGGCGGAATGCCGTAATACCCTGCTTGGGTTACGACAATATCGAAGGTCTTTTCGAACTGGTTGAAGTTGAACTCCTGGGGCACCACGCCAATGCAGCGCTTGAGCGCGGCAGGCTCGCGGTCCAGGTCATGGCCGAAGACATTGACCGTGCCGCTGGTCTTGTTCACCAGGGTGGAAAGAATACCGATGGTGGTGGATTTGCCGGCGCCGTTAGGGCCAAGCAAGGCGAAGAAATCACCTTCGGCGACGTCCAGATCGATACCACTCAGGGCCTGGAAACCGTTGCCGTAGGTTTTGGTTAACTGCCGTATGGACAGAGCGGAACTCATATCGGATTACGCACCAAGAAGGGGAAAAGAGATGAATAGATAAGGGCGTGCGACGAGCAATGCAACCACCCGCACGAAGGCAATGGTGCGTGGCGTCGCCGCACAAGTACAGTGAAGCGTGTCGATAGTAAGTATTAAGTCAACGCGGTCATGACGGCTTTGCGATAGGCCGGACGCTGCTGGAGCCGTGCGTACCAGGCTTGCACATTGGGCCGCGCGGCACGCTCGATGGGCATCTCGAACCAGGCATAGATGAAACTGCCCAGGGGGATATCGCCCATGCTGATTTCTTTACCGCCAAGGTAAGGCTGTTCGCCCAGGGTCTGCTCCACCATCGCCAAGAGGTCTTCGCATTCCTTGATCGCCGCCTTGATGGCAACCCAATCCTGCTGCTCGGCTGGGGTGCGCAAGACGCCCCAGAACACCGTGCGAAACGGTGCGGCAAAACTCGACGTCGTCCAATCCATCCATTTTTCCGCCGTGGCCCGGGCCTGTACGTCAGCGGGGTACCAGGTGGAATCCGGGGCGTGGCGAGCAACCAGATACCGGACGATGGTGTTCGACTCCCAGAGCACGAAGCCGTCGTCTTCTATCATCGGAACCCGGCCGTTGGGGTTCTTCGCGCGATATTCGGGCGTGTCCACCACACCGAACGCGCCGCCTGCATCAACGGACTCATAGATGAGCCCCAGTTCTTCGGCGCACCACAACGCCTTGCGCACGTTCGATGAATTCTTCCGGCCCCAGATCTTCAGCATCACGGCTTCCCTCGATGAATAAATGCCGCAGCAGCATACGCCGGATCAGCAATGGCTCAAATCACTGTACAAAAAGCGCCGCGAATCCACGCAAGGCGAAACAAGGCATTTGCGCCAAACAATGACGTTTTCTCACTTTGGCAACGAACGATTTCCCACGGCTGTTGCCAACCAGACTGGCGCAATACAGGGAGGGTTTCCCACGAAATCAGTCCCCTTGCGCCTACCGCCGGTTTTGCAGGAGCCGTCTAAGCTCTGGAGGTCGGTTTTGCCTTGGTTCACGGAGGATCACTTATGCTGTTGTTGTGGATACTGGTTCTGGTCGTCGGGATAGCCTGGCTGGCGCATCGCCGCACCGCCCCGCTACCGGCGCTGGGTATTGTCGCGGTCTACCTGCTGGCGATGGGTATCGCCAGCCATGCACCCGGTTGGCTGATGCTCGTTCTCTGGCTGGTGCTCGCTGCCATCGCGACACCGCTGCTACTGCCAGACCTGCGCCGCAAATATTTCAGCGCGCCGATGTTCGACTGGTTCCAGAAAACCTTGCCTCCCATGTCCCAGACCGAGCGCGACGCCATCGACGCGGGCACGGTATGGTGGGATGGCGAGCTGTTCAGTGGCCGGCCGGACTGGGACCTATTGCTGGCCTACCCCAAGGTGCAACTGACCGAAGAAGAGCAGGCATTCCTCGACGGCCCAACCGAAGCGCTCTGCGCGATGGTCAGCGACTGGCAGATCGGCCAGGCCATGGACCTGCCGCCAGAAGCCTGGGCGCACATCAAGGAGCACGGTTTCTTCGCCCTGATCATTCCCAAGGAATACGGTGGCAAGGGTTTTTCCGCCTACGCCCATTCCCAGGTAGCCATGAAACTAGCTACCCGCAGCGGCGACCTGGCTTCCACCGTGATGGTCCCCAACTCCCTCGGTCCGGCGGAACTGCTCCTGCATTACGGCACCGACGAACAACGCAACCACTACCTGCCACGACTGGCCCGTGGCGACGACATCCCCTGCTTTGCATTGACGGGTCCATTGGCCGGTTCCGATGCCGGGGCGATGCCAGACACCGGGGTCATCTGCAAAGGCGAATGGCAAGGCCAGGAAACCCTCGGCCTGCGCTTGAACTGGGAAAAACGCTACATCACCCTCGGCCCGGTCGCCACCCTCCTCGGCCTGGCCTTCAAGGCCTATGACCCGGACCACTTGCTGGGCGACGAAGAAGACCTGGGAATCAGCCTTGCGCTCATCCCCACCGATACGCCCGGCGTCCACATCGGCCGTCGCCACCTGCCCCTCGGCGCCGCCTTCATGAACGGACCGAACTGGGGCAAGGACGTCTTCATCCCCCTTGATTTCCTCATCGGCGGGCAGACCATGCTCGGCAAGGGCTGGATGATGCTGATGAACTGCCTGTCGGTTGGGCGCTCGATTTCCCTGCCGGCGGTCGGTACCGGCGCGGCGAAGTTCACCAGCCTGGTCACCGGCCAATACACCCAGGTACGGGAACAATTCAACGTGCCGTTGTCGGCGTTCGAAGGCATCCAGGAAGCCATGGCGCGGATCGGTGGCAATGCCTGGCTGATGGACGCTGCGCGCATGCTGACCGCCAACGCGGTGGACCTCGGCGAAAAACCTTCAGTGCTGTCGGCGATACTCAAATACCACCTGACAGAACGCGGCCGCGAATGCATCAGCCACGCCATGGACGTGCATGGCGGCAAGGGCATCATCATGGGACCGAACAACTACCTGGGCCGCAGTTGGCAAGGCGCACCGATTTTCATCACCGTGGAAGGCGCGAATATCCTGTCGCGCAACTTGATGATCTTCGGCCAGGGTGCCATCCGCTGCCATCCGTTCGTACTCAAGGAAATGGCCCTGGCCACTCGCGAAGACAAGGACCAGGCGTTGCTCGAATTCGACGGGCTGCTGCTCAAGCACATCGGTTTCGCCATCAGCAACGCCGCCAGTACGCTGGTGCTCAACCTGGGCCTGGGGCATTTCGACAACGTGCCAGGCAATGCCCTGAGCCAAGGTTATTTCCGCGCACTCAACCGGCAGGCGGCAGCATTCGCCCTGCTGGCGGACCTGAGCATGATGTTGTTGGGCGGCGAACTCAAACGTCGCGAACGCTTGTCCGCGCGCCTGGGCGATGTGCTGAGCAACCTTTACCTGGCCTCGGCCGCGCTCAAGCGCTACCACGATCTCGATTCGCCGGACCACATGGCACCACTGTTCCAGTGGGCCATGGAAGAAAGCCTCGGCCAGTCGGAGCGCGCATTGGACGAGCTGCTGGGCAACTTTCCCAACCGGGTGCTGGGCTGCCTGTTGCGCCTGGTGGTGTTCCCCTTTGGCCGGCGACACAAGGGACCGAGCGACAGGCTCGATGCCGAGGTCGCGGCTGTTATCGGACGTTCCAAGGGCGACCCGACCCTGGAAGAGTTGCTACAGGGCTGCTATCGCCCGCAATCCACCGACGATCCAGTGGGCGCGCTGCAACACGCTGCCGAGCTGCTGGCCGCAGCCCATCCGTTGCAGAAAAAAATCCATGCTGCCCTCAAGCAGGGCCAGCTCAATCCGGCCCCCGGAGAACACCTCATCGATGCTGCTCTTGAAGCAGGCGTGTTGCAGGCCAGTGAAGCACAGGCCCTGCGCGCCGCCGAAGCGGCGAGGCGGAAAGTCATCGATGTCGATGATTTTGATAAGGAAGCGCTGACACTCGCCGAGGACAAAGTCAGGTGATCCGGACGGACTAGCATGTAAAAGCAGGCGCAGGGGCTTTATACTCCTGCGCCCGTTTTGCTCTTGAGGACTTATCTCGTGTCCAATGTCGTTGCCGATCACCTTGTCTTGCTTGACCACTTGCGCAGCATCCTGGTCGCCGTGGGTGAGGCCGAACAGGTTCCCGAAGAAAGCCATGCGCTGTTCCTGGAGCGC
>Ga0308169_10002480_pt1 | contig 19092 bp, 18 predicted proteins | sample PhyBR1_2_FD_202139 | JGI IMG/M metagenome (GOLD analysis project Ga0308169, IMG submission 202139) | Phyllosphere microbial communities from UC Gill Tract Community Farm, Albany, California, United States - DLSLSB.R1 | ecosystem: Host-associated > Plants > Phyllosphere > Unclassified | place...
CCAGGTCTTGCACGATCAACGCATCGACGCCGGCGTCGTAGAGCTGATGGATCAGCTTGCGCGCGGGTTCCAGTTCGTTGTCATGCAGGATGGTGTTGATGGTGGTGAAGACGCGTGCATGGTAACGGCGGGCGAATTCCACCAGTTGAGCGATGTCGCTCACGTCGTTGCAGGCGTTATGGCGCGCGCCGAAGCTCGGGCCGCCAATGTAGACGGCGTCGGCGCCATGCAGGATAGCCTCGCGCGCGATGGCGACATCGCGGGCAGGGCTGAGCAATTCCAGGTGATGCTTGGGCAAGGACATAGTTTTTTTAGTCAGGCTTGTCACGGTTGAGACGCGCATTGTAGCTGTGAAATGCCTGACCGGCACCCACTCAGGCTTGAGCGGCCATCGCAGTGACTTCGACGCGCATGCCGTCTACTGCCAAAGCAGCTACGCCAACCGCCGCGCGTACAGGCCAGGGCTTGGCAAAGAAACGTTTGTAAACCTCGTTGAAAGCGGCGCGGTCGGCCATGTCCGTCAGATAAATGGTCAAGTGCATCACCCGGTCCATGGAGCTGCCGGCTTTTTCCAGGGCGACTTTCAGGGCTTGCAGGGTGCATTCGCTTTGCTGGGTGATGTCGCCCAGTTCCAGGCTACCATCGGCTCGGGTTGGAATCTGAGTGGACACCAGGATGCCGTTGAAGCCGATCACATCCGAAGAAATCGAGTCGGCATCGGGATCGGGGGTGTAGTGCAGGTCGTGGTTAGCCATGGGCGCCTCTCGTTGGCAGGTTAAGAAAGGCGCCATGGTCCCTGAAAATCACAGCACGGGCAAACTACCCCCAGCGGCGGAACAGCACGCTGGCGTTCACGCCGCCAAAACCATCATGAAAGTAACATGGGGGCACGCAAATTTGCACTGCCACACAGGAGCCGCCATGCAACGCAAGTCCCTCACCCGCGACGAATGCCCCATCGCCCGTAGCCTTGACCGGGTAGGGGAGTGGTGGAGCATCCTGATCATGCGCGATGCACTGCAGGGCCTGCGTCGGTTCGATGAGTTTTCCCGCAGCCTGGGCATCGCGCCCAATATGCTCACGCGCCGCCTGAACGCCTTGGTGGAGGCGGGGATGCTGGAGCGCCGCGCCTACAGTGAGCGGCCGCCGCGCTACGAATATGTGCCGACGCCCAAGGGCGAAGATTTCCGCATGGTGCTGATGTCGCTGTTGGCCTGGGGCAATCGGCACTACGCCGTGGAGGGCACCAGTGTGGAGTTGGTGGAACGCGAGACAGGCACGCCGGTGCAGCCGATGTTGGCCCGTGCGGATGGGCAGTGCGTACCGCTTGACCAGTGCGCGTTGCAGGCCGGTCCGGCGGCCAGCCCCGGCATGCGCGAGCGCCTGGCGTCGCTTGATGCAAAACGCTGACCGCGCAAGTCGTTGACGCCAGAAAATAATCCCTGCAGGGCGCGTAAAGTCGCGTATTTCCCAGCCGATAGCGAATCGAGACACAGGGTTTCTCCGCACGGCTGAGGGTACGTCCATGTTCAACACAGCACTCAAGACAGAACTGTCGGCCAGGACGGCCGAAGTCACCGAGTACAAAGGACTGATCGCCGCACTGGAACGATCAATGGCCGTGGTCGAATTCGACCTCAATGGCAAGGTGCTGCGGGCCAACGACAACTTCCTCAAGACCCTGGGTTACAGCGCCGGTCAATTGGCCGGTAAAACCCACCGTGACTTTTGCTTGTCGGCGCTGACCAGCAGCTCGGCCTACAGCCAGTTCTGGAGTGAGTTGAAGGCGGGCAAATTTGTCTCCGGCACCTTCAAGCGTGTGGACAGCAGCGGCAACACCGTCTGGTTGGAGGCCAGTTACAACCCGGTACTGGATGAGCGCGGCCAGGTGCTGAAAGTGGTCAAGTACGCGCTGGACGTGACCAGTAAGGTCGAGCAGGAGGCAGCCACCCGCAGCAAGCTGACGGCGCTGGACCGGGCGATGGCGGTCATCGAGTTCGATTTGAGCGGCCAAGTGCTGGACGCCAACGCGAATTTCCTCAACGTGATGGGGTACACCCTGGCGGAAATCAAAGGCAAACAGCACCGTCTGTTTTGCGAGCCGGCGCTGATCAACAGCACTGAATACGCCGACTTCTGGCGCCGCTTGAACAACGGCGAATTCTTCACCGGGCAATTCAAGCGCGTGGGCAAGCACAGCCGTGTGGTATGGCTGGAGGCCAGCTACAACCCGGTGTATGACGGCGACGGCAAGCTGATCAAGATCGTCAAGTTCGCCAGCGACATCACCGAACGTGTGGAAAAATTCGAAGAAGACTCGCGGGGCGCATCGCGGGCCTACCATATTTCCTCCGAGACCGAGCGCTTTGCCGAGCATGGCACCCAGGTGATCCAGGAGACTGCCAGCGAAATGCGCCGCATCGCTGACAACATCGGCGCCTCCGCGCGCCTGGTGGGGCAACTGGGCGATCGTTCCGAGCAGATCACGGCCATCGTCAACACCATTCGCGGTATTGCCGACCAGACCAACCTGTTGGCGCTCAACGCGGCCATCGAGGCTGCGCGTGCAGGCGACCAAGGACGCGGCTTTGCGGTGGTGGCCGACGAAGTCCGGCAACTGGCAGGGCGCACCAGCCGCTCGACGGCGGAAATTGCCGAGATGATCGGCATGATCCTCTCGGAAACCCGCGACGCGGTGACCAGCATGAATGCCACCCAGGAGGGCGCGCAACGCGGTGTCAGCCTGGCCGATCAGGCGGGGTCGGTGATCCTGCAGATTCGCACCAGCACCAGCGATGCGGTGCAGGCGGTGAGCATGTTCGCGTCGAAACTCGACGAGTCCGAGGTCATTCCCAAGACGGCCATCGGCTGGGTAGGTTAAGACTCTTCTCCCTGCAGGCGCGAGCAGGCTCGCGCCTGCAGGGAGTGCGGCGTTTCAGAGCAGGGTAAACGGGTAGTCGACGATCAGGCGCAGCTCATTCAAATCACCATCGCGCTGGTCGGCGTTCGACGCGACGATCGCATCGCGCACGCGCAATGACAGGTTTTTCGCCGGGCCGCTCTGGATCACGTACTTGGCTTCCAGGTCGGTCTCGTGGTGGGCGCCATCGGCACCGTAGTCACCCACGTAGGCGCTGTGGTCGGGTGTGTGGGTGCCATTGATGTCCGAGCCGTTGATATAGCGCGCCATGAAACTCAGTCCCGGCACGCCATAATTGGCCACATTCAGGTCATAGCGGATGCCCCAGGACTGCTCGCCCGGGCCGTTGAAGTCGCCCCACTGGACGGAGTTGGCCAGGTACACCGAATCACCGCCTTCGCCTGCGCCGTTGTTGCCGGTGCCGATGTAGTCAAACGGTGTGTCGCCATGCACCTTCTGGAACGACAGCGTCAGCGTGTGCGCTTGCAGGAACGAGTAGGCCGCCGCCACCGAATACGTGGTGTTGTTGATGGCCCCGGCCTTGGCGCTGCCAGTGTCGAGGGTGCGGTACAGGTTGCCGTCCAGCGCCAGGGACTGGTCATGTGGCAACGCGATCACATAGTTGAGGTTGGTGTAGTACTGGCGCCAGATATCTTCCAGCTCACCGGCATACAGCGTTGCGCTCAGGGACGGTGTGAAGGTGTATTTGCCGCCGACGAAGCTTGCACTGTTGGCGGCGACGTTGGCGTAGGTGGCGTAGATATCGTGGTCATGGTTGCTCGTCATGCCGCTGTTGGTGCTGGTGAAATGCCCGGCCTCCAGGTCCAGGCCGGCGATTTCGCTGCTGGTCAGGTCGAAACCAGTGGCGGTCTGCGGCAACAGGCGCGTGCCGCCGGTGGCGAACACCGGCGCGGTGGGCTGCATGTCACCAAATTTCAGTTGGGTCTTGGAGATCTTTATCTTCACTGCCGCGCCCACCGAACCGTAGGCATCTTCGGGATCGCCATGCCGATCGGTCGGCAGGTTGCCCGTGCCGGCGTCCGCGTGGGTGGCATCAAGTTTCAGCCCGCCGTAGGCGTAGGCGTCCACGCCGAAGCCGATGGTGCCCTGGGTGAAGCCCGAGGCGTAGTTGAGCATCGCGCCCTGGGTCCAGTCGATGTTATCGGCACGGCCGCCCTCGCGATTGCGGTTCATGTAGTAGTTGCGCAACAACCCGGTGACGCTGCTGCCCTCGATAAACCCCTTGGCATCCGCCTGGTCGCTGACGGACTCGGCAAATGCCATCTGGCTGATACCGGCACACACCGCCAGCGCTAACAGGCTCGACTGTTTAATCATGTTATGACTTCCCCGGATAATGAACGCGCGCGCAGAGACACCGCACTTATTGGATGGCGCACAAAGATGTTTGGGCAGGTGGTTACAGGTGAGCGATTACGGTTTTTATTGTGTTCGGCATGGTTGCCGAGGCTGATTCTAAGCACAGTCGACGTGGCCTGCAGCCCGGCAATGGATGAAACTCGATTAATTAAACTTCACTCTATTTAAGCGGCCGCAGGTGTAGCGTTGGCCCTGTCTTAGCCGCTCTGCTTCGACAAAATCCTTTGGTTGCCGCCGCAGATTCTGCGGCGGATTTTTTTGCGTCGCGCACGCGGCAAACATGAATTTTCATTTCACTTAGTTGCTCGTGCGTCGACTATCAGAAATAACAGGTGCGGGAATGTATCGATCAGTTGTTGCCATGCGCGCTTGATCAGCACCCGGAATGTCAACGCCCAGGCCGAGCAGTGGCTGGGGAGGAGGGCAGTGCTGGCTTCAAATGTGATGTGCCAGTGGTTACCGGGCGGTTTGGAAGGTAGTGTCGACCAGGGCGCCGCGAGTGAAAGGAAGGAGGGGCGTTGCACCCCTCGTTCCGGTTTGAGTTTTACTCTTTGACGTCCATGAACTCTTCAGCCCAGGCCACGTAGCTTTCCGGCAAGGTATACGTGTGGGTCAGCTCGGTGGCACTGAGGTTATCGGTGCTATGGGTCAACTGGCGCTGGGCGCGCAGGCTGTCGTAGGTCGCCTTGATCGCGGCGAAGTAAGCACCGTGGCCGGCAACCACCACGCGCACGCCGAGGCTGGCCAGACGCTGGGCGTCGTTCAGTTTAGGGTTGCCATACGTCACCAGCATCAGCGGCACCGTGAGGTTCTCCGCGATTTTCTCCAGGTGCTCGAAATCAGCCACGCCGACCATGCAAATCCCATCGGCACCGGCTTTTTGATAAGCCTGGGTGCGCTCGATCACGGCTTCGGTCGGCAGCACGCCGGCGTTGGTGCGGGCAATGATCGACAGCTGCGGATCAACACGTGCCTCCAGCGCAGCGCGAACCTTCCCGATGCCTTCGTCGATGGAAATCAGGTCAGTGGACTTGCGCCCGAATTGCGCCGGCAGCAACGTGTCTTCAATGGTCAATGCGGCCACACCGGCACGCTCAAGCTCCTCGACCGTGCGCATCACATTCAGCGCGTTACCGTAGCCGTGATCGGCGTCGGCAATGAACGGCAACTGGGCGACACGGCCGATACGGGTAGCTTGCTCAACGAACTCACTCAGGGTGATCAGCGCGAAATCGGGCGCGGCCAGTACCTGCAACGAAGCCACGGAGCCACCGAGGATGCCGACTTCAAAACCCAGGTCAGCAGCGATACGCGCCGACATCGGGTCAAAGACGGACGCGGTTTCAACGCAGGTTGGGGTGGCAAGCAATTCACGGAATTTGCGGCGCAGGGCTGAGTGAGAAATCTTTGGCATGGGCTTTCCTGGTTCTGGTCATCGTCTTGTGACGATCAATGTCTATTCGTGGTGGTGCGAGATTAACATGCAGGCGAGCCAGGGATGATGACGTTTCAGCATTGGAGGGTATGGAGTGCGGGTTTACGGTTTGGGGGTGGACAGGGTTGGTTTGGTGGATAAGCCAGATACACCATTTAACTTATGGGCAATGATATTTGTTCATAACATACCCTTACATCAATCATTACTGGTTTTTCGTACCATTTTTTGAGTCTAACGCTCACAGATTGATGTTCATGAGCGGCCTCTGACTTGTCTGCTGAAGACTCACAGGATTGATTTCAAATTAGAATTTTTTCCCATCAGACGAGTATGCTCGTGCGACAGGAATGTGATGAAGCTTCGTGCTTGCCCTAGGTTCTGTACAAAATCGTTTGAAACCGCCGTCACCGCACTTGAACACTGATATTCGGTAGAGTTCGCGCCCATCGAAGGTAGGAGGCCACGATGGTGAAACGGTACGAAATTCCCGATGCAGCCTGGGAGCTGGTTGCTGACCTTTTTGAAAAAACCCGGCGCAATGGTCGGCCGAGAGCCGATGATCGTTTGATGCTCAATGGCGTGCTCTGGGTGCTTTGCTCAGGCGCCGCATGGCGCGACATGCCCGAGCGCTTCGGGCCCTGGTCAACGGTCTACCAACGGTTTCGGGATTGGCGTAACCAAGGAACGTTCGACCTGATGCTCAGGCGGCTGCACATTAAGCTGAACGAGCAAGGATTGATCGACCTGGAAACATGGATGATCGATTCCACAGCTGTACGCGCAACCCGAGCTTCATCAGGCGCCGGGAAAAAAGGGGGCCTGATGAACCTTCAGACCATGCGCTAGGCCGCAGTCGCGGAGGCTTGACGACCGAGATTCATATGCTTTGCGACGCCAACGGCATACCGCTGCGTTTTCTACTTTCGGGCGGACAAGCCAGTTATATCTCGTATGCCCAGCCACTGCTCGATGAAGCCTATATCCCCAGTTTGCGCGGTCGTCCTCGCAAACGATGTCGGTGGCTTTTGGCCGACAAAGGCTACGATGCTGAGGCTCTGCGTCGCTACTGTGACCGTTACCGTATGCAGCCGGTAATCCCTCTGCGATCCATGAAACGCAAACCCAAGCCCGGTTTGCCTCGTTTGTTTGATAGGCCAAAATACCGGCAGCGCAACATCATCGAGCGCATGTTCGGCTGGCTGAAAGAAAACCGCCGCATCGTCACACGCTTCGACAAGCTCGCGAAAAGTTATGCAGCGATGGTCTCGTTAGCTTGTGCTACGCGGTGTTTGCGACATGACTTTACGTACAGTGCCTAAGACCGTTGGTGTGCTGTTGTGCTTCAAGTTGCTGACACAGTTTCAGCCAACCGGTGACTTGAACAGGCTGCGTTGGATCAGCTTTGTGCAGTTCGAATACGATTCCAATTTGCTTGAACTAAGGCAGCGCCTGCAAGCAGTGATCAGGCACATGCGCTAGTCGACTGGCTTCATCGTATGGGGGAGCCGGCTTTCAGCTGAAGAGGCAATTGAGCTGGCGGAGTGAGCGTAGCTCCAGATGCAGCATAGCCAGCTCTTCGGTAAAGCAAACGAGAGCTCGGCCACCCTGGGCGATGCCTGAGTCCGGTTTTGGATTTCAGGCTTCTGATTTAGATGATTTGAATCGCCCCGGGTTTCGTAGACACCTCTTTGCCTTAAACTGAGGCCAATTAGGAGGTGCCATGAGCAACCCGCGTTACCCCGAAGAATTCAAAATCCAAGCAGTCAATCAAGTGACCGAAAAGAAGCTGCCTGTCGCTGAGGTAGCGGCCCGTCTCGGCGTGTCGACGCATAGCCTCTATGCCTGGATAAAGCGCTACAGCAAACCTCAAGAAGAACGGCAACAGGATGATGATCAGCACGCTGAGCTGCGTCGTCTGCGAGCGGAACTCAAGCGCGTCACTGAAGAGCGAGACATATTAAAAAAGGCGGCCGCGTACTTTGCCAAGGAGTGCGGCTGAAGTACGCCTTTATAAAGCAGCGCGCGGGCGACTATTCGATTCGACGGCTTTGCCTGACGCTGAAAGTCCATCCCAGCGGTTATTACGCCTGGCTGTCTGAGCCGCAATCTGTACGCGCCAAAGACGACCAGCGACTGCTGGGTTTGATCAAGCATTCCTGGCTGGAGAGCGGCGGCGTTTATGGCTATCGCAAAATCCACGACGATCTGCGCGAGGTCGGTGAGGATTGTGGTCGTCATCGTGTGGCGAGGCTGATGCGTCTTGAAGGTCTGCGTTCTCAGACAGGTTATCGACGCCGCCCTGGAAAGTACGGCGGTAAGCCGGCGGTCGTCTCACCCAATTTGCTGAAGCGCCAGTTCGATGTCGTGGAACCCAACAAGGTTTGGGTAACCGACATCACGTACATTCGTACGTATGAAGGCTGGTTGTATTTGGCGGTGGTACTGGATCTGTTTTCTCGGCAGGTCGTTGGCTGGTCAATGAAGTCGCAGATGACCAGTGATTTGGCTATTGATGCGTTGTTGATGGCGGTTTGGAGGCGTAAACCGAAGCAAGAGGTGATGGTTCATTCCGATCAAGGCAGCCAGTACAGCAGCTCCGATTGGCGCAGCTTTTTGAAGGCAAACAATTTGGTTGCCAGCATGAGTCGCCGAGGCAACTGTCATGACAACGCCGTGGCCGAGAGTTTTTTCCAGCTTCTGAAACGGGAACGGATCAAGCGAAAAATCTACACCACGCGGGAGGATGCTCGGAGTGATGTGTTCGATTACATCGAGATGTTCTACAACGTAAAACGCCGCCATGGTTTCAACAATCAGCTGTCACCGGTAGAGTTTGAAAAGCGTTACGCAATGAGCTTGCAAGGTGTCTAGAGAATCCGGGGCGATTCAGCCCTCGTTTTTTTGAGTTCCTCAAGAGCAGTGACCAGCTGATGGGTGTCCCAAGGAAGTCCGGTCGCGAGATTTGTACTAGATAAAAAGCGTAGGGTATCTGCGAACATTACCGCGGTTCGAGGGGCATATTTCTCAAGTGCATAGGCCATAAAACCTTTGCCTATTTCTATTAGCTCCGAGTTCAATTGGAGTGCAGCCCAATCGACTTTCATCGCGAGTCCACCGTCGTACCACGTCCACACCTTCAGCCGGGTATCGACGTATCGTGGCTGATCATTGGTGCGTGTTCGAATAGCGACCTGAGCCGGCCCTTGGAACAAATAGCCCGAAAAAGAGGAGGAGGGTGAAGCACGATCTTTGCCAACTGATTTAGTCACAACTAACCTCCTTAACTGTCAAATCGGCTCCAGGCTGCCGAGGCACGCTGGGCATTGTGGAGGTTGGCCGACTCGGCTAGATAACGACTTGCATAACGGCGTGGCATCGTCGAAGTCTCAGACCAACCGCAGACTAGTCGGAGTTCGTCCGTGGCCCGTTCGAGGTCATACCCACGCGTCTCGATCAAGAAAGACAAAAACCGGTCGGCAAAGGTGTGGCGGAAGTCATGCGCGGAAAGTGTAGGCAACAATCCCGGACGAGCCAGTTCAATGGTCAGAAACAGCCGATCAAGAACGTTAGACAACGCGCGGATGGACAGCGGACGGCCTCGATCCGAGATGAACAAATAGCGGTACATCAATTTCATCGGCTTGCCGTGACGCAGAGGGCGCCGTTCGCTCTGGATATATCGCTCGTAGACCTCATACAACTGAGTGGAGATGCCTACGGTCCGCCCATGTGTTTTCAGTGCAGGCTCTTCAGCGCGTGGGTCGCCTGGATCATGTTCGCGGTCATTGATGCTGACATAGGCATGCTGAGAACCCTGGTTAATATCCGTGGTGTAGAGCTTCAGAAGCTCTCCGCGACGGATACCAGTCTCCAGTAGCAATTCAATCATTAGCCAATTGCGCAACTGCAATCGTTCCGGGAACGGATTCTCCGCGGCACCCGGGCGAATCAGTGTACGAACGATCTGAAGTTGCATATCTGTCAGGCTGCGGTAACGAGTGCGGTCGGGACGAAGATTGATGATATGGCTCTCAAAGCGCCGTTCAATGACGTCGGCGACATCGGCAAATACAACTTCGATGTTAGTCAGGGTGGTTAAGTTCTGACGGGCGCGCGGAATGTAACGAGTCACGCACCAGGACAGGTACTGCTTCAGCAACCGCAGGTACTGGTCACGGGTACGCGGATCTATCTGAGGAAAAGGTGCCGTTGCAGCTTTGCCGATTCGGGCGACCAGGTTGTCGGCTTGACGGCCGCTTTGGAGCCAGATGGCGTAACCATCCAGTAAAGCCAGAATCGACTCGAAGTGGCAGGCCAAGATGGCGTCATCAATATTGAGGTCACGGCTTTTGGCATAGATGTAGAAAGCCTGGATCGCGCGCAGATGTGCCGCAGTAGTGTTGTAAGCGCGGTACCTTAGCTTGAGTTGAACGTAGATGAACGGGACAAGTATGGGCAAAGGCTCCGCATCTCCAGTCTGCACGAGCAGCGGTACACGCTGACCTGAAGAGAAACGGCATTGAATCAGCTTCATCGGCAGCCACCTCATTCAATGACTCGCCATGAACACGAAGGACATGGCCCGTTGAGAGATTGGACGTCAGAAACGGTTTTGTCGAATCAGTGGCTTAGGTAGCTCATGAACATCTTTGACATGACCTGTCGTTTAACATAATATACATTATGCGTAATATCGTATTGCGCATTCAGGGGCAGTGCCCGTCAGATTTCAACAGGCAAAACCCCTGTCTTGCTCAAACCTGAGCAAAGCCTCCATCGACAAACATTTCACTGCCCGTCATGAAGCTGCTCTCATCCGACGCCAGGAACAACGCGGCGGCTGCGACTTCTTCAGGCTTGCCGATACGACCCAACGGAACCTGCGCCGTCATGTCGTCGATGAGTGCTTCCTTTTGTCCCGTGCCTGACAGCGCCAGGTCCAGGCCTGGTGTCGAGATCGGGCCTGGTGACAGCACGTTGATGCGAATGCCGGTGCCTTTCAGATCGAGCGCCCAGCTTCTGGCGAAGTTACGCAGCGCAGCCTTGGTGGCGCTGTACACGCTGAAGGCCGGTGTGCCCATGGTGCCGGTGGTTGAACCGGTCAGGATCACTGAGCTGCCAGCGGGCATCAGTGGCAACGCGTTTTGCACGGTGAACAGCGTGCCTTTGACGTTGATGCCGAATGTCCGGTCAAACGATTCCTCGGTGATCGATCCGATCGGCTGGAAATCCCCCAGGCCCGCGTTGGCGAACAACACGTCAACTCGGCCCTTGTCGGCTTTGACTTGAGTGAAAATTCGCGCCAGGTCGTCCAGGTTGGAAATGTCACCCTGGATGGCGATGGCTTCATGGCCAATCAGGTGAAGCGCCTTGTCCAGTTCATCCTGGCGACGTCCTACGATCACGACTTGCGCGCCTTCAGCTGCAAAGCGAATGGCGGTTGCCAGGCCAATGCCGCTGTTGCCGCCGGTAACCACTGCAATTTTCCCGTTGAGCCTGCTCATGGTGAGCTCCAATGAATAAGGTTGAGGCCCAACTGTAGATCTGCGCTATTCTTTTGAATAGTATGCACCTTTTAGTAAGTACCCCCTCGGAGCCTTCATCATCATGGCGAACAACTCATTCAACTGTGGCCTGGAAGCTGCATTGGCGGTGATTGGCGGCAAATGGAAACCCCTGGTTCTGTTCAACCTGGCGCAGAATGTTCATCGATATGGCGAATTAAAACGCGCGATTGGCGGCGTGACTGACAAGGTATTGATCCAGCAACTCAAGGAGTTGGAGCGCGACGAGATCATTGCTCGTGTGGACTTTCACGAGATACCGCCGAAGGTCGAGTACTCCCTCACGCCCTTCGGCCATTCCTTGGCCACGGCGCTGGGCGCGTTGTGCCAATGGGGTACGCAGCATATGCAAGCGGTTGAGCGCATCGCCGAACGACGCACGTCTGCCCTCTCCGGGGCGTGAGCCCCCTGCCCTGGTATCCAACTCAACTAAATGACTATTTAGTTGAGTTAAATCAATACGTTATAGCCTAAATCGGTCGACCGACTGCGACAGCTTGCCTGCCAAGCTGGACAATTCGTCCGTCGTCGACGCTGTCTGGCCGATTACGCGACTGTTACTTTCCGACATCTGCGCAATCATCTCCACCTGATGGGCAATCTCATTGCTGGCCAGGCTCTGCTCCCCGATGGTTCGGGAGATATCGTTGACCATCTCGGTGGTATTCAAGGTGGCCTGGAGAATCTCACGAATTGACCGCTCCACATCGGCGGTCACTGCCATGCCCTTATCGACCTGCGCAACGCCCTCCTCCATGCTGGTGACGGCTTCCCGTGTGCTTTGCTGGATACGCCCTACCATGCTGGCAATTTCCTGGGTCGAGGCACTGGTGCGCCCGGCGAGGTTGCGTACTTCATCGGCAACCACGGCAAAACCGCGTCCCTGCTCACCGGCACGGGCGGCCTCGATCGCGGCATTCAGGGCGAGCAAATTGGTCTGGTCGGCGATTCCCTTGATCACCTGGATAATGCTGAAAATGGCCTCGGACTCTTTGTCCAGCGTGCGGATTACCTGGGCGGACTGTTGCGCGGATCGGGCAATGCCGTCCATGTCACTGACCACCTGATGAATCACCCGGCCACCGTCCTTGGCCAGTGTTTCAGCCTGGTTGGCCATGGCCAATGCTCGCTCGGCATGCCGAGTGATCTCCTCGATGCTCGCGGTCATTTCACTCGCGGCAGCGGCCATGGTGCTTGCCGCCGCGCTTTGTTGCTGGCTGCTGCCAGCCACTTCGTGACAGCCGTGGCTCAGTTGCTCGCTCGTGGTATTGACGCTATGGGCGTTGCTGCGCACCACGTCGATCATGCCGCGCAAATCCCGTTGCATGGTGGCCAGGCTACGAATCAATGCACTGGCTTCATCCTTGCGGACGGGTTCGACAATCGGTTCGCTCAAGTTGCCATGGGCAATGCTGTCGGCAATCCGGCTGGCCGTTTGCAGCGGCGCCATGATGCTGAGGATGACCCAGCGGCCCTGGGCCAACAGCAGCAACAGGCTGACGATCAACACCACGCCAAGGGTGAAGTTGGCGGCGCTGATGCTCTGCCGAGTGCCGACACTGGCCTGCTGGGTGTTGTTTTCGATCAGTTCACTGAGCGTCGCCATCTGGTCTTCGAGCTGGCTGAAGGCGGCGTTGAACGTGCCCAGTTCGCCCCGGGCGGCGTCGGGGTCCTCCAGCGCCAGGGCGACGATGCGCTCGCCGGTACTTATATAGTTGTCCAGGCTGGGTTTGATTTTTTCCAGGTTTGCCTTGAGCGTGTTGTCCAGTGGCAGCTTGAGGTTATCGGCCAGCACTTGGCGAAAATGCTCGGCATGCTCCTTGAGCGAATCGCTGACCTGCGCCTTCGTGCTGGTACTTTTACCCAGGCCCACCAGCATGGCCGACAGCACATCCGCGCGCAGGGCGTCGTGCATCATGTCGGCTTCCATATGGTTGCGCAGCGCCGTCATGCTGAGCTCGCTGTCCTGCACGGCATCGGCCATCCGGGTATTTCCCAGGTAGCCGGCCAGGCTCATGATCAGGGCCGTAAGCAATCCGGTCGCAATCAACAGCATCAAGCGAAGTTTGATCGTCATGCTGATATCCCCGTGCCTGGTCATCCGGTTGGGAAGCCAACCGCAGAAGCCTCGCTGTTGATGTTATCGGCCACAATCGCTTGTTATTGAAGCCTAAGTTTGCGGATCTGCACGGATCCCTTAAGCTGTCCGGCCCTCGCACTGCCCGGAACTGCCCATGTCTCGAAGCATCGCCCACCTCGCCCTTCTCCTGGGCTTGATCACTGCAGTCGGCCCCTTCGCCATCGATATTTACCTGCCAGCCTTGCCGACCCTGGGCGCAAGCCTGCATGCCTCGCCAGCACTGGTGCAGATGAGCCTCACTGTATTTTTCGTCATCGTTGGCGTGTGCCAGCTGTTCTACGGGCCGATCAGTGACGTGTTCGGGCGCAAGCCACCGATTTATGCAGGCCTGGTGATTTTTGCCGTGGCGAGTGTCGGGTGTGCGCTGGCGCCGACCATCGAAACACTGATCGCCTTTCGTGCCTTGCAGGCGTTTGGTGCGTGCGCAGGCATGGTGATTCCGCGGGCCATCGTGCGTGACCTGTACACCGGGCATGAAGCGGCGAAACTCATGGCGTTGCTGATGCTGGTGATGAGCGTCTCGCCGATCCTCGCGCCGCTCGCCGGCAGCCTGGTGATCTCGTGGTGGAGCTGGCGCGAAGTGTTTGCCGTGCTGGCCGTCGTTGCCGTGGCGTGCCTGGTGATGACCATCGTGCAACTGCCCGAGACCCATCCGGCCGAACGTCGATTGGGCAAGACCCTGGGCAATGCGTTCAGCAGCTACGGCGCGTTGTTGCGCGACCCGGTCTTTATCGGTTTGTCGGTGGTGTGTGGTTTTGGCCTGGCGACCTTCTTCGTGTTCATCGGCAGCGCACCGTTCGTGTACATCGAGTATTACGGCCTGACGCCCACCCAGTTCAGCTTGGGTTTTGCCCTGAATGCTGCCTCGTTTTTCGCCATGAGCCAGCTGACCGCGCGCCTCACTGCACGCTTTGGCCTGGCACCGTTGATCCGCTGGTCGGTGGTTGCCGTGGCTGCGGTCATGACCGCGCTGGCGGCCACCACGCTGTGGGTTGATAGCCTGGCCTTGACGATGACGCTGCTGTTCGTCGGCTTCGGCTTTCTCGGCCTGCTGCTGCCGGCAGCGGGTGTGTTGTCATTAGAGGATCATGGCGCGGTGGCCGGTTCTGCCTCGGCCTTGCTCGGGGCGATCCAGATGATCACGGCGGCCGTGTCGATGACGTTGGTCGGTGTGTTCGCCGACCACACACCCGCGCCGATGCTAGTGGGTATCGCACTGTGCGCCATCGCGGCAATGCTCACCACCCTGTGGACGCTGCGCCGCCTGCCGACCCACTTGGCGAGCGCCCCGCCCTCCTCCTGACCGCAGCCCTGAGGGTGGGTCTCCACCCCCTCACCGCCTCCAATGCCAAGGGTCGGCTACCGCGCAGCCGATCCGCCAGGCTCAGGGCACCGGTGGCGAATAGCGTGTGTGCATCCGCTTGAAGCAACCACTCGTCGGGCTTGAGTGGCATCCACTACAACTATCGTCCGGCGCAAAACTACTAATCCCATAGCACCTTTGGAAACCTATGGAGATTGAGATGACTGACTACCCCCGCCCACCCTTCGCGCCGCAAGCCCAGAACGTGCCGGGTTCGCAGAAGAAAATGGACCCCTACCCGGATTGCGGCGAGCAGAGCTACAAGGGCTCCGGTCGCCTCGCCAACAAGATCGCGCTGATCACCGGCGCCGACAGTGGCATCGGTCGCGCCGTTGCGATCGCTTTTGCGCGCGAAGGCGCGGATGTGGCTATCGCTTATCTGGATGAACATGAGGACGCCAAGGAAACCGCGCGCTGGGTCGAGGAAGCCGGGCGCCAATGCCTGTTGCTGCCCGGTGACATTGCGCAGAAAAGCGTGTGCCAGGCGCTGGTGGACAAAACCGTCGAGCAATTTGGCCGCATTGATGTGCTCGTGAACAACGCCGCCTTCCAGATGACTCATGAAACCCTCGAGGAAATCGAGGACGAGGAATGGGTGAAGACCTTCGATATCAACATCACAGCGATGTTTCGCATCTGCAAGGCAGCCCTGCCCCACATGAAGGCCGGCAGTTCGATCATCAATACCAGCTCGGTCAACTCCGACATGCCCAAGCCGACCCTGCTGGCGTATGCCGCTACCAAAGGCGCGATCGCCAACTTTACCGGTGGCCTGGCGCAGTTGCTGGGTAGCAAAGGTATCCGAGTCAACAGCGTGGCCCCCGGGCCGATCTGGACGCCGTTGATCGTGGCGACCATGACCGATGAAGACGTGAAAAGCTTCGGCAGCGAAACCCCGCTGGGCCGCCCGGGCCAGCCGGTGGAGGTGGCGCCGATCTATGTGCTGTTGGCCTCGGATGAAGCCAGTTACATCTCTGGGTCGCGTTATGCGGTGACGGGCGGCAAGCCTATCCTCTAACCCCTGCCCAATACACCTGTGGGAGCTGGCTTGCCTGCGATTGCATCACCTCAGTACAACAGCAATTGCGAGGTGCGCGCATCGCGGGCAAGCCCGGCTCCCACAGGGGATCCCATTCACCTGACCCTACAGATCAAACCGATCCACCGCCCGCCGCCGCTCGTTGTCGTCCCGCACGTCATAGCTGGCGGTAGTCTGGATATTGGTGTGGTGCGCCAGCTTCTGCGCGATCGACAGGTCATGCTCCTCGATCACCCGTGTAATGAACGAGCGGCGGAAGTCATGGGGCATGATCTTCACCCCCACCTGTTCACCGCGCTGGCGAGCGATGTAGTAAATCGCATGCTTGGTGATGCGCTCGCGGGTGATGTGGCTCCCGCGACGGATGCGGTTGAACAGGAAGCTGTCATCCTGCTCGCCTTCCTTGAGGTGTTCGCGTCGGAACGCCAGCCACGCCTGTAACTTGGCGAACGCCCAGTCCGGCGCGTACTTGATCAGCTCTTTGTTGCCCTTGCCGATGACTCGCAGGCTGCGCGCCTGGAAATCAATCTGCGCCAGGTCGAGGTTGACCGATTCCGACTTGCGCATGCCGGAGCCATACAGAATGCCGATCACCGCGGCATCTCGCAGGCCCTGGGGGCGCGGGTCGGCGGCGCAGACTTCCATCATTTCGCGGATCAAGCTGCGCCGCAGGTTGCGGCCCTGGCCCAGGCGCGTACCCGGCGCAGCCTTGACGGTGCGCATGCGCAGCAGGTGCTCCTGGTCGATCAGGTTCAGGCGCCAGGCTTCATTCATCACCCCACGCACCGCATTGACGTATAACGAAGAGGTATTCGGCGCATAGCCGTCCTCTCGCAAGGCGGCGACCAGGGCAATGACGTGCTCGGGTTGCAGCAGGTGCCAGTCGATGTCTTCAAGGCTCATGTCCTCGAAGCCCAGGCGGTCGGCCGCATCTTGCAGCACGTAGCGCAGGGTGAGTTGGCTGGAAGGTGCCAGGCGGGTGAGGTAGAGGGTCAGCGGGTTGCGAATAGACTCAGTCAAGGTAGATCAGCCTTTGGATTAAATAACTCGAACAAGCCTTTGTTTAATCGAGCTATTTAGTGAATTGGCGAAGGCCGAGTCTAACCCAGGCGCAGCCCTCGCACAAAATCACGGCGCCGTGTCATCCTCGTCGGTGGGCTCCTGTGGCTGGACCTGGGTCTGGCTCCATTCGCTGTCCTGCTTCTGCATCAGTGCGAACCAGTGTTGACGCATGAACACCAGGTACTCTTGCGGCGCCTTGGCGAAGTCCTTCTCGTCGCTATAACACCCTGGCAATGGCAGCTCGGTGCCTTGCTCCTTGTACTGGCTGACCAGCGCCTGCTGCCCGGCCACGCTGCAATCCTTGGGCAACGGCATGCCACGCAAGGCGCCCGCTTCTTCGTCCCACCAGGCCGCGCCGACACGGTCGACCCCGCGCAAACGGTACTTCTGCGACTTGCCCACATGCATGATCAGTTTGAATTCATTGGGGCTCACGTCACTGGTGCAGGTGCGCGAATAGCCCACGGTGGCCTGGGTGATGCCATCGCCGGCGAGGTCGGTGACCTTGGTGGCCGTCCTGTCGAAGCGCAGGGCGGCGTCGAACTCGCAATGCTGCACATCGTCGTAGAGCATCCACACGCGTTTGGGGCGGTTGCCGTCGATCAGGTATTGGGCCGCATACACGAACGCCGACTGGGTGCCATCGTCGTCGCGCTCGCTGACCTGCTCGGCGAGCACCAGCAGGTTCTTGCCTTGTTTATCGTCCCAGGTATAGGCGGCGATCTGCTTGCCGCGCACTTCCACGCCGTCCGGCACCTGGTCGATGCTGGTGAGCGCCACTGCGTCATCGGCCTGCACTGTCGTGACCCACGTCACGCTCATCAACAACCCCATCAACGATCCCATCAACGCAGGCCGCAACTGGCCGCGTAAAAGCTGCACGCTATTCATCCGATCACCCTGGCAAGAGACGGCTTACTTTACCGGCACTTGGGGTGCATTGCAGAGAAGATTCTTCACTAAAATTCGATCACTGAGCGCACACGGGCAGTTGAACCAAACGGGCTACAAACAATTCTTATTTAGCCTCCCCATTAAAGCCCGCGACCCCTTAGTTGCTTAGCTGAACCCTAGCTGTCTACCTGTCAAATAAACGAGTTTTTCATCCGGCTTTCATATCTGTTCCACATTTTTACGCTTAATCTTGAACACAGAACTTCATAGCAAGCCGCGCTATATCGTCTAACCTCTTGATTACGCTCCACCTTTGGCGCCAACTTTTAATCTGCGGCCTGGACTTTCGCCCAATGATTGCTGCTGTTTTCACGCTCCAAGTTGCTCTAACCCCGAGGTCATGAATCTTTGAAACCCTACCCTATTCATTGCGTGTCGATCGTTATCCCGGTCTACAACGAACAAGAGAGCCTGCCTGAATTGCTGCGTCGTACCACTGCAGCCTGCAAGCAACTGGCCTACGAATACGAAATCATCCTGGTGGATGACGGTAGCCGCGACAATTCGGCCCAACTGCTGGAAGACGCCGCCTCAGAGGACGGCAGCAACGTGGTGGCGGTGATCCTCAACCGTAACTACGGCCAGCATGCGGCGATCATGGCCGGTTTCGAGCAGTGCCGGGGCGAAGTGGTGATCACCCTCGACGCCGACCTGCAAAACCCGCCCGAAGAAATCCCGCGGCTGGTCGAACAAGCCGCCCTGGGCTACGACGTGGTTGCCACCGTGCGCAACAACCGCCAGGACTCGGCCTTTCGCCGCTGGCCTTCGGCTGCATGCTGCGCGCCTATCGCCGCACCATCGTCGACGCAATGCTCGCCTGCCGCGAACGCAGCACTTTCATCCCGATCCTGGCCAACGGTTTTGCCCGTCATACCACCGAGATCCTGGTGCACCACGCCGAGCGCGAGCATGGCGAATCCAAGTACAGCGCCATGCGCCTGATCAGCCTGATGTTCGACTTGCTGACGTGCATGACCACTACCCCGCTACGCCTGTTGTCCATCGTCGGCTTCAGCCTGGCGGCGCTGGGCATGCTGTTTGCGTTTGCGTTGATCGTCATGCGCCTGGCCTTCGGTGCCGACTGGGCCGGCGATGGCCTGTTCGTACTGTTCGCGGTGCTGTTCGTGTTCACCGGCGGGCAGTTCATCGGCATGGGCCTGCTGGGTGAATACCTGGGCCGCATGTACAGCGATGTGCGCGCCCGCCCGCGCTTCTTTATCGAAAAAGTGCTG
>Ga0308169_10002481_pt1 | contig 19081 bp, 31 predicted proteins | sample PhyBR1_2_FD_202139 | JGI IMG/M metagenome (GOLD analysis project Ga0308169, IMG submission 202139) | Phyllosphere microbial communities from UC Gill Tract Community Farm, Albany, California, United States - DLSLSB.R1 | ecosystem: Host-associated > Plants > Phyllosphere > Unclassified | place...
GCTGGATCCGGTCAGGCCAAATAGTATTCTCGCGCACAGAGCACGGGAGAGCCCGGCTGACCATCACGCCCAAGCAGACAGATACCACGCAACATGCCGAGTCCTAGCAACGATTGCATCTTCGATGACTGCCTCACTTTCCCTTTTCGCAGATGCTACGCAAGGAACTTTACCGCCTCCCATACATGCTACCTCTTGTCTCAGTATCGTCGACCGCCACTCCGGTACGGATCGTACCCGCCTCCGTTTCCTCCGTACCCTCCTCCTTGCTGAGCGCCATACGGGTTCCCCTGCGGGGCATAGGGGTTCCTGGGCGCCGCGCCGCCGTACGGGTTGGGCGGGGGCGCAGCGTATGGGTTCCTCGGCGGGGCGTTGTTATACGCTGCCATCAGCTCTGCCCTCGCACATTCACCATCGATGGACTCACCTCCCGCAGCGCCATATCCGCCATAACCCCCACCTGCAGCCGGGGGTGGGGCTCGGCCGTATGGGTTCGCAGGCGGCGGCGCACCGTAGCCCGCCGCGCCGTTGCCTCCGTATCCGTACCCGCCATAACCCCCCGCACCACCCGCACCGCCATAACCATACGCGGCCTGAGGGGCGGGGGCGTACCCTCCTCGAGGCGGTGGCGGTCCCGCATGGACACCGTGCCCTGCCAGACCCCGCAGATCGGGGTGGCTGGCCGCTCGTGGTGGTCCGCCGTGGCCTCCGGGTCCACGATGGGTGTGCGAGTGACTCATACCGGGTCCGCCACCACCATTGTGGTGTCCGCCTCCTCCGCCAGAATGTCTCGGACCCCGCCTCTCGCCGGAGACGTTGCTTCTCGTACGCTCCTTGTCCGCCTCCGTAAGAGTCGGCAGACCCGGTCGGTACCCCGGCAAGATGACCGACTTGTGCGGGTGTCGCTGTCGGGGGAAGAAGTACCGGACCGAGAGGGACAGGTTGTTCTCGATGTCCGGGCATTCTGGTACATTCGGCAATGGCGTCTCAAACGTCGAGTTGGGGATGCACGCCGGGTCGTTGAGCACACTGCCGTTCGTGCCGAGGGAAAGCTTCGTATCGAGCGGGATCGGCTGCGTGTCAGTTGAAGAAATACGAAGAAGATCGTGGACAGCTTACCGCCGTAGCGGGCTTGAGCGAGTACAAGCCACACAGCGTCTCATACAGTTTGTTCGACTCGCCGACAAACATGACATTATCGCCCCACCTATTCCGCCGCTTCTCGTCGTCCGTCAACTCGTCCTCTTTCGACTTGAGCGCAGCCAGTAATCGCGTCTGGTCAATGAACGGTAAGAGCGCGACACCCTGCCACGCCATCTTCTTGCCGTTCATGTCGATCTGGAAGTCCTCGGGGTAGAAGTCGATGATGGGCGAGTCCTCGTCGATCATCAGCTGCTGCAACGGTTCCGGGAGGTGTATCCGACTACCTGTCAGCTACTTAACCCAAAGTGAGCATCATGGAGCTCACCTGGCGGCCGGGAAGACGCCGAGCAATTGCCCGAACGGCTTGAACGGCTGGGCGACTTCGAACTTGATATCCATGTCGCCGACGTTCTTGAAGTCCTGCGCGAACGGCGCGTAGTGGTACGGGAAGTACCAGTCCCATGCCGGGACACCCTGGTAATAGTACTCCAGGACCCAGCACAAGCCCTCCATGTAATGCGTCGTCAGACTTGGGTCAGCCATACCCTCTTCCGGGAAGAATTGATCAACTCACGTCTTGGTGAACTCCGCGTCCGCCGCGGAAGCACCAAACTTGGACTGGTAGTATCGCTCTCGGTATCCAGGCTCCCATAACCTGCCGTCAGCTAATTGACGATATTCGCCCATCACTAGCTCACCGGACTTCATCCATGTATCCGTCGACCGTCCCGTCCGGGTTCACCTTGAGCTTCTTCTTCGAGACCGGCTGGTCCGCTTCGACATCAGGTGGCGCTTCCACCTCGCTATCGCTGCTACTGCTGCTACTGCTGCCGCTATCACTCGCAGCATCATCTCCGTCCCCAATCTCGTTCACATCCTCCCTCTCCTCGATCTTTCGTTTTGTCCCCCGGGACGGTTTGCTCGCGGCGGGCACACCATGCCCCTCCACCCCATCCATGCCTTCCTCTTCGTCAGCAACAGCCACCGGCGGCTGAACCACCTCCTCATCCACACCCTCATCCTCCGCCTGCTCGTCCAGCACAGCTTGCGCATCCGGCTTGCTCATCTCCTCCTTCTCCTCCTCCACCTGAATATCCACCTTCTCCTCTGTCGTAGCATTTTCTGCTGGCGCCGAGTCGCCTAGCAACTCCGCCTTAAGGAGCGCCGCGGCGCTCTGGTTCGCCATCCGGATCTTCTTCCTGTTCTCCACGACATCGCGATTGCTCGCTTGCGCTTCAAGCAGAGAGTTCTTCCCAGCGTTGAGCGCGGCCGCTTCGCGCTGAGCGGAAGACATCTTCTTGCCCTTGGGCACAACTTCTTCCTTAGGAGCGATGTCGAAGCCTGGCCGTGTTGGTAACGATGGGTGCAGCGCGCCGCCGCGGGCCGTGGCGGCCGGCTGGACAGGGACGTATTCCGTTCCGTTCATGACCATCGATCCAGGTGCGCCTCCGCCGTTGACAGGCGTGTTGGTTCCCGACTCGCGCGCAGCCTTGGCAGCGTCCTGCCGACGGTGATCGTCTATCCGCTGACGCTTTGACCGTTGCTCTTGTCGCTCCTCATCTGCTCTTCAGCTCAAGCCTCAGCCAAAGCTGGGAGTCGCCAGCTCACCTTCTTTCCTCTTCTGGAAGATCTCATCTTCGCTCTTGGCCAGTCCCTCGAGAATGATCCCCGCACGCTCCATGTTGACCTTTCCGTTCTTCGTCAGGTATCCTCCCATTCTGCCGAGTTCACTCCGCCAGATCTTGAGCAGAACATCGATAGCGCCCTCCCTGATCTCCAGACTCGGCAGGTGTGGCAGGAAATCGTTTCCGACGAAGAAGATCATGAAAATCCAATCGTCGATCGCGAGTTCCACATCGAATGGGAACGGCACGCCCGGGACGACCAGCTCGACCGCAAGGTACTCTCTTAATGTCGATACGTCCAGCCAGATGAACGGTTTTGGGTCGACCGGCTTGGCCTTCTCGACGACCGTGGGATCCTTGAGCGGCTTCTCGCCTGGCATGAGCTGACGGAATCTATGCGCGGAAGACAGCTTACCTTTACAGTTCGCGGCAAAGTGGCCCGTCTCGCCGCAATTCCTACATGCCTGAGCGGCCTTGTTGCCTTGGAAGAAGACGTCCTCTCGCAAGACGCGGAAGTTCGGCTCGTGCGTCGCCAGACTGAGCATGATTAGATCGGCGTCGAGTCCGTAGATGACATGCGAAGTATTGGCGTCCCAGTCGGGGTATGTCCGTTGTCTTCTGATCCAGTCGACGATCTTGTGCTCCCCCTCTCCTGGGACAGACGAGTCGGAGATGATGATTTTGAGGTCGGCCCATCCGGGGTCGGTTGTCAGTTTGTGAGATACCCAGTACTTGAGCGAATTGGACAGGAGATCCATGAACGGCGTTCCTGCGCGTGAGCTGCTACACTTACAGGTAAACTCGCTAGCTCACCTGGAGTAATGGCATTCGAGTCCCACGACTTCTTGTTACGCGTCTCGTCGGACACCTTATGCCCCATAGCCTCGTATAGCTTGATCGCCTCACGTTTCTCTTCCTCCTTGTCCGCTGCCTCCTGCGCCGCGCGGAACCGCCTCGATCGCTGCTGGTTCATCTTCGCCCGGGGCGCAACTCCATCTACCGTCAGCTCATGACCGATGCATAAGTGGGCGAGCTCACCAATAGCCATCATGAGCACCTTCCTTGGTCGCGCCATGTTGACGACTCGCTCGGTATACTTGAAGATCTCAACCATCATCTCCTCCTCCGTCTCGGGGGCGGGCTTGCCCTCGGGATGGGTACACGGGTGGACAATACCGTTCATGTCCACTTGGCGTCAGCTTTGTGAATCCCAATGAGAGGACGATGGCTCACGGTACAGGTTATCCACCTCAAAGCCGTTCGGGTTCCGGCTCTCATATTTGATCGGGACCTCGACGACCTCGCCATTGTCCTGGAGAACCTTTGTCGGTGTGTCCTCGACCACTCGGTTCACAATCTTGGGGTACTTTCGCGACAGCCACCTGAACAATGCTGGGACACCCTGGAGGTAAGCTTCCAACTGATCACACGCCGGGCTGACGTGCCATGATGGATTAGTGTCCTTGCACCCTTTCCGCTTCGGGCGTCTGTAGCGGTTTTGAATCGACGAGCGTCGATCGAAGGGGAGAGATCGGGTCGACAGCAAGAAACGGGGAGAGGAAAGCGCACGCTTCTGTCGTGTCACTGCTCTGGATGAGAGTCTGTAGTGATGGAGATGCAGCTTATTGCGGCCTGTCCGACTAGACAAGCAGCCATCGAAAACAAGCGGAACGAGGTGGCAAATGTGATGAGAACACGTCATCATCCCTCGTTCCGTTGTTGACGTTATCAATTCCCTTGGGGGAGATGCATCGCTTCGTGTGGAGGCCCCAATGCCCGACGTCGGCGCGTCAGCACATCGAGGCCGAGATATATCCCACCAAACGTGCTGTGCTTGTTCAAGTGTCCCCGACTGCGAGTACGGCGGACATATACATCCAGTCCAGCACAGTCCTATCGTCCATGAGAGGCCTGCCCACATCGTCAACAGAGCACACGATCGGGATGGATCGTCGACTGCTCTCGCCCGAGGGGCTGATCGCGTACGCCAGAGGCCTCCCGAGGGAGATCTCGCGGTGGTACCGTAACTTGTCGCGTACGACCAAGGTACGCCCCTGCATACATTTCATCGTTTCACGCTGACAGACAGAGAACGATATGGTCAGCCAGCGCGTTCTCAAAGACGAGAAGCAGCTGACGCGAGTAGGATCGTGACCGCTGCGCACTTTGTGGCCCTCTTCCTGGTCATCCTCATAACTCCCACCCGGATAGGTCAATGGTTCAACTCATTCGCGCTCAAGTTGAGGGGTATGGGCGTCGGCGGGATGTTCCTTCTCGGGTTCATGGTTTGTGAGCTGAAAGGAGCTTGGAAGCGGTAGCTTCAGCTCACGCGCAGGCCTGTCGTCCCATCCCCCGCTCATCGGGTTTTCGGGCTCGATGACTCTCATCGGCTTCACATGGGGCCTGTGGCCCGGCTTCCTTATCGCGTCTATATCGTCCCTCCTTGGCGCAGCTGTCGCCTTCCTCTCTGTCCGCGTGAGCTGTCACGTCTTTCATGTCTGGGCAGTAGCTGACGCGCAGCGTTTCTTCCTACACTATGTCAAGAAACGTTCGAACGACAAATGGGACGCCTTCGGCCGAGTCATGCGGGAAAAGGGGCTGCCTCTGGTGATAATGATCCGGTATTGTCCCGTTCCCTGGGCGCTGTCGAACGGTCTCTTTGCCGTGAGTCTACCGTCCAGTGCTCGTCACATGTTGACACCAGTCCGTCGAGAGCGTCAAGTTCTGGCAATACATGCTCGCTAGCTTGTAAGCCGCTCCGAGCCAGCGGATCTCTCGTTGACTCCAGGCTACTGCAACCCCGCCTTCTGATCCCCGTCTTCATCGGATCCCGCCTTGTGTCCCTGACGGAAGAGTCGCCCACGCGCGACCCCGCCCAATTCTGGCTCAACATGCTCTCGATCGGACTGTCATTCACCTTCTCAATTGGTACCGGCTGGTGGATCTACCGGCTCACGCTGGAACAGATGCGCAAGATGGACCGCGAGGGAGGAGGGCATGATGGCGAGTACGCCGCCGAGGCGCTCGAGGAGGGGGCGCTGTTGGACGCATACACAGATGATGACGTGGAGGAAAACCTCACGGGCCGGCCGGAGAGCCGGCATGAGCTGAGACCGAATAAGGGCGTGCTGCGGCGGACGTCGAGCTCGGGGAGCAGCGGGTGATGTGGCCAGCTGGACTGGCCATTGTCCTGCCCCGGCGATGCGCGATCATGTAGAAACACATGCGATGTGTACGATGTGTAGTGCTATAGATACATGCGACATGTGACACGACGCGGAATGCCTTAGAACGGGAGGAGACTGCCTGCGCCCCGCATCGCCATCTGCCCGCCGAACCGGAGGGTCGTAATTCCCCCGGGGAAGTATGCGGCGAGGTAGGAGAGCAATGCGACGACCTGCACGATGGCCGCCACGAGGGTGCCGATCGTGGAGCGGACCTGGGCGTAAGCTCGGTGGAACGATCAAAACTAAGTAGCTTACGCTGATGGCGAAGAACAGCGTCAGAGCCAAGGAGCCAAAGTACGCGAGGGAGAATGGGAGCCTTTCTCTGGACATGATGTGCTTCAGGTCTGCCATCAGCTCGGTCCCGCCAGAAGGATACATTGGTGGAGATGGACTGACGGTTCCATGGCCCGTGTAATATCGCGAAGCCCAGCATGAACAAGCATGACCCGAGTGTGAACGCCAGAGCGAACTTGCGCGGCTTGATGGCGACTGTGCGTGAACTCCTGGACCGATCGGTGAACTCGGAGCTCACGGATGGGAAGGAACAAGAAGGCGATACCGAAACAAGCCATCCCGCCTGCACAGCACGCCAGGAAGCCGAGGAAGCGTTCCCACCGCTGCCCGTCAGCCTCGACACGAGTGAGGGTCCAGTCCGCCTAGCTGACCGAGAGAGCAAAGTAGGCCTCTTCTTCTTGACTCCTCCCCTCATTGCGAAGCGGTATGTACCCCGACAGGCCGCCCCATGCTCGCCCGAAGACGCCCTGCGGTTGCTGCGCAGCTGCTGCTGGTGAGTCGTCCTGGACCGAATTTGCCCATCGGAAGCCGGACAGTTGGGACCGGAAGGACTGCTGTGCTGATGCCGACATGCTGTTCTGGGTGCTTGGCGGGTATGCGGTGGGGTGTATGGGATGCCAGGTATATGTTGTGGTGGATGATGGACGACAGGAAAGGCCCGGGGCGCCTCTGCGGTGCGGGACCAAAGCCACGTGTGTGCGCAGGGATCGTCGGTTCCGGAAGGGCGCAAGGTTAGCGGCTGTTACTTTTTCAACCGTCTTGGTCGGTATGGCGTCAATCAGTCTATAACCCGATACCCCCCTCGCGCCCATACTCGCATCCATCAAGCTACATAGACTCCACATCCGACAGCAGCACAGAGTGCTCCCACGCTCACTCGACCCGTCTGTCTTTTATCCAGTACATGACGCTCCCCCGACACAACAGCTCGAGACCGCACACGACCAACAACAAACCCTTCGCGGCTCCAGGCGGTAAATCTTCACACGCCATCCGGCCCTTCGTGGACCATCTCGACGTCAACTCGAACCACTTCCAAATACCACAGCGGGATGGCCAACATGGCGAGCGCGCCGGGAAAGCGCAAAGGTGAGTGTTTGTGCTGAGTCTGCGTATTTGCCGGAGGTCGCTAGGCAAGCCGGGAGACCGGGCCAAACGTCCTTGCCGGGTTGAAGCTAATGTCAGGGGTCACTTCTCCCAACGCATCCACACATCCCTCGCCTTCATCTCAAACCATCCAGCTACCCCGTCTGAAGTTGTCCTTCCGTAATACCCCTCCACCGCCGCCCGCGGCTCGCGCACCGGCAAAGGTGTACGCCAGGAACAGGGCCGGTCCGTCAACTCAAAGGCGGAATGTGCTGGACGATTCTGACTCGGATTTGACGCCCGAAGAGACGGACGATGATGATGAAGAGGAGCACGGCGACGATGAGGATAAGGCTCATGATGAGGACGAGGAGGATGAGCAGCAGTACACGCCGCGGATGAGCAAGAGTCAGAAGGGGAAGAATGTAGAGAGCGCAACGAAAAGCAGCGCCAAAGCTACAAGCAAGGCCGCGGCGGGGCGGAAGAGCTCGCCGACGAAGAAGAAGACGAGTAGTAATGCCCCGGCCATCAAGAAGAAGAGCACGGGGGCTGTCACACCCGCAAGTGTGAAAAAGACCTTGGGGACGGAGGGACCCGGCGGGAGGGAGAAGAAGAAGGCGGTGAAAGTGGGTGACAAGGCAAGAAGAAGAGCTCGAGATGAGAAGTTCGGAATGGGCTACGCAGATGGCTACGAGGCGGTGAGTCGGGTTTGAGATCATCCTGCATACAATGTGCGTACATGCTAAACTCGCCAGACCCCCTCGAGGATACGGTCACCGATGACGCTGCTCGACTCAGACTCGGACAGCTCGTACGGCGACGACGAGTCAGATCACGACGCATCCCTCGTCCCGGCCATGCAGCAGCAGCAGTCATACGTCATCAACACAAATGGGTACGGATACGAGACGGACCATGAGCACGATGCCGATCTGACCGAGGACGAGCACCTGTCCGGGCTGCCCATGGCGTTTGCGGGACAGGAGATCGAGGATTTGGCTTATGGCGGAGGGCGCCCCGAGCTGGATATGGAGAGCCAGGTCCTGTCTGGTTCATGGGAGAATGACGAGGACGAGGACGAAGAGGTGCGCATAGTCGGACTTGGGACACCCACCGTCACTGACGCCTAGCTGTTCATCTCGCAGTTGTCCGGATCCGAGGCCGAACTGCAGTCACAATCATCAGTGCACGAGTCCGACTCTGCCGAGTCGTCTTCGGAAGAATCGTCAACCGACGACGAGCTGGACGAGTTCGGCTTCCCCCGCCCCAGTATGGCTCCCCCCTCGGCGGAGAACGCCCCGCTTGTGCTCATGGAGAACTGGGACGGTCAGTTCGTGCTCGTCCAGCCGCGGCAAGAGAAGACCAAGCGTCGTCGCGACTCCAAGGGCTCGCGCGACTCGCGTACTGCTGGCAGCGTCGGCGGGAGCACGGTTTTGTCACAGGCGGACCAGCAGGCTCTCCTCATCGATGCGGACGCCGAGGATGCCAGCTCGAGCGAGTGGAGCGGGCTCAGCGAAGAGGAGGACTGCGGGGATACCACAGACAGTATGGAGGAGGACGATATGCCTCTTCTTGACTCACCGGCGTTGGACGTCATTATCGGGGAGCAGATGGGCGGCCTGTCGGCATTCGGCAACGGCGATGTCAAGGATGCCTTTGAGGTTGGACCACCAAGTATCGTCGTCACGGACCCGACTGGCACACCGTCGCTTCCCCCGCCGGGTTTGCAGACTCCGGGTCACCCGCTCGCGATCAACGGCGATATGAACGGCAACGTTAACGGTATGATTAACGGCCATCCACCGGCGCCTTCTACGCCCGCTGCTCTCCCTACGATGGGCACATTCCACCCGACCACCGACGATCCCGCCTGCCACGCCGTCATTGACGGGTCGAAGACGACGACCAAGTCACCGTTCACCCACGGTCGCCGATCCAGGCATAACCGCGCGAACTCGGTCTCGACGACGAAATCATCCGTCATCGGTGGCGGGGTGGAGCGCAAACGAAAATCGTCCATCACGCCCCAGCTCTTTCCGGACCCCTTCTTCCCCCCCTCAACACTGCCCAAGCGTGCGCGTTACTCAAGCATACCGGGTCATCCGCGTTTCGTCGCTGCCAAGCGACAAGCCGAGCGGGAACGTATGGCCCTGCTCGAGGAAGAGGAGACGTCGGACGAGGAGATTGGGATGGACCTGGAAGATATGCTCGAGGGCGAGATGCTCGCACATGACGGACACGGACACGGACACGGCCATCACGGCGGGCACGGTTTCCGATTCGACAGGGTGCCGGTGTCGACGTACCTCCGCCGCAATTTCGGAGGTGGCGCCGGCGCGGTCCCGGGTGGCGGGCATGCGAAAAGGAGAGAACAGGACCTCATGGCGATGTCGTCGCCCTCGGCCGCGCGGGGCATGTCATACGGCCTTGGCATGGGCATGGAGTCGCATGGCCCCTATTCCCCTGGAAGCCACGACCACGGCCTCGGGATGGGCCCGATCGGCGATGAAGCCTGGGGACTGGGCAACACCCTCGCGGGCCCGCCGGCGCGGATGATGCTTGTCTCGCCTGGTCTGCCAGCGGTCAGGGAGGGTGTGAACGGAAATGGGTATGCGCATGATGGCGCGTCGAGCAGGAAAGAGAGGAGGAGGAAGAAGAGGGCCGTGCCGGTCGATACCGCGCCGGACGTGCCTGCGTTGCAGATATAGTGGGCGGGGAGAGAGGAGTGCTGTTATTGTACATTGGTAAACGAGATTGATTGACGCCTTGCGCACGCAACGCAGGCGAGATGTGGTCGAGGGAGGGAAGCGAATAGGCTAGTTCACGGGCCGGGTGGGTGCTCGCAACAAACGGAACAGGGACGGTGCTCGATTGGTCGGTCGGTTGTTATTTGTTTCCATTACAGTGCTTCGTGTGCGAGATCATCATGTGGTCGCAAGGTCGAAAGGTTAGTATCGTGTGTCTTATCGATTCCATGCATGGAGTGATCATGTACTTGGGGTCCACAAGTGCCCTGCGTCGGCGGCAGACATTGGGAAGGGACTGACGGGGGAAGGGATTGACGGGGGAAGACAATGTGCCTGAAAAGAGAAAGCTCGCTAGCCGCACGAGTCATGCACGTCGTCCATCTCGACGGGCCGTCCCGTTCCCTACCCCTCCCTATGCTACCCTGCTCTTGCCGGCGTCTCTGCTCTTCTGCTCTCGTGAGCAGGATGCCGGAGACGGTTCGAGTCGCCACTCGCTGAGTGGCGGGCCAGCACGAAATCAGTTCGACCGTCGCCTCGGCTGAAACTGATTCGCGTCTCATTTCGCAATACCCGCTCTCGCTCTTGCTCTACCCCCAGTTCGGCCATTCTTCGCACCACCGCCGGTCTCATCTCAGGCAGCCGCCGGTACGGATCTTCAAAAGTGCACAGACTGCGCAGATACCCAGCTCGCGTGGACAGAGCGCTGCCAACGTCACAATGACGGTGCAACCGCCCCTTCCCTCCCCCTCGCCCGCTCCGTCCTCCTCTCCCACCGGACCCCGGACCCACCTCCTCACGAACCTTACGACCCAGACTGCCCTCCTCACTCAACTATTCCAGTCCCTCTCCGCCCCGATAACGACTTCGGCCCCGTCCGGCCCGGGCGGAGCCTTCACCGGCACGAATGCCGGCTTCGGCTCGTCTACCAACATCCCGCAGCTGTATGCCGCATTGCAGCAGACGACCTCGGCGCTCCAGGCGCAGACGGAGGCGCTGTGGGCGCATCAGCGCGCGTGGCGGGAGATGAAGCGCCAGGAGGCCGAGGTGCGCGATCTGGAGGGGCGCGTGCGAGGGCTAGTGTGGGAGCTCGAGAGTGGACGGGCGGAGTTGGAGGGGCTGGTCCAGGAGGGGGTTGTTGTGCGGGAGACGATCGAGCGGCTTGAAAGCGGTGAGTCGCGTCTGGAGCCTGTGTTGCTCGAGGGCATCGCCGGTGTCGGGCTGCGCTGTCAACGAGGGTTCGTTGACTGCATCGCTGCGCAAGACCGCGCCGTCGCCCTCGGCGCGAATCCCCTCTTCTCCTCACCGTCACTTCCACCACCGTTTGCTGGACAACACTGACCCCAGCTCCTCTTCCCGTCAAAACCCTCCTCGCCCACGCGCACAACCTCGCAAACTACACATCCGCGCCCCCCGCACCCGCCGACGGGCCCTCCGCGCCCCACCTCCGCAAATACTCGACCCCCTGGCCCGCCGAGACCGCCATGCGCGAGGGCATACTGTACATGGAGGGCGGAACCATGGCGCCCGTGGGCGATGCGATCCCGCAAGAGTACGGCGAGGTCGTGCACGAGCAGCAGCCGCTTACCGCGCATGGTCAACATCCGGACACGGGCGCGGATGGGGAGATGGAGCACGATGATTGGGTCGAGGCGCCCACGACGCGGGGTGGAGAGGGGCAGGTGTTTGACCTGGATCTGAACTCTGATTCGGACGATGATTAACGATGAATGCCAGGCTTCAGAGGCAATCTTGGCGGAAGGAAGGGCGTGATTTGGGGTCGGGGGGGTTTCGACAGGCCCGTGAAGCCGTAGACGCTCGGAGGAGGAGGAAGGGATGAACATAGTTGTATACAATGGTCAAAGATGACCTCACCAAAGATGTACAAATGATCAACACGAACGCAGCAGCTGCGCGGTGGAATACTATCCCCATACCGCATGTCCTGCGCTTCCATCACCACACCGATGACTCCAGATCGCCGACTCGGCATCTGACCGTTGACCATGGTGCCCACGAACATTACTGACCCTCGTTCCCAGCGAGCCCGTCCAGATCGTTCGTCCAGTCCGCCAGCAACATATCCTTCTCCGCCCACAACGTCTCGCACCAGCTCTTCAGGCCCGCCTCGTCCGTGGGCAGATCGGCGATCGCGTACCTGCCGTTAGCAACTTGAACCCGAGACGTCTTCATGAACATCCAGCGCGCGAGACTGAGGGAGCGATACGCACCGCTTCACGTGAAGGTGATACCGGTACCCCGCCTTCGCGAGGTCAGAGCACGACAGCTGCTCGGCGAGAGACGGCACGCGCTCGCTCTTGCCATTCGAGCCCTTGTTGCGGCTGGACTTCGAATTGGGCGAGAGGTACAGGAAGGTCAGGTCGTATACGTGTTTGACGTGAGAATCGCGCAGGCCTGCGAGGTAAGCGTGGTCCTTCGGCGGGCCTGTCGCGGAGGTGTATACGGCCGATCTGAGCGGACAGGCGTACCCAGTACAGTGCTGACGAAGCCCTTCGTACGCGGAAGCAGGACTCGCTGGTACTCGGGTTTGCCATGCTGACGAGCGAATGCTTGGGACTACGGTTAGCGTTCAACTTGCTCGCTCAGTCTCGGTCCCAAACGATCACGACGCCAGCAGCAATCATTTCATTGATATCGACATCGGCCACGAAGCCAGCCCCCGCGCGACCGCAGCCCCATAAGCTCCACGAGACTCACCTCGAGCGTCTTCCGAACCGTCCGCCTTGTCCCCTCCGGGTACAGTACCACCCAAACGCCATGCTTGTTCTTCTTGATCCGCCCGAACGCCTCTCTGCCATGTCAGCGCTTGACTCCTTGCAGTCGTATCAGCACGCAACGACCCACTCGATCAAGCGCGAGTCGTTGGTCCAGTTCCGCGAGACGAGTATCATGCCTAGCGTCCAGAACGCCCAGCCGAACAGCGGGATCTGCCAGACGATTTGCTTTTTCACGAAGTACCGGCATTTCCCGAGCATCCCCTTCCGGGCCGCGAGGGACTGGACGAGGTAGTAGTCGGCGTAGGAGAGGTGGTTCTAGCATGAGCGAGATCGCATGAAGGTGGCTGACGAGATCGTGGGAAAGGGAGTCGCGGTCGCTGGGACGGCTCCTCACTGCGAGCGCGGTGGGGACAAGAAGGCGCCGCGCGGAGACATCAGGGGGCATGAAGCCCGATACGCACGGATACGACCACGGCGCTCTCCCCATTTGGTATGTCGTCGCCGGAGATCGACAGCGCCGACTTGGCGTTCAGCGTTTCTTCCCAGTGATACTGCATGTACGACCAGAACCACTCGCTGCGTGTCAGCCCAGGCGATACCCTCCTGGCGCTTATGTAGCTCTCACTCACGCGGTGCCGCATCCAAGAGCCCACGACCATCCCCCATTAATGGGTTTCAGCGCGAGCGCGACGAGCAGCGCGACATTGGCTAACGAGATGAGGATGACGAGAGCGCACGTGTGAGCGACCAGCCGGAGGTTGATCATCTCGTCGATGCGGTTGACCGGCTGCGCTTCTCGCGCCTGTAGACGGTTCAGACGTAGGTCACAGCGACGGCAAGGCTGTGTTTTTGCAGCCGTGAGAAAGAGATGAGATACAGGATGAGGTCGCTTTACGACGCATAGAACTGCCAGGAACGGGAACCGGGAACCGGCTGATCAGGTCCCGCCTTCCGGCCATCACGGCATCGACCCGACGACGGAGATGATGGACAAGTTTGTGTCATGGCATGATGCGGCCGGCATCATCTGGCCCAAGGAACGATGCTTGTTGTACACCTTACGCCATACATGTCATTGGTCCTTGCCTGTCGGACGTCTCGAAGCGCTTATGCAGCGTGATCGCTGACATCCGCTAGACCGTCGGGTACAAATGCGCCGGGGTAATATCAGCCCTGTCAGTCCGACCTCACCTCGCAAACCTAGGCATCCCGCTTCTTCGGGTGATATTGTAAGCCAGCGATAAGCCGCTCGGCTGCTGTGCGCTTCTTGACGACGGCACGCTTTCGGAAGCCTTGGTCAGGCTTGGTCCCACAACCTCCCTCGTCCGGCTTGGTGGTTTCAGCATGGTCCGATCAGGAGATGACAAACACACCGTCGAGGGACACGCATCAGGCGACGGTGTAAAGTCATCTTGGATCAGAGAGCCGTCCAAGGTGTAGTAACAATCGAAGCGGATTCTCAGCAAATCGTTGACGTAACTACAAGCATCATCAGCTTGGCACTGCGGGGGCATTAGAAGGGCACCTGTACTCACCGGCAGGAGGCGTACTCGTCGCCGTTGTCGTTCGTATTCATAGAAAAGGTTCGGAGAGAAAACTCTTGACCCGATCCCATGGCAACCTGGACCGAAGGCGCGCAGACGTCTGGGATCAGTGTTCCAATCTTGACTACATGTGTGAGGCCGTGCGCTCACAATAGCATGTCATCCCGCCAGACTGGTACGACCTCTCCGCCATGACCCGGGTGGCTCGCTCATCGATCGCCAAACCGTGAGCTGGAGTGATTGCGCCAAGCACTGTGAGCGCAACGGACGCGAACAAAGAAACAAGCATTGTGAGGTGTACGACGAGGGACAATTGAGAGAGAACGCACACTCCCTGCTCGTTATTGTTTATATGTTACTCCCCAAGATCCATGTGTTCAATTATTCCTCTCGACCATGCAAGGACAACTGTGAGTCAGGGTCTACAGGGCACGGAGCGTGCGGGAACCTCAGGACGGCCGAGGGCTCGCCTGATTACTGACGCACCGGCTTCCCAGTTGCGCCCTAAATGAGCGACCAGTGACAAACCGAGAAGAGCGCACTGATCAGGCACGGAAGAACGTCCTCAGAATGCGCAATGCACGCCTTCCGGTCTATCCGATGAGCGGGACAGTGAATGTTCCATGGGCCAAACCCTGTCATGTTTGGCACGGCGTACCAACCGGGGCCGGATTGGCGAGAAGACTTTCAGGCACGTGCCCGTTCCCGTTGCTCTCCTATTCTGCCGGGGGCCCTCCAGACTCGTCACTTGTGGTTACTGCACGGCGGGCAATTGAGGGTGATCGCCCGGCGGTATATCCTGCTCGCCCCTGGCATGTCTGATCCTTTCGGATTGATCCCCTCTATGTTACACAGCGATGTCTTGCCCAAGCGATTATCGCGCACCGTTCGCGGAAAATCTGGAAGATATGTTCTGGCTGCCGGATGTTTCCGCTCAGCTGTGTCCAGTCGCGTCGCGCGCGGCAGACGGGCGTGTCGGAAGCAGAGTGTAATCTGTCCTCACCGAGTCGAGCCAGCATCGGGGTATGACTTCAAGTCAGACGTACAATTGATGTACGAACCGAATGCTGAGCGATTTTGGATCGCCGCTGGGTCCAAAGTTCATGCTCGTTGTGTGGGACGAAGCAAAACCTGTGGCAATAGCCGATAGGTCATCAGACGACTCAGACGGAATCCCTCAAGCCCTCGCCTGCCTTGCATCCGAATATGAGCACTCAGGGAAGGCATAAACCTTTCGTGATACATACATTCTTCGCGCTGTAGTGGGCAAGACCCCGTCGCATCGATGGCCGGTGCTGTCGAGTGACGGGGAACCACCTTCGTCCAGTGGTTTGTTGGGGGGATGAGCGACAGGGTCAAGTATTACCGGGATGACATGCTGCAGGCTTGCCGGCCCGGGCGATTCGCACCTCCCTTCGGGATTTGACGAAGAACCCAGGTCGGGACGGAGATAGGTCGGTTTGGTTCTAGTGTCGTATAGTGTGTGTATCGGTAGTGTGTATCTTTTATGGTATGGTATATGTTCTATGGTGAAAGTACTCTCTTCAATGGCTATTATTCCGGAGCCTCTACACCTGCGTCATCCGTCCGTGCGATTGCCGTACAGCGCTCCGAGCCACGACTCCTCTTCCAGGTACCATCTAAGATCAAGCGACAGGCCAATCACCACAGCATGTTCGAATGAGCACACTAACCCGTGTGCCCGTCCTGGGCGACATACTCCTTGAGGTGTCACCGCCAGAAAGACCTGAAGGATGTAGTGCGCAAGGGGAAAAGATGGAGACAAGAGGGTGAGCCGCTCAGGTACGGATCACCTTGAGAGGTGCCGGTCTGAAGTAATATGTCTCCGTGCTAAATAAATCTTACGATAATGCATGTCCCATACTGCTGTCGTTGCCCCAACGATGTCTTGGCGTCATAACATCGGTTGGTACAACTGGGCCGAGGGCGTCGTGCTCTACCAGAAGATGTGATCGAGAGGTTAGTCACGTTTAGCGGCAGCTGGACAATTATCAGAAAGCTCGGGGATCGGCGCCCACGAGGTACACGCTCAGAACACCCGCGACGTGACGTCTTCATCCGACTGGATTGGCCCCTTCGCCGGACGCCGCCGAATCCATCCAACCATTGCAAGCCATAAGGCCCTAGCATCACTCGGCAAGTACAAATCGAGCTGCGGCCTCCTGCTCGCCGAGGGGCACAGTCCCTGTATGAGCCTTTGGGTCATACTGCCTCGAGGCGACAAGCTCCTCCAGGGGTGTAAGCTTCTTCGGGGCGCTGCGCTTGCGGAATCCATTGTTCGGCATCGTACCACACCCTCCCTGGTCGGCCTGCCAAATCAGCGTCATTCCGGAGGGGACGGCGGAAACAGCACGTACTTGTGCCGGACATTTGACGTCCGAGTTTCCGTACACCTGGCCGTTGTCCGAGAGGTATTTACATGGAAAGTAGCCGTCATTCAGCTCATAGCTGGGAAAGGTGTCAGCTGCTGGTCTCCTGGCGAGTTCCCCCAAAAGATATTCACATGCAGGTAGTCGTGGGTGAATAGAAACTGAAAAGCCGGGCTTCACCCACAAAGGGTGGGCAGACGTCTGCGCTCAGCGGGGTCCTTCTGTGTCTGCCGCACGAGACACGCCCACACCAGACTCACAATAGCAAGTCACGCCGGCTGATGTATAACTTCGTTCGACGAGGACGTGCGTGGGTCGCTGTTCGATTGCAAGCGCGGCCGCACCAGTCAGCAAGGCGATGAGCAGCGCAGCGGCCGCGAAAGGGATACGAGAAACGGTGAGCATTTTGGGGGCGGTGAAAGATCTTGGTGAACACTGAAAGCTGTTTGGTGTTGCGCCTACAAAGTCGACTGATATGCACCGGAAGCAAGCATCCATGCACTGATCCATGTGATGTGACATGTAAGTCACCGCTCGTCTTCAGAGCATCGCACAGAACAACGCCACGACGGGATGCATGTCACACGGGATCTAGTGTATGTCCCTGTCAAACTGGACAAGCCGGTTCGGCTGGACGTTTGGAATGCTCGGGGCGGCCCTGGCATAGCGACCAGGGACTACCGGTTAGCTTGCAACCCAGGCACGGTATCTTTACTCCGCGCAATGCAGTATGTCGACTTTGTTGGTGGTACGCCAAAGTCATTGATCGGCTTGTGCATCAGACCCTGAGCGATCAGACAAGCATACTGCTGCCATCCAGCGAGGTACCTCTGAGTCTTTGTACGGATTCGTTCATGGGCCATGCCTATACGGCTCGGGTGGCACCAAGGCGCGTCGCGCGTACGAAACATCGAGCAGCTCATTTATGGGGCAAGCCTGCAAGAAGTGTGTTCAGAATTCCAATGTGATGAAGCGATGTTGGCGAGAGTTCAAAAGACGGTAATAGTGAATTCATCCTGACATGATCGGAACAGGAACAGTCCCATCATACGTCTCTATCTGTCCAGCGGTCTCGGCCCGCCATACGCTAGATTCACAACCCGAGCGTTACCGACGCCTTGGGCATGTCACTATGTCCGGCCTTGTTGCCGGAACGCGCGACTCAGCTCCTCGGCTTTGGCCTGTACTGCCTGGCTGCGAGCCGCTCCTCAGCCTCTGAACGCTGCTGGATAACAGCGCGCTTGCGGAACCCGTTCGAAGGTGCCTCACCGCCGCACCAAGCACGATCGTCTTGCCCCGGTGACATACCACACAAGCTTCGGCTCGTGGCTTCGAACGGCTCATGGCATGCGTCTCCAGGTGTCCCAGGCACCGCGTTTGTTCCGTGTCCGACACTGTTCCTGAAGGCACTTTCCGCACTAGGTTCCCAGTGACAAGCTCGACGTTTCTTCTGACGAAGCCGCCGTATCATACTGCTGCGCGAAAATCGCTGTTCCTCGGGTCATTCTGGCGTCGATCATCCTACGCATGGTCATGACGAGACCTAGGCGTTAATGGCGGAGAGTGCAGTTCCCGTCGCAGGGCTTGCCGTAGGTTTGGCCTGATTCACGAGTGTCCGACGCATCCACGTATGATCACCCGCTACAGCCACTCGCTGCAGAGTCTTGACTCATTCACCTGGACCTCTCGAATATCTGCTGTGTCATAACAGACGTCATCCGCGCCATTCGCACGACCGATCTTAGGCGACAGTCCGCGTCGGATTCCCACTCAATCGAATGAGCCCGCCACCGCACACAGACAGGCATCAGTGTCATCGACTGCATATAATGGGCGTAAAATACCAATCGTTCGATCCCAGTCGCTCGCTACCAATTGCGGAGCAGCTCGCGCGACATCGGCTCCGTCTCCATCTCGTACTCGACCTCGACCTTTGGTCCTGCTCGTCAGCTCTCCGCAACGCTGCGGTTTGGATGGCAGCTCACGTCTCTTCGCGCCCTTCTTGGGATCTCTGGCCGCTCCCTTCCTCTTCGTACCCGCCACTGGAGCCTTGCCGTTTGCTGCGGGCTTCTTGGATCCCTTCTTAGGCGCTTCCGACTCCGCCTCGCTCGCCTCGCCGTCGTCCTCGTCGCCGTCGTCCTCGTCCGATACCTCCAGATCTGACGGGAACTCTTGTCCAGATGCCTCTTCGTCCGAGTCGAACTCGTCGAACTAACATCAGCCAATGCCTCTTCTTCAACAAGCGCAGCAGGCATGAAACTCACCTCTGAGCCAGAGTAGTCCTCCAAAT
>Ga0308169_10002485_pt1 | contig 19073 bp, 16 predicted proteins | sample PhyBR1_2_FD_202139 | JGI IMG/M metagenome (GOLD analysis project Ga0308169, IMG submission 202139) | Phyllosphere microbial communities from UC Gill Tract Community Farm, Albany, California, United States - DLSLSB.R1 | ecosystem: Host-associated > Plants > Phyllosphere > Unclassified | place...
ACCCGGGGTACTGTTATTGGGTCACGCTCGTTGACCGGGGAGCTGCGCAGGGGTACCTGCGCAGGCATGACACTTTACCATGCCCGCCCTCCCCGGCGGCGGCCTCAACGACCGAGTTGGCCCAGCCTGCGCTCGACGAAGGCCTGCAGTTCGGGCGACAGCGTCCCGCTGGCCTGCGCCCGCGTGAACGCGGCAAGCGCCTCGGCATCGCGCTTGTCGGCCTGCAGCGCGATGCCCAGGCCCATCCACCACACGCCATTGCCGGGCGAACGCCTGAGCGCAGCCTGGTAATGCTCGGCTGCTTCATGCGCGCGGCCATCGCGCTGCAGCACGCCGGCCAGGAATGCGTGGTACTCGCCGTTGCCCGCCGCATAGGGCAACGTGCGCATCAAGGTGTCGATGGCCGGCCCGCCTCGTTCGAGCTGAAGGCGTGCCAGCAGCATCGCCAGCGCCGGCTGGCGCGCATCGATTGCAAGGGCCGCCTGCAACTGGCGCATCGCATCGTCCGGACGCCCCGCTTCGATCAGCAGACCCACCAGCGTCTGGCGCGCCGCTTCGTGGCGTGGATCGATCTGCAGGCCCGCCTGCAGCGTGGCGATGGCTTCCGTCACGCGACCGTCTTCGAGCACGCCGAGCGCGCGCCGGTAGGCGTTTTCGGCCCGTTGCGATGGCGTGGCGGTGCGGCCGGCAACCGGTGCGGCCGGTGCAGTCTTCGCCACGGCAACCGTGCGTGGTGCGGGCCTGGCGGTTGGTGCCGGAGCGACCGGCGTGACACGCTTGGCTGCCGGTGCTGGTGCAGGTGCTGGAGCCGGTGCTGGTTCCGGTGCTGGTACTGGTGCAGGTTCCGGTGCTGGTGCTGGTTCCGGTGCTGGTGCTGGTTCCGGTGCTGGCTCCGGTTCCGGTGTCGGCACCTGCGCAGCTGGCGCCACATCGACCACCTGGACCGGCGCTGCCGCCGCCATGTCGACCACGACCGCCGTGCGTGCCGCGACTGGCGCAGCCGCCAGCACGGCGGGCACGGGCGCTGGCGTTGGCGCGATCTGCATCGTCTTCCAGCCAACCACACCGGCGCCGACCGCCAGCAGTGCGCCACCGACCAGCGCTGCGCGCAGCACCGGTCCACGGCGCTCGGGCGCCGCCACGGGCCGCACGTCAGCCGGCAGCGGCGATGCGCCGGGCTGACCAGCGCGTGCATCGAGGTCCTTGAGCATCTTGTTAATGGGGCTCATGGCGCCACCACCCAGGCAAACACGCCAAGGGCGCCCATGACGATCGCGCCGCCCGTCAGCCACTGACGGATCGCGCGTCCCACGCCCACCGTGTCACGCGCGGCGATGGCAACATGCCCGCCCGCGACCTGCTGCTTGCCCTGGCCGTAGCTGAGCATCATCGCCTTGTGCGCCATGATGTTGACCAGGCGCGGCACGCCGCCGCTGGCCTTGTACAGGCTGCGGATCGCGGCGCTGGAAAACAGCCGCGCGCCGGTGAAGCCGGCCACACGCAGCCGGTGCGCCACGTAAAAATCGATGTCGTCGCGGTTCAACGGTCCCAGGTGGTAGTGGAACGTGATGCGCTGGGCCAGCTGGCGGATCGAGTCCAGCTGCAGCTTGCGATTGAGTTCGGGCTGGCCGAACAGGACGATCTGCAGCAGCTTGCGCTTTTCCGTTTCCAGGTTCGTCAGCAGCCGCAGGGCTTCCAGGCTGTCGACAGGAATGGCTTGCGCTTCATCGAGGCACAGCACCACGCGCAGGTCCTGCGCGGCCAGTTGCAGCAGGCGCAGGTTGATCGCCTTGAGCAGCTGATGCTGGTCGACATCGCGCTCGAGCACGATCTCCAGTTCGTCGGCCAGCGCCAGCATCAAGGTGCGCGGTTCGAGGTACGGGTTCGGGATGTAGGCCGTGACGAACCCTTCACCGAGGGTGGCCATGAATTTACGGCACAGGAGCGTCTTGCCGGTCCCGACTTCACCCGTGATCTTGATGAAGCCTTCGCCGCCACGCGCCGCGACCAGGAGCGTGTTGAGCGCTTCCTGCGAGCGCGGGCTGCCGAAGAAGAAGCTGGTGTCCGGCGTGATCCCGAACGGCAGCTCACGCAGGCCAAAATGTGCCGCGTACATCAGTCGACGCCCAAGCCAGGCGCACGGCGGCGGGGATCGAGCTGCTCGATGCGGCGGCTCGCGTCCATCATGTCTTCGCTCCAGTCGCTGGCGCCTTCGACGATGGTCGGCTTGATCAGCACGACCAGCTCGCGCTTCTGGTTGGTCCGGTTCTTGTTGCGGAAAAGGTTACCGAGCAGTGGGATCTTGTCGGCGCCCGGCAGCTGGTCGGTGTCGCCGGTGGACGCCTGGCGCATCAGGCCGCCGATGGCGACCACTTGCCCGTTGCGGCCGCGCACGATGCTGTCGAGTTCCGACGTGCTCGATGCCGCCAGCGGCAGGCGCAGCGTGCCGCCCGAACCCAGGTCGACATCCTTGTTGACGGTCGTGACCTGGCTGACCGACGGGTGCACGTGCAGCAGGATGTTGCCGCTGGCGTCGATCTGCGGCGTCACGTCGAGCACGACACCCGAGAAGAACGGCTGCACCGTCACGCTCGGGCTGACGATGCTGCCGTTGTCGCCGGTGGTGATGTTGTTGGTCACGCCGGTGACGAAGAATTCATCGGTGCCGATCTTGAGCACGGCCTTCTGGTTGTTCACCGCCGCGATGCGGGGGCTCGACAGCACGTGCACGCTGCCCTGCGACTCCAGGAACGTGATCAGCGCCGCGAAGTTATTCGTCTGGAACGCGAAGCCAAACAGCGACCCGGCTGCCGTCGCGGCGTTCGACAGCGAGAAACCGGTACTGGCCGCGAGGCCCTGGCCGCTGTTGATCACGGCCGGTTGGCCACCCGTGTAGGGCAGTGGCGCCAGGTTGGCGCCGGGTGAAATCAGGCCACCCGAAACGCGGTTGGGGTGCGAGCCGCGGAACGAGGCGAACGAGGCCCAGTTGATGCCGCTCTGGAAGCTGTCGTTCAGTTCCACCTCGAGGATCTTGGCTTCCAGGATCACCTGGCGGTCGACCGATAACTGGGTGGCCTTCAGGTAGGCGTCGACGTTGCGCAATTCGTCCGGCATCGCGCGGATTACGAGCACGCCCGATTGCGGGCTGACGACGACGCTGCGGCCGCCTTCGGTCGAGCCGACGATGGCGGCGATCGACAGTTTCAGGTCGCCCCAGAAGTCGTTGTCCGAATGCGTGCGCACATCGGTGCTGTTGGTCTGGGTCTGGCCGTTGCTGCTGTTGTTGTTGTTGTTGTTATTGTTGTTGTTGTTATTGCCGTTCTGGTTGTTGTTGTTCTGGCTGCGGTTATTGTTGCCGCCACCGCCGCCGTTGTTATTGTTGTTGCCATTGCCGGCGTCGGCCACCGACGTGGACGACACGCGCAGGTTCGAACTGCCGCTGCGCTGCGCCGTCAGGTAGTTCACATGGAACATGCGGGTCTGCATCGTCAGCGGGCGGATCGCGATCCGGGCGCCGTCGATCTTGTAGTCGTAGCCGTACATGTCGCGCACGGCTTCCAGCGTTTCGACCAGCGTCACGTCCTTCAGGTTGGCGCTGATATTGCCCGTCACGTCCGGGTGCACCAGCATGTTGTAGCGGGTGCCGGCCACGATCGAGCGGAAGAACTGCTGCGCCGGCACGTTGTTGAAGGCGACATTGAAGCGCTCTTCCAGGGCCGGGCGCGCCTTGGGCAACTGGCTGGCCAGCGTTGCTGCCGGCGGCAGCAGCGCATTGGCCACCGCGTCGTCCACCGCGGGGCGGGCGCCCTGCTGGGTGCTGGCTTTCGTCAGCTCTTTCGTGATCGCGTCATAGGTGGCGTTCTGTGGCGCGCTCTGGCAGCCGCCAAGGAGCACGGTGACGGCAAGCGCCACGGCCAGCGCGCGCGGCGCCATTACAAACTTGGGTGTCATGGTGGGTACGTACTTCATCGGTTAGCGGGCAACCGGCGTCATGCCGGACAGCGGTGCATCCATGCGCAGCACCTGGCGCGCGTTGCCGCGCATGAGGATGACCTCGCCAGGCTTGATACTCGTGATCCGTGCGCCTTTGTAAAACTCTCCCAGGCGCAGCGTCTCGCCATCGATGACGGCCACGTGGCGCCCGCCCGCATGCGGCGCGATCAGCACCGATTGCAGGCGCGGGACGTCGGCCTGCACGGCCGGATCGAGCGCGATCCGGTCCATGCCGGCGGGTGGGCGGGTCGGGTCCTGCAACGGCTGCGCGCCGGCAGGCAGCGCGCACAGCGCGAGGCAGGCCAGCAGGGTCGTGGTCAGGTGTTTCACAGCTTCATCCATTGTCGGTCCAGACTGAGGGTATGCAGCGTGAGCGTCAGGCGCGCGCTCGGGTAGGTTTCCACGTCGAGCCGGGCGCGGCCCCAGAACATCCGGGTCGGCATCGCGTCCAGTGCGTTCATGTAGTCCACCATGTCGAGGTAATTGCCTCGCACGGTGACTTCGACGCCGTGGCGGTACAGCAACGGCACGTCGCCCCCGGCTTGCGGCGCTGCGCCTGCCGGGACAGCAGAAGCAGCGGGAGGCGCGGCGGCTGGCGTGGCGGCAGCCATGGCGCCCGGCGCAGCCAGCGGCTCGGCCGGCAGCGTGCGCATCGAGACCAGCTTGAGCCGGCCGTTGGCGCGCAGGATGCCCTCGACCAGTGGCCCCATGCGCTCGGGCGGGACCAGGCCGTGTTCGAGCGCCAGCAACTGGCTGCCCAGCTGCCCCATCTCTTGCTGCATCGTGTTCAGGCGCGCGCGTGACTGGGCGTCCGGGTCGATCCGGGAGCCTTCCACGCGCGCCGTGATCTCGCCATCGATGGCGGCAATCGCAGCGTGCTGCTGGTCGATCTGCGTGCGCAGCGCCGCCTGCTTCGCATCCTGCGGCGCCAGCATGAACGTGTGCCCGGCAAACGCCAGCACGGCGACGGTGGCGCCGAACACCATGCCGCGTTCGCGCAGCGACAGCGCATCCATGCGCGCCGCCAGTTCCAGCACGCGCTGCTTGATCGACGCGCTCATGGCTGCGGCTCCACGGCGACCGACTGCAGGCTGAATTCAACGTACGGCGCAGCGCGGGTTGCCGCCTGACCGTCGGCGCCGGGCACATTGGCCGGCAGCGGCGCCGCTTCGCCGATCTGCAGGCTGGCAAACGATTTTCCCTGCATCAGCGGCTCGTTGGTCAGGCGATTGAGGTAGCCCGGCACCATCGCCGGATCGAGCGCGCGGCCACGGATGCCGATCTGCGCGCCGCCCGCATCGACCGTCACGCCAGTCAGCCACAAGCCCTGCATGCTCTGGCGCGCGAGCGCCTTGAAGTAGCCGGCAAAGCCGCTCGTGTCACCCAGCTCGCCCCGTGCGAGCGCGCCCGACATATGGCGCATCGCGGCCAGCTTGCGGTCGGCGTCGACCAGTTGCCCGTCCATCGTGAGGTCCTTCCTGCGCGGTGCAAATTCGGTGTTGACCGCTGCCAGGCGCGCCTGCCGGCCGTCAAGCTGCACTGCGCCGGCATTGGCCTGCTGCTGCAGTTCGGCCGTCTGCAGGCTGCCCCACAGCGCCAGCCCGGCAATGCCGACGACCAGCACGCCCGCAGCCAGTGCCAGTTGCGCTGCCGACAGCACGTGCTTTTGCGGCTGGAAGGCGGGATTGAACAGATTGATTTGCTGAGTCATGCGCCCTCCCCGTCCCGCAGCGCGGCGCCGATGGCCAGGAAAAAGCGCTGCTGCTGCGCCGGATCGGCCAGCTCGGGCGTGCGCGACAGGTCGAACAGCGTCGCCAGGTTCAGTGTTTCGACCGGCGTGTAGAGATTGCTCGACAGGTATTCCTCGAGCCCCGTCACGGACGACGGGCCCAGAATCAGTTTGGCGACGCTGATGAACGAATACTGGCGCTCGAAATGGTCGAGCGAGCGCTGCAGTTCGAGCGTGATCTTGTCGAAGCTCGCGTGCTTGCGGTCGTGGTCCGGTTCGAGCAGCTGGGCCAGCGTGACATCGAAGCGGCGCGACAGGTACAGCTCGCCGCGGTAGGACACCGTCAGCAGGCCGCCATCGTCGCCAAACGACAGCATGGCGATGCCGCGGCCTTCGGGCTCGAGCATGGCTGATACGTTGCGTTGGGCCATTTCAGGGATATCGATCGCGGTCAGTTCGACCTTGGCGTCCAGGAACAATTTCTGGCGCGGCGCGATGATGCTGTTTTTTGCCGCGACGACAAACACCGATTGCTGGGCGCGCGAGTTGGCGTCCAGCGCAATGTCCAGTACGTCGATGGTCGCTTCGGCAGCCGGGAAATCGAGAATATCCTTCAGGCGCCAGCGCACGGCCGTTTTCATTTCGTCGCGCGGCACGTTCGGGGCTTCGACGTTGAGGATCTGGTAGTCGCCGCCGGTGAGCAGCGTGGTGCAGTGACGCACACTCGCCTGACCTTCACGGCCTGCTTTTTCGATGGTTTCGACACCAGAATTACCCGGAAAGAATTGCGCGAAATGCACGAGTGGCCTGGCCTCGGGCGCACGCTTGATGCTCGTGATAGCCACACCGTCGCGCCCGATGGCAACAGCAAGCCAGCCATCTTTTTTCTTCGCTCTTTTAAACAGACGCATGCAAGCAGCCAGTGTTGATCGCAGAGTAAGTCGATACCGACAGAAGTCTTGATTATAGACAAGAGTGATTGGGGGCAATTACAAAAAGACGTAGGACACGTGAAGTAATCGTCGGCGTGTGGCTACCTAGCCACCGATTTCGCCCCCCCGGCGTTCCTCGCTTGGTGTCATTCCAAGCTAACGCGTACACCACCATAAAAAAAGCGCTGCCTCAGCAGCGCTTTTCTGATCAGATCACGACGATTATTCGCACTTCGTGCTGACAACCTGGATGACCGGTGCCGGCACAGCGGCGGTTGCCTCGGTGTAGCGCACGTTGCAAGTCGTATCAAGAGTTGCCGGCATGTTCAACGGCGTGAACGTCACGGTTTGACCATTGATTGCCGACTTGTAGTCCTTGTCGCTCAGGCCCGCTGCCGCGCCAATGGTGGCGACGCTTGGATAGCCATTGACCATCTTGATGGTCTCGCCTTCGACAATGATGTCGGTAGTATTGGTAATCAGGAACTTGCCACGCAACATCGACGACGCGGCGCTGATAGCGCCACGGGCGCCCTGCAGCGATGCGGCGCGGGCATCGCCGCTCAGGCTGGCGAATTTCGGCAGCGCCGTTGCTGCCAGAATGCCAAGGATGACGATCACGACGATCAGTTCGATCAGGGTGAAACCGCCTTGCGCGCCTTTGTTGAAACCTTTGTTCATCGCTACTCTCCGTATGATTGAAAGGATGAAATTCCTTCCGACTGTTTGATCGAGGACCGGTGCACCAAGGCACGCCGTGGACCGCTCCTCCTGATATCTTCGCCCTCATTCAGGCCTGACGGCAGAGAGCGCATAAAGAATTCTACATTGGCCTTAGGAAATTTCGATATGCAGGAAGAACTTTCCACAAAGTATTTTGAGCTAGTGCGACTTTTCCGCCCGGCAAGCCTTATTTTGGTGCCATTACGCAACACTCGGCAGCGAGCCCATGTTATTTCGGATGCAATGCCGCCTGTCCCAAATCCCAGATCGGCAGGAAAATACCCAGCGCCAGTATCAGCACCATGACACCCAGGAAGGTGATCAGGATCGGCTCGATCTGGCTCGAGAGCGTCTTGAGTTCGTAGTCGACTTCGCGCTCGTACATCAGGGCAATCTCATCCATCAGGTCATCGATCGAACCGGTTTCCTCGCCCACGGCGATCATCTGCAGGACGATCGGCGTGAACACATTGGCAGCGGTCGACGTGCGCAGGATGCTCTCCCCGCGCTCGACGCCATCGCGCATCTGGTCGATGCGCGAACTGAGATAGGCGTTGTCCGCCGTCTGCGACACGACTGTCAGTGCTTGCACGATCGGCACGCCACTGCGCAGCGACAGTGCGAAGCTCCGTGCAAAGCGCGCCATCGTCCCTTTATGGATGATCTTGCCGGCTACTGGCAGGCGCAGCTTGACGCGGTCCCAGATCAACCGGCCATTCACCGTGCGGGTCCAGGCCTTGAAGCCAACGATGGACGCAACGGTCACGCCGGCGAGTGCCGGCCACCAGGCGATCGTGAATTGCGAGGTTGTCAGCAACACGCGCGTCATCAAGGGCAATTCGGCACCAAACGACTGGAACACCGAGGCAAACTTGGGGATCACGAAAACATTCACGACGACCATTGCCAGCACCATTGCGATGACAACAAAGGTCGGATAGCGCAGCGCCGTCTTGACGCGCTCGCGCATGTCGCGGTCGAACTCGAGGTGGTCGAACAGGCGCAGGAACACTTCTTCAAGGCGCCCCGTCATTTCACCGACCTTCACCATCGACAGGTAGAACGGCGTGAACACGGCCGGGTGGCGGCCCATTGCGATGGACAGCTCGCGGCCGGCGTCGAGCGACTCGCGCAGGTCCTTGATAATGCGCGCGAACGACGTGCTGATGGCCGATTCCTGCAGCCCGGCCAGCCCGCGCATGATCGGCACGCCGGATTTGAGCAGCGTGTAGATCTGGCGGCTGAACAGCTGCACGTCCATCGACGTGACCTTTTTCTCGAACAAGCGCTCGCGCCAGCCGACGCTGCTGCTGCCAGCCCCGCCGCTGGTCGCGCGGCGCTTGGTCACGCTGATCTCGAGCGGCGTCACGCCGCTGCCGAACAGCTGGTCGGCGACCGCGCCACTGTCGGCGCCTTCGAGCACGCCCTGCAGCAACTCACCGCGTCCGTCGCGACCTTTGTAGGCGAAAAATGGCATGGTTTATTGGCCCTCGGCTCAGTCGTCGAACTGGTTACTGACCCGCATCGCTTCCGAGATCGTCGAGCGTCCCTGCACCGCCAGGCTCACCGCATGGCGGCGCAGCGTGTCGCCGCGCATCTCGGCCTGCGCCACTTTCAGGAAGTGGCCCGGGTCCGGATGGTTGACGGCCTCGGTCACGGCGCGCGTCATTTCCAGCAACTCGTAGACACCGGTGCGGCCCCGGTAACCGGTGCCGTTGCAGTGCGAGCAGCCCTTGCCGTGGAAGAAGCGCGTGCTCGCCGCCAGTTCCTTCAGTTCCGAGCGCAGCCATTCGACTTCGTTCGCCACCGGCTGGTAGTCGACCGTGCAGCTCTCGCAGATCACACGTACCAGGCGCTGGGCCAGCACGGCTTGCAGCGAGCCGCCGACCATGTAGCGCGGCACGCCCATGTCCATCAGGCGCAGTGGCGTGCTGGCAGCGTCGTTCGTGTGCAACGTCGAGAGCACCAGGTGACCCGTCATGGCGGCGCGCAGACCGATCTGCGCCGTTTCCTGGTCGCGCATCTCGCCCACTAGTACGATGTCCGGGTCTTGCCGCAGTGCCGAGCGCAGCACGCGCGCAAACGACAGCTCGATCTTGTCGTTGACCTGCACCTGGTTGATGCCCGAGAGACGGTACTCGACCGGGTCCTCGACCGTGATCAGCTTTTTCTCGACCGAATTGAGTTCAGCCAGCGCGCTGTAGAGCGTGGTCGTCTTGCCGCTACCGGTCGGCCCGGTGACCAGCACCAGCCCGTTCGGGCGCGCGACGATCGCGCGGAAGCGCTCGACCAGGCGCGCCGGCATGCCGATCGCATCCAGGCGCAGATTGGTGCCGCCCTGGTTCAGCAGACGCATGACGACCGATTCGCCGTACTGCGTCGGCATCGTCGAGATACGCACGTCGATGCGCTGGTTGCGCACCTTCACGGCAAAGCGACCATCCTGCGGCAGGCGTTTTTCGGAAATGTCCAGGTCGGCCATCAGCTTGAGGCGCAGCGCCAGTGGCGTGGCCACTTTCAGGTCGGCCTCGGTCTGCAGGTGCAGCACGCCGTCGATACGAAAACGGATCTGCAGGCGCCCGTCCTGCGGCTCGATGTGGATGTCCGATGCGCGCACCTGGGCGGCATCGTCGAACACCGATTGCAGCAGCTTGACGATCGGGGCTTCTTCGAGGCCCGGGTTGGCCGCCAGCGCGCCGAAGTCGATCGAGACGTCGCCCAGATCGGCCTCGACCTCGCGCGCCAGGCCCGTGATCTCGCCGGTGCGGCGGTAGATGCGGTCGATCGCGCCCAGCACTTCGGTCTCGTTGACCACGGCCAGCTCGACGCCCTTCTTGATCAGGCGCGCGATTTCGTCATAGGCGAACAGGTCGGTCGGATCGGACACACCCACCAGCATGGCGTCGCCACGGTCTTCCAGCACGAGTGCACGAAACCGGCGCGCGGCCGTCTCTGGCAACAGCCGCACCAGGTCAGCGTTGATGTTGTAGAACTTGAGGTTGATGTAAGGGATGTCGAGCTGGCGCGCCAGTGCGCCGGAAATCTGGTCCTCGGTGACAAAGCCGCTCTCGACAAAAACGCGGCCGAGCTTGCGGCCGGTGCGCTTCTGATCCGCAAGGGCTTGCTGGAGTTGTTCTTCACTCAACAGCTTTTGTTGCATCAATACTTCGCCGAGACGTACTTTCTCTGGCCTTGCCATACCGTTCCTTGGTCAAATTCTCGCAGTGTAGATTCTATGCCAGAAAGAATATAAATTGACTCAAGGAATTAAAATGTGTCGGCTTTTGGCGTCAGTGTCACGCTCGCGCGATAGCGAAACGGCACCGACATGCGGATTTGCACGATTACAGACTGACAAACACCGGACCGGCATGATGGCGCATCGTTGATCCCCGGCACCGGCGGCGTTAACGCAACAGGGCTGCAACCGGAAGGCTGCAGCCCTGATCAGTCAGGGGCAAACCGCAGCCCCGGAACGTGGTGCTTACTTGGCGGTGGCGCTGACAGTACCGCCGGTGGTCGGAACAACCATCATGTAGGGCATCACACGCGACGCCATCCGCACGTCCGTCCTGAGCATCCCGACCTCGTCGGCCAGGATATTTGCCGCCTCTTGCAGCATGACATCTTTGGCGTCCTTGGCCGCCTTTTCTGCCGCCAGCTCGGATTGCAGATTGCGCTCGTCTGCCTGCAGACCATCGTCCTGACGCGGTGTACCACGCACGGCGACGACCGATTTCTTGGCCTTGGTCGGATCCGGTGCTTCGGCGCGCTTTTCCTTGCTGCCCGGACCGATGGCAGGTTCGTCCGGCGTCGCCGACGTGCCACCCAGGCGGGCTTCACGCAGCTTCGAGCGGGCATCCTGCGTATCGCGCTCCTTGCGGCGCACGGTTTCGTTCAGCGAGATCACGTTTTCCTTGCGCAGCTTGAGCACCTCGGCGATGTCTTCCTGCAGGAACTGGAAGTCCTTGTCCTTGGCGATGCGCGCTTCATGCCGTTGCTGCAGCGGCGCCACCAGTTCTTTCAGGTCGCCCGCCGGCATGTACGTGGCCGGCTTGATGGCCACCCATGGCAGCGCATTGTCGTACGAGGATTCGCCGAAGCTGTCGAGATCGGTCATGACCGGCAGCTTGATGTCCGGCGTCACGCCGCGCAGCTGCGTGGTACCGCCATTGATACGGAAGAACTGGGCGATCGTCATCTTCAGCTCGCCGTAACGGGCTTTTTCACCCGGTGCGAAGCGGTCGAGGTCGATCAGCGTCTGGACCGTGCCCTTGCCGAAGCTCGGCTCGCCGATGACGAGGCCGCGGCCGTAATCCTGGATCGCCGCCGCAAAAATCTCGGAGGCCGACGCCGAACCACGGTTGATCAGCACGCCCATCGGGCCATCCCACGCCAGGCCGGCCTTGACGTCGCTTTCGACTTCGACGCGGCCTTCGGCCGTGCGCTGCATGACGACCGGGCCCTTATCGATGAACAGGCCCGTCAGTTCGACCGCCTCGGTCAGCGAGCCGCCGCCGTTGTTGCGCAAGTCGATCAGGACATTGTCGACCTTGTCTTTCTTGAGCTCGACGAGGATGCGCTCGACGTCACGCGTGGCGCTGCGGAAGTCTTTCTCACCCTTGCGGCGGCCTTCGAAGTCTTGATAGAAGGTCGGCAGCGCGATCACGCCGATGCGGCGCTCGACGCCGTTTTCCTTGACCTTGATGATCGACTTCTTGGCAGCCTGCTCTTCCATGCTGATCTTGTTGCGGACCATCGACACGCTCACGTGCTTGGCATCGACGCCGCCATCGCCCGGAATCACGTCCAGGCGGACCGTGGTGCCTTTTTCGCCGCGCACCAGCGCGACGACGTCGTCCAGGCGCCAGCCGAGCACGTCGGTGAATGGCGCATTGCCCTGTGCGACGCCGACGATGCGGTCGCCCACCTTGAGTTTGCCGGACTTTTCGGCCGGGCTGCCAGGGACGACTTCGCGGATGATCGTGTAGTCGTCGCGCGACTGCAGCACGCAGCCGATGCCTTCGAGCGACAGACGCATCGCGATATCGAAGTTGTCGGCCGAGCGCGGACCCAGATAGTTGGTGTGCGGCTCGATGGCGGTGGCGTACGCGTTCATGAACATCTGGAACACGTCTTCGTTGTTCAGCTTGCCGATGCGGTTGACGTAGTTCTCATAGCGCTTGTCGAGCGTTTCCCGGATCGATTTATCGTCCTTGCCAGCGAGCTTCAGGCGCAGCCAGTCGTTCTTGACGCGCTTGCGCCACAGATCGTGGATTTCGTCTTCGCTCCTGGCCCATGATGCTTTTTCGCGGTCGAGCTGCATCGTTTCGTCGGTCGAGAAGTCGAAGTTGCCTTTGAGCAGACTACGCGCATACGCCATGCGTTCGCCGAAGCGCTTCTGGTACATGTTGTAGATCGAGAACGGCGCGCTCAGGTCTTCATTGTTGATGGCGTCGTCCATCTTCGTGCGCAGGGCGCCGAAGCTGTCGAGGTCAGCCTGCACGAAGTACAGTTTTTCGCTGTCGAGGCCCTCGAAGTATTTATCGAAGATCTTGGCCGACATGGCGTCGTCGAGCGGGACGGGGCTGTAGTGGTAGCGGCCCAGCACGCGCGAGGCCCACAGCGCGGCCTGGGTCTGGGCGGCGATGGGCTTCATGTCGGCGGGAATGGCCGGGGTGGCGGATTTGCCGGCCGGCTTGGCTGCAGACTTCGCCGAATCGGCGGGCTTGGCCGGAGCCGGTGGCGTTGCGACGGCAGCGGATTTCTCGGGCTGCGCGGTCACCACATGGGCGGACATGGCAAACGCCATGGCGGCGAGGAGCACGTGCTTCTTCATTCTGCGATTCTCCGAACGGGATTCCTGTTGCGGTTGCGGCATGGCGCAAGGCAAACCTGCCATACCGCGCTTTTCGGTCCATTCTACAGGTAGAACGGCGCGCAAGAGGCAGCCTGACCCGCTTGCGCCATCGCAAATACGGTCAATTAAGGTTGCCGTAAGCCTGCTTTCGCTCCTGTATTTACCCTTTGACAAGCGCCATCAGCGCGCCGCCGTACTACCAGAGCAGCGCAAGCACCACCAGCAGCGGCGCCCACGGCCACGACCGCGCGGCAAGCTTCCAGTCGACGGGCGACGGCCAGAACGACAGGAACTGTGGCGCCAGAAACAGCATCAACGCCAGGTCGACCGGCTCGAACGCCAGCCCGTGGCGTGTACGCCACCATGCCACACCCACCGGCACGAACAGCACCAAGAGCGGCGCCAGCGCGGCCGGCGCTGCGTTGTACCAGCGCAGGTTGGCGAACGTGACCGAGCCCAGTTCCCAGTTGTGTCCGCCCGCCTTGCTGCCCTTCGCGCGCTTGATGCGGCGCGGCAGCACGCTCATCCCGACCGGTTCGGCATTGGTGAGCAGCCCCACCGAGAAGTGCGCCAGCTCGTGGCACAGCGTGCCAGCGGCGGTGAACACGAAAAAGACCGGATGCGCGGCCGAGGCGATCCACAGCAGGAAGGCCAGCGCCGCCGACGGAATCAGGTAGATCAGGATGTCGAGCGATGGCGCGGCCACGGCGCAGGCGGCGGCGGGAAGCCAGACGCTGCAGCCGGCGAGCATCGTGTCAGCGTGCGTAGAAGCAGCGCCCGCAGGCCTGGCGGTAGCTTTCGTTGCCGCCGATACTGACCTGCTCGCCTTCGCGGATCCGGCGCCCCTGCTCATCGACGCGGATATTCATCGTCGCCTTCTTGCCACAGGTGCAGATGTTCTTGATTTCCTCGATATCGTCGGCCAGCGCCAGCAGATAAGCCGAGCCGGGGAATGGCTCGCCGCGAAAATCGCTGCGCAAGCCGTAGCAGATGACGGGCACGCCACGCAGCTGGGCCAGCTGGTGCAACTGGCTGACCTGGGCCGCCGTGAGAAATTGCGACTCATCTACCAGCAGGCACGCGACGTTCTCGACCTGGTCGAGGAAATTGGTGTCCGCGTGAAAGACTTCGGCCGAACGCTGCGCGCCAAGGCGCGACGTGATCACGCCGACGCCGTAGCGGTTGTCGATCGCCGCCGTGTAGAGCCTGACCTGCTGGCCCTGCTCTTCGTAGTTGTGCGCGACCTGCAACAGGGCGGTCGATTTGCCGGCGTTCATCGCCGAGTACCTGAAATAAAGTTTGGCCACTGCCCTGTCCTGCCTGTCTATCCGATGCCACGAAGGCTGCGATTATAGCGTGCCGGCAACCTGCATCGCCAGCCCATCGCCGCCTGATCTTCACTTGCCCGGATGGTATTTCCGCTCGAGATTGCGCTCGATGTCTTCCTTGTAGAACAGCACGTCCTTGAACTCGCCGCGCGCATACATGGCGGCCTGATCGTTGAAGTGCGGCGAACGGGGATCGCTGCTCTGGCCGCCCGCCAGGATGCTCTTGGCGCGCACCTTCGGGCCGAATTCGACGGCAGCGACAAAGCTGTTGCCGCGGTCGCCATAGATGCGCTTCGTGGTTTGTTTGGCCGACATGCCGAACGAGGCCAGCGAACCCCAGTTAGCCGACGGGAACGGCACCGGAATGCTGGGCTTGCTGTCGTCGTATTGCTGGTCGACCGCGCCCGACAGACGCTGGAAGCGGTTGATCTCGCCCCACGGCGTGCGCCAGTCGCCAAAGTCGGCGGTCAGCTTGTCCGACGCGCGCAGCAAGCCGTCGAGCCGGTCCGCCGGGCTCAAACGCTGGGCGATATAGTCGACCGGCGGGATCGACTCACCTTTTGCGCGCGCGCCGTGCTGGGCCACCAGATCCTAGCCCCAGTAGACGGCCAGCGACGTCGGCACGGAATCGATGGCGTAGCGCATGTTCCAGTTGCGCAGCACGTCGATCTGTTCAGCCAACGCCGCTTTGCGCGGGTCTTCCGGCGGCAAGGCGTCATAGTCGGCAATAACAGCCGGCACCAGCGGCTCGAACGCCTGCAGGCGCGTGTCGTACGAGGCCGCGATCAGGCCGTCGATGTCGAGCCCCTTCGCCTCCTTGAACACGCGCGCGGCATTGCGGCCACGCGCATTCTCGGGCAGCGACCACATGTACGACGGATAGTTCGCGCACTTGGGGCTGCTCATGCCGGCCGCCGTGCACGGCCAGTTGTTGGTATTGAAGATGTAACCGCTGGCCGGGTTGAACAGCGTGATGGTCTCGTCGATCTCGTGCAGACGCTGCCATTCGTTGACGGGATTGCTGCCATCCACCGGGCGGGTCCAGTCCACGCGCGGGTCGCGTTTCGGGATGAAGTTGCCGTGGAAGTAAGCGATATTGCCCTTCGCATCGGCATACACCGTGTTGTTGGACGCATTGGTGCGCAGCTCCATGGCCTTGTAGAACGCGCTGTAGTCGCGCGCCTTGGTCCGGGTGTACGACTGCGTCAGCGCATTGACGGGGTCGTCCATCAGCTTGACCGATACCCACTTGCCGCCCTCGGCACGCACGACCGGGCCGTGGTGCGTGAAGTAGGCAGTGACGCTGCGGCTGGCCATCGTGCCATCGGGCAGTTTGTACGGCAGCGCGATCGCGACCTTGCGCATCGGGGCCTCGTGCTTGCCGTATTTATAGAAAAACTCGCCATTGCGGTCGACGATCGTTTCCAGGTATTCGTCGATGACGTCGCCGCCGCCGGACGTGTGCATCCAGCCCAGCTTGTCGTTGAAGCCCTGATAGATGAAGAACTGGCCCCAGGTCACGGCGCCGTAGGCATTCAGGCCCTCTTCGCTGACCATGTGCACTTCGGGGCGGAAGTAGAACGACGTGTGCGGATTGATCATCAACAGCGCGCGGCCATTGGCGCTCAGTTTCGGCGCGATGGCAAAGCCGTTCGAGCCGCGCGGTTCGGGGGCGAAGCCGCGCGGGTCATGGCGCTGGGCAGTCAGTTGTGTGCCCGGTGGTGCGCTCAGTTGTGCATTCGGTTGCGCCACTGCGGGGGGCTTGCCATAGAACCCGGCCAGGTCGGCCAGCTCGATCGACTCGATGTCGCCGCCGATGCTGCCTTCGCTGAAAGCCAGCGCCATCCACGGCTCGAAGTGGGTCAGGAGCTTGGGCTTGACCTCCGGATGCGTGTACAGATAATAGTTCAGGCCATCAGCAAAGCCCTTCATCAGGTTCTGCAGCCAGGCGGGACTGGCAGCATATTGCGCCTGCATGGCGGCCGGCTGGACGTACAGCTTCATGCGCAGGTCGCGCCAGATCTCGGCCTCGCCCTCGACCTCGGCCAGGCGCCCCATCGCATTGATGTAATTGAGCTCGATACGGTTGAAGTCGTCCTCGGCCTGCGCGTACAGCGTGCCGAACACGGTGTCGGCATCGGTGCGACCGAACACGTGCGGAATGCCCCATTTGTCACGCAGGATCGTCACCCGCTCGGCTGTCGCCTTCCAGCGCGCGACCGTGTCGGCGCTCGGCACGGCCTGTGCGGCGGGCGCCGCAATCGGCGTCTTCTTCGGCGCGACGGCCAGCGATGGCGCGGCGGCGCCGATCAGGAGCAAGCCGAGCAATGCCGGCGTGAACGAACGTGACGTGGGCATGGGGGCTGGCTCCTTCAGGGCGTGGCGGGATTAGTCTGCGCCGAGACCGGCGTTGACGAGGCGTTGTTTGAGGCGTTCGTTTTCGGTCAGCAGCGTCGCCAGGCGGTCTTTCATCGCTGCGCGTTCGCTGCGCAGCGTGGCCAGCTCGTCAGCCGGATCGAGCACTTCTTTCTCTTTGCGCGGGCGGGCGGCGCTTTTCTGTTCGCGCACCTGGCGCGCGGCCTGCTGCAGTTCCTTGCGCCCGCCGGCCACCGCGGCCAGCTGCGCCGACTCGGGCAACTGCGCGACATTGGCGGCGGCATTGATCGAGATGGTGCCGGCGCGCACGGCTTCGCGCAGCTCGGGCGTAGCGGCTTTCTGGATGCGTTCGATCTGGCTGATCGTGTTGCTCGACACGCGCGCCGCGCGCGCGACATCCTCGCGCGTGTTCCAGGGCGGCGAGGCGGCATCCGGCGCCGCGTCGGCATCGGCTGCTTCATCGACCGGGCGCTCGGCCACGCGCGCAGTGACGATCTCTTTTTTCTTCAGTGCCAGCACGCCGCGCTGGAAGTCCGACACGCTGCGGCGCGCCAGGTGGTTGTCGATCATCCACAGCATGACGTCCTGGATGGTGTCGAAGCTGTTGTTGTGGACGGTGCGAAACGGGATGCCATGCTGTTGGCACAATTCGTAGCGGTTATGGCCGTCGATCAGGGTATCGCGCCACAGTACCAATGCGTCGCGGCAACCTTCAGCGAGCAGGCTGCGCTCGAGCGCCTCGCGTTCGATGGCGGTGAGCGGATCGACGAAAGCACGCAATTCGTCGTTGATCGTGATATTCAATTCGGGTCCTTGCTTGTCGTACGGGGGGATGGTCGTCGTGCGGCGCTGTCACTAATGTGCCGGATGGCATGCTACACCATCCGGACGCTGCGGCTGCCGGTGCCTGCGCTGGCCATGTGCATGCCCAGTCGCGTTGACGGCGTGTCGATGCGCGTTGGCGCGTGAAAGATCGCGTGGGATCTCACTGAGTAGTTACTGAGTAGTTACTGCGTAATTCGTGGTGCGGGCAGCCGGAATCGAACCGGCACGCCTCACGGCGGCAGATTTTAAGTCTGATGCGTCTACCAATTTCGCCATGCCCGCGCCGCCCGGATTGTACTACGTGGAGCAACTCGGGTGTTAGTGGCTGCGCTGCCTGGAACACCCACAGTCATTGTGGCTATTCAGACAAAGTGCTTCAGGTTTCAAGGGAGCGCGGCCTTCCGGCAAGCTGACATAAAATCAATTCATTATCTTGTCATTTCTTTTCGCCTGGGCGGCGCCATCGTATCGACGCCAACGCCACGGTGAACAACGTACTGTATAGAAGGAACTTCCAAACATGGAACAATTCAGGGAAATCAAGCTGTCCCGGCGCGATGTATTGATCGCCGGCGCAGTATCGGCCTCGGCCGTTGCAATGCCGGGCGCAAACGCGCAGCCGGCGGCCAACGCCCCGGCTGCCAACCCGGAGCCGGTCAAGGTCGGCGTCTCCTTCAACGTCAACGGCAAGGACGTCACGCTCGAACTCGACACGCGCACGACGCTGCTCGACGCGCTGCGTGAGCACCTGCACCTGACCGGCTCGAAAAAAGGCTGCGACCAGGGCCAGTGCGGCGCCTGCACCATCATCATGGATGGCCGCCGCATCAACTCGTGCCTGTCGCTGGCGATCATGCACGACGGCGCCAAGATCACGACGATCGAAGGCCTCGGCACGCCGGACAAACTGCACCCGATGCAGGCTGCCTTCGTCAAGCACGACGGCTACCAGTGCGGGTACTGTACCCCGGGCCAGATCTGTGCCAGCGTGTCGGTGATCGAAGAAATTCGCGCCGGCATGCCAAGCCACGTCACGGCCGACCTCAACGCCAAGCCACAGATGACCGTGGAAGAAATCCGTGAGCGCATGAGCGGCAATATCTGCCGATGTGGCGCCTACTCCAACATCATCGACGCCATCAAGGAAGTCGGAGGGGTCAAAGCATGAAGGTCTTTACTTACCAACGCGCCACCACGCCTGCACAGGCAGCGCAAACCGTGGCCCGCACGCCAGGCGCACGTTTCATCGCCGGCGGCACCAACCTGCTCGACCTGATGAAGCTCGAGATCGAAACCCCGGGCGCCCT
>Ga0308169_10002487_pt1 | contig 19070 bp, 35 predicted proteins | sample PhyBR1_2_FD_202139 | JGI IMG/M metagenome (GOLD analysis project Ga0308169, IMG submission 202139) | Phyllosphere microbial communities from UC Gill Tract Community Farm, Albany, California, United States - DLSLSB.R1 | ecosystem: Host-associated > Plants > Phyllosphere > Unclassified | place...
ATCTTGATCTTATCCCGCTCCGTCAGTCTGCCATCAGCTCGAGGCCCTGAACAGAACGGGCAAGATAGCTGACCTGATGTCTGTTGGCCTTATCACGCCCAAAAACTCTTCGCTCGATTCGGGCACCGGCCGGTTGTCTACTGTTGATATTGTCAGATGAGCTTGTTGTGTGCTGAGTCGGGTGATCTAGCGTCAGTGCCAGCCTGTAAGGAGCTCTCGGAAGCTAACCATGCCGATGACCTGAACATCAGCTGTGCCAGGACTGATAGGCCTCGGAGCTCACGGTTGCGCCGATGTCTGGCACGGCTCCTGCTTCTTCTCTACCGATGACATGGACGACCGCGCCATCTCTCCGTGGTCTGCCTAATATCGATGCTATTATTTGGCCGTTGGCGAGGTAGCAGCCTGATCCGGGTTGAGGTAGGGGTGGTTGTGTGAAGTTTGCCGGTAACGGCTGACCGGGGATGAGGATTGTCGAGGAAGCCATGGTCAGTCTATTGGATGAGAGAGGGAGATCGTGCTGAAGAGGTTGAGGCCCAGTCGTGATGAGGATACAGTCAACCGTGATATTGGAAACAAAGTGACGCAAACCGACAAAGAAGTTGAACACCTCCACCAGGCGTTGACCTGGGCAGAATTTGATCCCGTCGCAACAGACGCGATCCAACGGAAACTAGGCATGCGAGGCTAGGTGCGTGTCTGTCACCACTTGGTTTCGCACGCCTATATCGGATGCGGCGGCGCGTTGTGTCTCCGTTTGCCGCGCCGGGATGCTCCATAGCGCGGACTTGTCCCCAATTTCAACAAACCACCCTCCGACGACACCGACACCGACCTGCCTCGTCGTTATCACAACCCGCATCACATCCTCGCATCCATAACCCACCCATCCCTCCCCTCCACACCATGATGTCTTTCGCCCAGGTCGCAAAGAGGTCCGCGGCAAAGACGCTCAGGCAACATGCCATCGCCAAGCGATGTAAGTCGCACCCAGCCGTTCCGTCCGCAAAAACCTGTTGCTGATCCTCGCAGCGATGCGGTCGTCTGCCCCCGCGGCGGCGCTCTCCAAGTTCCAGATGCCGGCCATGTCTCCCACGATGACTGAGGGAGGTATCGCGCAGTGGAAGAAGCAGGAGGGAGAGACGTTCACGGCGGGAGATGTCTTGGTCGAGATTGAGACGGACAAGGCGACGATCGACGTCGAGGCGCAGGACGACGGTGTTTTGGCCAAGATTATCGTGAGTTGTCAAATCCCCGTGTGGAGGAAGCAAAAGGCGGCCGGGGGCAGGGGCGTAGGGGAGAAGAGACGATGAGGGTAGATGAGGGAGGCTTGTTGGTCCAACATGCAAGCAGAGGATGCCCCCACACCCTTCCCCGTCCCCCTGGCGTGCCTCGACTTGCTTGACCGACCTCCACCATATTCCTCCGCTGACCGCAGCAAAACGACGGAGCCAAGTCGATCCAGGTCGGCGCCACCATTGCCATCATCGGCGAGGAGGGCGACGACCTCTCGGGCGCCGACAAGCTCGCTGGGGAGTCGGACGCCCCCGCGCCAGCAAAGGAGGAGCCCAAGAAGGACGCGCAGCCCGACAACCAGGCCAGCAACAAGGCCGAGGAACCCAAGCCGACTTCATCCGGCACGACTTCGGCCCTGCAGACCCCGCACGACGAGAAGAAGTACGGCTCGGGCGGAGGAACCGACGCGCAGAAGGCGCCGGAGCTCAAGGGCGACAAGCCCAAGTTCTTCGCGAGCCCGCTGGCAAGGAAGATTGCGCTTGAGCGGGGTGTGCCGCTGGGTGAGGTCAAGGGTACGGGACCCGAGGGCCGAATCACCAAGGTGCGTGGAGACGGCCGGCAGAACAGCATCGCTGTGTGTGGTTGCTGCTAGATTCACCGCTGACCCGCAGGAGGACGTCGAGAAGTTCAAGGGCGGATCGAGCTCGGGCGCCTCGGCCACGAGCCCCACCTCGGGCAAGACCACCCTGCCCGGACAGGCCGCGCCCGTCGCTCCGGCGGAGTACGAGGACATCCCGACCAGCAACATGAGGAAGACGATCGGCAAGCGACTGTCGGAGAGCAAGTCCCAGACCCCGCACTACTACGTCACCGTCGAGGTCAACATGGGTGAGCTGCGGGAAGAATAACAACACCAGGGCCAAGCTCACACGCAGATCGTGTCTTCAAGCTCAGGCAGATGTTCAACAAGGCCGGCGAGGGCAAGACCAAGCTCTCGGTCAATGACTTCAGTGAGTGGCACCGTGAAGGGTGGTAAGAATGAGCTCACGCGCAGTCGTCAAGGCCGCTTCGCTCGCGCTCGCCGAGGTCCCGGAGGCCAACACTGCTTGGTTGGGTGACACGATCCGACAGTGAGTCGTTCAGCTTATTCACTCGCTGCCCTCGCAGAGTGCTCATCTCAGGTACAAGCGCTCGGACATCTGCGTCGCCGTCGCCACCCCCAACGGCCTCATCACCCCCATCATCAAAGACGTCGGCTCCAAGGGCCTCGCGTCCATCTCGGCCGAGACCAAGGCGCTCGCCGCCAAGGCCCGCGACGGCAAGCTCAAGCCCGAGGAGTACCAGGGCGGAACCTTCACCATCTCCAACCTGGGCATGTACGGCGTCGACAACTTCACGGCCATCATCAACCCCCCGCAATCGTGTATCCTCGCCATTGGCGCCACGACCAAGAAGCTCGAGCTTGCGCCCGAGGAGGCCAAGGGATTCAAGGAGGTGCAGGTCATGAAGGCGACGCTGAGCAGCGATCACAGGACTGTGGACGGAGCCGTTGGCGCGAGGTGGCTGAAGGCCTTCAAGGAGTACCTTGAGCAGCCGTTGACGTTCATGTTGTAAGCGCGCGGGTGAGGCGGGGGTTTAGCAGCGCGATCGGGGGGCGAGGGAGGGGCGGTAGGATTCGAGGTGCATAGAGTGGTCTAGGGAAGGTATGGGACACGGAAATGCATACGATCTAGGCTATGTCCCTGTGCTGGTGGAGTGCCGGCAGACGGCGCGAGTACGGCGCGAGTGCGCCTTGGGCTAGAATGGCACGATGAACCACGGCTCTGCGTGATGAGTGACACCCTTAGTCATGGGCCGATTCGGTTGGTCCGGCTATCTATAGCGAGTCACACCAGGCAGCCAGCGGGGACACCCCCCGCCCCAAAGCGGCATCGAGTGCATTCGCATTCCGCTGGCCCTTCCTTCTGCCCCGCAACCTTGACATTCATTATCTCAGAGAACCTGTGCGCTCTTGATCGTACGACGGGCGCTATCACGCTCCGGTCCCAACCCGACTCGTGCCATAGTCGCATCTTTGTCATCCACCGCTCGCGTATTGGTCACCCCATAAATACCCGCTCGCGCGCCTGGGCCGACCAAATCCGCAGACTGAACTATACCACCGGGCATCGACTCGTCGCTCCATCTACACCCTCGCTCGCCTCGCCCTCATCCCGTGCAGCAACAGAACAAAGCGTAGCCCCCGACAGCGCTCGGAGACCTTGACTGCATACCGGCGAGCTCGAGGACGCGAGGAAGTGCACCTGCGCCCACGCCCGGCGGCCTCGTCGAACGACTTTTTACCCGGCTCAACCGGTACTCGCCTGACCTCTTTCGGCACGACGGCTCGATACAAGTCGAGCAAGGCTTGCGTACCTGACGGAGCAAGTGCTGTGAACCAGCGGGAGGGTCTAGCTACGACCAGAGACGGGCCAAGGACAAGCCGCGTAGGAAGGGATAAGCCCGGACCGCTCAGACTGTGATTCGTCATGCCAGATATTAGCATCCCGCAGGCGAGGCGGATCGTGGTGGACACGACGGGCGCGCAGATCGTGCAGGAGGAGTCGCCCGCGGTGAGTAGTGCGCCACATGCTGCTGGCCATGAGAGCCATCTCGGGCGGACCGTTGGCTGATCGCAGACTCGTGACTCGAGGGGTATCTACCTGCCGCACTACATCGAGCCCGTCTCGCACATCGCCATCGACGTGAGTTGCACCTGGTCTCTTCAACTGCTCTGCAACACGCTTCGGCGCTGTCGACCTCTGAATGCACCTGCCGGGACCACAGTGCTGACCCCCAGATTGGCGGCTCCCTCGCCAAGGTCGTCTACTTTACCCGGTCCTCCCAACCCCTCTCAAGAACGCCGCCGTCTTCGCACCCCTCGTCGCCGTTCCTCCCGCCATCCCAGTCCCTCGCGTCCTCGTCATCTTTTGCCGCCTCGTCATCGTACACTGGTGCCAGGACAGTCGATCCTTCCTTCTCCCCTTCATCTTCTGCCCGCCGATTGTCCGGCTCATCTTCTTCCTCATCCTCCCACCCTCTCGACGCACCGCCCCACGCGCAACGCGATCCATCCCCACCAGAGCATCGCCGGCCGACTCTGAACGGCGCGCTCACCCCGGGGATCCTCGCGTCCGAAACCCAGCAATTCGACTACGGCGACCCGCCAACCTCCAACCAAGCAATCTCCATCCCAAACGGCCCCTCCCACCCCGCCGCGAACGGCACGCACCCCAACATCCGTACGCACCCCGCCCTCCGCCGTTCCTCCATTCCCCCACCCTTGCCCGGCGGACTCCTCAACTTTGCGCGCTTCGAAACCGACAGAATCGGCGACCTCATCACCTTCCTCCAGGAGCTCATATCCACCTCGGCCGCCGCGAACCGCGTCTCCCTCGACAAGATGAAGACAAACGTCAAGGTCATGGCGACGGGCGGCGGGGCGCACCTCTTCTACGACCGCCTGCGCAGCGAACTGGGCGTCGAGGTCGCGCGGGAAGAGGAGATGGAGTGTCTGATCCTAGGTCTGGGGTTCGTCGCTCGCGTGCCGGAGGAGGTGTTCTGGTTCTCCGAGGAACTGGTCTACAAGGTCTCGCACCCCGACGCGGATGTCGACGGGGCGGACCCCCGCCGAGGTGCGAACGGAGAGGAAAGTACGCATCTCGCGCCGCCCAAGACGATCCCGCCCTCGGAGCTGCCCCGACCCAGTCCAACGCCGCCAGCGTACCAGGTCTCGTTTGCCAGTCCGGGCGAGGTGGAGGTTGGGCAGACCTTCCCGTGTTTGGTGGTCAATATCGGAAGTGGCGTGAGCATTGTGAAAGTGGATGAGGAGGGCAAGTTTGAGCGGGTGAGCGGGACGAGTCTGGGCGGAGGGACGCTTTGGGGGCTGTTGAGTCTGCTGACGGACGCGGAGAGCTTTGATGGTGAGTTGTGTGGAGTCGTGGTCTGGTCGAGCAGGCGACAGGCGGAGGCGATGTCCGCGTGCGGGACAGAGATCTCGTCTGCTCCTCACTCCAGGGCGGCCATGCTCGGATCTGTAAAGAGCGTCTACCAATGGATATGATGGGCGGCAAGGAGGACATGTCCACGACAGACCCGGACGACTCTCCTCTCCCTCGTGCTGACCCGCAGAAATGCTCCTCCTGTCCGAGAAGGGCGACAACGCGGCGGTGGACATGCTCGTAGGAGATATCTACGGCTCGGACTACAGCAAAATCGGCCTCAAGTCCAGCACGATCGCGTCGAGCTTCGGGAAAGTGTTCCGCAATACCGGCGAGGGCAATACCGCCATGGAGCGGAAGAAGCGGTTCAGGCAGGAAGATATCGCCAAGAGTCTGTTGTATGCGATCAGTAACAACATTGGGCATGTCGCGTGGGTGTCGCTTCGCTCGGGATTGCACGGGCGTTGCTGATTTCAGGTACATGAATGCTGCAAAGTACGGCTTGGATAGAGTATACTTTGGTGGATGCTTCATCCGCGGTGAGTCGCCATCATGATGGGTGTGTTGACGGAGCTCACGCGCAGGACACGCCGCGACGATAGCGACGCTGAGTTATGCCATCCGGTTCTGGAGTAAAGGCACCATGCGCGCGTGCTTCCTTCGGCATGAGGGATTCCTGTGAGTTCGGTGTCGAGGGTGGGGATGGCCCCTTCCATGGTGGTCAAGCGTGCGCGGGTCGGGGCTGACGGATAGTGGGGCGATCGGCGCCTGGATCAAAAACGTCGAGCCGCGAGAGCAGGCACAGCAGGGACAGCAAGGCAAGGAGGCAGCATCTTCTGGGGTGGAGGACCGGATGGCGGACCTGGAGCTGTGATCGTACGGTCCACGGCCAATTCCTCGATCAGCCGCAGTCTACAAATCGAAGATGAGCTATCATATGCAGAGCATCTCAACTTCGATCGAACAGTTGCCGTGCATGACATTCTGACGCCATCGGCGCCAAACTTCCGACTTCCTGCTCACGTACATCATTTCACGTCCTGCCCAGCGCACGGAGAGCAACCGATGCACTGGTGCTTCTACGCGCGTTGGGCCTGATCGGCGCACCCACCCTGAGATGCCCATCGGCATCGTCGACTGCTCACATGAGCGATAGTCGTGTTCCGCCTAGCTTACGTGTCCGCTCGGGGGCTCATGCGCGGCTTGGTTGGCCTGTGCGGCCCATTCTGCCGGATCACGTTCGATTTGGACTCTTGCCAAGAACGCCTGGGGCGTCTTCGTGTCAGAGCGGACAGGCTGCGGCTCGGTACGCAAGTCAAGGATGAGGTACGGTAACGGCCCTGTTTCCGCTGGACGCATGATAGGGACAGAGATGCAGCGCTTCCCAACAAAACGGTCTTTGTAGCCCACGTTGACTGACCACAGGTGATAGACTGTGGGGTCAACGAACCGCCCAGGCCTTACCATCTGCGAACAGGCTCGGTCGACACATCATCGCGTTGCTCTCATACCCTTGGCCATTCAAGCATATCCGCTGCCAACCGCCGCCCATCGTAGTGTATTCACATGTTCTCGATATGCATGAAGACTCTCCGTTATTCAGCCACCTGCATGCCTCATGTACGAAGTCACGAATCTCCCACCCCCGCATTCGACCTCGGCACGACTGCCCGACTTGTTGCCGTGTCAGAGGGGCGGATTCCCTGCGGCCACGTCCAGTCCGCGGAGTCGCGTTTCACCTGCACAATCGCATGATAGTTCCTGTTGCCGTCACAGGCCCAAAGTTCGTTGTTGACCTTGATCTGGTGTTGGTCTCCGTCCAAGTCAAGCGACCTGACCGAAGACCCCAGCGCCACTGTCCGGGCGGCTTTCTGGATCCAACTTCCTGCCAACATAGGAAGGTATTTGCCCAGAGCGGACGTGTCGGTGTATTGGCCCTCTTCAATGCCCTGGGAGAAGTACTGCGTCTCAATCAGCTCTTCCAATGCTCCCATCGTGGCATTCCAGAAGTCCTTGCCGACGCGACCGACCCACCCGAGATCCCCAGCGGTATCCTTGCCGTAGACGCGGACGAAGGGGAGCATCTTCTGCCGGTATATGTGGGAAGGCGTTCGATTGGAAGTCGCCCCATACCCGGAGGGCCCGCTGACTCCCTCGGCAAACCATTCGACAAGCACAGTTGTCGGATCGATGCCCATCTGGCTGGGCAGCTTCTTCAAGTCATCAAGCGACCAGACAGGTTCTTGCCCTGAGATCCAGGGGACTGGCGAGGCAGATCTCCCTTGGATGGGCGGGTTCGCGCTGGAGTCATCAGTGCCTCCCGCGGGAGGCACCGAGGAAGCGTTGTCTTCTCCTTCCTCTGTCATGAGTGCGAGGTAGTCGGGTATTGGTGGGGTGACGTGAGCTCGGGTGATATTGAGGGACAAGTGCCGTGTGTATGTGAAGAACGAACAGGATTCCGCCTTTGTACGAGGTGGTGTCTACATTATATACGGGCGCCTACGGTCGATCGGTCGAGTGGCGAGCCTCGCTAGAAGTTTCCAAAGGTGGAGAGTGCGTGGTAAAAGAAGAGACGAGTCACTGAAAGGTGGAGCTTGAAAGGATTGACATGAAGGGATGCAGCATGAAAGGATCAGATGTGGAAAGAGGCAGACGATCGTCCTTCGCGCTACATGGGTGAGGCTTTGGACTATACAGGTCTGGGGCTGTCTGGGCGACGCAGGACCAGCATACATGTACTGCCGCGGTGCTGGTGTGGGCGCTGCGTGTCCCCGTGCAGCTTTGTGCTACTTCGATGAGGAGGGTGATAGCGCATCCAGAAGTATCTACGTGTGCTCTACCAGTTGCAAGTCGAGCTATTCACACCCAGCTGTTCCGGCTCCCTGTAGTACGTTTAAAGCTCGGACAGCGACTTCAAAGGGAGAGCCTCATCGCATATGTCTCAGAGTCCGGGCCCATGGAACTAGACTTGGTGAAGAAGGAATGATGTGTGAGAGACTGTGCTTGGTCGAGAGTGGTCGGTACTGTCAAGGCACGTAGCAGCTAGGTCGACTGTGTGTGGATCAATGGCGTCGTAAGGTGGGGGAAGTGTCGGATGGTGGTGGCACGCCGCATGCTGTGATTCTTGTGCGGCATACATACGGCGCCGGTGGAAGGTCAAAGAAGCCAGGCGAGCGACATAGGATGACAAATGCCGGGAACATACCTCGAAGGATGGCCCAACAACGGCGGGCATGGTGGGAATATTCCAGACCATGCGCGGCCATGCGATCGGCCGACGACGACGAACCCCGCTTTGGGTGTTCACCCCTATTGTTGTGAGTGTGATCGAGGGGCCGCGTAGCCCTGAAACAGTGCGGTCTATGTCCAGACCCAAGGGGATTGATTGTACCGATAGCCTGGAAAGCATGCTTGCTTATCTGATGGCATGATGTGACACTCATTCCCGCCACTCCCGCCACAAGCCTGCTCGGCTAACTTATCGGCTACGGAGCCGACCGACTTTTCGGACCAGGCGCTTGACCTCCACCCCCGCTCATCTTCCGGGAGTCCAGACAGCTGACGGCGCTCTTTAAAGCACTTCGTCTGATGTCTGTATAAGCCAAACCCGTCAAGCGGTTGTATATACCCCCTCCAAGAGGCACAGAGCATACCTGGATACCCGCGATCAACGAGATAAACATCTAAGCCGGCCGCCGACTTCACGACCCTCATCACCGTTCGTTCGCGATCGCTCCCATCCGAAACCTCCTTATCCAACCCGAAACCCCCTTATCTGGCCGTTTAGCATACCCGGCATGCAGGGTCGCTAGCGCTGGTCTTCCCGACGAACGAGTGGCTGTTGATGCCGCCAAGACCAAGGCGAATCGTACCACCTTTCGCTTTGCATAAGACGGCGCCCGCTTAGGCACCAAACCCCACAAACTGAACTCGGTGCAGGTCACTGAAAGTCTCGGCGTCTCGGCTCACAATGGCCTCGCATGCCCTGGAAGACCTCGATGTCGACTCGAAGAGAGATGCGTATGCGCCGGGCTTTGACGTGGAATCGGCCAAGCTGAGCTACCCCCCGACGAACGATGAGCCGGGGCCGGACGGTTCTGGGACGAGAGCCCGGGCAGTGCTCCCTGGAAGGCCGACGGAAGGCGGTGACGGGGACAGCGAACAAGCTGGCACGGGAGACCTCAGCAACACAGGCGTGGAGGAAACAGACGATGAGCCATTGCCGGAAGGGGGGTACGGCTGGGTGATCGTGGGCTGCATGATCGCTCAGAACGCCAGTACATGGGGTGAGTCAGAGGCCGTCGTGCCTGCTGGCAGTCCCCGGACGTGCGAGCTGATAGAGACAGGGATGAACACGACGTACGGCGTCTTCTCAGCCTATTACACCCAGCACAACTACTTCGAAGGCGGCTCGACATTCCGCTACGCGTGGGTCGGCGGCCTCAGCGTCGCTACGGCGTTGGCTTCTGGTCCGCTGGCGAATCTGTTGATCCGGCTCTTCGGGATGAGGGTGCCGATGGCGCTTGGTGAGCGACTCGGGATACTTGTAGACTGAGCGCTGACATGCCAGGAGCACTCTGCATCTGTCTCGGACAATGTCTCGCGGGCATTTGCACGCACTTTTACACTTTCATGGTCTGTCAGGGAATTGTCTTCGGTATCGGTCTCGGCTGCGTATGTGTTGACGTGCCGATAATTCCATCTGTGTCGAGCTGACGCCAGCTTCTCGTCACTACCTCGCCCCTGCTCGCACATTACTTCCACCGCCGCCTCTCACTCGCTCAGGTGTGCCGATCGATGATCTAAATGCGGTGTTGCTGATCGTCAGGGCATAGCCAACGCCGGCTCCGGACTCGGCGGTCTCATCTTCGCCAACACCACCCGCCTCTCGCTGGAAAACCTCGGTGTGAAATGGGCGCTAATCATCAACGGCCTCATCTCCGGCGTCATCCTCGTGCCCGTCGTGATCCTCATGAAGGGTCGACACAAGCAGCTAAAGGCGAAGAGCCTAAGCTTGGAATTCAAGTGGTTTGTCCATCCTGGCTTCGTGTGGATCTTGCTCTGGGCGAGCTGTTGCAGTGAGTGCACATCCGGACAATGACATGGATTCCTACTCTATCCTGCCCCTGCCACCCATTTGCACATGCTCGTTTGGCATATTCATCGCAAAGCCCGCCAGTCCGCTGCACATCCAGTTTTCTCGCCGGACGGCGCGCCCCGCTCACGGCAGTGATCACCTACTTTGTCGCGCTGTACTCCCTCGCCTCCTTTGCCACACACGGTCTGGGTCTCACCCAGACCCAAGGCGCCTCGCTCCAGTCGATCCTCTCCGCCGCGCAGATGATCGGACGCCCAAGCTGGGGATTTGCACTCGACAAGGGCGGGCGCATCAACATGTCGATGGCATGTTACCTCATCACCGGCCTCTCCTCCCTCGCCATCTGGCTCCCCGCCCGGTCCTACGGCGTCCTCATCCTCTACGCGATCGTCCAGGGCGCGACGTCCGGGACGGTGTGGAGCGCCGCCGCGCCGCTCACGGCGCAGATGGTCGGCGTGCAGGACCTGGGCAGCGCGCTGAGCGTGTTCTGGATGACGCTGCTTGTCCCAGCGCTGGTGGGCCAGCCGCTCGCGATACTGCTGTTGAATTACTCCGAGGGGAGCTTGGGGCGGACGGGCGCGGATGCGTATGCGAACTCGATCGGGTTCTGTGGCGCTATTGGAATCGCGGCGAGCTTCTTTCTGCTGGGCGCGAAGAGGTACCAGCAGGGCGACTGGCGGATCTGGACCAAGTCGTAATGGGGGAAGGAAGGGCATCTGGGCGGGGATCCGCTGGCGGATCGGGCATTTCATGTACATAGTGTATCGTCAGCAGACATCTTGTCGTCAGTGTCGGAATGTGCTTGCAGAGATGTGATAAGACCTGGACTGGACCTTGCTGTCTACGCAGAGGCCGCCCAGTCGGACCGGCGTGAATGCCACCGTCCACGTCGGTCGTGCTGCAGGGGTTCACACTATACATGTACGCAGCCGGCCTATGCTCACAACCTATGCTACTGCCCGTCCATATCATACAGTATACACGTCCTTGCACCATGCATTCTCCGCGTGCGATCACCCGCAGCGTCGAGCCCTTACTCGCACGTCTTGACGGTGAAGTCGACCGTCTTGTCCTTCTGCCCCGCGATCTTGGGCTTGAAGTCGATGTACACGAGCTGCCGTCAGCGAAATGAAGCCGGCCGAAGACGCGCACAAACGCCCACTCACCTCGCCCTTGTCCGGGGTCCACTCGCCGTTGGTATCCCTGTAAAACACAATCTCGTCGCTGCCGGCATCGCGCACCTCGGCGGTGGTATGGCTCAGGGCGCCGTCGGTGCTCCATTCGATCTTGTAACACGTCGACTTGGAGACGAGGAAGGGCTTGCTGCATCGGACGTTGCCGTCGTCGTCCAGGCACTTTTCGACGTTGTAGTCGAGGATCGAGCCGTGTGCGAGGGTCTTTTCTGATGGTCAGCGGGGAGAGGCGGGGTGCGGCATGGTTCCCGGGAGGGGTGGAGGGGCCAGCGTTGTGGGTATGGCTGCGACGTGGGCAAGAGCGAGGGAGGGTGAGCAGTTGAGGAGGCTGGCCGAGTGTAGTCGCCGGAGTGGGCCGAAGTAGCCGGTAGGCGCAGTGGCAAACGAGGGTCAAGACTCACGCTTGAGCAGACCGCCGGTGAGGGCCAACCCGGCCGTAAGGACACCTTGAAGGTTGGGGATGTACATGCTGTCTGTGTGCGATCTGGTGTTGGAGAGTAGGTAGAAAGTGCAAGTAAGAGTGCCTAACAAAGGGCATGCACGTTGTTTATATACCCCCTCGTCCTCTCGCCCCCCCAGCGGTGACCCTCTCAGCCACCGGCGATCGAGTTGTTTGACGTCATTTTTGCCACTCGTCCTTTCTGCCCTCCTTCCTCTTTCATACCCCACCCATCGTCTTATGTGAGCCTCGTCACGCACCCGGGTCACATGTCTCCGCGCCCGTGACAGTAATCATCGCGCCCGGAACTGGTCCGGGAGGCGTTCCTCATACCGCCGTCGCCAAGACTGATGAGTCGGGACGGGACGAAACAGATCTGGGAGCCGAAACGTCATTAACGCGCTGGGCGGTGTTTGAGCCTCGGCCAGGGGCGTCGAGTTGAGGGTCGCGACCTTTACACCTCTCATCATTCTGACGCGTTCAGCAATCACCCCCTCCAAAGAAGGTGCCAAATTACAACGACATGCATGCGATCCGGCCAGCCGGACAACGCTGTCAATGACCATATCACCGCTCGGTCTCGTACCGCCAATCGGGGTCATACCGCGGCGGCAGCTCCTCCTGTTCCTGCGCCTCATCATGCTGGGCCCTCTGCACCCGGCCCGCATCCTCATGTATGTATATCGGGTTGGCCGTGCCCGTCGCCGAGCGGGTGCCACGCAGGCGAGCACTGGCCAAGCGACCCGTTGGAGGTCGCACGGGCGCCGCACGCTTCGTCGTACTTGATGCGTCGTCGAGATCGGCCAGCGTCCACGTCGTGGCCATCGTGTCTCCGAACGGGTCGAGCGGGCTGCTTCGCGTGGGTGTGATGGCGTGAGCTGTGGTCGTCGTTGGCGTGTGTACCCTCGTCGCGGTGCCGGATCTCCACGTGCCCATGTCGGTGCCGTGTGGTTCGTGCCCGCTCAACTCGGTCATGGGCATGGAGCGCACAGACGCCTTGTCGTGCTCGGCCATGGCGGACCTGACATCTGCGTCCGTGTCGGCGTCGTCATCGAACGGGCCGCCGCGTCGCGATGCAGGATGGCCCGGGGCGCTGTTGGCCGGAGACGGGATGCACGCGGTCGAGGAGTCGACTTCCACGGTGGATGGGAACGGTTCATATCGGAGATGGTCCCTGCGGCTCAGCACTTTCCCAATCGCCATGGTGAATGGGCGCTTCTGTCCCCGCTTTAGACTCACACATCACTCGTAGTCACAATCCTGCTCAACCGCCTGACATCTTTTTCGCCCCGCCCGCCACGCGCACCCCGGCTCTCCGCGCGCTCGATCCGTCTCCTCCAGCACAGAAAGTAGAACGCGATCTGGGCCAGGAGCAAAGCCGCCACGATCCCAAAGACGAGACCGACAATCTTGCCGACGCTCATACTGCCGTGAGCTCTTGCCTTGGTGCCAATACCGCGTGCGCAGACTTACCCAGACCCGGGCGTGACGACAATCGTAGCGGTGACGGTCCTCACTGGGCGGCCCGTGCTCGTACCCGTGACCTGACCATCTGTCCCCGTGGTCGTCGAGCTGGATCGATCCAGACACGACACATCGTCCTTCGGGTTTGCGGTGATGTTGGTCCATGACGAAGCGCGCCCAATGGCGTCTTCGCCCGTGGCGGCATCGTAACCTTGCAAGATGACGCGCGAGCCAGCAGGGACATCCACGTCCCATACAATCTCACGGGAAGAGCTGGCACTCCCCGAGTCGATCGGGAACTGCAGGACTTGAGGAGGGGATATACCGATGATGAGATTCGGCTGGACCTGGCTGAACGGGTCGGACCAGGTGATCGTGAGCGGTTCGCAGGACTATCATGAGCATTGCGACACGAGGCCCGGTGATCTTGCAGCGATGGAACGAGACCAGGCGGAGGGGGTTTGGGGGTACCGGGTTGATGTGGGCCCTTGGGCCGAGACGCGATGACGGCGTTGACGACTTACTTGGGCATCCTGGGTAGCCGCCGACGTATCGGTCCTGCTTCGTCAGCACACGGTTCACCAGCAGTCACGCGTCTGACGGGATCCTGACCGAAGAGCGCGTGGATAACAAGGCCACCCGGGCCACTCACATCCAGTCTAATCCCTGAGGCTTTGTCTTCTCCAGCCAGCACCGGTCAGACGAGTGCAAGGCATTGCCAACGTCGATGATCTGCGAGCTGCCGCCCGTCTGGACGATCAGCACGAGTCGCGAGTGAATAAGCGGCCTCTTCGGCTGCAGGGGCGATGAGATGGGATCAGGCCACTCACGCCTATGCCGGCCGAGTCAGACATGAACATGACGAGCTCGCTTCCCGGTTGATCTGCCGTCAACACTGCCCAACCGACTCCGCAATGGTCGTATTTGATGACCGCGGCCGCGCTGAACACGGGCTCGCGTCGTATATGTCGCGCTTCCCCCCGAGGTCCACTCGCCAGGCCACGACCCGCATGACCCCAGGCCCATACCACTCACATGCAACGGTATAGGTCCATTGTCCGTACCAGACCCCGTCCACCAGCTGCAGCTCCACATCGCTGAAGACCTCAGAGAGATTGAACGTCCCCGGCCAGTCCGCCTCTGCCTGACGCATCAGCCCGTCCATCCGCCTGACCGGAGCGACGATGCGCAGACTCCGGTGTCGAGCCCGACTCACGATGATGGTGAGGTTGTACGGCGGAGAACCGCCTTCCCAGGTGACGAGCATGTCCCCGCATGCCGATACCGCCGTAGTGTTCGTCGTGAAGTTGAAGGCGAGGGCCGGGGCCATGAGACTCGGCAGATAGAGCAGGACGAGGGAGAGCACGAGGCTATACCGCGCGGTCGCGGCGCCAGGGCGAGTGGTCGACATGTTCGCGGTCTGCCGCCGGGGTGGGTGCGTCGGAATCACCAAGCGACTGTTGTAAGGAGTAGTCAATTCGTCCAGCTGCTGTTGCGCAATGGGCAAGCAGGCCAGCCTGCGCGTCGAGGGACTTTTCGAGGAAGTCGGCTTTAATCCGTACACGTGAAGATCGCGATCAGACCCAGTCAAATTGTCAAGGTAGAAGCTGTGCTATGCATCGGTATCGGGAGCTCCATGTTCTCCCCGCCGGTATCGTACCCGAGGCACCCATGCTGTCCTGCCCTGTAAAAGTGTGCACCCTGCGGCGCTTGGTAAGGGATGAAGGGAATAAGGCCAGGAATAGACGGTGATATCACGGCGCGGAGCCGGCGGGCGACGCGTCAAGTACGAGGGTCGACACGGCGCTCGCTACCCCGAGATCCCTGACCGTATATCCTTCCGAACTTCCGGATCCACGTCCTATCCTGCGGTCTCGACAAGCGCAGAGATGGACAGGCAGGGTCATGGAGTACAGGACCGCTTTTGTAAGCCTTGCTTGGCATCTGCGTTCTTGTAGCTCCTTTGAATCAATTTGTGGACGCGCCTCCCGGGTCTCATCTCAGCGGGTACCTGAGACTCGAACAGCGAGCTGGGCCGAGCTGTGATCACTATGACGATAGTAGCCGCTCTCGCATACGATGTGTCGGCCACCGCGGACATGAGGCGGTCCGGTCCCGGACGACTCTGCTGGCTGAAGCTCCAAACACGCATAGGGATTCACCGCGGCGAGGAAGGAAACGGGAAAATGGTGCATGTGTCGTTGAGCCACACCATCGACGTCGTGCTGCCTCCCGAAGCCGACTAGTAGTTTTACGTCCTGCTGCATGAGCCATGGCCATACACATCACGCGCAGGACACGACTCACGTGTCTACCTGCTCGCCAGACCCTTCACAACTCTTCCAACCCTCTCTCTCTCTCTACGCGCCGTCTGCCTTGTGCCACCCTCAGTCCCCGCGGACGAACACTCGCCCCCCTCACGTCGCCGTCTTCGTCGGGCTATTGGCTGAAACCGTCAAATCGATCGTAACGTGCCCCTCTTCCTCTACGAAGCCCAGAAAAGCCTGCTCGAGCGTGGCGAACACCTTGCCCGCGTCCCCGCCGAGCTTCGTGCAGAAGTTCTTGGGCCGGTCGAGCACACCCGAGGAGCGGATGAAGTCGATGCAAGAGTATATCTGGGTCATGTATGCCGGGTTGGGGCCGAGGGGGTAGTAGGAGAATTGCGCGGCAATCTGGGGTCAGCTAGGAACGGGAAGACCCGAGCATCGGTCGGTCTACGAGGCAACGAGGGACGCTTGGGGGCAGATGGCCGGCGCGGTAGACAGAGCGAATGAGCCCCGGCCCCCGACACCCTCGGTGAGTGCGGTTCGACTGGTTTATTCTGCCAATTGCTAATCCGTGCCAGAACCAACTCACATGCTGCCCCACCTCGCCCGCCCGCTCAACAACATCCAAAGCCTTCCTCACCCTCTCCTTCCCCTCCTCCTCGCTCTCTCCATGTCCAAGCGCGCCTCTTGGCTTGCAAATCTCCGCATCGGGCTCGCCCGGGCACCCCCGGCTGATCGTAGCGTGCATCGTGACGTGCACGCCGGACTTGGCCGCGGCGACGAACAGGTCCCGCATGGCCTGGAAGAGGATCTCGGGCGGACCGACGAGCAGCGTGGAGAGGTCATCTGTCTCGATGCGCAGGTGCGGGCGGTATGGGTCCAGCGCGGAGAGGGACGAGAGGATGATGGAGATGAAGTCGGAGGACATTGGGTAGAGAGATAGTTGGACGCCGGAGAACATGGTGGGTGTTGGCTTGATCGGTCCTGAATGGCTTGAGGAGCTGATGGGGATGGTGAGAGGAGCGGGCTGTATTGAGGAGGCTGTCCGAAGGCACGGTTCAGATGCAGGTGGATGATTGACGACGAGGAACAACGAGGTGAGGAAGGAAGAGGACGGAAGACAACATTGGAGATCCGGAGTGATACCGGAGCTAAAAGCGGACCTCCGACGAGCCACTACCCTGATGGTGCCCGTCACCAAGGATGGTCACGGCCTCGAGGCCGGACTTGATGATATGCATGTATCGCTACAGTATTCGTTGGAATGCAAGGCACGCCGTGCGTATAGGGCTCCTCTTGTCGCTTCCCGCCGGATAACCCGGCATCCCCTAGCCCACCCCTCTGGCGCTGCAGCTCGAGCCCCATCCCGTCCAGCGAGCCCCATCCCGTCCAGCGAGCCCCATCCCGTCCAGCGAGCCCCACCCCGTCCAGCTGAACCTCCCCCTCACTCCAGACCGTCGTCCTCGAAGTGGAAGAAGCGCAGGATGGCCGAAGCGACCTCGGCTCCGTCGTGGTCCAGATGACTCGTCTCGACCGCCTTTTTCCGCTCCTCTTCGTGTTCTTCGCTGATTCCGCCCGACTCGATCCGCATTTCGATTTCGCGCTTGACCATCTTTTCGTCGAACGCCCTGTGATTAGTGGCTGCTCGAGTGCGTGCAGGTCAGGGGCATCCAGGCAAGAATGCGAATAGGGCGCGAGCAGGTCGTTTCTGCGGACCTTCCTGTGTCTAGCCAGGGCTCATCGCCTGGCTGCACAGGGGGTAGTCCCATCATCGGATCGAGAGCTCGCCCACTCACATGTGCGCCTGCGTCGTGAACACGCGGTTCCGGACATACAGCCCCTGCACCTCGGTATGCGGCGACTTGCCCCACACATGCACCTTGTCTCCCTCGTTCAGCAGATCCGTCGTCTTGTGGCTTGGCGGGGAGGTGACGTGGTCCTGGTGCATCTGGTGCAGGTGGATGTGGTCCTCGTCCGTCTTGAACAGCTTCTTTCCGATCGGGGTGAGGTCGATTCGCGAGTGGCCGAGCTCCCATTCGCCCGTGGACTCCACCTCGGCGCCGAGGAGGCGGGAGATGAGTTGGTGGCCGAAACAGACGCCGGAGAAATGAATGTCGGGGCGGGTGGTCCATAGTTCTGGCGGTCAGCCGCACCATAGCGTGATTCACGGTCGCCTTGGTCGGGCCCACTCACCCTTGAGCAGCTTCAACAGATCCTTGATCCACTGATCATCCCCGTGCGCATCGTACATACTCCCCGTGATCAACACCCCCTTGACCCCCGTGAACTCGGCGGCACTGGGTATCCTTCCTCCCTTCTCCGTCACGACGAACACCTGGTCCGTCTCGATGCCAAGCTCGGGATCATGCCGCTTCCCGGCGCGGACAAAATGGTCGTGCAAGATCTCACCCAGTGACCCTTTCTCGTGGTGGTCATCCGGATGCGGCTCGTCCGTCTCGAGGACCATCATCTTGACGACCGGGGGGCCCTGTCCGCCTGGTCCACGGACGGACTCTTCGTTGGTGTCTTGCTTGGTCGACGGCATGGCAGGGAGGTGATACGGTGGGGACGTGATATGTCAGCTGTCAAGACGTCGCCGATGAAGACATATCCGGGTGGAGGAGTAGAGAGTCGCGGAGGACAAAGGGTCGCTTATGATTGCTATGACGCGCAGGGTAATTCTGTTGGCTTGGCACTGAAATATGGGTAGTGAGCACAAGCGGAAGGACTTCCCGGCCGGGCGAATTGTAAATGGTGCATGCTTCATACCGTGTGTGGCCTGTCAGGTGGGCGAAGGGGTTTCCACTGTTGTCTGATGGTGCGCATCGCCGTAGAATCGGCCGTGAAGAAGAGCATAACAAAGAAAGAGCGCTGATCGCCTAGATCTGTTCAACCGTTGACGATCGGCTACGTCCGCCCAGATCGGTTCGAAACCCTCTCGCCGGCCCTCGCCCGGGACGTCTTCTCGCTGCCCACCTCCTTGCCCCGGATCCAAAAGGTGCTAAGAGGACGATGACGGCATGCATCCGATTCCAGCAATCCACCACGGATGCATAAGGGATGGCGGAAACAAACTTGACGGGCCAGGAGCGGGTAATGTCTCCGGTTAAAAGGGTGAGCGAGTAATTGCCGCCGAGACGCTTAATCCGGACCGTGATGCAGTAACCGTTATCTGCGCTCTATCTTGCCGCTATCGCCCATGCCCATCTTGTGATTTGCAAGCTGCCAATGCCGCCATCTGCACCCACTTCACCCATTACGGCTACGGGGCAGATATCGCGGCGAACCGTGTCACCGTCGAGCTCAGGCTGCAGGCCGGATCCTCCACCTGCGACGTCGGACCACGCCGAGAAGCGCAGAAGAAGCCGGGAAGGGTGCTTCCAGTGCCGCAGG
>Ga0308169_10002488_pt1 | contig 19069 bp, 14 predicted proteins | sample PhyBR1_2_FD_202139 | JGI IMG/M metagenome (GOLD analysis project Ga0308169, IMG submission 202139) | Phyllosphere microbial communities from UC Gill Tract Community Farm, Albany, California, United States - DLSLSB.R1 | ecosystem: Host-associated > Plants > Phyllosphere > Unclassified | place...
CGGCGCGCGCGCAGGTCGAGGGGCGCGACGTGCCGGTGCTGCTGTCGTTGAACACGGCGACCCATCCGGACTACCAGGGCAAGGGCTTGTTCACGCTACTGGCGGCGATGACCTACGAGGCGGGCGCCCAAGCCGGCTTCGACGGCGTGTACGGCGTGGCCAACGCCAACAGCACCCCCGGCTTCATCCGCAAACTGGGCTTCCAGCTGGTGCGTCCGCTGGAAGCGCGCATCGGCCTGGGCGGGCTGCGCCATGGAAGCAGGCCGCAAGCGGCCGCGCTGTCCTTCGAACGCATCTGGCACGACGATGCGTTGCGCTGGCGCTGCGCCAATCCGCACAACCCGGTGTTCGTGCGCGCCGCCGGCGGCAAGCTGCAGTTCTACGCGGCCGCGTCCGGGCACACGCTGCCGGCCTATGCGGAGCTCATGGCTGCGCAGCTGACGGGCGCCATGCCGGCACGCGCGGACGCGCCGCCGCTCTCGCCGCTGCGCCTGTTCATCGGCCTGGCGCCCGATTGCTCGGCGCGCTACTGGAACTACGCCAGCATCCCGATGCGCCTGCGCCCGTCGCCGCTGAACCTGATCTACCGCTCGTTCGCGCCGGACGTGGCCGCCCTCGACGCCAGCCGCATCGCGTTTTCCTTCCTCGACTTCGACGCCTACTGATGGCCGCCCTTTTTCTCTTCGCCCACCAGGACGACGAATTCGGGGTCTACCAGCGCATCCTGGACGCCCGCCGGCGCGGCCTGCGCGTGGCCTGCGCCTACCTCACCGATGGCGCCACCGGCGGCGTCACGGCGGGCCGCCGCAATGCCGAATCGCGCGCGGTGCTGGCCAGGCTCGGCGTCGACGAAGGCGATATCGTGTTCGCGGGCGAACAGCTCGGCATCGGCGATGGACGGCTGCCGCTGCACCTGGAGCGTGCCGCGCGCTGGGTCGATGCCTGGCTTGGCGGTTTTGACGACATCGACGCCCTGCACGTCACGGCCTGGGAAGGCGGCCACCACGACCATGATGCGCTGCACGCGCTGGCGGTGCTGCTGGCCGAGCGCCGCGGCCTGCTCGAACGCACCTGGCAGTATTCCTTGTACCAGGCGGACGGCCTGCCCGGTCCGCTGTTCCGCGTACTGGCGCCGCTGCCGCGGAACGGCGCGCCGCGGTCCTGGATCATCCCCTGGCGCGATCGCCGCAGCTTTTTGCGCCATTGCCTGTCTTATCCTTCGCAGCGCGTGACCTGGACCGGCCTGTTTCCCTTCGTGCTGTTGCACTACCTGGTGCACGGCGTGCAGACGCTGCAGCCGGTCGCGCTGGAGCGCCTGCGCGAGCGCCCGCACGCCGGTGCGCTGTACTACGAGAAGCGCAAGTTCTTCAGCTGGGAGCGGATGCGCGCACAGCTGCGCCTGTGGCGCCCCGACGTTTTTATCTGAGACCATGGACCGACACCCGACCACGACCGCCAACGCCGACCCGGCCGCCGCCAGCCCCGACACCGGTAAGCTGCTGCCGGCCGCCTGCCTGCTGGCGCTCGCCGCCGCCGTCTTCACCTGGCTGCTGCTGCGCAATCACGGACTGGGCCCGGCGGTCTTCGCCGACGAGTGGTACTACAGCAAGATGTCGCGCCTGCAGCCGCTCGGCGAGGCCATGGTGCCGTCCTACCTCTACCTGTGGCTGCTGCGCGCCACCAGCAGCTGCGGCGACGGCTTCCTCGACTGCGCCCGCATCGCCAACGAATTCTGCCTGGTCGCGGCCAGCCCCTTCATCTACGCGATCACGCGCCGGGTCGCGTCGCGCTGGCTGGCGCTGCTGGTCGCGGCGCTGGCGCTGCTGGCGCCCTTCAACCTCTACACGGCCTTCTTCATGCCGGAGGCGATGTATTACTTCGGCTTTGCGGTGCTGAGCTGGGTGGCGCTCGCCTGGCCCGTCGGCAGTGGCCGCCGGCAGCGCATCGGCCAGGGCCTGGCGGCCGGCCTCGTGCTCGGCCTGATGAGCCTCGTGAAAGTGCATGCGCTGTTCCTGCTGCCGTCGCTCTGCCTGTATCTCGCCGGCGCCGGCTGGCTGGCGGCGCGCACGCGCTGGCTGGCCGACGGCGTCGCGAGCGCCGTGCTCGCCGCCGCCGTCACGCTGGCGCTCAAGTTCGGCCTGGGCTGGCTGCTGGCCGGCGACGAGGCGCTGTCCGTCTTCGGCAGCTTCTATTCCGCCACCGCGAGCCAGCATGCGCGCCGTCCGCCGGGCGAATTGCTGCAAGCCGCCTGGACCAGCGGCGCCGGCCACCTGATGGCGATCGCCGTGCTGCTCGCGCTGCCGCTGGCGCTGCTCCTGCAGGCCGTGGCCAGCCGCCGTGCGCGCGCCCAGGGCGGCGCGGCGCGGCGCCAGCTCTGGCTGTATGCCCTCCTGATGCTGGGCGCGGCGGGCGGCGTGGCGGTGATGTATACCGCGTCGATCTCGGACGTGGCGCCGGCCGAGGTGCTGCGCCTGCACCTGCGCTACTACAGCTTCGTCTTTCCGCTGCTGCTGGCCGTGGCCGCGGGCGCCATCGGCGCGCAGCCCGCGCGCGCGTGGCCGTTTGCGCTGCTGCTGGCGCTCGGCGTGCTGCTCGGCGCCTGGAAGCTGCCGGGCTATTCGCTGAACGCGGTCGACGGTCCGGAGATCCACGCCATTGCGCTCGACCAGACGGCCGGGCGCATCCTGGCCGGCATCGAGCTGCTGGTGCTGCTGCTGTGGGCCCGCGGCAGCCGGCTGGCCGCGCCGCTGTTCCTGCTGGTGGCGGTGCCCTGGATGACGGTGCAGGGCGTGCTCGACACGTCCGGCTACCTGAAAGGCATCGATCCGCACTGGCAGTCCGACCTGGCCGGCAAGTTCGCCCACCGCTACGTGCCGGCGCAGGAGCACGACGCGATCACCGTGGTCGGCAACGACGTCGTGCAGGTCATGCGCGCCCAGTTCTACATCGACGCGCCCGACACCGGCATGCTCGCCCTGCCGCCCGACGCGCCGCTCGAACCCTACCAGATGCCACTGCGCAACAAGTGGCTGCTGGTGATCGGCCACCATCCGCTGCCGCCCGGCTACCAGCCGCTGGTCGCGACGCAGGACTACACGCTCACGCAGATGGACACGCGGCGCCGCGTGACCGGCCTGACCCGCTTCAAGGAGGCCTTGCGCCCGGGCGGCCTGGTCGACGCGGCCGAGGGCTTGTCGCACCTCGAGAACTGGGGCCGCTGGTCCGAGGGCAAGCGCATCGTGCTGCATTTCGCGCGCCCCTTGCCGCGCCGCGCGACCGTCGTGATCAAGGCGCAGGCTTACGGCCCGAACACCGGCCTGCCGTTCACCATGCACGTCGGCAACGAAACACAAGCCTTTCGCGTCACCGACCTGCCGCAGGACATCACCCTGCACTTCGCGACCGACGGCAGCGTGCGCAGCCTGGCGATCGACATCCCGCAGCCGACCGCGCCGCACGACGTCAGCCCGTCGATCGACACCCGCAAGCTCGGCCTGGGCCTGACCGACATCGAGATTTCCGAGCCCGCCGCATAGCGCGGGCGCGCGTGGGTGCTTCCGCTAACGGTGGACGCCGCTCCCAAGCCCTAGAATGGCCATCGACATGGACAACGCGGCCGAAAGGAATTCGCGATGGCAACTGGGAGCGAGAAGGAAGAAGGTCTTCAGAAAGATCTGGACGAGCAAGGCGGCGGCCAGGCCATCGGCGTGCCTGCGCAAGGAGAAGTCGAAGGCAACGCCTACTCGCCGCTCGGCACTGCGGGCGTCAATCACTGGCAGGCCAGCTATATCGACCGCGACGGCCTGCAGGACCGCGGCAACGTGTTCTTCGCCGCGGTCGAGATGACGCGCATGCCGATGGTCGTCACCGATCCACGCAAGGAAGACGATCCGATCGTGTTCGTCAACGGCGCCTTCCTCGACCTGACCGGCTACCAGCGCGACGAAGTGATCGGCAAGAACTGCCGCTTGCTGCAGGGCCCGCAGACCGACCGCAAGACCGTCGACGAAGTCCGCAATGCGCTCAAGGAACAGCGCGCGGTCGCGGTCGACATCCTCAACTACAAGAAGGACGGCTCGCCGTTCTGGAACGCGCTGTTCATCGGTCCGATCTTCGACCAGGACGGCACCCTGCTCTACTATTTTTCTTCGCAGATGGACATCACCGAGCGCCGCGTGACGCAGGAAGCCTATCTGCAGGCGCAGAAGATGGAAGCGATCGGCCAGCTGACGGCCGGTATGGCGCATGACTTCAACAACCTGCTGCAGGTCATCAACGGCAACCTCGAAGTCGCCACGGTCAGCCTCGGCGACGAGGATGCCGCGCGCGCCGCCCTCGAGCGCGCGCAGCGCGCGGCCCTGCGCGCGGGCCGGCTCACGCAGCAGTTGCTGACCTTCGCGCGCAAGCAGCGCCTGGAACCCAAGCGCATCAACGTCAACAGCCTGGTGGTCGAGTTTTCCGAAATGCTGGTGCGTACGCTGGGCAAGAAGATCGAACTGCGGCTCGACCTGCGTCCCGGCCTGCCGGCCTGCATGCTCGATCCGACCCACCTCGAGATGGCGCTGCTGAACGTCCTGATCAACGCGCGCGACGCCATGCCGGACGGCGGCGAGGTCACGGTCGGCACCTCGATCGTGCGCGGCGAGGACCGACTCAAGATGCACAACCTGCCGCCCGGCACTTACGTGGTGCTGTGCGTGACCGACCAGAGCGTCGGCATGACGCCCGACGTGCTGCGCCGCGCGATCGAGCCCTTCTTTACCACCAAGGGACCGGGCACCGGTCTTGGGCTCGCGATGGTGCACGGCTTCGTGCAGCAATCCCACGGCCGGCTGGAAATCGAGAGCACGCCTGGCAAAGGCACCCAGGTGCACATGATCTTCCCGGCGGCCGACAGCGGCGCCGACCTGAGCCCGAATCCGCTCAAGAAGATCGACGAGCCCTACGACAACCGCGGCGACGCCGCGGATTCAAAACCCAGCGTGCTGGCCTCCGCCGGCTATGCGGTGCAGGCGGCCGCCAGCGGCGAACAGGCGCTCGACCTGGTGCAAGGCGGAGCGCGCGTCGACCTGCTGTTCACCGACGTGATCATGCCGGGCGGGATGAACGGACTGGAACTGGTGGAAAAGCTGCGCCGGCAGCGGCCGGAGTTGCCGGTGCTGGTCACCACCGGCTACATGGATGAATTGCCGGCGCGGGAGCGCGGCCGCGGACTGGACATCCTGGCCAAGCCGTACCGGCATGAGGACTTGCTGGAGAGGGTGCGGGCGGCGTTGGGGAAAGCCGCCTGACCGTTATTGCTTGGGCAGCCCACCCAACAACGCCGCCAGCTTCTGCTTCGGCTTGGCCTGCGAAGACGGCGCCGCGCCTTGCGGCTCCTTGCGCGGCGCGCTCGAGGGCTCGTAGGGCTTGAGGAACCACGGATCGATCTTCTCGCGGCGCGGCGCCGCCATGCTGCGCGGACCGCGTTCGGGACGCTCGCTTCGCTCGCCGGCCTCGCGGCGGCCGGTACCGCGGCGCTCTGCGTTACGCTCGGCGTTGCGCTCGCCGTAGCGTTCGTTGTTGCGCTCCTGGCCGCGTTCGCGCCCGGGCGCGAAGCCGGTCAGCTCGCTGCGCGTGATGGTCTGCTTGATCAGCTTCTCGATGTCGGCCAGCAGGCGTTCATCCTTGTCCGAATACACCGACAGCGCGTCGCCGGTGGCGCCGGCGCGGCCGGTGCGGCCGATGCGGTGCACGTAGTCCTCGGCGTTGTACGGCAGGTCGTAGTTGATCACGCACGGCAGGTCGGTGATGTCGAGGCCGCGCGCCGCGACGTCGGTCGCGACCAGCACGTCGATCTCGCCGTTCTTGAAGGCGTCGAGCGCGGCGATGCGCTCCTGCTGGGTCTTGTCGCCGTGGATGGCCGAGGCCTTGATGCCGGCCTGCTCCAGGTAGCGCGCCAGGCGCGAGGCGCCGATCTTGGTGTTCGAGAACACCAGTACCTGCTTCAGGTCGCGCGAACGGATCAGGTGCAGCGCCGCGTCGCGCTTCTGCTCTTCGTCGACCTTGTACAGCACCTGCGTGATCGAGGTGTTGGTGGCGTTGCTGCGCGCGACCTCGATGGTCAGCGGGTCGTTCAGGAAGCTGGCGGCCAGCTTCTTGATCTCGGGCGAGAAGGTGGCCGAGAACATCAGGTTCTGGCGCTTCTTGGGCAGCAGGTTGATGATGCGCTGCAGGTCGGGCAGGAAGCCCATGTCGAGCATGCGGTCGGCTTCGTCCATCACCAGCATTTCGACCTGGCCCAGGCTGATGTTCTTCTGCTCCACGTGGTCGAGCAGGCGGCCCGGCGTCGCGATCACGATCTCGACGCCGCGGCGCAGGATTTCGGTCTGCGGCTTCATGTCCATGCCGCCGAACACGACGGTCGAACGCAGCGGGGTGTGCTGGGCGTAGGCCTTGACGTTCTCGGCGACCTGGATCGCCAGTTCGCGCGTCGGCGTCAGCACCAGCGCGCGCACCGCGTGACGCGCGGGCGACATGCTGCTGTTCGCGTGCGGCAGCAGGTTCTGGATGATGGGCAGCGAGAAGCTCGCGGTCTTGCCGGTGCCGGTCTGGGCGGCGCCCATGACGTCGCGGCCGGCCAGCACCACGGGAATGGCCTGGGCCTGGATCGGCGTCGGATGGACATAGCCCTGGTCCGACAGGGCGCGCTGGATCTCAGGCGCGAGGCCGAAATCGGCGAAGCGCACGGTTGGCGCGCCGCCGGCATCAATGGTGGTCGTTTCAGACATTTTTTCTTTCGGGCATTAAACGTTGCGCTCTACGGCCGGGCTCTTGCCTGGCATGGCCAACGGAAGATCCGGGAATTCCCCGGTGACGGGACGCGCCGGCGGTGCTGTCGCATCGCTTGGCGGCTTTGGCTGCCTGGTCAGCACCTTGGGGCGCCGCACGGACGTAGAGATTGATATCGCGCACAAGGTTACCTGAAATCGTATCCCCTGTATATGAAATCCTCGTTAATCGGAGCGGGATTGCAATATTTTTATCGGTTCGGGGAGCGATGGGGGGAGCGCGCTTCAGGAGGTGATCAGCCCGTGCTCGTCGAGCACATCGTGCAGCAGCTCGAGGCGGATCATCGGGTTGTCGAGCATGAGCATGTGCTGCTTCTGCTGATTGGGCAGGGGCAGCAGCTCGCACCAGCGGTTGGCGACCCAGCCGCAATCGTCGAGGCGGAACGGCGGCTGCACCGGCCAGCGGCTCTGCGGCACATCGTGCAGCGAGGCCAGCACACGGTCGAGGGCATCGGCCGCGCCCTTCAGGTCGGAGGGGATGCGCACCTCGTGGTCGTCTTCCAGCAATTCCGCTTCCGCCATCCACAAGCCGTTGGTGCGGCGCTCGCTGGTCACCACGTCGAAGCGCGAGCCGCCGCGGCACACCACCTGCAGCAGGCCCGGGGTCGAGGCGGTCGTGTCCTGCACCGATGCCAGCGTGCCCGAGCTGACGAAGCGTTCGGCGCCGGTGGGCGTGCGCACTTCCTGGCCATGGGTCAGCAGCACCACGCCAAAGGGCATGTCCTCGGTCAGGCAATGGCTGATCATGTCAAGGTAGCGCACCTCGAAGATCTGTAGCGGCAGTACGCCATCCGGAAACAACACCGTACTGAGCGGGAACAGTGGAAGCGTGATCGTAGCCATGCGCGAATCATGACAGTTCGTTGCGTGGCGCGGTGCACGATTGGTGGCCGGCTTGCCTAGTCGTCCGGCCCTTCCAGAGGCAGGTCGCGCACGCTTTCCAGCAGGGCCTGCAGGCGCCAGCGCAGGCGCCCCCAGCCGGGGTCGGGCTCGGGCAGCACGCGTACCAGCACGCGCGCGCCCGGCGCCACGTCGCAGGCGAAGGGCGTGTTGCCGGCCTGCTCGAAAGGCAGCCGGAAGTCATGGGCCGGCAGCACCAGCACCTGGCCAAACACGTGCGGCACGATGTCGCGGTTGCGCAGCAGCAGGACGTCGCGCACGCCGAGCGTAAGGCGCACCTGGCTCGGCATCAGGTCGTTGCCGGCCGCGCTGCCGCGCAGGACCGCCGCGCCGCGCGGAAACTCGAGGACGCGCTCGCGGCTCGCATACCCGAGCGGCGCCAGCGCCGCCCACAGCAGCGCCAGCAGGACGGCCGCGGCCAGGGACCAGCGGATGCGCTGCAGCGTGCTCACGCGCGCCTCCCGCGCGCGGACGCGCGTGGCGGCATCATCGAGCTTGGAGGATGGAAAATGGCGGTGGACACAGTAGCTGCATTGTAGCTGGGGTCGTTACGCACAGTAAATGTCGATACATTTGTGCGCCTTGTTGCCGCTTAGATGCGTATGCTGTGAGTGACGGCGCGCTTCCTCTGCCGGCAACGGACCCACGACCACGCCCTTTGTCGCGTATTGCATATGCCGCGTTTCGATTCTCCGCTTTCAAGCAGTAGCCGCGCCCCGCGCAGTGCCGCCCTCATTCCGCTCCTCCTGGCCGCTCTCGTGTTCCTGGCGGTCCTGATCGTCACCTATGCGGTCACCGAAAACGCGCGGCGCGCCGCCAGGGCCGACCTGGAAGATGACTTCAACTACCGGGCGCGCGACCTGTCGGCCGCCATCGTGCGCCGCATGGCGGTGTACGAGGAGGTGCTGCAGGCTACGCGCGGCTTCCTGCGCGGATCGCTCGACGTCAGCCATGCCGCGTTCACGGACTATTTCGCGATGCTGCGCCTGAACGCGCGCTTTCCCGGCATCGAGGCGCTCGGCATCGCCACCATCGTCCCGCGCCAGGCGCTCGATGCCCACGTCGCGCGGGTGCGCGCCGAAGGCTTCCCCGACTACAGCATCAAGCCGCCCGGGCCGCGCGATGTCTACACGGCGATCACCCACATCCTGCCGCTGAACGAACGCAACCAGCGCGCCTTCGGCTACGACATGTTCAGCGAACCGGTGCGCCGCGCCGCGATGGAGGCGGCGCGCGACAGCGGCCAGGCCGCCGTGACCGGCAAGGTCACGCTGGTGCAGGAAGGCGTGCAGAACGGCCGGGCCGGCCCCTCGGGCTTCCTGATGGACGTGCCGGTATACCGCGCCGGCCTGCCGCGCGAGACGGTCGAACAGCGCCGCGCCGCCATCCTCGGCTGGGTGTACGCGCCGTTCCGCATGGACGACCTGATGCGCGGCCTGGGCGGCGAGCACGCGAGCGACCTCGAGGTCGAGGTCTACGACGGCACCAGGGTGGAGGAAAGCGCCCTGCTGTACCGCTCGTCCAATGCACGGCCGCCCGCGGTCCGCCACCGGTTCCAGTTCACCGACGCCATCTGGACCGGCGGCCGGCCCTGGCTGCTGGTGGTCCGTTCCTCGGCCCGCCTCGAGGCCACGCTCGACAAGCGCCATCTGCTGGCGATCGCGCTCACCGGCGCCGGCCTCGGCCTGCTGCTGGCGCTGGTGGTATGGCTGCTGGCCAGCGAACGGCGGCGCGCGCTGCAGCTGGCCGAGGTCATGACGCTGGAGCTGCGCGAGTCGCGCGACCGCATCGACGCGGAGCGCGAACGCATCCGCCTGATCCTGCAGAATGCCTACGACGCCTTCATCGGGGTCGACCCGGGTGGGCGCATCACCGACTGGAACGTCCAGGCCTGCAAGCTGTTCGGCTGGCACGACGAGCAGGCGATCGGCCAGGATGCGATCGACCTGCTGGCCCCGCCTTCGCTGCGCGCGCAGCTGCACGCCTGCCTGCAGGCCTTCCGCACCAGCGGGGAGTGCGCAATGCTGGCCGGGCCGAGAGAGGCGGTAGCGCTCGACCGCCACGGCCAGGAGATCCTGGTGGAGATCGCGGTCGCCGCCCTGCCCACGCCGCAAGGCCATGGTGTCACGGCCTTCTTGCGCGACATCCGCCCGCGCAAGCAGACCGAGGAACGCGAGCGCCAGCGCCAGCAGCGCCTCGAGGAAGCGCGCGCGGCATTGTTGCGCTCGCAAAAGCTGGAAGCGGTCGGCCAGATGACCGGCGGCGTCGCGCACGACTTCAACAACATCCTGCACATCATCAGCGCCAACACCCAGCTCATGCTGCGCAACGGCGAGACCAACCGCAAGCGCCTGCTCAACATCATGGACGCGGTCGAGCGCGGCAGCAAACTGGCGGCGCAGCTGCTCGCGTTTGCCCGCCGCCAGCCGCTGCACCCGAGCGTGGTCAACCTGGCCGACACGATCGAGCGCATGGACAGCCTGCTGCACCGCGCGGCCGGCGACGCCATCGGGATCCGCTTCGCGATCACGCCCGCGCTGTGGAATGCGCTGGTCGACCCGAACCAGCTGGAAAACGTGCTGCTCAACCTGGTGATCAACGCGCGCGACGCGATTGGCCAGGCAGGCGGCAGCATCACCATCGCGCTGGCCAACCTGACCGTCGAGCCGGGCGACGCGCTGGCCGACACCGGCATCCGGCCGGGCGAATTCGTGACCGTGGCGGTGAGCGACACCGGCAGCGGCATGCCGCCGGAAGTCGTCGATCGCGCCTTCGAACCCTTCTTCACCACCAAGCCGGAGGGCAAGGGCACGGGCCTGGGCCTGTCGATGGCGCACGGCTTCGTCAAGCAGAGCGGCGGCCATATCCGCCTGGCCAGCACGCCGGGCCAGGGCGCCACCGTGACCCTGTACCTGCCGCGCGCGCTGCAGGACACGCCCGACCCGGCCTTCGCGCCGGTGCCGCATTGATCATGGCGCCCCCGAACGAGCACCCGTCCCAGGCCGACGCGCGCCAGGCCTTGCCCCGTGCGGCCGGCTTCGACAACACGCTGGCCCTGCTGCGCGAAGGCTACCGCTTCGTGCCGCGGCGCTGTGAGCAACTCGGTTCGGACGCCTTCACCACGCGCATCATGCTGCGGCGCGCGCTGTGCGTGCGCGGGGAGGACGCGGCGCGCATGTTCTACCAGCCGGGCCGCTTCACGCGCCGGCATGCGCTGCCAGCGACCAGCATGGCCCTCCTGCAGGATTTCGGCAGCGTGATGGCGCTGGACGGCGAAGCGCACCGCAAGCGCAAGGCGATGTTCATGTCGCTGTACGGACCGCTGGAACGCCAGCGCCTGGTCGGCCTGGTGGCGGCGCAGTGGCGCGCGCGCTTTGCACAGTGGCCGGAACAGCAGTCGGTCAACGTGCACGACGCGGCGCAGGAAGTGCTGTGCCGCGCGACCTGCCAGTGGGCCGGGGTGCCGGTCAGCGCCGAGGAAGCGCGCCAGCGCGCGCATGAATTCGCGGCGATGATCGCCGCCGCCGGTTCGGCCGGGCCGCGCAACTGGCGCGCGCTATTGATCCGCAACCGCACCGAGCACTGGGCCCGCGCCCTGATCGACGCGGTGCGCGCCGGCCAGATCCAGCCGGCCTACGACAGCGCCCTGAACGTGATCGCACGCCACCGCGACGCCGACGGGGACCTCATCGGCCGCAAGGAGGCGGCGGTGGAACTGATCAACATCCTGCGCCCGACCGTGGCGGTCGCGCGCTACATCGCCTTCGCCGTGCTGGCCCTGCACCAGCATCCCGCCTGCCGGGTGCGCGCGCAGGAAGCCGACGACGCCTGGCTGACCATGTTCATGCAGGAGGTGCGCCGCTTCTACCCTTTCATTCCGTTGATGGGCGGACGCGCGTGCCACGACTTCGACTGGCATGGCCTGCATGTGGCAAAGGGAACCTGGGTGCTGCTCGACCTGTACGGCACCGACCATCACCCGGACATCTGGGGCGACCCCGAGGTGTTCCGGCCGGAGCGTTTCGAGCGTTGGGAAAGCAGCGGCTTCGACCTGATCGCGCAGGGCGGCGGCGACCATTATTCGGGCCACCGCTGCCCGGGTGAGTTCATCACGATGGACCTGATCAAATCGGCGGTGAAGCTGTTCGCCACCGAAATCGACTACGACGTGCCGCCCCAGGACCTGTCGATCGATCTGGGTCGGGTGCCGACGCTGCCGGCCAGCGGCATGGTGATCAGCCGCGTGCGGCCGCTGCGCCAGGCGTAGATTTAGTCGCGGACGATGTGGCCGTTCTGGATACGCACCGACTCGCCGCCGCGGAAGCGCGGGCTGCCCTGCTCGGTGATGGTGCGATAGCCGCCATGCGCCATCCTGATGCGCACGTCGGTGTAGGTCTGCGCATGCATGTTGCGCTCGACGTGGTTGCCGGCATAGGCGCCGCCGGCTGCGCCGGCCACCGTGGCCAGGGTCTGGCCGCGGCCGCTGCCGACCTGGTGGCCCAGGATACCGCCCAGCAGTGCACCGCCGACGGCGCCGACACCGCTGCCGTGCTCGGCCGCGCGCTGGTAGGAATGGGTCGACACCACGCTGCCGCAGTTCTGGCACTGGGCCTCGGAACGATGGTGCTCAGGCGCGGCCTGGCTCAGGGCAGGCATGGCGCCGGCGGCGGCCAGGGCAGCGGCAAACAGGGTGCGGGTGGCGAAACGGGTTGCGAACGATTTCATGATTTTCCCCTCGGTATCGTTGTAACAGTCATGGTCACAGCGTAGCGGGGACAGCCTGTCGGGAAAAGAGCAAAACAGTATCAAATGCAAGCGTGTGTAACGAACCCGACCGATTGCGACTCGAAACCGCCTGCCTGTATCGCCGTGTTCAATGCGCCAGGTACTTGTCGAGGAAGGTCTCGACGTGCTTCCAGAAGTCGATGCGGTCCGCTTCTTCGCGCCATCCGTGGCCCTCTTCCGGATACACGATGTATTCGACGTTCCGGTTGTGCTCAGTGACGGCGCCATGGAATTTGCGCGCGTGGGCAATCGGCACGCGCCGGTCCTGGGCGCCATAGGCCATCAGCAGCGGTTGCGTGACCCTGGCGGCCTGGGCCAGCGGCGATACCGCCGCGAACGCCGCCGGATCCCCGGACGGGTCGCCGATCAGCGTTTTCATGTCGTAGCGGCGGGCGTCTTCCGAGGCATCGCTTTCGACCAGCGTGAACATCAAGCCAATATCGGTCACGCCAACCCACTCGACGCCGGTACGGAACAATTCCGGATTGCGCACCAGCCCCATCAGAGTTGCGTAGCCGCCATAGCTGGCGCCCATGATGCCGACACGCTTGGGATCGGCCCATCCCTGTTTGATCGCCCAGGTGGCCGCATCGGCCAGATCGTCCTGCATGGTGCGGCCCCACTGCTGCCAGCCGGCCTTGAAGTGCGCCGCGCCGAAACCGGTGCTGCCGCGGAATTCCGGCTGCAGCACGAGGTAACCGCGCGAGGCCAGGAACTGCGCCTCCTCGTCCCATTCCCAGGAGCCGCCGCGCACATACGGTCCGCCATGCACCAGCACCACGGTCGGAAGCGGCCCCGTCTTCGGCGCCGCCGGGTGAGTCACGTAGACCGGGATCTGCATCCCGTCGCGCGCGGCGTAGCGGAAAAACTCGCGCTTGCCCATCTGCTTTGGCTCGATGGCCGGACGGGTGCTGCCCAGACCAATGATGCGGCCGTCGGCGGGCGTGTACACGAAATAGGCCGGCGGCTTGCGGTCCGAGCTGGCGGATACCAGCACCGCAGGCGGATTTCGGCAGTCGCTGCCGCATTGGACGTGATTGATCGTGCCCACCAACAGGGCGTCGACCTTGTCCTGGATCGCCTTCATGCCCGGGTCGAGCCAGGCGGTCGACGCAGCGTCGGCCCGGAAATGCACGCCCAGGACCTTGCGGGCAGCGTAATCCTGCTCCAGCGAACCGGAGAAGTCGAATCCCTCGATGTCGACGAAAGGCTCCCTGGCCAGTTCGCGCTTGGCCAGGTCATAGGTGTACAGGGCCGCGCGGCCCTTGTAGTCGGCGCGCACGTAGAGCGTGTTGCGGTTATCGAACATCAACGGCTCGAACAGGCCGTCCTTGTAGCAGTCGCGATTGCTGATCTCGCTCCAGTCCTGCGCGCCTTCTGCCCGGTAGTACGCGATGCAACGGCCTTTGTGCTCCGTCATCGCCACCCGGGGCTGGTCGGACGCGTCGCGCAGCCAGCCCAGCACGTGCTCCGGCTGCGGCCCGGAAAGCATGTCCTTCAGTTGCCGCGTACGGGTATTCAGGCGGTACAGGTGCATCGATTGCGGGGTCGGATCGATATTGTTCCAGGACAGCTTGCCCACCACGATATCGTCCGACCCGTCGTGGGTGACGCCCTGGAAAACGTAGTCAGCGGTCAGCACGCGGTCCGTGATGTGCGAGCCGGTGCTCTGCTGATGGTGCTGCCAGCTGCCGGAAATGAGGTGGACGAGCGACGAGCCGTCGCGGTCGACCGCGAACTGGTCGTAATTGCCCTCGAACTCGATCCTGGGATCCTTGACGGTGAAGGCGAGCCTCTGGTCGTTGACCCATTCGAGCGCCAGCAGGCGGGCGCCGCCGAAAGTCGCCAGCGCCTTGGCCTTCTTGAGGTCGCCCGTCTCGCGCACCGCCAGCACCATGTTGCCGTCCTCAAGGCGGGTGAACATGGCCACGTAGCGCCCGCTCGGCGAAATCCGCGCGAAGCTGGTCTCGGGATTGCGGAAAAAATCCTCGACGCTGGGCCTGTCGGCGGCGGCAACGAAGGCGCTGATCACGATCAGCGGCAATACAGCGACGAAGCGGAACAGGCGGGTCATGGCAGTGTCCATGTTGTTGGATAACCAATAATCGTCATAAGAGTGACTATTGTCAACAAGGAATTTTTTATTCGAAGATTTGCGAAAGCACAATGACAAACGCTCAGCTTTGACGCCGGCCCTTGCGCCGTGCACGCCACTGCTTCATGGGCGCCGAGTGATACCACTGGAAGCCGATCCAGAAAATCGACGCCAGCGCCGCGAGTGGCGGCAGCGCGCTCGCGAACCAGCCGAACACCACGGCGCCTGCCGACAACAGTGAGATCCCTTCAAAAACGGCTTTCAGGTTGTGCATGTTGCTTCCTCCACGAATGCTCCCGCTATACATAATTAAACATCATGTTTATAATCGGAGTCAACACTATGTTTAACACACTGTGTTTAGTTGGATGGACAATGCCCTCATGCATGCACAGATGAAACGCCTCTACGAGGCTGCCGCAGCGCTGGCCGGCTTGAGAACCCAGGCGGAAATCGCCCGGGCCTTGAACCAGTCGCAGCAGACGGTGAACAATTGGGAAGCCCGCGGCATCTCGAAGGCGGGCTTGTTGAAGGCGCAGAGCGCGATCGGCTGCTCCGCCACCTGGCTCGAAACCGGCGCGCCGCCGATGGCGCTCGCGCCACGCCTGGTGGCCGACGGCTCGCCCGCGGGATCAGGCGAGCCGGCCGACCATCCCTTCCTGAGCGATGCGCGGCGCGTGCGCATCGGCGACGAGCCGGACACGGTGCCGGTCCGGCGCGTGACCCTGAAGCTGCACGCCGGCGTCACCGGCTTCGAGACCGAGCCGGACCTGGAGGATGGTGGCGTCCTGCACATGCCGCGCGCGGTGATCGACGCGCACAAGCTGGTGCCGCACCAGCTGCTGGCGATCCGCGTGCGCGGCCAGAGCATGGAACCGATGATGTTCGAGGACGACGTGGTGGTCGTGAACACGGCGGACAAGACCCCGGTCAGCCGCGAGATCTACGCCGTCAACTTCAATGGCGAGGCGCTGGTCAAGCAGCTGGTCCGGCGCAACAAGGAGTGGTTCCTGCACTCGGTGAATCCGGACTTCGGGCCGATCAATGTGCGCAGCGGGCAGTGCAGCATCGTGGGGCGGGTGGTGTACCAGCCGGGGCGGGTGCTGACGGGAAGGCTCTAAGTCCGTCGCTCCCGCGGAGGCGGGAGCCCAATTTTGCTGGAGCAGTCGAGACGCAAACAGAGCTTGGGTCCCCGCCTCCGCGGGGACGACGCTAAATAATTTACTTGGGCAGCGTCACCGCCGCGCCCTGAATGACCAGCTTGGCCGCCACACCCTTCACATAGCGCGGCTGCCCGCCACCCAGGTGCAGCGTATAAGTCCCCGGCACCACCTTGCGCACGCCCTGCGCATCCACCTGCGACAAGGCGCGTGCATCCAGGGCCAGCTTGACCTGCGCATGCTCCCCGGCCTTCAGGTGCACGCGGCGGATGCCCGCCAGCGTCGGATTGGCCGCATCACCCGGCTTGGCGACGTACAGCTGCACCACCTCGTCGCCGTCAACCTTGCCGCTGTTGCTTACCTCGACCGTCACGCTGACCGGATCGCCGGCCCTGATCGACGACGCCGACAGGCTCGGCGCCGCGTAACGGAAGCTGGTGTACGACAGGCCATGGCCGAAGGGGTACAGCACCTCGCCCTTGAAGTAGCGGTAGGTGCGGCCGTCCATGCGGTAATCGCTGAAGGCCGGCAACTGGTCGGCCGACTTGTAGAAGGTGACCGGCAGGCGGCCGGACGGGCTGTAATCGCCGGCGATCAGGCCGGCCACCGCCTTGCCGCCCTCGCCGCCCGGATACCAGGCCTCGACGATGGCCGGCACATGCTTGTCGGCCCAGTTGACGGCCAGCGCACTGCCGTTCATGAGCACCAGCACGACGGGTTTGCCGGCGCCGCTGACGCGCTCGAGCAGTTGCTGCTGCGGCGCCGGCAGATCGAGGCTGGTGCGGTCGCCGCCCACGAAGCCCGGCACCTTGATCTTCAGTTCCTCGCCTTCGAGGTTGGCGGACAGGCCGCCGACGAACACCACCAGGTCGGCCTGCCTGGCGAGGTCGACCGCCTCGCGGCCGCTGTCCACCGGTGGCGACCAGACCAGCTTCTGGTTGCCGCGCGCGCCCTTCTGCACGGCCTCGATCCGGATCGGCACCACCTGCCCGGCCCGCAAGGTCGCGCTGCCCGCTTCGATCGACGGCGAGTCGGTCACGTCCCAGGCATCGACGATCTGCTTGTCGCCCAGCCAGATGCGGTAGCCGGCATTGCTCATGAAGCGCAGCTGGTAGGCGCCGGTCTGCGGGACCTTCAGGTAACCGCTCCAGCGGATCGCCGAGTTGCGCTTGTCGTCCTGCCAGTCCACGCGCGCGTTGCGCTCGACGGCGGTCGACGTGGGCGCGCCGGCGATGTCCAAGCCGTCGAAATGCTCGGCCTTCAGGCCGGGGGTTTTGCAGGCCGCGTCCGCGCACAGCACCGCATCCGGCACCGGCGGCTCGGCCGGACCGGCCAGTCCCGTGCCCGGCGCGTAATCGATGTGCGCATTCGGGAAGCGCGCGCGGATCCCGTCCAGCACCGTCACCGGATTCGAGGGCTGGCCGTTGTAGTTGCCGACCAGGGCGTCGATGCTGTCCGCGTTCGGGCCGATCACGGCGATGCGCCGGGGCGCGCGCGCGAGGGGCAGCAGGCCGTCGTTCTTCAGCAGCACCATCGATTCCTGCGCCATCTTCAGCGCGACCGCATGGTGCGCGGGCGTGTCGAAATCGGCCGGGGCGATGCCGGCGTAAGCTTTTGGCGGCGCGGGATCGAACAGGCCGAGACGGATGCGCGCGACGAACAGGCGCTCGAGCGCGCGGTCGACCGTGGCTTCCGGCAGCAGGCCCTGGCGCACGGCATTCACGATAGGACCGGCCTCGGTGGTCATCTTGTTGCGGTAGTCGCCGCAGATCAAATCCATGCCGGCGCCAAAAGCCGCGGCCACCGCCTGCTCCGGGCTCTTCGAATAATGCAGCGCATCCGGCCGGTAGATGTTGGCGGCCGCGCCGCAGTCGGACACCACGAAGCCCTTGAAACCCCAGGCGCGGCGCAGGTGCTCGTCGAGCAGCCCGGTATTGGCGCAGGCCGGGATGCCGCCCACCGCGTTGTAGGCGCACATGACCGAGTCGACTTTCGCCTCGGTGACGGTGGCGCGGAAGGCCGGCAGGTAGGTGTCCTCGAGGTCGTGCTTCGATGGGCGCACGTCTTCGCGGTGGCGGTTCGACTCGGGCCCGCTGTGCACGGCGAAGTGCTTGGAGGTGGCGATGGTCTTGTAGAAGGCCGGGTCATTGCCCTGCAAGCCCTCGATGAAGCCGACGCCCATGCGCGAGGTCAGGTAAGGATCCTCGCCATAGGTCTCCTGGCCGCGGCCCCAGCGCGGATCGCGGAAGATGTTGATGTTGGGCGACCAGACCGTGAGGCCGCGGTACCAGTCGGCGCCGCCGTCCGCCTCGCGCGTCTTGAGGTATTTGGCGCGGAACTCGGTGGCGATCACGTCGCCGGTTTGCTTCATCAGCGCCTCGTCCCAGCTGGCCGCCATGGCGATCGCCTGCGGGAACACGGTGGCGAAACCGGCGCGCGCGACGCCGTGCAGGCCCTCGTTCCACCAGTTGTACTTCGGGACCTTGAGCCGAGGGATCGCAGGCGCGGCGTTGCCCAGCTGGGCGGCCTTTTCCTCGAGCGTCATCTTCGCCACCAGGGCGGCTGCGCGCTGTTCCGGCGCCAGCTGCGGGTCGAGCCAGCGGCAGGCGCCGGCGTCGCAGTCCTGGGCATGCGCAAGGGTCTGGGCAAGCAGCAGGCTGGCCGCGAGCGCCACGGCCTTGACGTTCAGATTGGGGTGGGTCATCGAGCGGTCTCCATGGTTGTTTTTGTTAGTAGATGTTAGCACGACACAATTTTGTTATCGCAAACTTTATGCGCCGGCGTATGCTGGGCCATGGACAAGCGGACATTCGATATCGACCTGGCGCTCGATCGCATCGAGGAGGCGGTGCGGCCCTGGCCGAAGGCGGCGCTGTTCCAGCTGGCCGAGGAAGGCTACACATCGACCTTCGAGCAGCTGCTCGCCTGCATCGTCTCGATCCGCACATTCGACGAAGTGACGCTGCCGGTCTCGCGCCGGCTGTTCGCGCGCGCCCGCACGCCTGCGCAGGTGGCCCGCCTGTCATGGGAAGAACTGGACGGCCTGATCAGCCCCAGCACGTTTCATGATTCGGAATTCACTTGCGAGAAAGCGATTGAGCTAGATCAAGCAGAATGCAATAAGGGTATGCGCCTCGCCTTCCCCTGCCTAGACTTGAACGGCTGGTCTGCCGTTCAACGCATTCATACAGAGGAAAAACAATGAACAAGATCTCGAAGGTTGCGCTTACCTTGGCGCTGGCCACCACCGCCGCTGCTTCCGTCCTGGCGCACGACGACGGCCGGGGCGATGATTACGG
>Ga0308169_10002490_pt1 | contig 19066 bp, 28 predicted proteins | sample PhyBR1_2_FD_202139 | JGI IMG/M metagenome (GOLD analysis project Ga0308169, IMG submission 202139) | Phyllosphere microbial communities from UC Gill Tract Community Farm, Albany, California, United States - DLSLSB.R1 | ecosystem: Host-associated > Plants > Phyllosphere > Unclassified | place...
CCCTCCCCTCGCGACCCCCGACCGAGATCATCACGTCGTTCGGATGGGCCGCCGGCGGTATCGTGTTCATGCTCTCGAACGAGGAGATTGCGTTCGCGGCGATGCGCGCGCGATTCGACGATAAGATGGCCTTCCTCAACTTCACGATCGCGCTCACGGCGTCGATATTCTGCTGGACGGTGGTGGTCATGGCGGTGAAGGGGTGGGCGGTGATGCGCGTCCGAGATGTTGGTCATCGGGTGACGCCGTGAAGGGTCTGTTGGATGATGAACGAGTAATCGCAAGGCCTTATAATACCGGTTCCAAGGGATGACCTATAATGATGACCCGCACCTCTCACACCCTGCAAATAGAACGACATGCATCCACGTGCAGACTGGGTTACAAGCTTACAAGAGGTCAAGACAGTACGGAGACAACTGCTCCTCGACCTTGCAGCGATTTCCCCGCCGCCCTCAATACCACCCGCTACCCTCAGGCTCCTCTCAACCCCGCCAGGTCCGAGTGCGCCAGCACCGCCTTGACATCGACATCTGCATGATCCGCTGAATGAATTCAGCTCAGTCGCCTGCTCAGCGGTGATACACGTACCCGGGGAGGCTAAATTACTGGCCTCCTGGAGATGAGACCCTCGCATCGGGAACGTGTTCTGCGTTTTCGCCCTTGAAGCCTCTGCCATCCCGACCTTCTTCTTCCCTCCCGCGGCTTGTCCGTCTTCATCCCCCACACGAGCCCACTCGTTCCACCTCTTGACCCTCTCTTCCGTTGTCAGACCCGTCTTCGGGACCTTCATCTCGTCCGTGCAGGCCTTGGCGAAATGGTCCCGAGCGAAAGCGAAGTCGAACTCGATCCAGCGTTTCTCGGCTCGGGCTATCTGGTAAGGATTTGTCGCATCTGCGTTGCCAGATTTGGGTCGTGACGGATCATTCGAAGAACTTTGCGCAGGGACGAAGTAGCAGAGAGGTTCGTGGGGGATCGGTGGGGCAGGTTTGGCGGCGCGTCTGACCATCAGTGCGGAACAGAGCTTGCAGGGCTCGTTCGCGCCACTCGACTCACCCGCACTTGTACTTGCTTCGTGGTGCTTTCGGCATGTTATGTAGCTGTTCCGCTACTAGGTCCAAGTAATAGTGTGTGGTTTCAAGAAGGCGATCGATAAAGACAATGGGTGGGAGGAGGGAAGCATTGAGGGGGGACTGTATATCTGTCGCAGAGGCGGCTCGTGCACACTCCACCTCGCTCAACGCACGGGTCTCCACTTCGCTTTTCCGCCAATGTGCTCATCAAGGTACAGCCTGTGCAACACCCATTCATATGCATCGGAGCATTCTTGTGATTTAGCCGGCCATAGGAAGGAGCTAAGCATTCTGGTCGTCCGGGACATAAGAGGACAGGCGGGGACGAAGGATGAGCGATCTGCGCAAGACTGCCTCTTCCGCCTCCCCACCCCCCCTTTTCGTCCTCTTTCCTTGTCTACCTCATCCCTTTCCTTGTCCCTTCCCTCCCCTCTTCCCATCCTCAGTCTCGGCGGAGCTCGTCCTTCCAACCAGTCTCCGAACACTTCACATTCACAACTGCAGCAAACACCGCAAGTCTGGACGAGTAGTGTGATACATGCAATGGGATGGACACCATCTTTGAAAATGCCAACGAACAGATTATACACCCAATCATAATGCTACATTGACGTCTTGCACCGACTGCCCGCTCGCGCATCACGCAACAGGCCGCCTGATCTCGTCCGGCTCGATCACCTCGACATCATCCGGGTCCGCGTCGTCTAACACCTCTAACGTCCTCGCCTCCGGTCGTGATGGCGATGGCGTCGCGCCCTCTGCGCTCGCCGGCTCGACCGCTCCCGCGGGCGAGTGACTCGTGATGGAGATCGCCCCATCGACGAGATCGATCCTGACGACCTGGCCGTCCCTGTCGTTAGCAGCACTCCCAACGGAAACGACGCATGACTCACTTGATCTCGCCAGTCAACGACTGCTTGGCAATCGGCGTGATGATCTTATCCTTGACCACCCTCGCCACGGCCCTCGCGCCAAAGTGCTCCGAGTATCCCTGTTCCGCCAACCATGTCCTCGCTTCGTCGCTCACGTCCAACACCACCCGGCGAGGGTTGAGTCGTTGCTGCAGCTCCTTGAGCCGCAGACCGACAATGTCGTAGATGATGTTCTGGGGGAGCTTGTTGAAAACGAGCAGCTCGTCCAGCCGGTTGATGAGCTCGGGGCGGAAGTATCGCCCGATCGCAGCGAGCACGCGCTCCCTCGCAGCGGGCGTGACCGAGCCGTCCGAGCTCGTCGCATCCGGCTCGTACAGCTCCTCCGATCCCAGGTTGGACGTCAAGCAGATGATCGTATTCTTGAAGTTGACCTGTCGACCCTGTCCATCGGTGAGGACGCCCTCGTCCAGGATCTGCAGCAGAATGTTCGCTACGTCCGGGTGCGCCTTTTCGATCTCGTCGAACACGACCACGGCGTACGGCCGTCGTCGCACAGCCTCGGTGAGCTGTCCGCCCTCCTCATACCCGACGTACCCCGCCGTGGAACCGACCAGACGCGACAGAGTATGCTTGTCGTGGAATTCCGACATGTTGAGCTGGATCAACGCGCGCCTCTCATCGGCGAATAGGAAGTCTGCGAGCGACTTGCACACCTCGGTCTTGCCGACACCGGTGGGTCCGGCGAACAGGAACGACGCGAGCGGGCGGGAAGGCGATTGCAAGCCGGCGCGGGAGAGGCGAATGGCGTCGCTGATCGCTCGCAGCACCTCGTCCTGCCCCACTACCCGTTCCCTCAACATATCCTCCATGTGGATGAGCTTCTCCTTCTCCCCCTTGAGCAGACTCGACACCGGAATACCCGTGGCTTTCGCGACGACGACGGCGATATCCTCCGAGGTGACCCTGTCCCGCACCGTCATGCTCTCATCGTCCGCCACGTCCGCATCGGCCTGATTCTTCGGCAGCTTGGCCTGTAATGTCGGGATCGTCGAGAACCGGAGCTTTGAGGCTCTCTCAAAGTCACCCTCTCGCTGCGCGTTCTCCAGATCGATCGTCGCCTGGTCGATCTGCTCCTTGACGTGCTTTATCTCCGCGAGCCTCTCCCTCTCCTGACCCCAGAGCTCGCTCAGCCGCTGCTGCTCCTGCTTCTTCGTCTCCAGGTCGGCGTTCACCTTCTCCAGCCGGGCGACCGATAACGAGTCCTCCTCGTTTTTGAGCGACTCGCGCTCGATCTCCAGCGTCATAATCTCCCGATCGAGGCGTTCCAGCGCAGCGGGGCGTGACTCCTGAGCGAGCTTGAGCGATGAAGACGCCTCATCGACGAGGTCGATTGCTTTGTCCGGGAGGTAGCGGTCGGGCACGTAACGGTCCGAATAGACTGCAGCAGTGACGAGCGCCGAGTCGGCGATCTGGACACCGTGGTGCGCTTCGAATCGGCCCTTGAGCCCTCGCAATATCGATACCGTCGACTCGACCGAGGGCTCGTTGACCATGATCGGCTGGAACCGACGTTGCAGCGCTGCGTCCTTTTCGATCGTTTTCCTGTATTCGTCCAGTGTCGTCGCACCAACGAGTTGCAAGCCGCGGGCGAGTGCCGGCTTGATCATGTTGCCGGCGTCGAGCGATCCTTCCGTCTTGCCCAGGTTCTGCCGTCAGTCGCTGTCCACTCGTGAATCCTGACTTTGTCTACTTACCAGCAGCGTATGCAGCTCGTCGATGAAGCAAATCACATTCCCCGCCTCTTGCTCAATATCGTTCAACAGGCCTTTGAAGCGGGTCTCGAACTCTCCGCGCACCCCCGTTCCAGCCAACAACTGGGCCAGATCGAGCGTGAGCAGCTTCTTCCCCTGCAGGCTCTCCGGCACCTCCTTGTTCACTATCCTTGTTGCCAGTCCCTCCAACACAGCCGTCTTACCGACTCCCGGCAGACCAAGTAGAACGGGATTCGACTTTGTCCGCCTCGAAAGAATCTGTATCGTCCGCTTGATCTCTTCATCCCGCCCAATGACCGGGTCGAGCTTTCCCTTCCTCGCCAGCGCCGTCAGATCCACCGAGAACTGCTTGAGGTACTCTCCCTTCTCGGGCTGTTGCTGTCCCATACCGGGGAATCCCACCGAAGCCGCCTGGTCCACCAGGACCACCAGGACCGCCGGGTCCGCCGGGGCCGGGCGGTCCACGAGGTGGTCCGCCATAAGGAGGTTGGCTGGCGTACGATCGAGCCAGCACCGGCGCGGGTCGAACGACAGAGATGGGGAGGTGATGGCTGTATGTGGCCGCTCGAGCCGATGTGCGGAGCAAGTGCTTGCGCGCGAGCATGTCGATGTGCGTTGTACAGTGCGAGCGACAAAGACGGGCGGTGTGACCGTTGATTTATGCGATCATGCTCTGAAATTGGGTCGCGGTGGCAATCTTCTCGGCTATTCTAGCGTCCTTCGACCGAACATTCTCGGCCTCGCCAGGGGGATCAACCCGTCAGCTGCTCTTGACTTCCCTCCCTTACTCATGGCCACGCTGAACCTGCCAAGGGCGTGTTCCGCGTCGCAAGTCAATGGGCTGGAACCTTCGCTGTAGGGAAAGACGCGGCGAGAGGGGAAATGAGATCTACGATGAACCTCGGCGGTATCACGTGACTTGACGATCCTCTTGGTCGTGCACACTTGATCTCATGCTGGAGTGCTACGAGTCAAATGCTACCTGCTATGGATGCGTGAACGAGATTGCTAGTGTATAAATGACGAGTTGTTCGCCCCTACGTGACATGATCATACAATCCAGCCCAAAACACAGGACACAAGGGACGCTTCCGTTCTTTCTCTCGTTGCTCTTGCGTTCCCTCGCCTCATTCCGCACTACTCACTCTTTCCCGCCACACCATGTCGCTCATGCGCCTATGACCGAGATGGAACTCTGACGGTTTCGGCACTTTCCCGCTTGTCGATTCATTACCCCTCACTGCCGATCCCTCGTCCCCTCCGGTGCACTCCCCGACGTCTGCGTCCTCGTGAAGAACGGCGCCTGCGTGCCCAAGCGACTCGGACCCGCATGAGGTGTGGGACTCGGCGCCTCTGAAGCAAAGCTCGGCGCCGGGATCGGCGTCAACGCCCGACCTGGTAGCTCTGTGGATGCCGGCGCGGGGAAGAGTGAGAATGGGTTTCCGGGCATGTTGCCCCAAGCAGGTCGGATAGTCGGTACGGCTGCAGCGGGCGTCGCCGCCCGGGCGGGACCTGTACCCGTGTTCCGGGCAGTCGTCCGATGTCGCGTTTCTGTTATGTCGCGCGTCGTGCCGAACAGCCCGGCGGCGCGGTCGGCTCTGATCCTCGGTGCGGGCAGGTCGGCGTCGAGGTCGATGAGGTTGGTAGCCCGATCAGGGTTGCCTCGGCCCATCACCTCCTGGAGCAGGTTCAGCTGGTGTTGTGCTGGAATGCGGTTGTGGGCCGGTGGACCGGCTTGCTCAAACCCGCCATCCCCCACGGCGTCCCCCCGCGCACCGGCCCGTATCCTCGTGATGATCTCCAGAGGGACCTCACCCTCGCCCATTTCTTCGTCTTCGTCCCCTCGCCCACGTCGATCGGGCCTGCCTGCTCCACCCGCAGCACCTGCGCCCGCCGCATCTCCCGCTTCGCCCGCCGCGCCCCCTGGTCCGTCTTCCGTCCGTGTATTGCACCTGCCGTCAGTGTCGCTCGACCAGTGTGCCCGAGCTACGTACCAAAACCTGTGGCCCTCAGACCACGCCCTGCTCTGACATTCCTTGCTGCAGTACTTGGCCTTTCGGCACCTCCGGCACTTTGCAAACTCGCGCGGGAATTTTTCCCATTTCCCACACGTCATGTTCGCACACTGCCTAATCCCGCCTTGCGCTTCGTCCTTCCTGCACGCATTGCGCATGATGACGCCCGCCCAGTACTGAATCTCCTTTGGCATCTGCTTGAGCATCGGGTCCGAGTGCGAGGGCTTGAACGTGAATCGCTCTACCAGCGAGAAGACATTTGGCGACTCCGAGACGACGGGCCGCTCCGGGAGCGGGACGACCGAGTTGTCGACACCGAGGTTGAACGTCGGGTGCATGGGACGGTTGGGGTAGTGGAACGCCGTGCGCACGTGCGGATACTTGGAGAGGTACGCCAGGAGTTGGAGGGCGAGAAGGATACTGTCGTCCGAGTAGATGTCGTCATCCGGGTTGAGCAGGGACGAGACGCCGACGTAGCTGCCTAGATCGTGGAAGCCGCGCGGGGCGCCGTTGGCAATTATAATTTGCGTCTGCTGTTGCGCGGTAGCTGTGGCCGGGTCAAGCGGGGCGACAGCGTCTCCAGGAGGTACCCGCGGTGTCTGCGCCGCGCCGGGCTGGCCGGGCGGTGCGCCCGCTTCCATGTCGAGGCGGGCCTGCTCTGCAGCGATCTCATCCGCATCGGGATCGCCCACAGCCGGTCCCTCGACAATCTCTACGTCGGGAGGCGGACCCGGTTCGTCCGGAATGACCGTCCCGCCCCCTTCCATCGCTTGAGCATTTGCCGCGGCAATACCAGCAGCCACCACAGCCGCTGGCAGGTCCACTTCCTCACCACCATCCGATGTCCCGCTTCCTCCTTCCCGGTCTCGCCTCCGCTCATTCCGTGGAGCAAGGTTGACATTGACGGGGCGGCCCAGGATGGTTCCTCTTCTTCCTCGTCCTCGCTCTGTATTCTCGGGACGCGTGGGCGTACCCATCGGACTGGACGCATTGCTAATGGTGTCCTGAGCCAGTGCCGGAATGCGAGCCGCACCAAGATTCAACGGCGGCGGACGCGGCGCGTTGTTCGTCCCCGCTGCCGCGAGGTTGTTCTCGCTCGTCGCGCGCGGGAGCAGGTCGGTATCGTCGCCAGAGAGCGAGTTACCCGCGCTAGAGGCCTGGCTTGCTGCTTCGCGTCGTTCGAACCGGCTCGCCGGGATGGGCATAGGCAAGACCATCTGCGGTGCTCGGGGCGTCGTCGACGGTCCCGCCTGCGGCTCTTGATCCACGTCCATACTGTCGTCGGGACCCCCGGCCGAGGCCGAGTCCGTCGCCTCGTCCCCGCCTTCCGCGTCCGCCATGTCCACATCCGTGTCGCTTGCCCTTGGCTCAGATCTCTCCACTTCTCTTGGCGCTGGTCGCAGACCCGTCAACCCGGATACGAACTGCGCGACGCTGCTCGCCCGTACCGTCACGGCCGATCCGGTCGGCTGGTGCCCGCTCCCTTGTGCCTGTCCCTGCCCACTGGCGCCCGACCGGCTCGACTTCGACCCCCGCCGCCGCTCCTCCACGCCTGGTATGGGCAGCCCGGCCGCCATCGCATCCACGGCCGCTTGGCTGCCCAGGCTCCCAGCAAAGATCGACACCCCGCGCTGCTTCAGCCATGTTTCGAGGATCTGCGAGACGAGGTCCAACGCTCCCGCTTGCACCACCCTAGTTCTGATCGCCTCGCTGCCGCGCACGCCCATATTCACGACGCATTGAAACGCCAGGCTATGTCGCAGCGCCGTCTGCCGGTCGATGGAGATGATGCGCGCGGTGGGCGGGCCGTTCAGGCCCCACCAGTCCGGCGCGATGGGCACGTCGCGGGGCAGACATGAGTCGCGGAGGATATCGATGAGCCGCTCGAGGCCGCCGTCGGTCGTGAGGATCTCGCGTATGCGCGGCGACGTCTGCGTGAGGTACGTGAGGGAGGTGAGGTTGTTGAGGATGGCGAGGGGCGAGCTGGTGTCGAGCGCTACGATTAGTCAGAACAAAGGTGGAAGGATCGTCTCCGTACAGAACTCACCTCTACGGTCATACAGCAAATGTGTTATAGATAGCGTCGCCCTGTTCTGAGGCGGGTACGAGTAGTTGCTCTCCCTCATGGTGCACGGGTAAGAGGACCGGACCCAAGCTGTATCCTGATCGGAGCCAAGCTGCAAGCGGGGTCTGACTTGAGCGTAGATCGAAGGCTATACAAGGAAAGCGCTGATGGAGAGTGGGGACGTACTGAAAGGTCGAACAGACGATGGCTGGGCAAGGATCAAATGGTTGGGAAGGCGCGCTGGACCAGGCTGTTGGCGCCGGGCCTGGATCGGCTTGGTAATGACACGCGAGCTATGTGATGTGCCGAGCCAGACGGTGTATCTGAGCGGACAAAAAGGAAGGCCGCGAGCCGTGATGATGATGCTGGTCAAGTATGGCAAGTGGTGACCGATGTGAAGGAGGAGGAAGAAGAAGAAGAAGAAGGGATAGACCAGCGGTGATGGTGTAGGGGAGGGTGGGGGGTGGTGAGTGTTGGTCGGTGATGATGCGGTTGCAATACCCGGCGTGCCCCGCCTGAGAAGCAATCCGTACACTCCTCATTCAGGCCAAGCATACTGATACATGCATACATGTCAATGTTACCGATGGCTTCATGCATGACGCTCATGACCTCCAAGCACTAGCGATACCCGCCTACGTCCACAGCTTGATCAATCCATCCCACGATGCAGTGATTACCTTGGACTGCCCGTCAGCCGCGGCAAGCCTCTCGCCTCCTTCCCACTCACATGTTCATTCGGCAACCACACATGGTCAATCACGACCTGGTTATGCGCCTTGAGACGCTTCACAATCCTGCCCGTCTTCCAGTCCCAGAACACAACATCCCCCGAGCCCGTCCCGGACGAGATGTACTTGCCATCCGGGGAGAAGCCGAGCTGACACGCGTACCCCGCAACCGTATGACCCGCAAACCGCTTCTTCTTGTTCTGCCGGAAGTTACCGTCCGCAGCGTACACGAGGATCTGATTGTCCAGTGACTGGCACGCGACGAACTTGTCTGCGGGTCAGCGGGAGAACAGGGGGCACGACTCACCGCTCGGATGCTTGGCCACCGCGGGCATCGAGTGCATGTACGGTTCGGCAATATATTTGATCACGACCGGGATGTCGTAGTCCCATCCTCGGATCGTCTTGTCATCCGAGGTCGTAAGGAACCGCCGATTGCCGTCGACAAAGGTAATCGTGTTGACGGGGCCGAGATGTTGATCGTATGTCTGCACAATCTCTCGCTGTCTCGTGTCATACTGCCGTGAGCGGGGTTCGTTGAAGACAAGAGGCATATCACGAAGACGATAACGCTTCGCGGCGCCTGAAAGGGAGGACAATAGGAGGGGGTTTGTTGTTGCACATGGCAGTCTCAGCACGCACCTGTATGATCTTCTTGTCGTGCATACCCGCCAAAAAGATGTTCTGCTTGTCCGCGTCGGGATTGAACTTGACCACGTTGGGGACTTTGCCGTTTGTAAAGGCAAAGATACACTTGCCCGTCTCGGTATCCCACATCTTGATGTGTCGGTCGAACGAGGCGGACAAGAATTTGTCGCCGGCTCGATTGAACGCGATATCCTTGACCGCTTGCGAGTGGCCCATGAAGGTACGCAGGCAGTTGCCCTCGTGGTACACATCCCACAGCTGCGGTCAGTGCGGTCGTCCAAGAATGACCCACCTTGATCTTCGTGTCCATACTGGCGGAGAGGAGCAGATGCCCACTGCGGGGGAAGAGCCGGACGGCGGAGACACCCTTGTTGTGGCCGTGCTGCTGTCAGCGGGACTCAAGCGGAAGATGAACAAACGTACCCAGGTATGTATACACCGCTCCGGCACGTAGGCATTTGGCGGGGTTGCCCCCTCGGCGGGGTTGAGCTTGACGTCGGTGTCCGTGGGGATGTGCATGTACGTCCGGCCCGCGTAATCTGTGAGCTCCTTTCCTGCGCGTCAACTAGACACATAAGCTCGCACCCACCATGGAAGATGCTCTTTTCCTCCCTGGCCGCTGCAACCTTTTCCATCGCCTTTTCCTTTGCCTCTTCCCGTCTTCGCTTCTCCTCTCGCCACTCCTCCGGCCCGTCCTCCACCTCGACCACCTCCTCCTGCTTGTCCTGTTCCCAGCTCGCCCACGGTCCGACATAAGCATCCTCGCCATCCACGACCGTCACATCGCCCTTGGCCGCTCGCTTCCGCTTCATCTCCCGCTTCTCCCGCCTCGACGTCCGTATACCGTCCACAATCGCGTACCCGTTCTCCTGCGCCGCCTCCAACGACCCGACAAAGGGCTTCGCCGCTGCGCCTTCGGCGCTCGGATTCAGCGCATACCCCTTCACATCAAACGTCCGTTGCTGCATCGCAAACGTATAGTCGTCCATCGCTTGCTCCTCGACGTGTCCGGCAAGACTGTTCATCCCCTTGTTCTTGCGCTGGTTGAACGGGTCCTGCGGCCCAGCGACCGGCCGCGACATGTCCTCGTACGTGAGGTTGACGTTCATGACCTTGTCTGTCGGTCGCGCGATGATGGCCATCCCTGCGCCGTTCGGGTCCTGCGGTCAGTCGAGCTCGCTGCGTTGGCTCACCTCTTTCAGCACCTCGGGCGCGGCTTTCACCACCGACTTGGCTTCTGTGCGCTTGACCTCCTCTGCTTTGGCCGCAGCAAGGCCGAACGCATCTGCGCGCGCCTGCTCCTCGAGTTGATCATCGTCCAGGTCGTCATCGTCGTTGTCTGCCGTAGGCGGTGCGGAGAACCCATCGCCGAGCGTCGACAAGCGACTGGTTGATGACGAGGGCACGGCGTTGCGCCGCTCCTCGTCGTCAGAGGACTCGTAACCGGCAACGAGGGCAGACATTGTGGAAGTGAGGATGGCAATAAAGTCTGGAAACAGTGATGCAGTCGAGCGCCGAAGAAGAGAGCCTGACACGCGTCATGTTGAGCCTGACATCGTGGTCCTCCGCCTCCACCATAAGAATTCAATTGATTATGACTTGACTTTCCTCCAACCCCTACCAGCAATGATATCCACCTTCAAGGTTATAGCACCCGACCAGGACCAGGCGGAACCTTCGACGCTTCGATCTCAGCGCCGCGCGCACCTGTCTCCAGATGTGCTGCGCACGTACAAGCTCTCTGCGGGACAATGGGTCTACCTCAAACCACTTGATTCAGACGACGCCGGAATCGTCGTCCAGCTATGGCCGCGAACGGGACTGAGCGACGACGGTGCGTCGCAGCCGAACTACTTGGCGTGTTGCTGATACCAGGGATATTGCTATCCGACTCCCATCGGCTCAGCATTGCCGCGGAGGAAGTGCGAATGTTCGCCTTTGACCCAGAGTCTCCCAACAGACGTTTGATCAAATCGCTTGTCCTGGCGGAGCAGCCCGCTGTCGCTGCTGGCACCAAGTCGTCCCGCGCCCCTATCAAGCGCGAGAGCGACTGGATCATCGCTGGTGCCAAGGAGACACTGGGTGAGCATCGATATTTGTCAGCGCCGTCAGGCACTGACGCCAGTCTCTTTACGCTTCATCGGCCAGAATACGCAATTCTTCCTTGTCAACACCGACGGCACCGACTCGGCGTGGAGCGTCCAGAGCATGGAGCTATCCACCAAAGCAGTCAAAAGCGACTCGAATGCCCTCGCAGCGGCCGTCAGCGGGCTACGCATCGGCGACGACGCCTCGGCCGACATTCACCAGATGGACTGGCGCACAAAGATTACGATCGCCCAAAGCCCCGTAACAGACTCCAGGTCGAGCCTCACAGACGACGTCCCATCATATATCAACCTGTTCAAGCCGTCCGCGGGGCTAGACTACCCGCACTCCTATGCCCTTCTCGGTGGCCTCGAGCCGCAGATCAAGCTCATCCGGTCCATGCTCGACCTCCCCCTCCTGCGCCCAGACCTATACACCCTCTTCGGCCTGACGCCTCCGCGCGGAGTGCTATTGCACGGCCCTCCGGGAACGGGAAAGACGGCGCTGGCCCGAGCAGTCGCGTCATCCAACCCGGACTGCTCGTGCATTGTCGTCAATGGCCCGGAGCTCAGCTCTGCATTCCATGGCGAGACGGAGGAAAGGCTGCGGGGCGTGTTTAATGAGGCGAAGAAGCGGTCACCTTGTATCGTCGTGCTTGACGAGGTGGACGCGCTGTGCCCGAGACGGGATGGCGATGGCGGCGAGGTGGAGAAGCGGGTGGTGGCTACCCTTTTAACGCTCATGGATGGGGTGGGGAAGGGCGAGGCGACGGAGCGGGTTTTCGTTATTGCCGCCACGAATCGCCCCAACAGCGTCGATCCTGCGCTGCGCCGGCCGGGACGTTTCGATCGGGAGATTGAAATAGGTGCGTGCTTGCGTCATATCGCGCTGACCCACAGGCATCCCCGATGCTAACGGGCGTCAGCACATCCTTGAAATCGCGCTGGGCAAGATGCCGCACTCCCTTACCGCCGCAGAAATCACCGACATCGCCTCGAAGACGCATGGCTTTGTGGGCGCGGACCTGACGTCGTTGGTCCGCGAGTCGGCTTCAGCAGCAATCCAGCGATGGCACGAGTCGGCCAACCCGTCGCCGTCCCCGACCCTCACGATCACCGACATTGCCACGACGCTCCCGTCGATACGCCCCTCTACTATGCGAGAGGTCTTCGTCGAGACCGCGTCGGTCAAGTGGTCAGATATCGGCGGCCAAGACGAGGTCAAGCAGAAACTCCGCGAGTGTGTCGAATGGCCCCTGACCCACCGCGATACGTTCACCCGTCTCGGTGTGGAGGCGCCCAAGGGTGTGCTGCTGTACGGTCCGCCGGGATGTAGCAAGACGATGACGGCCAAGGCGTTGGCAACGGAGAGTGGGATCAACTTCATCGCTGTCAAAGGCCCCGAGGTGAGTGATACCTTGACGGCTTGAGTCACAGCTGATGACAGCTTCTGAACAAATATGTCGGCGAGTCGGAGCGGGCTGTACGGGAGATTTTCCGCAAAGCAAGGGCGGCGTCGCCGTCGATCATCCTCTTTGTGCGTTGCGTCGAGCTGATGTGCGCTACGCTAACCTTTAGGACGAGATCGACGCACTCGGGTCGGCTCGAAACGATGATGGCGCTCATTCCGGGGTTCTGACAAGCTTGCTGAACGAGATGGACGGGATAGAAGAGCTTTCCGGCGTCACTGTGGTGGCTGCGACAAACAGGCCTGATGTGCTGGTAAGTTGCTTCCTGTGTAGGAGTCGGTTCGACCCATGGATACTCAGGGAGGAGAAAGGGAAGGAAGGGCGGAAGGTTCTCCGCCCGCTGCTTCGACACCGGACATTGCCCTGCTTCCCACCTTTTCGTGCTCGCGCTGACACACAGGACTCGGCGTTGATGCGACCCGGCCGCCTTGACAGGATTCTATACGTCGGCGCGCCCGATCGCGAGACTCGAAAGGAGATCTTCCGCATCAGGTTCGCCAAGATGGCCGTCGAGCCTGGAATCAGCGTGGACGAGCTCGCGGATCTGGTGAGTCTAGTTGTGGACGTTGAGACAACGCTGACGACAGACGGACGGATGCTCAGGTGCCGAGGTCGCGTCGATCTGTCAGGACGCGGCGCTTGCTGCGATGAATGAGGATCTCAATGCGCCGTTTGTGAAAGCCTCGCATCTGAGGCACTCGGCCAGGACGGTGAGGCGGCGTATCACGCGCGAGATGATCGAGTATTTCGAGAGCTGGAGGGATCAGAGCGGTGTCAGGAGTGCGTGATAAAGTCCAACTGTGCCATGCATGCATAGTGTGCTCGATCCATGAGGATGCAGCAGAAGGACTCTTCTGCATGCTGGCCGTGACTCACGCATGCGGGGCGGTGCAAGGTGACATGCCGTGAGAGGTGTAAAGGGGTGGGTGGCCGATGTGTCGGGAAGCAGCAAGCGGTCGAGCCCGTCCTCGTTGACTTCGTCACCATCACCGTTCGTCATTCCCAACGTGCCATTCGCTTCGTACCTTGTGCTTTTCTTCACGACTACTGATCAGTTCACGCCCGCACGATGACCACGACCCCGGTACCCACTCCGCCCGTCTCCACGATCATCCGCCAACCACTCGGTCCCTCTGCAGGCGGCTTCGGCGCTCCACCACCACCCACATCGACGGGCCCACCAGCCGCAGACACCGACTCGCTCCGCCGATCGAACACTGTCGGCACGCACCGGACGCACCAGGCCTCGGCGTCAGTCTCCTCCACCCCAGCTGCGACGTCGGCTTTCCACGGGTCAAGGGCGAACCCTACGAGTCGGTTTCGAAGTGGATCCCTCTCGAGCGGGAACAATGATCCGGGTTTGGTGAGAAAAGCTAGCGGTCGGGCCGTACGCAAGGAGGAAGCTGTGATTGAGAGCACGGAGGAGGGTACAACTGAGATGGGGAGCTGGGGCAAGGGTCTGAGCCGGCAGAGCTCGTTACCGTCAAGGAGGGGTGAGTGCTGGCGCAGACTAGCCGGGTTGGACTGAGAACAGGCATCAATCCCGCAACGTTCAGTCCCGCCGAGCCGGTTCCGCAGCCGCCATCACAAACGTCTAGCATTGTTCAACCAACAAGCAGCGCCGCGCCCAGGCCGCCGAGACCACCTCGACGTATCAGCGTCAACACCAGCTCTGCACAGGGTGCAACGCCCGGTCCGCCTACGGCGCATGCGCCTTCGCACTCGCTGTCCTCGCTGTCCTCGCTCGCATCGCTCGCGATGTTGTCTCCGCCGCCTGCTGCAACGGTGGTTGAGACGCCCGCGCCGGCAACGGGGGTGTCTCGCACGCAGAGCCTCCGCGCCCAGGCTAAGAGCCTGGTGGATGCCGGTGGACTGGGTCGAAGCGCAAGCATGAAGGCTGCCGGAGAGGTGAGCCTGGGCTATACGTGATTCCGCTGACAGCAGCACTACCGACCCATGCACTCCATCTCCTCTGCCATGTCCCCTCCGACCGAGCCCAACACACCTCACGACCCGTTCACACCGCCGTCCCCGCCCCCGGCGTCGTCTACCGCTGCTTTCCCGCCGTTCCACCTACCGCACGACGACCTCTACGCCGCGTCACCATCCGACAACAACGGCGCCGACATCAAACGCCACCAGTCGCTCACGCAGGGGTACGGCTCCAGCAACCGGGTGCGTGAACGCCTCGAACGAAGCCCGGCGGTTCTCACTCTGCACCAGCGGGACGACCTGCGCAGACTAGGCGGGCACGGACGTACGATTTCTACCGACCAGCCCCCTACGAGCCCGATCGGCCACTCTGTCTGGTCCCCCGCGCAAAGCGGCGATGACGGCTGGAGCCGGCCCAACGCGCAGCAGCTGCAAGACGCATTCCAGGCGATGAACATGGGGCCGATCTCAGCGGGCGAAGGGGCTGCGCTGCGCGAGCCTCAACCTCAGCAAGACCTGTCTCGCGTGCCGCACCTCGCAGATGAGCCGAGCTGGGTGACCAACCTCGTTGGGCACGCCGAACGCATTCCGCCCCAGCCTGTGCGCACCGCGTCTGCCCCCAACTGGAACAACCGCGACATGTACGGTCGTCCGATCGACGCAGGCGCCATGCCCCCACAGTGGCTCGCGCAGCAGCAGAGCTTCCTGGGCCAGCCGTTCGGCCAGGGCGTATACCAGAACCTGTTGCCGCCGGGGTACGGCGGTGTGCCGGGTATGCGCAATGGTGGGCAGCCCGGTCAATCCGGCACACCCAGCTTCTCGCAGGCATTCTCGCCGTACCTTGCGCAACCGTTCGTTCCGGCCTACCCGAGTCCGCCGGGCACCGCGCCATTGCCGAGCGAGGACGCAGCGGTCATCGAGCTGGCCAAGCAAAAGGGGCTTAACCCGGCGACGTACGACTGCCGCCCCGCCCAGGCCCGCTTCTTCGTCATCAAAAGTTACACCGTGGGTTGACACCGCTCGCGAGGCAAGGCCAGCGCTGACGAGCAGGAAGAGGACGTGCAGAAGTCGCTCAAACACGAGATCTGGTCGTCGACCGTCCTCGGGAACAAACGTCTCGACACAGCGTTCCGCGAGTCCGGGGACAAGATGCCCATTTTCCTGTTCTTCTCCGTCAACGGCTCGAGGCATTTCTGCGGCGTCGCGCAGATGCTCACTGCGTGCGTATCCCCTAATGGACATGACTGACCCCAGCGTGGACGAGTCGCAGTCGTCGAATGTGTGGTCGCTTGACAACAAGTGGAAGGGGATTTTCAAGGTGAAGTGGATCTTTGTGCGGGACGTCCCGTCTGCGTGAGTGGAGTCGAGCGATTTGCTTGTGCTGTTCTGACATGCAGGGCGCTGCGGCACATCCGCTTGATCAACACGCCGGAGCAGAAACCGATCACCAACTCGCGCGACACGCAGGAGCTGCACTACGAGGCCGGGTGCGAGGTGCTCCAGATCTTCTTGGACTACCAGACCAAGTCCAAGACGAGCCTGCTGCAGGACTTTGCCTACTACGAGGTGGGTAGCTTATGGCACGGTAGACGATAGCTGACCTGCAGCGCCTGTCCGCGAACCGCCCGCCTTCGGCCGGTGGGCAGCGGGCCCCCCAATCACTGAACGACCCCGCGCAGCCCTACGCCGGCCCGCAAAGCCGCAACCTGTACCCAAATGCCCCGCTCGCCCACGCGGGACAACAACCCATCATGATGCCGCCGCCCCTCCCCGCCGGTCTAACGATGCCTCCTCACGCCCCTCACGCCGCTGTCCCGCCTGTTCCGCCCATCCCGGCCCGCTTCCGCTAGGTTGTATGCGTTAGTCTTTGGCGGTGTATCTTTACGTCAAATGGACGAGGTGCTTGTTTATACGTCTGACGAGTCTGGCGACGTCCGGAGATGATGATTTGATCTGTGATGCAACGATCTGTGCTTTGGCCTGCGTCGTGGAGTACAGATTCATGCGCTACTTCTTGTTGGTGATCTTCTTCCGCGCATCGTCGAACCGCCGCACCACGAGCTGACACTGTGTCACCGCGCAGAGCTGCTTCGACTTGGCCTTGAGCTGCTCGTTGAAGAAGTTGAGGCCCGCCGCGCGCTCCACCACCTCGACTGGGGTTAGCCGTCGCTGTCGATGCAGACGCACCTGGGGTGATGAACGCCCGGATGTCCGCCTCGTCCGGGATTTCCTTGTTTGGCAAGACGAACGCGCCCATCGCGAGCTCTTTAACCGTATTTGCCGAGGTCACCGTCCCGTCGCGCGGGTTGGGCTTCTGGGGGTATGAGAAGTCGGGGCGGCTGGCGAGGATGACCTTGGCAAAGTGGGTGGGGACGGAGATGGAGGGCGGGTTTCCAATGACCTCGTAAGACTGCGGGTGAGCTTTCAGAGTGGAGCGAGGAAGGGACGTACCACACGCCATTTGCCGTCTGGCTGGCGTTCGGGCATGTACAGCGGGACCCTGGCGGTCAGCTTGCGGCGTGGTATATCGTCTCCCACTCACGTGAACAAGTAGACGTCCTCAAAGTTGGTTGTCAGTCTGCGGCAAAAGTCCTCGAGGTATGCCCAGTCTAGACATCAACACACATGACTGCAGAAGAGCATGCGGCTCACAGTGCCGGTTGAACCCGTCGCCGACCTGCGGGGCGATATTGGACAGGTAAAACGTCTCGTCCATCGCTTGCTGTGAGATCTTAGCATCCGCAGCGGGGACCATATGGCCGCGGTCGTAACCACTCCGGAAGTCTACCGTCAGCACCGAAATACAGGGTCACCTACAGTCGTTGAGCTTCGCGCGGAACTTCTCCGGTACCGTGTCGTCCTCCTGGAAGACGGACTTGGATCGGTCCCCCTTGCCGGATGGTGGAGATGGGATGACATCGCCTGCTCGGGCCACTTCGAGCGGGACGGGATCGGCGCCCTTGGCCTGAGGTGGAGGAGCTCGTGAGAGGGAGGCGGCCGTGAGGTGCTCGGCGGTCTGCGATTAGCACGAGCAGCGCTGATCCTGGGCTGACTTGCCCAGGCCGGATGACGCTTCTGCCGGTCGTATGCGGCGGTGTAGGCTGTCCGCTTGATGATGTCCGGAATAGGGCCTAGGGTCAGATGTGGGCGGACTTGACTGCAGAACGACTAACCGGGGAATCCTCCTTGCAGTGATACGCCTCCGGACGGCGTCGCGACCGTACTGACCGTGCCCCGGTAATTCCCCTCGGGTGGAGGTGGAGGAAGCATCACCGCCTTTTCGGAGCTTGTCTTCCGGGGGTAGAGCACCCCAGCGCCGATGCCGATCGTCAGACCTGCCGCGAAGAGGATGGAAGGGCCGAGGGTAGGCATGCTGGGCGCGATGGTTTGTAAAGAGCAGGCTCAGAAAAAGTCGGATCGGAAAGAGGTGATGATCAGGCGCGTCTGGTGCTCGTTTCAGATTTGCCACCCTGGCTTGTGCCTGAGAGGCGTGGCTGCGGGATTTACATTTACGGCGTTGAGTGCGCCCAGTAGGTGACGGAGGAGGGGCAAGGGGAGCGTCTTCTCGTGTCTGCCTTGGAAAGGCCCCATGCTCTCTTCAGTACACGCCCCTTATGTATCGCCCAGGTGAGCGTCTTAGCGCGATACCCGTAATGTGAGTTCGAGTTTGAGTTAGGAAAGGGGGACTATGTTCGCCACCCAAATTTGCCACCCGCGCCCAAATTCGGTGGCAGATCCGGTTCTGAGCGTGGCACATTCTTAGCCGGGATCCTTCCACCCTTCTTTCTCGAGCAAAACACGCTTCCTATGCGTGCAGAACCGATCGAACGACGAAACATGCACCACCCCAGATGCAAAAAGCAAATCCACGGTGGTGTTCGAAACCACGACCTCCAGATCGCAAGGTGATTAGATCACGTCGTAGTCTGGCGCACTACCACTGTGCTACGCGGACGATAGCACGATGAGTCATGTGTCAAAAAAGGAGTTATATAATCTTCTTCTCAGTTCCAGTGGCGAACATGTTTCGGTCTTGCAGTGCTTCCGCTGCACCAATCATTGGTTGTCTCGTCACCTTGTCATATAGGATGCCGTGTGCGTGTGTAGGCTCAAGGTCTTGTCTCCTAACGTGGTGGCAATGTAGTCCGTGATCTCATGTCTCGCGTACGGAAGCAAGCTGCGGTTGGCGCCTGTCCGGCGATTAAAACGTCGGCATTCGTCTAAGGAGCTTAGCTCTGGCTCACCTGGCGGGATAGTGTGAGCGGAGAGGGGGAGGTCGCTTCTTGGATCTTTGACACACTCATGGTGTACTCAAAAAAACATGCATGGCGGGCAAACGAAGATCGGGTGACGTTAGTGGGGCTTCACTCGCTGCAGCAAGCTATTTGCATCTTACGCCGCG
>Ga0308169_10002494_pt1 | contig 19048 bp, 19 predicted proteins | sample PhyBR1_2_FD_202139 | JGI IMG/M metagenome (GOLD analysis project Ga0308169, IMG submission 202139) | Phyllosphere microbial communities from UC Gill Tract Community Farm, Albany, California, United States - DLSLSB.R1 | ecosystem: Host-associated > Plants > Phyllosphere > Unclassified | place...
CCATGAAAAAAGGACCCCTCCGCTGAGGGGTCCTTTTTTCGTATGTCTGCTACTCCTGCGGCTGCTGGCAGTACGGGCACCAGTAAAGGTTGCGGCCCGCCAGTTCGGCAATGAGCACGAGGGTGCGGCACACCCGGCAGGGCAGCCCGTGCCGCTTGTAGACGTAGTGGACGTCGTCGCGGCGGGGGAAGTGCGGGCCCTTGTCCGGCACCGGCGACCCTGCCGCGGCCGCCTTTGCAGCGGTGGTGCCATCAAGCGTCCAGTACTTCGGCGGGGTGGTGATGATCCGGCCGTCCGCCACGCCGTCGGTCATGACGGTGACGATGTCGCGCCACAGTTTGCGGGCATCGCCGTCCGGGAGGGCGCTGCCCGGGAGCCAGGGGTCCAGGCGACGGCGGAACAGGACTTCCGCCCGATAGACGTTTCCGACGCCGGCAATCACCTTCTGGTCCATGAGCAGGGCCGCCAGTGGGGTCTTCCGGGACCGGAGGGTGGCCGCGAATCGGCCGGCATCACCGCGCAGGTTGCGCAGCGGATCCGGCCCCAGCCGCGCCAGGACACCTTCCACCTCCGCGGCGGTAATGGTCTCGCAGGTGGTTGCACCGCGCAGGTCCGCCCAGCCGTGGCGTCCGGCGAGCCTGACCCGCACGGCCCCCACGGGTGCCGGCGGTCCCGCGTAAGATGCGCCGCCGTCGTCGTCCGCCTCCCCAAAGGCCTCCTGCTCCCCTACCCGCCGCGGCGCGCCGATGCTGGAAGCACCGCTGAAGGTGCTGTCCCCGCCGAAGCTCCAAGCCCCGTACAGGCCCAGGTGGACGTGCAGCACCAGCGAGTTGTCGAAGTGCAGGAACAGGTGCTTCCCATGCGCCTCGGCGGCGACCATGGTGTGGCCGTCCAGCAGCGCCGCTCCCCCGCTGAACCTGCCCTGGGGACTGGAGACGGCCAGTACCTCGCCGGTGAAGACATCACCGAACTGGCGGGCGAGCCTGCGGACGGAATGGCCTTCAGGCACTACTCGATGACCTCGCCGGTTGCCTCAAACACTGCGATCTTTTCGATCCTGCGGACGTGGCGTTCGTCGTTGCTGAACGGCTCGGCCAGGAACGCCTCCACCAGTGCGGTGGCTTCTTCGACCGTGTGCTGGCGGCCGCCCAGGGCCACCACGTTTGCGTCATTGTGCTCGCGGGCCAGCGTCGCCGTGGAGAGGTTCCACGCGAGGGCCGCGCGGATGCCCTTGACCTTGTTGGCGGCGATCTGTTCGCCGTTACCGGAGCCGCCCAGCACGATGCCAAGGGCGTGGACCCCGGACTCGCGGTCTGCCACCACGGCAAGGGCGGCGTTGATGCAGAAGGACGGGTAGTCGTCCTGGGCGTCGTAGACCTTGGGCCCGTGGTCCACCACCTCGTATCCCTTCCTGGTCAGGTGGGACACCAGGTGGGCGCTGAGCTCCATGCCTGCGTGGTCGGTGGCGATGTGGACCCGCGGGAAGGCAGGGGTAGTGGTCACGTGCTAAGTCCGTTCATTTCGTGGGGCTGGCGGGCCGCCGGTGAAGGCGGGAACGACACCGATAAGGATACTAGGACTGCCGCCTGTCAGGACCCGGGCCGCCGGCGGCAGGAGGCGGCCCGCCCCCACGGCGTGCCCTGGCGGCCACCCGGGTGAGGACTTCGGCCAGCCGCGCGGCCGAGGCCTGGCTGCCGCCGCTGACGGCGACGCGCTGGCCGTCCGTTTTGCTGACGACGACGGCGGGACCACTGCTGACCAGCATGGCTGCGGTTCCGTGGTGGTGCCGGTAGCCCCACCCGCCATAGTCCGCAGCCTTGACGTCCGCGGCGCTGGCCTCCGAAATGGCCCCGGCAGGCACGTCCATCACCGGGACCACGCCGGCCAGCATGACCTTTAGTCCGCGCCGGTCAGCCCTGATCCGCGCGAAGAGGAACGCGGCGCCGACGACCGCCAGGAGCACCAGCAGGATCCCGAGCCACGGCACCACCACGGCAATGAGGGCTGCCGGGAACAGGGAGGCAATGGCGATCATGACGAAGACCGAACTCCTGGCGTGGACCCAGAGCCTGATGCTGTCGCGGGCAAGGTCCGGGTCCAGTTCCCGGGCGATGGCGATCTGCAGCGCCCTGTCGTCATCCGGCGACCATTGCCGGTCAGCCTTGTACACCATGGCTATGCTCACGCCGAGCGATACGGCGGCACCGCTTCCGAGGGCGAGGACCGTCATGTCCACGTGCGACTGCCGGGCATCAGCCAGCCCGGTCTGGCCGATCAGCCCCGCGGCAAGGGCGGAGGTGATGAAGAGGCTGAGGAAAAGCCCGGCGCCCATCATGATCCGGCGCATCAGCACCGACCTGTTGAGCGGCACCGCCTGCAGCAGGACCAGCCAGCCGGCGATGGCAATTCCCGCAGCGCCGGCCCCTACATAGACGCCGAAGGGCGCGAAGGCGGCTCCGCCGTCAACCGTCCACTGGATGGCGAGCGGCTCCGGAAGATCCGGACGCAGCAGAAACGCGCAATAGACGAAGCCGGCGGCCACCACGACAGGGAACCCAAGGGCGAAACGCAGGGCCTTGGCGTCCACCGAATCCAGCAGCTTTCCCATGCATTTAACGCTACCCCTGCAGCCGCCCGGTCAATCACCCGCCTCGTCCGGGAGGCTGCTGTGACCTGTGCAACTTGCCATGCAGTCCAAGGATGGAAGAATGCATCACAGTGCCGAACCGGAACCACCGGCCGGCAGCCGAAACTTCTCTGGAGGACCTCCTTTGCCAGGCATGAACCTGACGCGCGCCGAAGCCCGTGAGCGCGCCGAACTGATTTCCGTCGAGTCCTACGATGTCAGCCTTGACCTGACCCGCGGCGGAGAGGTTTTTGGCAGCACCACCACGGTCAAGTTCACGGCGGCCGCGGGATCGTCCAGTTTCATTGACGCGGTTACCCGGACGGTGCACAGCGTGACGCTCAACGGCCGCAGCCTGGATCCGGCCACGGTGGCGGACGGCGTGCGGATTCAGCTGCCGGACCTGGCCGACCACAACGAACTGACGGTAGTGGCGGACATGCCCTACATGAACACCGGTGAGGGCCTGCACCGGTTCGTGGATCCGGTGGACAACGAGGTCTACCTGTACACGCAGTTTGAGGTTCCGGACTCCCGCAGGATGTTCACGGTTTTCGAGCAGCCTGACCTGAAGGCCACCTTTGCCTTTACGGTCACGGCGCCGTCGCACTGGGACATCGTTTCCAACTCCCCCACGCCGGCCCCGGTGGAGACCGCCCCTGCGGAAGACGGTGCCGCCAGGTCGGTGTGGACCTTCGCGCCGACACCCCGGCTGTCCTCCTACGTCACCGCCCTGATTGCCGGCCCGTACCAGTCTGTCCGCAGTGAGGTCACCAGCTCGGACGGCCGGGTCATCCCGCTCGGCGTCTTCGCCCGGAAGTCGCTGATGCAGTACCTCGACGCGGACAACATCTTCGAACTTACCCGGCAGGGATTCGGGTTCTTCGAAGCACAGTTCGGCTGCCCCTACCCGTTCGAGAAGTACGACCAGTTGTTCGTTCCCGAGTTCAACGCCGGCGCCATGGAGAATGCCGGCGCGGTGACCATCCTGGAAGGCTACGTTTTCCGCAGCAAGGTCACCGGAGCCCAGATCGAGCGCCGCGCCATCACCGTGCTCCACGAGCTGGCGCACATGTGGTTCGGGGACCTGGTGACCATGCGGTGGTGGAACGACCTGTGGCTCAACGAGTCCTTCGCGGAATACATGTCGCACCTGGCGGCCGTTGAAGCCACGTCCTTCACCAGCGCCTGGACCACCTTCGCCTCGGTGGAAAAGTCATGGGCCTACCGGCAGGACCAGCTGCCCACCACGCACCCCATTTTCGCCGAGATCAATGATCTGCAGGATGTTGAGGTCAACTTCGACGGCATCACCTACGCCAAGGGCGCCTCCGTGCTCCGGCAACTGGTGGCCTGGGTGGGGCCTGAGCAGTTCATGGCGGGTGTCCGCGAGTACTTCGCCAAGCACTCCTGGCACAACACCGAACTCCAGGACCTGATGGTGGAGCTCGAAAAGGCCAGCGGCCGCGACCTGGACAGCTGGGGCCGGCAGTGGCTGGAAACGGCAGGCGTGAACACCCTCGCCCCCGAGCTGGATGTGGATCCGGACGGGAACCTGCGGTCCTTTGCGATCCTGCAGTCCGCTGTTCCCGAATGGCCAACCATCCGCCCGCACCGGCTCGCCGTCGGGTTCTACAACCTGGACGGTGCAGGCAAGCTGGAGCGGGTGCACCGCGAGGAGTTGGATGTCGACGGCGAACGCACCGAGGTGCCCGCGCTGGCAGGCCTGGCGCAGCCGGACCTGATCCTCATCAACGACGATGACCTCGCCTACGCGAAGGTGCGGCTGGATCCGAAGTCGTGGGCTACCGCCACGGCCCACTTGAAGGATTTCGGTAAGAGCCTGCCCCGGACCCTCGTCTGGAATTCCGCGTGGGATGCAGCCCGCGACGGCGAGACTCCGGCACGCAAATACGTGGAGCTGATCCTGGCCAACGTTGCCGCGGAGACAGACTCGTCGGTCATCCTCGTCCAGCTGCGCCAGCTGGCCACCACCCTGAACTTCTATGTCGCCGAGGAGCACCGCGAGGCCACCATGGTTGCCGCTGTGGACCGGCTGTGGGAGCTCGCCTCGGAAGTTCCGGCCGGCTCCGATGCCCAGCTGCAGTTCATCAAATCCTTTGCCCTGCTGGCGCGGAGCGGTTCGCAGCTGGACAGTGTGGCCGGACTCCTGGACGGCTCGGTTGACCTGGCGGGACTCACTGTTGACCAGGACCTCCGGTGGGAACTGGTGGCGTCGCTGGTGGCCGGCGGCCGGATGGGGCAGGACGGCATCGACGCGGAGCTGCAGCGGGACAACACCTCCAGCGGCCAGAAATGCAGCGGCGCTGGCCAAGGCTGCCATTCCCACTCCCGAAGCAAAGGCCGAAGCATGGGAATCGATCGTGGTGAAGGGCGAGCTCTCCAACGCGCTGCAGGGATCGGCGGTGACCGGGTTCATGCGGGTGCTGGACCGCTCACTGCTGGAGCCCTACTCCGAAAAGTACTTTGCGGCTGTTCCGGGCGTCGTGGCAACCCGCACCCACGCACTGGCCCAGCAGATCGTCGTCGGCCTCTACCCGGCGCTGCTGACCACCCAGGCCACCATCGACCGGACGGACAGTTTCCTGGCATCGCTGCCGGCCGAAAGCGCAGCGCTGCGGCGGATGATGCTGGAAAACCGTGACGGCGTTGCCCGCGCCCTGCGTGCCCGGGCCGCCTACGTGCTTCCGGCGGACGGCCAGCAGTGAGCGTTGATGAACACCGGTACTCGCTGACGGTCCAGTGGACCGGCAACCGCGGCGGGGGCACCTCGTCCTACCGCAGCTACTCCCGGGACCACGACGTCCTGGTCCCGGGCCTGCCGATGTTGAAGGGTTCGGCCGACCCCACATTCCATGGGGACCGGGAACGCTTCAACCCCGAGCAGCTGCTCCTGGCCGCGCTGGCACAGTGCCACATGCTGTCCTACCTGCATGTGGCCGTGAAGCACGGCGTGGTGGTCACGGACTACCGGGACGAGGCGACCGGGCTGATGCGGCTCAACCGGGACGGCAGCGGACAGTTCGAGCGGGTTGTGCTGTATCCGCATGTGACGGTGGCTGATGCGGGCCAGGTTGAACTGGCGGCCTCGCTGCACCATGAGGCGAACCAGGTCTGCTTCATTGCCCGCAGCGTGAACTTTCCGGTGGAGCACCAGCCGGTGACGGTGGCGGGCTAGCCTCCGCCTTCGCTGCGGAGCAGGTCCACCAGCCGTTGCTCCGTGGCGGGTGACAGGCCGGCTTTCCGGGGCCGGTCCAGTCCGCGGGTTCGTTCGTCAGCCAGCGTGTCCACCAAGGTTTCCTGCCATGGCCGTAGCACCATGCGTGCCGCTTTTGCTGCGCTGTTGCTGCGGGCCATGAAGCCTTCGTGGTGCGGCGGCAGCCACAGGGGAAGGGATTCGGGGCCGGACCAGTAGTTGACCGCATGCTTAAGGAGCCAGTCGTCGGTGACGGTGACGGTGGCGGTGTTCGCGGCTGAGGTTTCGCGGCAGATGCTCATGACATCTGCGAAGGGCACCTGGTCTCCTCGATAGCCACCTTGGACTCACCGTAGTTCTCCGGAGTGGACGGCGTGCCGTCGGGCAGTGGCGCCAGGCGGCGGTTCACCGGATGACCCCCGTGCCAGGCAGGTGACGTCGTGCCCGACCGCCACCGCCTGCCTTGCAATTTCCTTGGAGAGGAAGGCGGTTCCGCCCAGGATGAGGATGCGCATTGCTCCACGCTACGGCGCTAGGGTTGAAAGAGAACAGAGCAATATCCCAAGGAGCTACTTCCACCCATGGTCAGCACGTTTTCCCTCCTCCCCCCTGCCGCCAGCCAGCCATCCGGGGTGAGCTTCCCCGGCGTGGTTATCAGCCTCGGCATCGGGGTGGCCGTGTGGCTTATAGCCACCTTCATCATTTCCCGCATCACCAAGCGGGTGGCGGCGGGAAGCAACTTCTTCAAGAAGCCCACGTTCAAATGGGTGGCGCCGGCCTTCCGCGCATTGGACCACGAACGCCGTGTCCAGCGCGCGGAAACCATCGGTTCGCTCCTGAACAGTGTGGTGGGAGTGCTGGTGGTCATCATCACCGGCATGTACGTGCTGCAGAACCTGGACATCAACATCGCTCCGCTGCTGACAAGCGTGGGAATCCTGGGTGTGGCCATCGGTTTCGGCGCCCAGCAGCTGATCCGCGACTTCCTGGCAGGAATCTTCATTACCATTGAAGACCAGTACGGCATCGGCGACGTCATCGAAACCAGTGAAGTAGTGGGCGTCGTTGAATCCATGGGACTGCGGATAACGCGCGTACGCTCGGATGACGGCGCTATCTGGTACCTGCGCAACGGCGAGATCCTGCGCGTGGGCAACCGGTCGCAGGGACGCTACGTCCCGCTGCATGAATCCGAGGACGGGACCACCGACCAGGGCTCGACGCACGTTGAGACCAAGAAGACTGACCAGAAAGCCGGGGACTAGCATGTCGCTTCCCATTGAGCCGCAACGCCCTGAGCAGGGGCAGCGGCCCCCGTTGATGCAGAACGATCCCTTCAGCAAGCCGGCCTACACCGACAGCTTCTACGACGCCGTCGGCGGCCATGAGACCTTCGTGAAGCTCATCGACGTCTTTTACGACGGCGTTGCCACAGATCCGCTGCTCCGGCCGATGTATCCGGAGGAGGACCTGGCCCCCGCAAAGCGCCGCTTCCTGATGTTCCTTGAGCAGTACTGGGGCGGTCCCACCACCTATGGCGAGGAGCGCGGCCACCCCCGGCTGCGCATGCGGCACGTGCCTTTCAAGGTCACCCCCGAGGCAAAGGACCGCTGGCTGTTCCACATGCGCACCGCCGTGGATGCCCTGGAGCTTCCGGCGTTGTACGAGGGAACCTTGTGGGATTACATGGAACGCGCGGCGCTGTCCATGGTGAACAGCCCTTCCGGAGCCTGACCCGGACAGCTGCCGGCCACCCGGCACCGGGACAGCCGCCGCCCCACAATGCGGGGGCTACAGCAGGCCGGTGCCGGTCCGCGCCAGGACGTGGCCACGGGGCCCGCTAAGCCGGAACCAGCGGCCGGCGCGGTACAGTTTTTGGTCGCCGTCACCAAGGAAGCCCAGCGCGAAGGCAGCGAACGCGGCGCCGGCGGGCAGGCCGGCGTCGTCAAGTTCCCTGCCCCACACGGCCGCCCGTGCGTTGTTGACGATGAGCGCGCCAGGCTTGTCAGGCACAATACCCGCCACTTCGGCAATGCCTGACTCAGCCGCGGCCCGGAGGTGGGCGTCGCTGAGCGATCCCAGCAGCTCCCACCCGCCCCGGGGTGCGCCTACCCCGGTCCACGATTCAGTGACGGTGGTGGGCGGAACCGGCAATTCGGCGTCCTGCTCCCCTGCCCGCGCCAGCCGGTCCAGGACAGATGACAGCGCAACGGTCACATCTGTTCCGGACGGTTCCGCCAAGGCCATGGTGCGCAGGCCCAGGATGGTGGGGGTTGATTCGCCCAGGAGCCTCGGCCGCAGGACGCACACGTAGGCGGCGAGGACAGACCCTGCGGCCTGCAGGCGGATGGCTCCGGCATCGTCGATGGCCTTGGCCCGGGTGGCAAACGTCCTCAGGTCGGCAAGATCGCGGGGATCGGCGAAACGGAAGGACGAGGTGAGAAGTTCAGACACACCTAAGACACTACCGGCTGCAGTCCGGTTGAGCGGTTCGCCGGGCGCCGTCTAGAGTCGGACCATGACTGAAGCCGAAGCCGGACTGCTGGCGCCGCCAAGCGGAGACCCCACCTCATCGCTAATTGAACTGCTGGACCTTGGTGAGCTTGAGGGCGCACGAACGGATGAGGATATTTTCCTGGGCCCCTCACAGCAGCAGCCGCACCATAGGGTGTTCGGCGGCCAGGTGCTGGCGCAGTCACTGGTCGCGGCCACCAGAACGGTGGACCCGGAGCGGTTCGTGCACTCCATGCACGGCTACTTCCTGCGGCCCGGCGACGCCAACAAACCCATCACCTTCGGGGTGCAGCGGCTCCGCGACGGCCGGTCCTTTTCCGCCAGGCGCGTCCACGCCTACCAGGACGGCGTGCCTATCCTGTCCATGATTGCTTCCTTCCAGGGTGAGGACGAAGGAATTGACCACTCCTCCGCCATGCCGGCCGGAATCCCTGACCCGGAGTCACTCCCCAGCACCGCTGACCTGCTGGGAAAGTTCGACCACCCGGTGGCCCGGCACTGGGCCTATGAGCGGCCCTTCGACATCCGGCACGTCGACCCGCCGCTGTATGTATCGGCAACCGGCCCGCGGGAGGCGCGCAACGCCGTCTGGATGAAAACCTTCGGTCCGGTGCCGGACGACTCCAACCTGCACCGCGCCGCCCTGGCCTACGCCAGCGACTACACGCTTCTCGAATCCATCCTTCGGCGGCACGGCCTGAACTGGACCACCCCCGGCATGAACGTCGCCAGCCTGGACCACGCGATGTGGTGGCACCGCCCGGCGCGGGTGGACGAGTGGCTGCTTTACGTCCAGGAGTCCCCCAGCGCCCACGGCGCCCGCGGCCTGGCCACCGGCAAGATCTTCAACCGCGAGGGCCAGCACGTGGCCTCGGTGGCCCAGGAGGGCATGGTCCGGGTTCCCACCCTGCCGGAGTGACCACAGCGCCGCAAACATGAAAGAAGGCCGGCACCCCTGAACTTGTCAGGGGTCCCGGCCTTCTGTGTACTGTCAGGCTCCTGCCGGATTCCGCGGTTAGTCGCGGGTCAGGCGCCGGTGGGTCACACGGTGCGGCTTGGCAGCGTCGGGGCCCAGCCGCTGGACCTTGTTCTCCTCGTAGGATTCAAAGTTGCCCTCGAACCAGTACCACTTCGAGGGGTTCTCGTCGTCACCTTCGTAGGCCAGGATGTGGGTAGCCACGCGGTCCAGGAACCACCGGTCGTGGGAGACAACCACAGCGCAGCCGGGGAACTCGAGCAGCGCGTTTTCCAGGCTGCTAAGGGTCTCGACGTCGAGGTCGTTGGTGGGTTCGTCAAGGAGCAGCAGGTTTCCGCCCTGCTTCAGGGTCAGCGCAAGGTTCAGGCGGTTCCGCTCACCACCGGAGAGGACACCTGCCTTTTTCTGCTGGTCCGGGCCCTTGAAGCCGAATGCAGCCACGTAGGCGCGGGACGGCATTTCGACATTGCCCACCTGGATGAAGTCGAGTCCGTCGGAGACAACCTCCCACAGGGTCTTGTTGGGGTCGATGCCGCCGCGGCTCTGGTCGGCGTAGGAGATCTTGACCGAGTCACCGATCTTCAGGTCACCGCCATCCAGCGGCTCCAGGCCGACGATGGTTTTGAACAGGGTGGTCTTGCCGACCCCGTTGGGGCCGATGACGCCCACGATGCCGTTGCGGGGCAGGGTGAAGGACAGCCCGTCGATCAGGACCCGGTCCTCGAAGCCCTTCTGGAGGTTCTTCGCCTCCAGCACCAAGCCACCCAGGCGGGGTCCCGGCGGGATCTGGATCTCTTCGAAGTCAAGCTTGCGGGTACGGTCGGCTTCGGCAGCCATTTCCTCATAGCGGGCCAGGCGGGCCTTCGACTTGGTCTGGCGGCCCTTGGCGTTGGAGCGGACCCACTCGAGTTCTTCGGCGAGGCGCTTGGCCTGCTTGGCGTCCTTCTTGCCCTGGATCTCCAGGCGGGCGCGCTTCTTCTCCAGGTAGGTGGAGTAGTTGCCTTCGTACGGGTAGAGGTGTCCGCGGTCCACTTCGGCAATCCATTCCGCCACGTGGTCGAGGAAGTAGCGGTCGTGGGTCACGGCCAGGACGGCGCCGGGGTAGCTGGAGAGGTGCTGCTCAAGCCACAGCACGCTTTCGGCGTCCAGGTGGTTGGTAGGCTCGTCGAGGAGCAGCAGGTCCGGCTTCTGCAGGAGGAGCTTGCACAACGCGACGCGGCGGCGTTCACCACCGGAAAGGTTGGTGACGTCGGCATCGGCCGGCGGGCAGCGGAGGGCGTCCATGGCCTGTTCCAACTGGGAATCGAGGTCCCAGGCATCGGCGGCGTCGATGGCTTCCTGCAGCTTGCCCATCTCTTCGAGGAGGGTGTCATAGTCAGCATCGGGGCTGGCCATTTCCTCGGAGATCTCGTTGAAGCGCTGGATCTTGCCGTAGATCTCGCCGACGCCTTCCTGGACGTTGCCCAGGACGGTCTTTTCCTCGTTCAGCGGCGGTTCCTGCAGCAGGATGCCCACGCTGTAACCGGGGCTGAGCCGTGCCTCACCGTTGGAGGGCGTGTCCAGCCCGGCCATGATCTTGAGGATGGTGGACTTACCGGCACCGTTCGGGCCCACAACACCAATCTTGGCGCCCGGGAAGAAGGACATGCTTACGTCATCAAGAATGAGTTTTTCGCCAACGGCCTTGCGGGCCTTGGTCATTGTGTAGATAAATTCCGCCATGGTCTCAAATCTAGTGGGTCCGCGGGCAGAACTCACATTTTTGGGCCGACAGGCCGGCGGGATCAGGACCCCACGAAGCACTTACCGCTGGCCAGTACCCGAAGGACCGTCACGGTCACGGCACCCTCGCGCACCTGCCCGATGACACAGTCCTTGCCCTGGAGCACGGCGGCTTCGATGGCGTCCGCCTCCAGCCCGGTGGGCGTACGGCTTTGCGAGACCTGGAGAACTGCGGGGGCGATGCCTGCTCCGGTCAGGGCGTCGCTGACCTGGGCCGTGGCCGGTTTCGGAGCTGCCGCCGCCAGTTTGGTCAAGGTGTCCGTAACAGTCCTCTTCATTGTTTCGGTGGCGGCGGCTGCCGCCGCCGATGCACTCGCGGAGGTGTTGGCCAGGGGTTCGCCGCCGGGTTCAGCGTTACTTCCCTTTGCCCCCGGGGCCCCGGACGGCTCTCCCTGTCCGGCTGGGGACGGAGCAGTTGCCGGCGATGATGCCTGGCTCCCGGGGTTTCCCACCGCCGGTTGCGCTGAAGGACCGGCAACGCACCCTGACAAAAGAACGGCCAGGACGCCGCATGCCAGCACTGCACCGGCACGCTTGTTCTGCCGCTTGTTGGGGGTGGGATGCATGCTGTCATTCTGCCATGCGTACCGGCACACCCTGGCCTGGCCCCGGGCATGACACCCGGGTGTGTGCCGACGGCGGAAGAACCATGGAATGTGAGCGGGCGGACGGAAGGCAGCCGGGGGTGCCGCCGTTCCGTCCGCCCGGGTCTGAACGGGAACGCTGGTACTGATACGTGTTTCCTAGACTTCGGCGAGTTCCCCCGTTTCCAGGTCCAGCGAGGCGAGGGCACCGTCATTGTCCTCAATGACGACGGCAGGGTGCCCCTGGTCTTCAGGGTGCTCGTCCTCGTGGTCCTCCGGTTCGTCCGGTAGCTGATCCATTCCGGGGGCGTCATCAGGTGCGGGAGGCTGCTCCACGAGGGAAAGCGCGGGTCTGGAAGCGGTGCGAATGAAGTTTGCCGATCCAAAGGTGAGGTCGTGGCCCACGGCCTCGGCATCAATGATGGTGGAGTGGTGCATCCGTCCATCCTTTTCCCAAGTATGGATCTTCAGCTTGCCCACCACTATGACCGGCTGGCCCTTCCTGATGCTGCAGCCCAGGGTTCCAGCCAGGTTGCGGTAGCCCTGGACGGTGTACCAGTTGGTGTGCCCGTCGCCCCAGGTTTTGGACGCCCGGTCAAAGCGACGCGTGGTGGACCCGAGCCGGAAGGAGGCTGTTGCCACTCCCCCCGGCGTGGTGGAACTTGTTATCTCCGTGGCTACGAAACCCCGGATGGTGATGCTCGTTTCACTCATTTCTACGTCCTGTCTGGATGGTGGCGCCTTTAGCAGGCATGACCAGCATTGCGCCGGATATCACCGGGCAGGAGGCACGGGTTTGCGTATGTGGACAACAGTTGCCGCCCCGGCACATGTGGAGGAGTGGTGGCGGCCGGATGCCGCCGCCGGCGCCCCGGGCAATGTAAACTTTTGGAGGCGCCGGCCTGAGAGCCGGAAGCCGATGCCTCAGTAGCTCAGGGGATAGAGCAGCGGCCTTCTAATCCGCCGGTCGGGGGTTCGATTCCCTCCTGGGGCACCTTGGTGGCAGCGCCCCGGTCTTCGGACCGGGGCGCTTTTGCATTTCCGGTTACGGGTGAAGCCGGTGAGGCGCCTCCACGAGGGACCGGATGACGCTCCCGGCCGCCCCCAGCAGGGCGCCGGATTCACCTACGGCGGACACTGTCACCTGTTCCGAGGCGTACTTGCCGGGCGCGTACTTCTGCAGGCTTTCCAGCAGCGGATTGCGCAGCCAGGGTTCAAGGACCGCGAAGTGGCCGCCCAGGACCACTGAGTGGATGTTGACCACCCGTGCCGTTGATGCGAGCGCTATGCCCAGGCATCGACCGGCGCGTTCGACGGCGGACAGCGCCTGGGACTCTCCGGCCCCCAGCGCCTGCAGGAGCTCTGACATATTGGCAGAACGCGACGCAGCCTCCGGAGCCAGTCCGGCGCCGGCGAAGATGGCGTCCTGGCCAGCAACGGTTTCCAAGCAGCCCGTTCCCCCGCACGAACAGCGGCTGCCATCCGGGTCCACCACGATGTGCCCCACCTCGCCGGCGTGGCCTTCCGGGCCCGTGAACAATTCGGAGCCGATGACGAGCCCGCCACCGACGCCGACTTCACCCGAAACAAACAGGAAGTCGGACGCGCCGTCCGGCCGGTGCCGCAGTTCAGCCAATGCTGCGGCGTTGGCCTCGTTGAAGAGCGCCACACCCAGGGGAGCTTCGGGCAGCAGGACACCGAGGTCAAGGTCCACGTCGACCCAGCCAAGGTTGGGGGCAGTGAGCACCCGTGCCGCGGGAGGGTCAACGAGACCCGGGACCGCCAGCCCTCCGCCAAGGACTTCCACCCCGCTCTCCCCCGCCCTGCTCCGAACCCGGGCGGCAAGGACGGCGAGGGCGGCCAGGACGGGAGCATCAGAGCTGTTGCGGTTATCGCGCTCCTTCACCTCGCGAACGAGCACGTTCCCGGCCAGGTCAACCACGGCCGCCGAGATGTAGTCGACATTGATCTCCATGCCCATGACCGCACGGCTGGGGTTGAGCTCCAAACCGACTCCCGGCCTTCCCCGGCCTTGCGGGTTCAGCCCGATTTCATGGATGATCCCAGCGTCGAGGAGGTCCAGCACCAGGCTCGACACCGACGCTTTGGTTAGTCCGGTGGCTCCCGCTATCTGCGCGCGGCTGGGACAGGTGCCGGGCGGGAATTCCGCGATCGCTCCGAGGACCAGCGCAAGGTTGCTGCGCCGGACATCCCCCACGCTTCCCGGGGCTGCGCCTCCGGGTCCCGCCACTGCAGGCGCCGGCATCACCATCACAAAGCTCCTCGGTCTAGCGCTGCGTAAATTTTTCCTGCTGTCGCCAGCTGGACTATTGACCCCACCCTACGTCCGCTCATATAGTTCAGGCAATGAACTAATGCTTCGCAATTCCGCGAAGCGCACGATCGCAAGGACGCATCATGACTCTCTCGCCCACCCCCGCCGACAAATTCACTTTTGGCCTGTGGACCGTCGGCTGGACCGGCGCCGATCCCTTCGGCGTCGCAACCCGCGCCCCCCTTGACCCGGTTGAAGCAGTGCACAAGCTCAGTGAGCTTGGCGCTTACGGCATCACCTTCCATGACAATGACCTCGTTCCGTTCGGCGCCTCCGCCTCGGAGCGGGACCTGATCCTGAAGAACTTCCGCGCAGCCCTGGCTGAAACAGGATTGAAGGTTCCGATGGTCACCACCAACCTGTTCAGCCACCCGGTGTTCAAGGACGGCGGCTTCACCTCCAACGACCGCTCCATCCGCCGTTTCGCGCTGTCCAAGGTCCTGCGCAACATCGACCTCGCCGCCGAACTCGGCGCCGAAACCTTCGTCATGTGGGGTGGACGCGAAGGCAGTGAATACGACGGCTCCAAGGACCTCGCCGCCGCACTGGACCGTATGAAGGAAGGCGTGGACACCGCAGCCGGCTACATCAAGGAAAAGGGCTACAACCTCCGGATCGCCCTCGAGCCCAAGCCGAACGAACCACGCGGCGATATCTTCCTGCCCACCGTCGGCCATGGCCTGGCCTTCATCGCCCAGCTGGAACACGGCGACATCGTGGGCCTGAACCCCGAAACCGGCCACGAGCAGATGGCAGGGCTGAACTTCACCCACGGTATCGCCCAGGCATTGTGGGCCGGCAAGCTCTTCCACATCGACCTCAACGGTCAGCGCGGCATCAAGTACGACCAGGACCTGGTCTTCGGCCACGGCGACCTCACCAGCGCCTTCTTTACGGTGGACCTGCTGGAGAACGGCTTCCCGAATGGCGGTCCGAAGTACGACGGTCCGCGCCACTTCGACTACAAGCCCTCGCGCACCGACGGCTACGACGGCGTATGGGATTCCGCCAAGGCCAACATGGCCATGTACCTGCTGCTCAAGGAACGGGCCTTGGCCTTCCGCGCAGACCCGCAGGTGCAGGAAGCCCTCAAGGCATCCGGCGTCTTCGAACTGGGTGAAACCACCCTCGCCGCCGGTGAAAGCACTGCTGACCTGCTGGCCGACGCCGCAGCGTTCGAGGACTTCGACGCCGACAAGGCCGCCGAACGTTCCTTCGCGTTCGTCCGCCTCAACCAGCTGGCCATCGAGCACCTCCTGGGCGCCCACTAGCCACCCGTACCCGCTGCGGGGCCTGGGAAATGCTCCTGGTCCCGCAGCGTTTCCATTCCTGCACGAAGAAGAGAACACCATGCCGCTCGTAGCCGGAGTCGACAGCTCCACCCAGTCCTGCAAAGTAGTTATCCGCGACGCGGACACCGGAGCACTCGTGCGCCAGGGCCGGGCCGCCCACCCCGAGGGAACCGAGGTCCACCCGGACCACTGGTGGACCGCGCTGCAAAAGGCCGCGGCAGGCGCCGGCGGGCTCGACGACGTCAGCGCGGTCTCCATCGGTGGCCAACAGCACGGCATGGTCTGCCTGGACGGCGACGGTGCCGTGATCCGTCCGGCGCTGCTATGGAACGACACCCGCAGCGCAGGCGAAGCCGTGGAGCTCATTGAGGGCGCAGGCGGTGGCGATCCGGCCGCAGGCGCGGAGTACTGGGCAAAGGCCACCGGTACCGTCCCGGTTGCCTCGCTGACCGTGACCAAGCTGCGCTGGCTGGCGGCAAACGAGCCGGAGAACGCTGCGAAGGTGGCCGCGGTCTGCCTGCCGCATGACTGGCTCACCTGGCGGCTGGCAGGCTACGGGCCCGGCAGTGGCGAAGAGGGTTTGGCAGCCCTGGCCACTGACCGCTCCGACGCGTCAGGCACGGGCTACTACTCGACGGCCCAGGGCGGGTATCTGCCGGACGTCCTGACCGCATCGCTCGGCCATGTGCCGGTCCTGCCCAGGGTCCTCGGCCCGCTGGAAACCGCGGGGAAGACGCCGGCAGGTGCCCTTCTGGCCGCGGGTGCCGGTGACAACGCGGCCGCCGCCCTGGGGGCAGGCGCCGCACTGGGTGATGTGGTGATGTCCTTGGGCACCTCCGGCACCGTGTTTGCAGTTTCCGAGACGCCGGCGGCAGACCCCTCCGGATTGGTGGCAGGCTTCGCAGATGCCGCCGGGCACTTCCTGCCGCTGGTATGCACGTTGAACGCCACCCGTGTCTTTGATGCCACGGCTGCCCTGCTGGGCGTGGACCTCACGGAGTTCAACCGGCTGGCGCTGTCCGCCGGTGCGGGCTCGGGAGGTCTCACCCTTGTCCCCTACCTCGACGGCGAGCGGACGCCCAACCTCCCGGATGCCACCGGTTCGCTGCATGGCATCACGAGGGCCAACTACACGCCCGCCAACCTGGCGCGCGCCGCCGTCGAAGGCGTGGTCTGCTCCCTGGCGGACGGCCTGGCGGCGCTTCAGGACCAGGGGGTGTCCGCCCGGCGGATCCTCCTGGTGGGCGGGGGCGCCCAGTCAGCCGCTGTCCAGGAGGTCGCCGCCAGCCTGCTGGGAACGGATGTCACGGTCCCGGAACCGGGTGAGTACGTTGCCGACGGCGCCGCGCGCCAGGCCGCGGCGGCACTCACCGGAGAATTCCCGGCATGGTCGGCAGCCGCCGTCGACCTTCCGCAGGGAAAGGACGACGCCGGCGTGCTGGCAAGGTACCGCCGGTTCGCCTCGTTGTACACGTAGGGCAGCAGCAGGCAGCGGGCAGGAAAGGACCCGGACGACGGGTGGGAAATTCCACCTGCGGTCCGGGTCCTTTTTATGTGGGGCGCAGGCTCCTGCCGTGACGTAGCAGGAGCCCGCGGTCTTGGATCAGGTCAGGCGTACGGCTGGACGAGCTCCGCGTAGCGCTCCTTGACCGTGGCCAGGACAGTGTTACCGTCCGTGTCCCAGATCTCCTGATTGAAAATCTCCACCTCGATGTCGCCGGTGTATCCGGCGTCGCGGACCCAGGAGCCGATCGTGGCGAAGTCCACCACGCCGTCGCCCATGTAGCCACGGGAGAGCAGCGGATCGGCGGCGATGGGCATGTTGAAGTCGCTGACCTGGTAGGACGCGATCCGGTTCTCCTGTCCGGCCCGTTCAATCTGCGCCTTCAGTTCGGGATCCCACCAGACATGGAAGGTATCGACGGCCACGCCCACCGATGCGGCGTCGAACGGAGCTGCGAGGTCCAGGGCCTGGCCCAGGGTGGAGATCAGTGCCCGGTCCGCCGCGTACATCGGGTGCAGAGGTTCCAGGACGAGCCGGACGCCGTTCTCTTCCGCGAACGGGACAAGGTCGGCCAGGCGGTCCGCGACGCGCTGCCGAGCTGCCACCACGTCCTTCTCCCCCGGGGCCAGGCCGCCGACCACCAGGAACAGTTCCCTGGTGCCCAGGGCCACGGCTTCAAGGATGGCGGCGCGGTTGTCCGCGAGCGCGGCAGCCTGTCCCTCGGCGTCGGCAGCGGTGAGGAAGCCGCCCCGGCACAGGGAGGAGACGCGCAGTCCGGCGTCCTTGATCAGGCGTGCCGCCTTGTCCAGGCCGGCTTCCTCGACGCGGTCGCGCCAGGGGCCGACGGCCGGGATACCCGCGTTGACGCAGCCCTCCACAACCTGGGCGAGGGTCCACTTCTTGGTGGTGGCGCTGTTGATGGACAGGCGGGAGAAGTCGCTCATACTCCCACCCCGTTGATCCGCAGGTAATCGGACATCCGGAACGCAGCGAGCGCGGGATCCCTCAGCAGGCCGGCCTGGTCTGCCAGTTCGAAGGTCCTGGATAGATGGCATACCGAGCGGCCCGAGTGCAGTCCGCCCACCATCTGGAAGCCGGGCTGCTTGCCGTTGAGCCAGGACATGAAGGCGATGCCGGTCTTGTAGTAGAACGTGGGGGCGCTGAAGATATGCTTGCCCAGTTCGCGGGTGGAGTCGAGGATTTCGCGCGCCTTGGCGTTGTTGCCGGCGTCGTAGTTCTGCAGGGCCACCGACGCTGCAGGGTAGATCGCAGCGAAGATGCCCAGCAGGGCGTCGGAGTGGTGGCTGCCGTCGCCGTCGATCAGTTCGGGGTAGTTGAAATCGTCGCCGGTGTAGAGGCGGACCTCCTCGGGGAGGGCGGCACGCAGCCCCACCTCGTGAGCGGCGTCGAGCAGGGATACCTTGACACCGTCCACCTTGTCCTCGTTGTCCCGGATCAGGCCCAGGAAAGTTTCGGTGGCGGCGGGGACGTCGTCGGAGCCCCAGTAGCCGGCAAGGGCGGGATCGAACATGGTGCCCAACCAGTGCAGGATGACCGGCTGGTCAACTTCCTGCAATAGCGTGGAGTACACGTTGAGGTAGTCCTCCGGGCCGCGGGCCACCTTCGCCAGTGCGCGGGATGCCATGAGAATGACCTTCGGCCCGGACTCCGTGATGACCGCGATTTGCTCCCGGTAGGCGTCCAGGACTGCCTTGATCCCGGCCTCCCCCGCCGGCAGGGCATCGATGTCCAGCTGGTCGGTGCCGGCCCCGCAGGACACCAGGTCCTGTACGGACTTGCCGGCGGTGGCAGGGTTGTTCGCCGCGACCACCGTGGCAGCTTCCACGCCGGTGCGCTTGATGAGCTGTTGCGTGGCAGCCCAGTCCAGGCCCATGCCGCGCTGGGCGGTGTCCATGGCGTCGGCGACACCAAGGCCATAGGACCAGAGCTCATGCCGGTAGGACATGGTGGCATCCCAGTCCAGCCGGGCCGGGGCGCCGGGCGTGTTGTCGGCGAGGACTTCAGGTATCACATGAGCGGCCGCGTAGGCACGGCGCGCTACTAAGGGGGCGGTGGGCTTGGCCCAGGAGGTGCCGCCCTGCAGGCGGTATTCCCGGGTGCCTCCGTCTTCGGAGGGAAGGATGAGGGAAGTCATTAGAGGGTGATCTCCGGGATGTCGATGGTGCGGCGTTCGTCGTTCGAGCGCAGGCCGAGTTCG
>Ga0308169_10002497_pt1 | contig 19020 bp, 22 predicted proteins | sample PhyBR1_2_FD_202139 | JGI IMG/M metagenome (GOLD analysis project Ga0308169, IMG submission 202139) | Phyllosphere microbial communities from UC Gill Tract Community Farm, Albany, California, United States - DLSLSB.R1 | ecosystem: Host-associated > Plants > Phyllosphere > Unclassified | place...
GTCGAGATTGGACTGCCTGACGCTGGGAATGGTAGCCTGCACCTCCTCATGGTGTCCTGGGTCTACCCTGACCGTGCCTGCGCGCCAGGAGCAGAAATGGAATCCGGCCCTCCTGGACCCCTGGGCCCAGCCAGGCTGGTACAAGCAAACCTGCTCAAATCTGGCTTCATTACGGTCAATTCAGGCCAGGGAGCCTGCTTCTCCTAATCAACCTGCACTGGAACTGCGTGGCACTATTCCAGACATCCTCCCGTCTGCCACGCTCAGTGCTGTGCGAGGCCCCCCTCCGGCCCGCTTGCGCACACCCTTGCTGAGACGCATAGCTTCAGGGGAGGCAACCTTTCTGCTGGGCCCTTTCGTCTTGCCGCCAGCTGCAGGGCGGGTCCGCGGCCGTGCTCGGCGCACGCAGCCCTCAGCATGGCGACTGCGGTGTCGTGAGAGCCTACGACTCGCGCTTCCTGACGACATGTCGAGCTGTCGCGAGGTCCCTCTCGCGCGTGCGCTTCCCCAGCTGGCCAGGCGGCGGCCTACGATTGGTCGCCTGATCGTCGCGGTGGTTCCCCTGCCTGCGTGCCGCGAGCTGGTCGCTTCGCGCACAACACCCTCTGCCGCCTGCCCCTCGACGCCAGCAAAACGCTGCAATGGCCAAGAAGGGCCGCAATCCCGCGGCAGAGCCCAATGCCGCCACTCCTGTCCCCTCGCGCGACTCGCTCCAGCGCCTCAGCTTCCTCTACCAGGCCTCGTCCGCCCTCCGCCAGGCCAGCCGACAGCAGCAGCAGGACAAGCGCAAAGGACCCACCGCACGATCGACCGCCGCTCATGGCACGGGGCGGTCTTCCTCCTCCTCGCCCGCTGCACCGCCCCCGTCTCGCCGACCACACCCCGCCAGCCCGCCTCGACCGCCTACAGCAACGGGCACAGCAGCAGCAGCAGCAGCAGCAGCAGCAGCACTACCGCCTCCGCAAAGGCCCTCCTCTCGAGACCGGCGGGTTGCGAGGGACGATCCGCTCGCACTGTTGGCTCGGCACTTGGCCCAGCAGATGAGCGAGGTCGCAAAGAAGGCGACGGTGCGAATGTGCGTGACCTCCATCTACAGCCTGCCTTGCTTCTCACAGCTGACGAGCCGACTGTGCGCTGCAGGGACCCCGGCGTCAAGCGCACCGTCTGCCAGGGCTGCGGGACAGTGCTCGTGCCCGGCGTGTCGGCGAGCGTGCGGGTCAAGCGTGCGTGTGCAGCTCTGCTGTGCCTCTCCTATCGTACACTCGCTGACCCAGGTCCCCGCAACAGCGTCTCGACCACACGCGCACCTCGTCGCCCACCGCTGCCTGTCGTGCCGCTCCGAGCGCCGCCTCCCTGCTCCGCCTCACCTGGCCGACCCTCCTCCACTCGAGCCCGCCGACTCGGTCGCTCCACTCGTGAAACGAGCACCTGCGTCCGGGCGCACGACGAAGCGCGAACGGCGAGAAGCGCGGCAGGCGCGGGCGCCCGTCTTCTTCGAGCGCGAGGGCCATGTCTTCGTCCGAGGGAGCGAGCTCGTGGTGCGAGACGCTCTGCAATGATAGCACAGAGTTCCGCAACCTCGACAGCGATGCAGGATAGGGCTCTGAGAGAGCTCAGAAGCTACGCCAAAACACGCTCGCTCCTCGCTCGTCGGCGTCGACTCGCAGCCACGCTCCAGCCTCGACCAGGCTACCCAGCGCGCCCGGTCCCTTCCACGCCCTCGCTGCCGCCATCTCGAGAGACGGCAAGCCCGCCTGAGCATCGACGGGCACCGCCCAGAAGCTCGACGACCCGCTCCGAGTCGGCGGCAGCACCTGCGCCCACCGCCGCGCCTGCGCCGCTTCCATCGAGCGCCAGCCCGTGCCCGCCCCGCCCAAGCGCTCGAGTAGCGCATCGCCAAAGCTGCGCATGCACGCTGCGCTCGCCATCGGGTTGCCGGGGAGGCTGAGGACGGGGAGCGGGCACAGTCGAGCCGAGGTCGGAGGGTGGACGCCGAGCTTGACGGGCGCGCCTGGGCGGATCTTGACGCCGTGGAAGACGGGCGCGACGCCGAGGGAGGCGAGGGTGGAGGGGATGTGGTCGGTCGAGCCGCGCGAGACACCGGCGACGGTGAGGAGGAAGGAGAAGGGCGGGTCGGCGGCGAGGGCGGCGGCGAGGGTCGAGGCGAAGGCGGTCGGCGAGTCGCCGCTCGGCAAGAGGACGACGGGTTCGAAGCCGTGCGAGAGGAGGAGCGCCGAGAGGAACGGCGTGATGCAGTCGACGACGTGACCGGGCGCGGGCTCGCGAGCTGGATCGAGCGCCGACAAGGGCACGATCTCCTTGCCCGTCGCGAGGATGCCGACTCGGCCTCGAGGAGTTGGCGGCGGGAGCGGCGCCGAGCGCACGGCGACCTGCGCGACGCCGCACGCGGCGAGGAGGAGCACCTTCTCGGACGAGACGCGCTCCCCCTCGCAGAGGATGACGTCGCCCGCCCGCACCTGCTCGCCCCTCGCACGCCGATGCTGCTGCGGCGCGGCTCGCACGCCGAAGCGCACGAGAGGGCGACCCGCTCGGTCCGCCTCGCCCGACTGCTGCGCGTCCTCGACCTTGACGACGCCGTCGAACGCGGTCGAGGGGAAGACGGCGCCCGTCATGATCTCCCAGCACCCTCGAGTGCCGAGTGCGGCGACGAGCTCGGGTGGAGGAGGCGGATCGCCGGCGACGATACGGCCGAGGACGGGCAGGAGGACGGGAAGGTCGGGCGCGGCGGCGGCGAGGAGCGAGGAGGGGACGGCGTAGCCGTCCATGGCCGAGTTGTCGTGTAGTGGAAAGGGGAGCTCGGCCCGCACGGCGGCGGTCGCGATGTGACCAGCCGCCTCGACGAGAGGAAGTCGCGTCTCGTGCTTGTCGGTTGACGTTGCCGGTGCCGAAGGTGCCGGCATATGGGCGGGGTTCTCGAGGCGGATCGTGAGGTCGTCGATGAGGGCGATGGCGCTGCGGAACGAGATCGAGTGTCGAGGTGCGGGTGTGAAGGGAGGAGGAGGAGCGGGGACGAGGTGAGATGAGGAGGTCGTGCCGGGCCGAAGCTAGACGGGCTACTGGGGTCAGCTTTGGGTCGCCCAAAGAGAGGTAGAGAGCTGCACGCACCTTTTGTCGAGCGAGTACCGAGAGCGCAAGCTGCCACTCGTCGGGCGTGTCGGCGTCGCGCACGCAGTCGTCCTCGACGACCGTGACGCCGCCTCGCCCCTCGACGATCCTGGCGCCCCAGACGTCCTTGGCCGCTCGACACGGCCCACTCTTGCCCTCGCGGCAGTTCGTGCGCAGCTGTTCGAGCGCGCGCGGCGTCCACACCGAGAAGAGCGGCTCGGGGTTGCCGTCCGAGGGGTGGAGGTAGAGCGAGACGGGCGAGTCGGGTGCGTGTGCGGCGAGGAGGCGCAGGATCGAGGAGCGGGTGACGAAGGGCAGGTCGACGGCGAGGACGAGCCAGGTCGCGGCGGGCTTGGCGTCGGCGGCCTGGAGGATGCCGCTCGCGGGCCCGATGTCGCCGTTCTTGTGCGGGTCGTCCTCGACGAGCTCGACTCCCTGCGCGCACACACGCTCATGTCAGCTCGTCGCCCGCAAGCCCCGGAAAGGGTCGAGCGAGCTGAAGACGCACTTCGGGTAGCTCGAGTTGGTCGCGCTGGTCGGCGCGAGCGCTGACAACGACGCCCGCCGGGAAGACGCCCTCGCTCTCGAGCTCGCAGAGGCTGTCGAGGTGGTGCTGGTAGAGGGGCCGCCGTGTCGCCGGATGCTCGAGGAGGTGCTTGGGCGAGCCCATGCGGGTGGAGCGACCGCCGAGGAGGAGAACGACGGCGAGGTTGGCGATGGGCCGGGGTGGGCTGTCGTCCATGGCGGCGGTGGGTGCTGCAGTGTGCGCGTCTGTGCAGAGCAAGCGGGTCGAGAGCAGAGCGAGAGAAGGCGAGGAGCGAGAGCTCGAGCGATCCATCTTGCCCCACATCTCGGCCGGCGAGCTCATCCCGTCACCGCCAGCCTGAGATGCACTCGCTCGCTCTTGCTGCTACTACAGCAGCTCACCCGCCCACACCATGCCCCGCCGCAAGGTCTACAACCTCGCCCACTACTCGAAGAGCGGCGTCGTCACCGAGTCGCGCAAGTCCGCCGAGGTCGACCAGATCTGGGGCGACCGCCAGCCCTTCCACGGCGACGACAAGCCCTGGGACGTGCGCGTCGACACGGTCCTCACCGAGTGCGTCCCTCTCACCGCCCCTCCCTTCTCGCCCGGCGCACAGTTGACCCTGTTGAGTGACGAAACAGGCCCGAGGAGCACGTTGAGGACTGGGTCCAGTCGTTCTGCGTCCTGTGCGTGCTCTCTCTCTTCCCTGAAGAGCAAGCAGTTGCTGACGAAGCTGCGCAACAGGTGCTCGAACGGCTGCGCCGTCGATGTCGCCGTCAAGGACGGCGAGGTCGTCGGCATGAAGGGCCGGGCGGTCGACCGCATCAACAAGGGCAGGCTCGGACCGAAAGGGTGCGTCCTCGCTCGCTGTGTACATACCCCATCGCGCTCGCTGACGGTGAGCTCCCGCAGGATGTACGGCTGGGTCTCGATGAAGGCCGAGGACCGCCTCAAGACGCCGGTGCGTTCGCGCTTTCCTCCTCTACCTGCCTATCTCTGCTCTTGACTTACGCATCGTACACGCGCGCAGCAAATTAGGAACGTCGAGACGGGCCAGCTCGAGCCGGCGACCTGGGACGAGGCGCTCAGCCTCATGGTCGAGAAGGCCAAAGGCCTCGTCGAGGAGTTCACGCCGCACTCGATCGCCTTCTACACCTCTGGTCCGTCCTCTACCCCGCTCGCCGTCTATTCGCGAACTCGCAGCTAACTCCTGTACACGCGCGCGCGCAGGTCAGCTGATGCTCGAGGAGTACCACTCGCTCGCCCTCCTCGGCAAGGCCGGCTTCGGCACGCTCCACATGGACGGCAACACGCGCCTGTGCACGGCGACGGCGGCGGCGGCGATGCGCGAGTCGTTCGGGTGCGACGGGCAGCCGGGCAGCTACGTCGACTTTGTGCGTCTCGCTCTCTCGAGCTCTCGAAGCGGACCGTGCGAGCACCTTCGAGCCGGATCTCGAGCTGACGCGCTCTGCAACAGGATCACTGCGACACGCTCTTCATGGTCGGGCACAACATGGCGGCGACGCAGACCGTCCTCTGGTCCCGCATCCTCGACCGCCTCGCTGGCCCGAACCCTGTGCGTCTCTCGCTCCCTCTCTCACGCGCTCGCACCTCTCCTTCGACGGCCTCGTGCTGACTTGCGCCTTCCTGCAGCCCTTCCTCATCGTCGCCGACCCGCGCCGCACGTCGGTCGGGCACGCCGCCGTCGAGAACGGCGGGATCCACCTCCCAGCGCGCGTCGGGACCAACCTGTGCCTCCTCAACGGCATCCTCAAGATCCTGCTCGACAACGACGAGTTCCACGACAGCGACTTCATCTGTGCGTCCTCCTTTCCCGCTCCACCCCCCAGATCTCGCTCGTCGAGCCACCTCTCGCGCTCGCCGCTCAGACCGCTCACGCCTCTCGCGCCGCTCGCAGCGAAACACACGATCGGCATTGACGCCCTGCGCGAGACGGTCAAGGACTACCCGGTCGAGCGCGTCGCCGAGATCACAGGCGTCGACGCCGAGCTCATCCAGCGCGCGGCCGAAAAGATCGGGCGCAGCAAGCGGCACGTGTCGACCTGCCTGCAGGGCGTGTAGTGCGTCCTCCTCCTCCTTCTTCTCGTCGACGTGTAGACCCTTGCGAGCGCATGCTGATCGACGAGCCCCGCGCCCGCAGCCAGTCGAACCAGGCGACGGCGTCGGCGTGCGCGGTCAACAACATCCACCTCGTCAAGGGCGCGATCGGCAAGGAGGGCGCGACCGTGTTCCAGTTCAACGGCCAGCCGACGGCGCAGGTGCGTCTCCCTCTTGGTCTCGATGCCGAGAAGGAGAGCTCGACGGCGTGGCCGGTGCTGACTCAGCTTCTTCCCTCCCTGCAGAACAACCGCGAGTGCGGCTGCAACGGCGAGTTCCCCGGGTTCAGGGTTCGTCCTCGTCCGCTCGATCCTCGCAAGCCCGACTCGCTCTGACGCTGTAGCCTCGCGCGCGCAGAACCCGTCCAACCCGGCGCACATGCAGGAGCTCGCCGACCGGTGGAACATGTGCGCGCTCTCCCTCAGCCCCGGGCGTCCTGCTCGCTCGCTCGTCGCTGACGTGCCGCCCGCTCGTCCTGCAGCGACGTCAAGACGCTCCCGCACTACGGCCAGCCGACGCACATCATGAGCCTGCTCAAGTTCATCGAGAACGGCTCGATCAAGATGCTCTGGATCTCGGGCACCAAGTGCGTCCTCTCGTCGTCCTCCTCTCGCAGGAGGTCCGTGCACATCTCGTTCTTGGACCGCTGAGCTGACCACGTGACGGTCGCGCCGCCTCCCTCCCACAGCCCCGCCGTCTCGATGCCCGAGCTCGCCCGCATCCGCCGCAACCTCGCGAGCAAGGACCTCTTCGTCGTCGCGCAGGACATCTTCCCGACCGAGACGACCGCGCTCGCCGACGTCGTCCTCCCCGCGGCCCAGTGGGCCGAGAAGACGGGCTGCGGCACCAACGTCGACCGCACCGTGCACCTGTCGCACCAGGCTATCAAGCCCCCCGGCGAGGCGTGGAGCGACATGAAGATCTTCTCCGAGTTCTCGCGCCGCATGGACTTCAAGAACAAGGACGGCGAGCCGCTCATCCCGTGGACCGACGACGCCGAGGCGGCGTTCGAGCACTGGAAGCACACGAGCAAGGTGCGCTCGGCTTTCGCTTTTTGTTGCTGTTCCGCTACGAGCGAGGCTGACGAAGGGACTGATCCTGCAGGGCCGCCCCGTCGACTACAGCGGCATGAGCTACGAGAGTGAGCCCCCTTTTCGCTCGAGCGGCTCTCCGAGGGGCCTTCTCTGACTCTCTCCTCCCGCACGCAGAGCTCACCGGCGGCAGCGGCGTCCAGTGGCCCTGCAACGAGGAGCACCCGGACGGCTGCGAGCGGCTCTACACCGACTTCCAGTTCCCGACGACGCTCGAGACGGTCGAGAGCTACGGCCACGACCTCTTCACGGGCACCGTCATCTCGTCGCAGGAGTTCAAGGCGATGAACCCGAACGGGCGCGCGATCCTCAAGGCGTGCCACTACCACCCGCAGGAGGAGTTCGTCTCGGACGACTACCCGTTCCGCCTCATGTGCGTCCTCTTCTCCCTTCTATCTCCTCCCTCGCCCTCCTTCAGTCACTGACACGGCTCCCTTACTCCCTCCCCTCCTCCCCTCCTGCTCTCCATCCTCTTCCGCTCGACCAACCTCCCCAAATGGCGTCCTCCCCCTTGTGCAGCACGGGCCGCGTCGTGCACCACTTCCACACGCGCACCAAGACGGGCCGGTCCCAGGAGCTCGAGGACGCCGCGCCCGACGTCTTCGTCCAGATCTCGGACGCCGACGCCGCCGAGCTCGGCATCGAGTCGGGCGACATGATCCTCGTCGAGTCGGCACGCGGCTCGCTCGAGGGCCCGGCCAAGGTCGGCGAGATCGCTCGCGGCGACGTCTTTGTGCCGTTCCATTACGGCTCGGCCGACCAGGACAACGAGGGCGGCAAGAAGATGCGCTCGCGCGCCGCAAACGAGTTGACGCTGTCGGCGTGGGACTTTGTTTCGAAACAGCCGACGTTTAAGGTGCGCCCTCGCCTTTCCCCTTCTCTTTCTCAGTACCTGCATGCTGTCGGCGCGCTCGAACATGGGCTGACTCGCCAAACATCTCCTGCAGGGCGGCGCCGTGCGCATCAAGAAGGTCGATGGCGTGCAGATCCACGCCGTCTCGGGCCAGTACAAGGCCGAGCAGGACCGTGCGAGTGCGCACAAGGGCGAGGGCTTGACCGAGCACAAGAAGGAGGACCACCACCGGCACCTCGAGGACGCGATCGGCGAGGTGCGCTGCACTCCCTCTCTTCCTCTCTCTCTCGCTCATCTCGGTCTGCCTCGGGCCCGAAGCTGACGCCGAGGCCCCTCCTGCAGTACGACGTATTCAGCAAGGCCGTCCTTGACAAGATGCTCGAGCTGGCCAAGACGCACTCCGACGAGATGTGCGTCCCGCTCGCTCCTCGACTCGTCTCAGTCGGTCGCTGACTCCCTCTCCAACAGGGAGCTCCGTCTCGGCCTCAAGCTTCACCACAAGCTCTGTGCGCAAGCCTGCGAGCGACTGCAGCCCGTCATCGACAAGTACGGCGAGGACGAAACGCAGGCCAAGACGGACGTCGAGACGATCATCAAGGCGCTCTTCCCCAAGCACCGCCTCGGGAGTAAGCAGTGCGTGCTCTCCACCTCTTGTACTGCACGCGAGGAAGCTAGCTGATGTCGTCTCTGCCCTACAGGTTCCAGGCCATGTCCGAGTGCGTCCTCTCCTCCTTCCTCACTCGCGCCGCCACCGCTTGCTGACCTTGTTCCTCCTCGTGCGCAGCTTCACCGGCTTCCAGACGCTCCTCGCGCACCTCCTCGGCTGGCTCAACGTCCTCGCGCCGTCCCTCTTGGCGCTGCACGACGACGAGGCGAACAAGCTCGTCCTCGCCGCCTCGCACCTCTTCGAGCAGGCTCGTGCCTGGGCAAAGTGCGTCGCCCTGCGTTCCACTCGCCGACTGCATCTCGACAAGCATGCGCTGATCCTCGTCTCCCGCGCCCGCAGCGACCACAACAAGGTCGCCGCGCCCCAAGCGCTCATCGTCCCGGTCGTGCGGCACCCGGACCCGCCGCACTGACCCTCTCCTCCCTCTCTCTTCCTTTTGTACAAAGCGGCTCGAGGTCCATCTCTACAGTGCGAATTCTACTTTCTGTAGCTCTCGGGGTCTCGTCTCTTGAGAGCTGCACAGCCGAGCGAGCGACTCTGAGCTGACCTATGCGCGAACCGAGGCATGCCGAGAGAGAAGAGTCACAGCTCCTTTGCACACACACACATGCTTCTGCTACAGCTTGTTCTTGTCGGCTGCACGGGCGTCGTCGACATTGCGGCGGCGCGCGTCAGCGCTCGGGGCGAGGTCGAGAGGGCCGAGGAGGGTCTTCACATGCCCTTCTCGCCCTTCTTGCCGCCGCTCGGGACGAGCTCGATCCTGCGGGACGTGGCAGAGGCGTCGTCAGGAGCGCTTTCGAGAGCGAGCAAGAGGCGAAGAGCGCGGGGCGCACCAGTAGCGGTCCGGGTCGTACTGCGCGCGAGGGAGAGCTCGTCAGCGGCGTTACGGGGGAGGAGGGAGGAGAGGACCGAGGACGCACGATGAAGGCGATGTGGCGCATGCGGCCCTCGGACGGCTTCTTCTTGAACTCGACGCCCTCCTTCTCGAGGCGGTCGCACTCGGCCTCGACGTCCTCGCACGAGAGGGCGATGTGGCCGAAGCCTGCGCGCAGGGAGAGCGACGAGGTCAGCATCGAGGCTCTGTCGGCGTGCTAGCGAACGTCAAGCACGAGGAGAGGGAGCACAAGGAGGTGCGAGAGCAAGAGAGGGCCAGAAGCGGGAAGTGCGGGAGGAGGGTCGAGCGGGACGAGGAGAGGGAGGACGGAGTGAAGGCGAGGAGCAGGAACGTACCGCGGCCAGGCTCCTCATTCCCATTAGCATACTTGAAATCAGCATCCTTCTCGGTGCCCCACTGCGGACGAGGGCCACGATGTCAGCGCGAGCGCGAGGAGACGAGGGAGGGAGGGGACGCACGTTGTGGCACAGCTCGAGAACACCCTCGCGCTTGAACTTGCGCTCGGCCTTCTCCTCGGCGCTGAGGCCCTCCTTGCCTTCCTCCGGGAACGCAAGGAAGTAGCTGCGGTGGGGAAGAGAGGGGGCGAGGTCAGCTCCTCCTCCTCCTCCTCCTCGAGCGCTCGAGGTCGGGTCGATTGACGCACTTGGTGAAGTCGCCGCCGGGCGACTCGTGGACTGCGAGCCGGAGGATTAAGTCAGCGTGTGTCTCTCGAGGGGTGGCTCAGTGCAGAGGAAAGGGACGCACTCTTCTCCATCCCGAGGATGCGGGTGTAGAAGTCGAGCGACTTCTCGGCGTCCTTGACGCGTAGCATGGTGTGGTCTGCGAGCGTCGAGCGGTATGTCAGCTCTGTCCTTGGGCTGGCGGCCTGCTGGAGACGAGGACGCTTTCATCGGCGTCATCGGGCGAGCGAGGTGGAGGTCGCTCGAGCGGGGACGAGGGGAGGAGCCGTAGCGCGAGAGAGGGAGGACGCGTACTGAGGGCGAAGCGTCCCATGGCTGTAGTGGTCGAGTGGAAGGTGCGGGTCAAGAGAGCGGTGCGGTGCAGGAGCATGAGCGAGAGGAGGGGAGAGGGAAGCGAGGCCGACGGAAAAGCCGGCGCCTCCCCGCAAGAAGGCCAAATCGGTGCCCGAGGTGGGGAACGGCGACCGCGCGCTCCCTCCTCCCTTCGACCGTCTCTACGCTCCCAACATGGACCCAGAGAAGCTCCCGCTGCAGCCTGTGGCAGGACCGCCAGCCCGCCATGCCCGCTCCAAGCAGGGCCTCCTCGTCATCGCCGCTCTCGCCCTCGCCGCCATTCACGGCGCCCGCTTCTGGCTCAACAGCTCGACAACGGCGGCACAGCCGGGCGGCGGTATCTGGTGGAGCCAGTGTCCAGATGACTCGACGACCTACTGCGGCTTTCTCAACGTTCCTCTCGGTGCGCTCGTCTCCCCCTCCCTCTGCTCTTCCAGCGCCAAGTGAGCTGACTCTCGCCCGCTTCGCGCAGACTATACCAACCCGAAAGCAGACGAGGTCGTCTCGCTCAGCCTGCGCATGATACCAGCGACCGTGCCGCCGAAGGAGCAGCTTGGCTACCTCTTGTCCGTCTCCCCCTCCTCGCCCTCGTCCTGCTCGACGTCTCCCGACTGGCTTGCTGACGTCCTGCCTTCTGCAGCACCAACCCTGGCGGCCCTGGAGGCTCTGGAACGCTTGCCATCCTGAGCTTCGGCAGCGTCCTCTCTCGCATCGTCGGCGGTGCTTCCGCTCGTTCCCGCTCTCGCCCGGTCAACGATATGCTCTGACATCGCTGCTCTGCCTCTCTCATGCAGGCCGCTACAACGTCATCTCGTGGGACCCGCGCTCCGTCAACCTCACGTCGCCCGGCCTCGAGTGCTTCGCCAACGAAGGCGAGGCGAGCCGGTTCCAGCGCGACGTCGAGCATGCAGGGCTCAGCTACGGTGCGTCGCGCTCCCGCCGCCTTCGGCTTCATGAGCACTCCGCTGACGCTGTACGATCTGCAGACGCACTCGGCTCATCCGCTCTCGCCTCCTCCAGCAACACCTCTCTCGCCGCCGGCCTGTCCTGGACGCGCAAGATCGACGCCTTCTCGCGCGCGCTCGACTCGGCCTGCGACACCCGCGCCAATCAGGCCGTCCTGCGCTCGAGCTCGACTGCGTTCACAGCGCGAGACATGAAGGTGCGTCTTCCTCTCCCCGTCGTCGGCTGGCCGCGCCGAACGCTCATGTCGCTGGACCCGCTCGCAGCGCATCATGGAGGCGCTCGGCGAGGAGACGCTCAACTACTGGGGCTTCAGCTACGGCACCATCCTCGGCGCGACCTTCTCGGCAATGTTCCCTGAGCTCGTCGGCCGTGCGTCCCTTTCTCCCCCCTCAGCTCGTCGCGCGGCGCGGCAGCCTGACGCCTCGCACACTCGCGCGCAGGGGTCGTCCTCGACGGCGTGTCGGACTCACAGACGTACACGAACGACCTGCTCGAGTGGGGCCGGTCGGGCATGCACGACACGCGCAAGGTGCGTCTCGAACCCGCTCAGGCCTCCTCCTTCCTCTTCCCGGCCGAGCGCTGACACGCGCCGCTGCCGCCGCAACAGGTCATCGAGGGCTTCTTCTCGTCGTGCGCCGAGTCGGGACCGCTCGGATGCGCCTTCGCGCACCACAGCTCGACGGCCAAGTCGCTCGAGAAACGCTATGACGCGCTCCTTGAGCAGCTGCGCGACGAGCCGATGCCGGTCGGCCAGAGCGACGTCGGGCCGGGCGTGCTCAGCGCGAGCGACGTGCAGTATACGGTACGCCCATGCTTGCCGCTCGAGTATGTCCGGGCGCCGCGCAGCTCGCTGACGCCGAGCGCGACTTGCAGATGTTCCACTCGCTCTACGCGCCCAAGACTTGGTCCGTCGCAGTCTCTCTCTTTCTTCTCCACGCACTGGAACTGACGGGCTGCTTCAACGTCGCAGGCCGCACCTCGCACAGCTCCTCGCCGACACCGAGCGCGGCAACGGCTCGACCATGTTCGCCGCCGCCAACTCGGCCGCGCTCTCGCTCAACGGCAAGCCCTCCTCGGTCAAGCACTGGCCCTTCCGCCGTCCTTCGGGCGGCTTTTCGTCCTCGACCGCCGCCATCATGTGCTCGGACACGGACCCTGCCGCGCTCCGCAACACGAGCGTGCGCAGCGTCTGGGAGTACATGGGCGACCTCGCGAGGACGACGAGGAGCCCGACGGCCGACATCTGGACGATCTGGATCATGCAGTGTCGCCACTGGAGCGCCAAGGCGCTCGAGGTGTACCGCGGGCCCTGGACCGTCGCCGACGGCCTCAAGAAGACCAAGTGCGTCTCTCTCTCCCTCGCTCCTCGTTCTCCCTCGTGCTCGCGAGCTGACCATTCTTTTTGCATCGCTCGCAGCTACCCGATCGTCTTCTTCTCGCTCGACGCCGACCCAGTCACGCCCCTGTCGGCCGCCGTCAAGATGCAGGCCGGGTTCGGCAACAGCTCGTCGACCCTCGTCACGCAGTCTGGGTGCGTCCTTCTCTCTCAGCGCTTCTGCACGCTCGACCTCGCCGGCTCAAGTGTGTGCGACGCTGACTCTTCGCCTCCTGCGCAGGTTCGGTCACTGCTCGGTCGCGCACCCGTCCCTCTGCACGGCCAAGACGATCCGATCCTACTTCCTCGACGGCACTGTCCCAGCGCCTGGCACACACTGCACCGCCGACGAAGGCTTCCTGTTCCCGCTCCCGAGCAACGGCAGCTCGGCGGCGGCGCTCGAGACGCTGTCGAGCGAGGACGCCGAGCTGCGCAGCGCCATGTGGGAGCTGTCGGAGAGCGTGCCTGCGGTGGGTATGGGACCGCGTCGATGAGCTGGAATGCAGGGTATCGCTACCGTGCCGAGCGAGAGAGAGAGAGGAAGAGAGCAGTTCTCGGAAGCTCGTCTCGTGCACGCCCCTCTCGCTCACTCGCTGCTCGCTCGCTCGCCAGCCCGCTCTCGCGCCGAGGAAAGATGACAACAGGGATGACAATACAACCGCTAAGATGCTGCCTGAGGGTCGAGGCCGTCCGACAAAAAATAAGTCCTCTCGTCCGTCTACCGCTCGCACTCTCCTCGCCCTCTACGCCTTGCGCTTCTTCTTCGCCGGCCCGCCCTCGTCAACCTCCTTCTTCGCCTCGGGCTTCTTGGTCGCGGCCTGCCGCCCAAACATGTCCTTGAGCGACGCCATCCCCTTGGTGTTGACCTTCTTGAGCGCCTCGACGCCGCGGCTGCCCTTGCTCTCGGCCGCCTTGCGCTTCTTGGCCGCGGCGCCAAAGCCCGAGTCGCCGCCGGCGAGCGCCGCCTCGAGCTTGGCGGCGGCGCGCCCGGGGAGGTAGGTCGAGCCGAGGACGGACGAGGTGGCCGAGGAGGACAGGTAGGCCGACAGGGCGGGGAAGCTGCGCGCGAGGGTGTACGTTAGCTTGGCGAGGAGGGAGAGGGCCGACAGTAGGAGAAGGCGGACGTACGAGTACGAGGCAAGGAGGTTCTGCGCGAGCTTGGCCGGAAGGTAGTTGGCGACGACGCCGACGGCGTACTTCTGCCGGCTCTCTGCAGGGATGGGCAGGAGGGGCGTCAGCTCTCGCTCGAGCTCGAGAGCAAACGGACAAGGAGAGAGAAGCACGCACCGATCTGCAGCTGCTCGCTGAGCCCGTGCCCGCTCCCCGCGCCCTCCTTGGCGAGGCCCCTCGACACGGTCGAGTAGCGCTGAGCCGCCTGCGGCCCCGCCTCGCCCGCCGCCGCCTCGCCCTTCTCACTCTCGACGACGGGCTCGGCGACCGGCGCCGGCTTGGCCTCCTCGCCGAGCTGGGTCGACTCGAGCGGGCCAAAGATGCCGCCGTCGACCTGGGCGAGCGCGTCGACCTTTGCGCGGAGGAGGTCAAGGGCGAGCGAGGGCGAGAGGCGGTAGAGGGTAGTCGACTCGTGCTCTGCAGAGACGAGAGCGCGTGCAAGAGGGGGAGGAAGGGAAGAGAGGAAGGTCAGAGGAGGCCGTCTCGGCGGCGCGCCGACAGAGCCCGAGCGAGAGAGGGCCGCGCGACGCACCCTGAGTCTCGCACACCTTGAGCAGCCGCTCCTTGACGCAATCCAGCTGCGCCAGCCGCCCGATGTCCTCGGCAAAGTCGCCCTGCTCGACGTCGTCCTGCTCGTCCTTCTTGGCCGCCTCGCCGCCGTCGTCGACCTTGAAATTGAGCTGGGCGACCGAGTCCCACAGGTCGGCGTACGACTGGAAGTGCGGTGCGAGGAGCGAGAGGTAGGCGAGGGCGAGGAAGACGGGGTCGAAGGGCGAGAAGATGGCGAGGGAACCGTCTGCGGGAGGTGCGACGAGGTCAGCTGGGCTCCTCAGCTGGACAGAAGAGGGGCAATGGACGCACCAGATGCGACCTCGTCCGGCAGGAACCAGCAGCGCGACTTGTCGGCGTCGAGCGAGATCTTTTGGACCTCAAGGAGGCCGTCGGGCGATGAGGATCCGGGCGGCGAGTAAGGGAGGAAGAGGGCCGGCTGGTCTGCGGGACGGTGCGGCAGGGTCAGCAGATGCGCTCTGGCAAGCGACTGGAGGGCAGGACGCACTGGTTCGAGGGTGTGGCAGCCGTAGGAAGCGCGCCGAGCTGGACGACGGGTCGGCGGCCTCGAGCGGGATGTCTGCGCGGCGAGCGGGGTCAGCGAGGGGCTGCGCAGATGCTAGCTGGAATGCACGCACCGGTCGGCAGGATGCACACGTGCTTGCGCTGCATGGTGGGTGCGACGAGGTGGTGCGAGCGACCAGTGCTTTGAGCGGGGAGGCGGCGCGCGGCGCGACGCGAGAACCGCAAGAGCTCGCTCGTCGAACTCGCTCTTGCTCGCTCAGCGCTGGCTTTGTGCTCTCTCATTTGCTCGCCCAGTCACAGACACTCGGTGCACTGGTCAAGCGAGGATTGCAAAGCGAGAGGTAGGCGACGAGAGGTAAGCGGAGAGGAGGGAGGGGACAGGACGAGGGAGAGGCAAGCGGACACAGCGCCACCAGGGCAGGGTAGAAGAGGAGGGGAGGGGAAGAGCACGTCGACGTCGAGCTCCGAGCGGGCCGCCGTCGTCGCCCCGATCAAGCCCTCGCTCCCGGCTCACCACTCAAAGTCGTCGTCGACGTGCGTCGCCCAGGTGAACTTCTCGAGGAGCGTCTTGGTCATGACTTTGTTGAGCGGGACGTCGTTCGCCTTGGCCCAGGCGACGGAGATGCGGGGCTGCAGAGGAGAGAAGGTCAGCGTCGGCACCACCCACCATGTCGAGGTTAAGAACGGGCGAGCTTACGTCGAGGTAGTTGATCTTGGACGTGCCGAGCGAGATCTCTGTGAGAGGCAGAGGGCGAGGCGAGGCGAGGCGAGAGTCGAGGCGAGGGCGGGGACGGAGAGAGAGAGGAACGAGGCGAGGAGGAAGGGAGGGGAGAAGCAAGGAGGCGGAGAGGGAGTACAGAGTCAGCGTCTCGCTCGCCGGCACGACGCTCGCCCGCCCATATCTGCAAAGGAGAGAGAGAGAGAGAGAGAGCACGCACCCTTGCCCTCGTCGCGGTCGGTCGCCGCCGTTTTGGCGACCTGGATGCGCTCGTCAATCTTGACGAGCGCCGTGACGAGGCGGTCCTCGGACAGCTTGCCCTCCTTGTAGCCCTGCTTGCGCTCGCGCTTGATCGTCTTCTCGAGGTCGTCGGCGGCCTTGAGGCGCTCGTCGAGGTCCTTCTGCGGGAGCTTCTTCTCGCCGTCGGCCTCGCGCTTCGTGTTGTCGCGGTCAAACTTCTTGCGGATCTTCTCGCGCTCGGCGACGACCAGCGCCACCTCGTGCTCCTTGATCCAGTCGTCCTCGAGGTCCGACTCGTCGTCGCCGTACGGCTCCTTGTACTTTTTGGGCTTGTCGGCGACGGCGAAGAGCTGCTTGCGGAGCTTCATGCGCTGGTACTTGAGCGCGCGGATCTGCGAGCGGGCGAGGCGAGGGGGAGAGGAGGAGGGCGGACCAGGGTCAGCACGGCAGACGAGCAACCAGAGAGAGAGCGAGAGAGAGAGGCGACGCACCTTGTCGACGAGCTTCTCCATGGCGGCCGAGTGGCCCTTCGAGACGGAGCGCTGGTGGTTGCACAGGACGGCGACGAGGCGGTTGGCGCGGTTGTACGCGAGGAGCTTGTCGGCGACCGAGGCGTCCTTGGGCGTGTTCTTGAGCTGCTGCGCGAACGTCCACGACGCGTTGTACGTGCGGAAGACCTTGGCCGTGAGGCCGTCCATGTACGACGTGAGGTACTTGTTGACGACCGACGTCTGGGCGCACGAGCCGAAGGACGAGTCAGTCTCACGTCCTGCAGGAGAGGGCGAGGAGAAGGACAAGAGGGAGGCGGGACGCACACTGAGGCGGTCGAAGAGGAGGTCGCCGACGGTCTTGGGCTCCTTCTTGAAGAGCTTGAGGTTCTTGAACACCTGCTCGTCGACCTCGACCTCGTTGACGTAGCGGATCGAGTCCTTGCCGAGAAAGTCGAACGTGACCTTGTTGGGCGGCGTGAGCGTGACGTGCTCGAACCGGAGCGAGCAGCACCCGACCGTGTCGGCCTCGTCCTCGCCCTTCTCGTTGCCGGCACGCAGCGCGAAGCGGTCGATGAGGTACATGGCGACGGCGCGCTGGCGGGTCGCCATCTCCTTGGACTTGAGGTCGGCCGTGTAGTCGGCGCGGATGCGGTCGACGTGCTCCTGCGGGCGGGCGAGCGAGGAGAGGGGCTTAGAGTCAGTCTCGGAAGAAGGGCATGAAGGGGGTACGAGAGGAGGGGGGCGCGAGGAGGGAGAGCGCGAGGACGCACCTTGAGGTTGCGCGCCTTCTCAAACTTCTTGAGGTCGCTCTGGCCCTTGAGGGAAGATCCGGCGGCGAGGAAGACGTACTTGACGTTGCCGTTGATGTTCTCCTTCCACGTCGCGAGCCACGTCACCTTGTCGTCGTGGACGACGTCCTTCCAGCGGTGGCCGGCCGGAGCTGGAGGGACGGGGACGCCCTTGCCGATGTTGATCGTGATCTGCTCGGGGCGGACGCGCGTCTGTTCAAGAGGGACGAGGAGGATGCGAGTCAGCTCACCGCACTACCGAGGGAGGACGACGCTGAGGAGAGAGCGACAGCGGGACGCACCTTGAGCATGCCCGTCTTCGGGTGCTCGCCGCGACCGCGGAACAGGCCGGGCGGCTCGATCCTGAAGTTGCCCACCTTCTCCTTGCGCCCGTCGAGGAGGCACGTCTTGTACTTGGCCTCGGCCTCGTCGCGCTCGGCCTTGGCGGCCTTCTTCTCGGCAGCCGTCATGCTCTTCTTGGTGGCCTTCTGCGCCTCGAGGTAGGCGAAAATGGGCGTGAAGTCGCACTTGTCGAAGTCGCGGATCTTGCTGCCGTCGGGCTGCGGGGCGGGCGAGGGAGGAGGAGAGAGAGAAGAAGGTCAGCTTGTGCAGCCAGGAAGGGGCGCGTGCTGACGACGGCCGACAACGACGACGACGGAGAGGGGGAGCAGCTCGGAACGGAGAGAGAGGACGCACGCAGGGGTGCGCCTTGAGAACCTTGAGCCAGTCGGCGAAGAAGTTCTTGACGAACGTCGGGTTCTTCGGGTAGTCGGTCTCGAGGATGGCGGCAAAGAACGACGCGACCTCCTCGGCCTCGGGCGCGAGGACGACGGGCTTGCCTGTGCGCGCGGTAGGAGTGGCTCGACTCGTCAGCGCCGCTGGAGGGACGTGAGGAGACGGCGCGAGGGGAAGAGGACGCACCGTCGTACTTCATTTTCACGCCGTGCGGCTCGTACTCGGGCGGGAAGAGGACGCCCGAGTGCTCGAGGGTGCGCCACTGCGAGGAGAAGAGACGTCAGGACCGAGCGCGAGGGACGGTGCACGGCGACAAAAGAGGAGAAGCGACGCACCTTGCTCTCGCCGTCCTGCTGGTTCTCCCACCACTTGAACACCTCGTCGCCGCTCGCGCCCTCCTCGTCGTCCTCCTCCTTCTTGGCCTTGCCCTTGCCCTTCTTGCCCGGCGCCGGCGACGCCGACGCCGACTCGGCGTCCTCGCTCTTGACGCGCCTCGCCGCGGGCGCCTTTTTCGGCGCCGCCTTGGCCGCCGCCGCCTTCTTGGGGGCGGCAGCAGCCTTCTTGGCGGGCGCCTTCTTCTTCTTGGGCGCCTCGGACGCGCTCGAGAAGTCGCCGTCGTCGTCCGAGTCCGAGGCCGGCGTGAGGTCGTCGTCCGAGTCGTCCTCCTTCATGCTCTTGCGCGACGTCGACGCGCGCGGGCGCTTGGCGGCGGCGGCGGCAGTGACCTGGGCGAGCGGCTTGTCGTCGTCGGACGACGAGTCGCCGGCCTTGGCCTTGGTCGTCGAGGCGCGCTTCTTGGCCGGCGCCGCCGCCGTGACCTGCGCGAGCGGCTTCTCGTCGTCGCTGCTGTCGTCGCCGTTGGGCGCAGCGGCAGCGAGGGGCTTGCCGTTGCCCGTCGCGACGCCGGCGGCGCCCTTCTTGGCGACCTGGGCGAGCGGGAGGTCGGCCTCGTCGTCGTCCGAGTCGTCGTCGGACGCGCCCGTGCTGAAGACGCTCAGCTTGGCCTTGGGGTCGGTGACGAGGGCCGTGGCGTCGTTCATGACCGTGTCGAGCTGGCCCGAGGGCGCGTCGCCGTTGGGGATGGCGACGGCGGTGCTCGCGACGGGTGAGTCGGCCGGCTCGTCGGGCTTGGTGCGCTTGATCTGCGAACGGGGGAGGGAGGCATGCGCGGGTC
>Ga0308169_10002498_pt1 | contig 19018 bp, 17 predicted proteins | sample PhyBR1_2_FD_202139 | JGI IMG/M metagenome (GOLD analysis project Ga0308169, IMG submission 202139) | Phyllosphere microbial communities from UC Gill Tract Community Farm, Albany, California, United States - DLSLSB.R1 | ecosystem: Host-associated > Plants > Phyllosphere > Unclassified | place...
TAGTTGTCGAGCGCGGCGCCGTGGGCCCAGGGCAGGCGGTCGCCGCCCTTGACCTTGCCGGCCGAGCCGCTGCTGAGCGGGCTGCCGTGGTAGTTCAGCATGCACTGGGACACCAGCCGGAACATGAACTCGCGCACCCCTTCCACCTTGTAGGCCGCGCTGACGAACAGCGGGGCGATGCGGGTACGCACGAAGTTCGCGAAGCCGCCCTCGGCGGAGACGAAGGTGAAGACGCGGTCGGTGGTCTCGACCAGGGTGCGGGCGAAGGCCAGGCGTTCGCTGTCGTAGCTGTCGAGCAGGCGGTCGGCGGCGTCGCCGTGCAGGACGGCCTTCAGCTTCCAGGCGAGGTTGATGGCGTCGCCGATGCCGGTGTTCATGCCCTGGCCGCCGGCCGGGCTGTGGATGTGGGCGGCGTCGCCCAGCAGGAACACGCGGCCGTGGCGGAAATGCTCGGTCAGGCGGTGGTGCACCCTGTAGGTCGAGAACCAGTTCACCTGCTTGACCTCGACGCCCAGGCCGCGGATCGCGCGCTCGCTGACGTCGTCGAAGCCCAGCTCGCGGTCCGGCGCCACGCGGTCTTCGCGGATGCTGCCGATCAGGCGCGCCAGGCCGTCTTTCGTATACGAGAACAGGGCCAGGAAGTCGGCATCGTCCAATGAGATGTGGATCTGGCCGTCGGCCGGCGGGCCGCCCGCGACCACGTCGGCGACGTAGAACAGCTGGTCGTAGGTGCCGCCTTCGAAGTCGGCCCCGAGCTGGTGCCGCACCGGCGAGCGCGCGCCGTCGCAGCCGGCCAGGTAGCGCGCCTCGCAGGTCTCCTCGCCGGCGGGGCCGCGCAGGCGCACCCGCACGTGGTCGTCGAGCTGCTCGAAGCCCAGCAGCTCGGTCTCGCGCTCGACCTTGACGTCCATCTGCTCCAGGTGGGCGATCAGTAGCCGCTCGTGCCGGTCCTGGGGAAAGACCAGGATGAAGGGGTAGGGCGTGAGGTCGGTGCCGGCGTCGAGGAAGGTGATGTGGGCGCGCCGCTTGCCGCGCACCCAGAGGTTGATGCCGGGGTTCGGCATGCCGGACGCGATCACTTCGCCGGCCATGCCGAGCTGGCGGTAGAATTCCAGCGTCCGCGCGTGGACCACCACCGCGCGCGAGGTCGTGCCGGGACCGGCGGTCTTGTCGACGATGCGCACTTTCACTCCCTGGCGCGCCAGCCACAGGGCCAGCACCAGGCCGGTAGGACCGGCGCCGGCGATCAGGACGTCTTCGCGTTGCTTCATGGAGTCTCCGTTGCGGGTTGGGGAGGTCCGCCCGAGGTGCGCCGGGCTTTGACGCGTTCGCTGACTTCGAACACGGCCATGCCGGCGATCATGGCGGCCACGAACAGCAGGGTGGGCCAGCCGCCGACGCCCAGGCTGGTGAGCGCCGGACCGGGACAGTAGCCGACCAGGCCCCAGCCGACGCCGAACACGACGCTGCCGGCGATCAGCCTGGCGTCGACGTGGCGGGCGCCGGGCAGGTGGACGGTGGCGCCGAACACGGTGCGGGCGCGTTCGCCGCCGGCGCGGAAGGCGACGGCCGCCACCAGGATTGCGCCCAGCATGACGAACAGCAGCGACGGGTCCCAGCGGCCGGCCAGGTCGAGGAAGGCCAGCACCTTGGCCGGGTTGCTCATCCCCGAGAGGATCAGGCCGGAGCCGAACAGCAGGCCGGCAATGAAGGCGGTGATGGTCGGCATGATCAGCCCAGCACGTGACGCATCACGTAAACGGTGAGGAAACCGGCCGCCACGAAGCAGAGGGTGGCGACGATCGAGCGCGGCGACAGGCGGGCGATGCCGCACACGCCGTGGCCGCTGGTGCAGCCCGAGCCGAAGCGCGTGCCGATGCCCACCAGCAGCCCGGACACCGCCAGCAGCATGGGCGTGTGGTCGATCTGGGCCGGCGGCATCGCCTGCAGCGCCAGCCAGCCGAGCGGCGCGGCCAGCAGGCCGAGCAAGAATGCGAGGCGCCAGCCGATGTCGCCGCGCGCCGGACGCAGCAAGCCGCCGGCGATGCCGCTGACGCCGGCCACGCGGCCATTCGCCAGCAACAGCACGGCGGCGCCGAGCCCGATCAGCAGGCCGCCGCCGAACGAGGCCAGCGGGGTGAAGTGGATGCTGTCGATGACCATGGCGTTCCTCCCCTCAGCTGAATTCTGGCAGGTATGCCCGCGCTGTCAAGGAAGGCGTGCATTCAGCGCGAGCGTTCGCCGCCGCCGCCGCGGCTGTCCGTCACGCCGGGAATGTCCTGGGCCGGACGGTCGAACCTGCCCTTCAGGTCGTCCACGCCCGACTGCGGCCTGGCGAGCGGGCGCAGGTCGGCGCGCTTCTTGCGCTTCCCGGCCGTATCGATCTTCATGCGGGTGTCGCGCTCTTCCAGCATGTTCGGCATCAGCTCGCCGTCGCGGTTGAAGGACCAGGCCAGCATCGCCGGCCCGAGCGGCAGGCTGTCGCCGGGCTTGCCGTTGAAGCCCGTGTTCCAGACATGCCAGGTCTTGCCGTAGCTGTTCATCTTCTTTTTCATCAGTTCGTGCTCGGCGGCGTCCGGGATGCCGGGCGCGACCAGCTGGCCGCCGAGGATCTCGCCATTGTGCGGATGCCAGAAGCGGCGCTCGTCCTCGGGCAGGGTGGCGAACAGCTTTTCGGAGATGATGTATTCGATGCCGTTCAGGTTGGCGGATTTGGTATTGCCGTCGAACAGGACGCACTGGGCCAGGTCTTCGTTGACCTGTTTGCAGAAATGGTGGGCTTCGACCTGCTGCCCGGGATGGTCCTTCATCGGATGGAAGCCGTTAAGGTAGACGTCGAATTTCGCCAGCGGGGCATTGCGCTGCAACACCCTGGCGCCGGCTTCCAGCGCGCGGGTCCCGGGCGCCTTGGCCTCGCCGGGCGGTGCGACCTGCGGTTTCGAATCCTGGGCGCTTGCCATCGCCGCGGACGTGGCGAGCACGGCGGCGGCGGCGAGTTTGAAGACTTGCATGTGGCCTCCTCGGGAGTTCAACGATAGACCGGCGCCGGTCCCCGGCGGTTCCATGTTCAGGGCGCGGGCCTCACCAGCAGGCGGTCGATGCGGTTGCCGTCCATGTCCGCGACTTCGAACAGCCAGCCGCCCCAGTCCAGGCGCTCGCCGGGCTTCGGGATGTAGCCGAGCTGGTAGAGGATGAAGCCGGCCAGCGTGTGATAGGCGTCCGAGCCTTCATCCGGGAACCTGAACTGGGCGCCGGTCAGGTAGCGGAAGCGGTCCAGCACCATGCCGCCGTCCATGAACCAGCTGCCGTCCTCGCGCTGCACGGCGTCCGGCGCTTCCTCGTCCTCGACCGCCGGCACTTCGCCGACCAGGGCGCCCATCACGTCGGTGAGGGTGATCATGCCCTGGATCTCGCCGTATTCGTCGACGACCATGGCCAGTTCCGCATGGTTCTTCTTGAGCTGCTCGAGCAGGTCGATGGCGCTCACGGATTCCGGCACGTAGAGGGGAGCGTCGAGCTCGGCCTCGATGTCGATCTCCTGCAGCGAACCCTTGCGGATGGCCTGGCGGAACAGGTCGCGCGCGTTGACGATGCCCAGCACCTGGGAGCGGTCGCCGCGGTACACCGGGAAGCGGGCGTAGGGGCGGTCGGCGATGTGGTTCAGGTTGGCTTCCAGCGGGTTGGCGAGGTCGAGGAATTCGAGGTCGACGCGCGGCGTCATCAGGGCCCGCAGGTGCCAGTCGTCCAGGCGCAGGGCGCGCGCGGCGATGTCGTACTCGGCGCGCTCGAAGACGCCGGCGTCGGTGCTCTCGCGGATCATGCCGGTGACTTCTTCCTCGGTCGGGGTCTCGTCCTTGTGGTGGCGCATGCCGAGCAGGCGCATGATGAAGTCGGTCGTCAGCGACAGCAATTGCACGAAGGGATGCATCAGGCGCGACAGCGCCTTCATCGGCCGCGCGATGCGGCTGGCCAGTAATTCCGGGTAGAGGATGGCGATGCGCTTGGGCACCAGCTCGCCCAGCACGATGGAGACGAAGGTAATGCCGACCACGACCACCGTCAGCGCCGCCGGCCGCGCATAGGTTTCGGGAATGCCGATGCCGGTCAAGCCGGGAATCAGGCGCGCCACCAGCGAGGCTTCGCCGAAGGCGCCGGTGAAGATGCCGATCAGGGTGATGCCGACCTGTACGGTGGAGAGGAAGCGGCCGGGATCTTCGGACAGGGTGATCGCGGCCGGGGCGCCGGCATTGCCTTCGGCCGCCATCTTCTCGAGCCGCATGCGCTTGGCCGAGACCACGGCCAGTTCCGACATCGCGAAGATGGCGTTGAGCAGAATAAGGACCAGGATGATGATGATGTCGGTCATGCGGATTCCGTGGGTTGTCACCTTATCATCGCACGGCGGCAGTCGTGCGCCAACGGGCGCACGATTCGCCGAGGCGTAACCGTGCGCAGCTCAGCCATACTTTTGGTACGGAATAGATCGTTACACGTCAATTTGACCAACGATCTACAGTGCGGGGTCGGTAATGGGAAAGCGCCAATACCTCTATGTTTTCAGCAACCCGTCCATGCGAGGACTGCTGAAGATCGGTAGTACCAAAAGGAATCCCAGTAAGCGAAGTCAAGAGTTGTACACCACGGGTGTACCTACCCCGTTTGTGCTCGAGTACTACTGCGTGGTCGAAGACTGTTGTGCCAGTGAGCGACTGGCGCATCGAGCGCTCGATCGTTACCGCGTCACGCAAAAAAGAGAGTTTTTCAGGATTTCGTTGCACACCGCAATGAAGAAAATCCTTGCTGCAGTCGGCAGCGTTCAAGAACAGGAACGCCGAAGCGGCAGGCAACGGCGGAGCGCGGGGAGCGTGGAAAGTAGCGATAACGGCCGGCGTGGCGCCAACCCGAACAAGAACAAAACCGTGCCAGGGAAGCGTGTCGTTGCCCCTGCGGCGTGGCCTTTCCCGACAGCAAGCAGGCCTTAGCCGAACGGACTTCGTGCCAAGTCCGTCCAGGCTTCGGGCGACATCAAGGCCGGGTCGGATCGAAGTGCCTGGCGATGCCCGCCCAGCAGTCCAGGTAATTCGCCTGCAGCTGCGGCGATGCCAGCGCTTGGGGCGTCGCCACGATCGGCGTGCGGGTCTCGAACATGAAGGCCATCGTGTCGCTCACCTTGTGCGGCGTCGAGGTGTCGGCGCTGCTGGCCTTGTCGAAGGTCGCGGCGTCCGGACCGTGGCCGCTCATGCAGTTGTGCAGGCTGGCGCCGCCCGGCACGAAGCCCTCGGCCTTGGCGTCGTAGGCGCCTTGGATCAGGCCCATGAACTCGCTCGCCACGTTGCGGTGGAACCAGGGCGGGCGGAAGGTGTCTTCGCCGACCAGCCAGCGCGGCGGGAAGATCACGAAGTCGAGGTCGTCGACGCCAGGCGTGCTGGTCGGCGAATGCAGCACCAGGAAGATCGACGGATCCGGGTGGTCGTAGCTGATCGAGCCGATGGTGTTGAAGTGGCGCAGGTCGTATTTGTAGGGGGCGTAATTGCCGTGCCAGGCCACCACGTCCAGCGGCGAATGCTTGATCGGCGCCGCCCAGAGCTTGCCGCCGAATTTCGCCACCAGCTCGAAATCCCCTTCCAGATCCTCATAGCGCGCCACCGGCGACAGGAAATCGCGCGGATTCGCCAGGCCGTTCGAACCGATCGGCCCCAGGTCCGGCAGGCGCAGCAGGGCGCCGAAGTTCTCGCAGACATAGCCGCGCGCCGCGCCGTCCGGCAGCTCGACCGTGAAGCGGACGCCGCGCGGGATCACGGCGATCTGCTGCGGCTCGACTTCCAGCAAACCCAGCTCGGTGGCGATCGACAGCCGGCCCTGCTGCGGCACGATCAGCAATTCGCCATCGGCACTGTAGAAATAGCGGCCCGTCATCGGCTGGTTGGCCGCGTACAGGTGGATCGCGCAGCCGGCCATCGCGCCCGGCGAGCCGTTGCCGGCCATGGTCACCCAGCCGTCGATGAAATCGGTGGGCGCGTCGGGAATCGGCAGCGGGCTCCAGCGCATCTGGTTGGGCGAGGGCGCCAGGCCGTCGAAACCGGCCGCGATGCGGCTCTGCTCGACCGGGACGAAGGCGCCGTGCATGGCGGCCGGGCGGATCCGGTACAGCCAGCTGCGGCGGTTTTGGCCGCGCGGTGCGGTGAAGGCGGTGCCGGAGAGTTGTTCGGCGTACAGGCCATAGGCCACGCGCTGCGGGGAATTGCGGTGCGCGGGCAGGGCGCCGGGCAGGGCTTCGGTGGCGAATTCGTTGCCGAATCCGCTCATGTATCCGTGGGTCAAGATTTTCTCCTGGAAGAACCGTGGCATATGTCGTGGCTTTTTCGTCACTGTAGAGGAGACGTGCGAATTTTACGAGGTGAATATAAAAATGTAGACTATTTACCTCGTCAATAACACTATCGAGCGCATGATCGAACCGTCTAGCATCGACCTGAACCTGTTGTCCGTGTTTCAGGAGGTTTACCGCGAGCGCCAGATTTCGGGCGCGGCGCGCCGCCTCGGCCTGACCCAGTCCGCCGTCAGCAATGCGCTGGCGCGCCTGCGCCGCACCTTCGGCGACGAATTGTTCGTGCGTACCGCGCACGGCATGCAGCCGACCCCGCTGGCGCAGCAGATGGCCGAGCCGATCGGCGCCGCGATGGCCCAGGTGGCGCTGGCGCTGAGCCAGCGCAGCCGCTTCGAGCCGGGCACGAGTACGCGCCGCTTCACGCTGGCCATGACCGACGTCGGCGAGGTGTACTTCATGCCGGTGCTGATCGAACGCTGCCGCGCGCTGGCGCCGAACGTGGAGATCGCATCGAAGCGCGCGAACCCGCTCACGCTGAAGGACGACATGGAAACGGGCAGGGTGGACCTGGCGATCGGCGCCTTCGAGGAGGTGTCGGAAGCGCTCTACCAGCGCCAGCTGTTCCGGCAGCCTTTCGTCAGCATGTTCCGCAAGGGCCATCCGCTGGCGACGGGCAGCGTGGACCTGGCGCGCTTCGTGCAGGCGACGCACCTGATCGTGGACGCGGCCCAGAGCCCCTACGACCGGATCAACGTCCTGCTGGAAAAGGCTGGGGTGGGGGCGCAGGCGCGCTTCCGCGTGCCGCATTTCACCGCGGTGCCGTATATCGTCGCCACCTCCGACCTGGTGGTGACGGTGCCGCAGAAGCTTGCGGAGAGCGCCGCGGCACCATTCGGATTGAAGTGGATCGAACCGCCGCTTGCCTTGCCGACCTTGCAGACCAACGTCTTCTGGCACCGGCGCTTCAACCACGACCCCGGCATCCAGTGGCTGCGGGGATTGATTGCGGACGTGTTCGCAGAGTAGTACCGATAAAAACGCTTAATGAATAGAGGACATGACAATGGCTGACCTGTTTGAGAATCCGATGGGCCTGATGGGCTTTGAATTCGTCGAATTCGCATCCCCGACCCCGGGCCTGCTCGAGCCGATCTTCGAGAAGCTGGGCTTCACCAGGGTGGCCGTGCACCGCTCGAAGGACGTGGTGCTGTACCGCCAGGGCGACATCAACTTCATCGTCAACAACGAGCCGAAGAGCGCGGCCGCCTACTTCGCCGCCGAGCACGGCCCGTCGGCCTGCGGCATGGCCTTCCGCGTCAGGGATTCCCACAAGGCCTATGCGCGCGCGCTGGAACTGGGCGCGATCCCGATGGAGATCCCGACTGGTCCGATGGAGCTGCGCCTGCCGGCCATCAAGGGCATCGGCGGCGCCCCGCTGTACCTGATCGACCGCTTCGAAGACGGCAAGTCGATCTATGACATCGACTTCGAATGGATCGACGGCGTCGACCGCCATCCGAAGGGGCATGGCATGAAGATCATCGACCACCTGACCCACAACGTCTACCGCGGCCGCATGACCTACTGGGCCGGCTTCTACGAGAAGCTGTTCAACTTCCGCGAGATCCGCTACTTCGACATCCAGGGCGAATACACCGGCCTGACCTCGAAGGCGATGACGGCGCCGGACGGCATGATCCGGATTCCGCTCAATGAAGAGAGCCAGGCCGGCGGCGGCCAGATCGAGGAATACCTGCTCAAGTTCAACGGCGAAGGCATCCAGCACATCGCGCTGCTGACCGAGAACATCTTCGAGACCGTCGACGGCCTGCGCGCCGCCGGCGTCCCCCTGATGACCGCGCCGCCGGAAACCTATTACGAGATGCTGGAAGCCCGCCTGCCGGGCCACGGCGAAGACGTCGGCGCCCTGAAGGCGCGCGGCCTGCTGGTCGACGGCAAGGTCGAGGGCGATTCGAAGCGCCTGCTGCTGCAGATCTTCTCGGAAAACCAGCTGGGTCCGGTGTTCTTCGAGTTCATCCAGCGCAAGGGCGACGAGGGCTTCGGCGAGGGTAACTTCAAGGCGCTGTTCGAGTCGATGGAGCGGGACCAGCTGAAGCGCGGGGCGTTGAAGACTGCGGCGTAAAATTCAGCCGTCAGCTTTTGCGGCGACCGTGCAGATGGACGGCGCGACCCAGCAGAACGCCGCCCTGGTCGAGCAGGCCGCGGCCGCCGCCGCCAGCCTGCAGGACCAGGCATCGCTGCTGGTGGGACTGGCCGGCAAGTTCCGGATCGAAGCCGGCGCCTGACTGCCAATAACTGCTATCCTCGCCGAATCGATGAGATTCGGGAGGAAGTCTTGCTGTCCGCATTTGCCGTTCTGCTGGTGTTCCAATGCCTGGGCGAAGGCCTGGTATTCCTGTTCGGCTGGACCGTCCCCGGGCCGGTGACGGGCATGTTGCTGCTGCTGGCCGCGCTGGTCGCCGTTCCGCGCCTGCAGGAAGTGGTGGAGGCGGGCGCCAACGAGCTGCTGCGCCACCTGTCGCTGCTGTTCGTGCCGGCCGGGGTCGGCATCGTGGTCGCCGCCTCGAGCGGGAGCGGGCAGTGGCTGGCGATCGGCGCCTCGGTGGTGGTCAGCACCCTGGCCACGCTGGCGGTGACGGCGCTGGTGCTGAAGGCCCTGATGCCGCGCCGGAAGGAGGGCGGCGATGTTTAATTTCGAGGAGCTGACCCACTTCTGGGTCTACCTGTCCGCCTCGCCGCTGCTGGGCCTCACCCTGACCCTGTGCGCCTACGTGTTCGCGCAATGGGTGTTCGCGCGCTGCGGCTTTTCGCCGCTGGCGAATCCGGTGGCGATCTCGATCGCCATCATCAGCCTGCTGCTGGTGGCCAGCGGCATGTCCTACCAGCGCTACTTTGCCGGCGCCCAGTTCGTGCACTTCCTGCTCGGTCCGGCCACGGTGGCGCTGGCGGTGCCGCTCGCGCGCCAGGTGCCGCGCCTGCGCCGCAGCCTGCTGCCGCTGGTGTGCGCGCTGCTGTGCGGCTGCGTGACGGCGATCGTCAGCGCGGTGCTGGTGGCGCTGCTTCTGGGCGCGTCGCCCGAGCTGGCGCGCACCATCGCGCCGAAGTCCGCCACCACCCCGATCGCGATGGCGGTGTCGGAACACCTGGGCGGCATTCCCGCGCTGACCGCGGTGCTGGTGATCGGCACCGGGATCTTCGGCGCCATCAGCGGGCGCTTCCTGATGAACGCGCTGCGGGTGGAATCGCATGCGGCGCGCGGCCTGGCGCTGGGCGTCGCGGCGCACGGCATCGGTACCGCGCGCGCCTTCCAGGTCAGCCCCGAAATGGGCGCCTATGCTGGCCTGGGGATGGGAATGAACGGGGTGCTGACCGCGCTGGTCGCGCCCTGGCTGGTGCCGGCGCTGCTGGGCTGGATGGCGCACTGACACCAGATCCTGAACATGTATCGCGCGCCGCAGGCGCTGCCGCGGCGTATGATGATGCCAGCCTGGCTATTCCAGGAGGACACGTTGAACCTCTCACCTTTGCCGCTCGCCGTCTTCGTCGCCGATGTGCACGGCGCGATCATGAGCTGGAACCGGGCCTGTGAAAAGCTGGCCGGTTATTCGGCCGCCGAGATGCACGGCCGCACCCTCGACCAATTGATCGAATTCGAAGATGCCGGCGGCAAGCCGCTGTCGGTCCAGGCCCGCATCGATCTCGACAGCGTCGGTAATCTCGTCTGCGCCGACGGCCGCCGCCTGCCGGTGCGGGTGACGGTGGCGCCGCAGTCCCTCGATCCCGAACAGCCGGGCAGCTACAGCATCATCGTGGTGCCGCGCGGCGCCACCGCGCCGTCGCGCTACTCCCTGATCCAGGACCTGCCGGTCAACGACATCATCGAAGGCCTGCCCTGTGTGTTCTACGTGATCGACCAGAGCGGGCGACTGCTGCTGTGGAACCACCAGCTCGAGCAGGCGCTGGAGATGGAAAGCGAGGAGCTGCCGACGGTCGAGGTCAGGTACTTCTTCGAGCCGGCCCACCGCGCCCAGATCGTGCAGAAGATCCTGGACGCCTTCGACGCCGGCAGCTCCTGCCATGAGGCCGAACTGATCGGCAAGCACGGCAAGCGCACCAGTTTCCTGTTCCAGTGCTCGCGCACCAGCCTGGGCAGCCTGCCCTGCGTGTTCGGCACCGGGCTGGACATCACCGCGCGCAAGCGCGCCGAGCACGTGCTGAAGGTGCGCGAGCGCGCCATCTATGCCAGCGTGAACGCCATCTGCATCACCTGCTGCGAAGGCAACGACAACCGCATCGAGTACGTGAACCCGGCCTTCGAGCGCATCACCGGCTATACGCTGGGCGAGATCAAGGGCCGCGATCCGCGCTTCATGCGCATCGAAGGCTGCGACGTCGACCAGCACCGGCGCATCCACGAGGCCCTGCAGCGCCGCGAAAGCGTGCACGCGGTGCTGCGCAACACCAGGAAGAACGGCCAGCTGTTCTGGAACGAGCTGCGCATCGATCCGGTACGCAATGCCGACGGCGAAGTCACCCACTTCGTCGCCGTCATCAACGACATCACCGAGGCCCGCCACTACGAACGCCGCCTGCATCACCTGGCCCACCACGATCCGCTGACCGGCCTCGCCAACCGCACCCTGCTGCAGGAGCGGCTCAAGCAGGCGATCCAGTTCGCCAGCCGCAACCGCATGGTCGGCGCGCTGGCCTTTCTCGACCTCGACAACTTCAAGTACATCAACGACAACCTCGGCCACGACGTCGGCGATGCCGTCCTGATAGAAACCGCCGGCCGCCTGCGCGCCAACATGCGCGAGGAGGACACGGTGGCGCGGGTCGGCGGCGACGAATTCGTCCTCGTGATCAACGACCAGGGCGGCGCGGAGCAGGTGGCCGACCTGGTCGAGCGGATCCGCCGCAGCGTCGGCAGCCCGGTACTGGTGGGCGGCAAGGAGATCGTGCCCAGCACCAGCATCGGCGTGGCCCTGTTCCCGCGCGACGGCAGCACGGTCGACAAGGTGATGCGCGCCGCCGATGCCGCCATGTACCACGCCAAGAGCCTGGGCAAGAACAACTGCCAGTTCTATTCAAGCGAGCTGAACCGCCTGGTGCACCAGCACCTGCTGCTGGAGGCCAGCCTGGGCCGTGCGATCGGCAACCACGAGATGGTGCTGGGCTACCAGCCCAAGGTCGACCTGCGCAGCGGCCGCATGGTGGGCGCCGAGGCGCTGGTGCGCTGGAACCATCCGGAGCGCGGGCTGATCGGGCCGGACAGCTTCATCCCCGTGGCCGAGCAGACCGGCTTGATCGTGCCGCTGGGCGAATGGGTGATCGAGGAAGCCTGCGGCGCGTTGCGGGCCTTTTGCGACCTGGGTGCGCATGATTTCGTCGTCTCCGTCAACCTGTCGCTGCGCCAGCTGCGCCACCGCCAGTTCGTCGAGCGCGTGATGGCAAGCCTGGAGCGGCACCACGTGTCGCCGTCCTGCCTGGAGCTGGAGGTGACGGAAAGCCTGCTGATGGACCGCCCCGACGAGGCGAAGGAAGTGCTGGCCCGGCTGAAGGCGCACGGCGTGCGCCTGTCGATCGACGATTTCGGCACCGGCTATTCGAGCCTGAGCCAGCTGCAGGCCTTCCCGGTCGACCACATCAAGATCGACCGCTCCTTCCTCGGCGGCGGCATCGACGGCGGCCATGGCGTGATCACGCGCGCCATCATCGCGCTGGGCCACAGCCTGAAGCTGAAAGTGATCGCCGAAGGCGTCGAGACCCGCGAACAGCTGGCCTTCCTGCGCGACCACGACTGCGACCAGATGCAGGGCTATTATTTCAGTCCGGCGCTGTCGCAGGCGGCGCTGGCGGACATGCTGAGCCGCGGCGTTCGCCTGCAGGCCTAGTGGAAATCAAAGGGGGAGTCGGGCGCCCGCCGCGTTGACGGGCGGCGGGCTTGGCAACAGCGGTCAGGCCGCTGCCGGGGGAGCGCAACGGCGTCGCCGCTGCGAAAAAGGAACAGCCTGCCCTCAGGCCTGCTTGCGGGTGAAGGCGCGGGCGGCGAACAGGGCGCCTGCCACGCCCATGACGATCGCCGCGGTGCTGCCGGAGAAGCCGATCGCGGTGTTCTTCGCGATCTTGCCGGCCTTCGGCGTGACCAATTGCAGGCGGCGCCTGGTCATCTCGCTGCCCAGTTCCGACAGGCGTTCCTTGCTGAGGGTCTGCTCCGCTTCCGGCAGCAGCACGGTTTCCTCGTCGGCCACGTGATGCTGGACGTCGCGCATCAGCTCGAACAGCAGCTCGTCGTGGCGGGTGTCGCGCGGATCGGTACGGCGCAGTTCATCGATGATGCGCCGCATTTCCATGTGTTCCGGCTCGCTCTTTTCCATGACTTTCTGGTCGGCGGCGCGCGGGCGCATCACCGGGTAGAAGATTTCCTCTTCCAGGGTGGCGTGGATCTCCAGGGCGTCGCAGATGGTTTCGGCCAACGCCTTCTTGACGCTCGGGCGCTTGTCCCTGGTGTACTGGTGGAAGGTCACCATCACGTGCGAGTGATCGAAGCGGATCATGTCGGTGATGGACGGGCTGAGTTTATTCAGAGAAAACATCATCGTCTCCTGGATTGACATTCGATTTGTCGGCGGATGGATGAATCTTAGAGCGCGCGCCATGGCTGCCGCGTAGGAGCGCGGCGCGGGCGCATGTCAGCGCGGGGCGCAAGGCCCGGCCCGTCCAGGCCGTCGGTCGGTCCCGCGATATTACTGCAGGCTCAACTGCCAGTAGCCGACGTCGACCCAGGCCCCGAACTTGTGGCCCACTTCATGGAAGCAGGCGACCTGGCGGAAACCCATCCGCTCGTGCAGGGCGATGCTGGCCGCATTCGGCAGGGCGATGCCGCCGATGACGGTGTGGAAGCGCCCCGCCAGGCGCGCCAGCAGGGCGCGGTAGAGGGCCTGGCCGTGGCCGCGTCCGCGCAGGGCGGGATCGACATACACGCTCGACTCCACCGCATGCCGGTAGCCGGGCCGCGCCCGCCACTTGCTAGCGTAGGCGTAGGCGCACACGCGGCCGTCTTCGACCAGCACGATCCAGGGCAGGGCGGCGTCCTGTACGTCCGCGATGCGGCGCGCCATCTCGGCGGTGTCCACCGGATCGTTCTCCATTGAAATAATGGTGGTTTCGATGTAGTGGTTATAGATTGCCGCGATCGCCGCGGCATCGGCTGGCAGGGCGTCGCGCAGTGTGCTTGTCGTATGCATGTCGAAGAGCCTAAGCCTATGAAATGGATTGAGTTTTTCAATTAAGAACCGCAAGATCCCCGCAAGGAAAGCTATCAATACGATAGTCTTAAACTATTGCTCGGATAAATTGAATTATTACATTGCTATTGGTTTACATCAACAGCTTGTCGCTTCGAGTCCTACACAAGCACGGCGGGCACTCTGATTACTGGTCATTTCAAGCCTGCGATCATGGGTCGTGTCACCAACCCAGTCGGAGGAAACGGAATGTTTGCACACAACAAACGTCTGCAGTACACGGTGCGCGTGAGCGAACCGAATCCGGGGCTCGCCAACCTCATGCTCGAACAGTTCGGTGGTCCGCAAGGCGAACTCGCCGCGGCCATGCGCTATTTCACCCAGGCTGTCAGCGAGGACGATCCGGGCCGCAAGGACATGCTGTTCGACATCGCCACCGAGGAGCTCAGCCACCTCGAGATCATCGGCCACATCGTCGCCATGCTGAACAAGAGCGCCAAGGGCCAGTTGGCCGAAGCTACGGACAGTGCCGCCGAGATGTACCGCAAGATCAACGGCGCCGGTAACGACAGCCACGTGACCCAGGTGCTGTACGGCGCCGGCACGCCGCTGATCAATTCCGCCGGCGTGCCCTGGACCGCGGCCTACATCGACACCATCGGCGAGCCGAGCGCCGACCTGCGTTCGAACATCGCGGCCGAGGCGCGCGCCAAGATCGTCTACGAACGCCTGATCGCCTGCACCGACGACGCCGGCGTGAAGGAGGCGCTTGGCTTCCTGATGACGCGCGAGATCGCGCACCAGAAATCCTTCGAGAAGGCGCTGTATTCGATGAGCCCGAACTTCCCTCCAGGAAAACTGCCGGGCGACCCGCGCTTCGCCGACACCTATTTCAACATGTCGCAGGGCCCCGGCGAGCAGCGCGGCTCCTGGAACCAGGGCGGGAACTGGGACTTCGTCACCGACCGCGAGAAGCAGGCGGCGGTCGACGGCGGCAACGGCGAGGCCGAGGTCAAGCTGCCGGCCAAGGACATCGACATCCTCAAGGCGATGAGCGAGCGCACCAGGTCGGATCCGGGCATCGATCCGCCGACCGGCGCCGAACTGGGCATGGGCAACCAGACCATGGCCGATGGCAAGACCGTGAAGGGCAAGGGCCAGTAAGCCGCCCCACCTCGCGAGGGTAGTCCGGCGCCGCACGGCCCAGGGTCGTGCGGCGCCTTTCGGTATCAAGGACCTCCATGAATACACATGTCGTGCGTGCCCTGAAGCCGCGCAAGGCGCTCGGCTTCCTGATCTGCGGCCTGGGCTGCGTGCTGCTGTTCTCGAACCTGTTCCGGCAAATGCTCGACTCCACCCCGAACCTGCGCGCGGCGCTGGTCGGCGGCGGAACGGCCGCGGCCGCGACCGCGCTCGGCACCCTGCCGGTATTGCTGTCGCAGAATTTTTCGAAGCGGACCTACGACTGCTTCCTCGGTTTCGGCGCCGGCGTGATGCTGGGCGCCACCTCGTTTTCCCTGGTGATCCCGGCGCTGGCCGCGGCCAAGGCCGGCGGCGCCGGCAACTGGGGCGCCAGCCTGAGCGTCGGCGCCGGCGTGCTGATGGGCGCCGGCCTGCTGCTGGTGCTGGACCGCGTGATCACCACCGACGACATCCTCCAGCCGGGCGCCGATCGCAACGCCCACTCCCTCAAGCGCGCCTGGCTGTTCGTCTGGGCGGTGGCCCTGCACAATATGCCGGAAGGCCTGGCGATCGGCGTGGCCTATGGTGGCGTCGACATCGGCAAGGCGAATTCCCTGGCCACCGGCATCTCGATCCAGGACGTGCCGGAAGGCCTGGTGGTGGCGCTGGCGCTGCGCACCGTCGGCTACGGCCGTGGCCTGTCCACCGCGCTGGGCGTGGCCTCGGGCCTGATCGAGCCGGTGGCGGCGGTGGCCGGCGTGGCCCTGATCGGGGTCTCGGCCGGGCTGCTGCCCTTCGCCCTGGCGGCGGCGGCCGGCGCCATGCTGTTCGTGATCGCCAACGACGTGGTGCCGGAGTCGCACCGGAACGGCCACGGCACCTGGGCCAGCGTGGCGCTGATCTTCGGCTTCATCCTGATGACGGTGCTGGATACGGCGCTGGGCTGAACCCGGGCGCCCGGCTCAGGCGTCGTCCGGCTGCGGCAACGATCGCAGCTGTTGCGCCGCCAGCGCCGCACGGTGCAGGTCGGCCGCATGCTCGAAGCTGCCGGGCCGGCCGAACAGCCAGCCCTGCGCATAGTTCACGCCGCGCACGCGCAGGAAGGAAGCCTGCTCGTGGTTCTCGACCCCTTCCGCGATCATCCTCAGCTCCAGGTTGTGCGCCATCTCGATGATGTGGCTGACCACCTGGCTGGTCGGCGCCGCGGTGCCGATCGATTCGATGAAGGAGCGGTCGATCTTGAGGAAGTCGAGGTCGAGCGACTCCAGGTAGGACAGGCTCGAATAGCCGGTGCCGAAATCGTCGATCGCCACCTCGATGCCGCGCGTGTGCAGGGCGGCGATGACCTGGCGCGCCGAATCCCGGTGCACGAATCCGCGTTCGGTGATCTCGACGATCAGGTTGCTCGGCCCGGCGCCGCAGCGCGACATCAGCCTGTCCAGCAGGCCGACGATGACGGTCGACTGCAAATCGGCCGGCGACAGGTTGATCGCCACGTGAAAGCCGGGATGGCCGGCCAGGAACTGCCCGGCGTCGTGGCAGACCAGCTCCAGTACCCGCTCGGTCAGCTTGCCGATCACGCCCGCCGATTCGGCCACCGGGATGAAGACTTCGGGCGGCACCAGCTCGCCGGCGCCGTCGCGCCAGCGCAACAGCGCCTCGACGCCCACGCAGGCGCCGCTGCGCAATTCGATCAGCGGCTGGTACTCCATATAGAACTGGCCGCGCCGCAGACCCGTGCGCAGGGCGGCGATCAGCGACATCTGCTGGCGCGCCAGCAGCAGCACGGCGGCGGCGCCGGCCAGGCCGACGAAGACGCCGGCCGGCACCAGGCGCCCGGCGATCTCGGCATAGCGGGCCTGCATGTTGGCGATCGGGGTGGCGACGATCGCGGCGGTGAGGTAGCTGCGCGAGCGGGCGATGGTCACCAGGTGGTGGCCGTCGCTGAAGGTCACGCTGCCGTGGTTGCCGAGGCGGTCGATCCAGGCCGGATCGATGTAGCCGTGCTCCAGGCTGGTGCGGCGGCGTTCGAGGTGAACCGAGGCCAGCGACACCCCGGGCGTATTGGTCCAGATGTCGAGCGGCAGGTCGCGGTGGATGAGGGCGGCGTAATGGTCGCGCGAAATCGCCATCAGCGGGTGGCCGTAGGTGGTGCGGATCGGGATGTCGAGATAGAGGTCGACCCCGGTCGAGGTCTGGAAGGCGACGGGGCCGAGCGGGACCGGCTCGCCGGTCATGGATGAGCAGACCAGCTCGCCGTTGCGCACGTAGCCGATCGCCTGCAGGTAGGTCGAGGTCAGGTCGATCTCGCGCATCAGGGCGCGCGCGCCGTCGGAGCAGGGATCGAGGCCGGAATTGACCAGCATCCTGATGCCGGCCAGCGCCTGGCGCGCGGTCTCGTCGGTGCGGTGCAGCACGTCGTGGGCGTAGGCGAGGGTGAGGGAGGATTCGGCGTCGAAGGCCTGGCGCTGCGCTTCCTGCAGGGCCAGCCAGGGCGGCAGGAACATCACCGCCAGCGCCAGCAGGAGGGTGAGGCCGAACGTGAACTGTCTGCGCATGATGCCCCCTCCTCGGGGTGCGGCGCCGGCACCGGTACCGGCGCTGCCGGGCTGGAGAGGCCCGTACCGGCCGATTATATCGGGGAGAGAAAATCCGCAGCGCGCAAAAAAAAGCCCCGGTCGCTGCCGGGGCCGAAGCTCTGCTGATGTCTAGTCTAGCTTCAGTTCCGGATCTCCAGCGCGCGGTTCACGCTCAGCGCCGCCAGCGATGCGACCGCGCCCGACAGCAGGTACAGGCTGACGAAGCCGAGGCCGTAGTTGGCGGCCAGGCCGAGCGCGACCAGCGGTGCGAAGGCGGCGCCCACCAGCCAGGCGAGGTCGGAGGTGAGCGCGGCGCCGGTGTAGCGGTACTCGGCCAGGAAGTTGGAGGTGACGGCGCCGGCCGCCTGGCCGTAGGACATGCCCAGCAGCAGGAAGCCGATCAGGATGAAGGTGTTCTGGCCGGCAACCCCGCCGTCCATCAGGGTCGGCACGAAGCCGGCGAACAGGGCGATCAGCGCGGCCAGGGTGCCCAGTGTGTTGCGGCGCCCGAATTTATCGGCGATCAGGCCCGAAGCCAGCACGCCGACGATGGCCAGTCCGCCGCCCCACATCTGGATCTGCAGGAATTCCGCCATCGAGCGGGTGTCGTAGAGCTGCAGCCAGGACAGCGGGAACACGGTCACCACGTGGAACAGCGCATAGCTGGCCAGGGCGGCGAGGGCGCCCAGCACGATGGTGCTGCCCTGCTTGCCGACCACTTCGTGCACCGGCACCGGGTCCAGCTGGTGCTCGTCCAGCAGGTGGGTGTAGTCCGGGGTCGAGACCAGGCGCAGGCGGGCGAACAGCGCGACCACGTTGATGGCGAAGGCTACATAGAAGGGGAAGCGCCAGCCCCAGACCAGGAAATCGTCCTGCGACAGCTCGGCCATCAGGTAGGAAAATATGCCGGCCGCGATGATGAATCCTACCGGTGCGCCAAGTTGTCCCAACATCGCGTACCATCCTCGCTTGTGTTCAGGAGCGTTCAGCGCCAGCAGCGAAGGCAGGCCGTCCCAGGTCCCGCCGAGCGCGAAACCCTGGCCCAGGCGCAGGATGGCGAGCGAGATGATGGCCCATTCGCCCCAGCGCGAGTAGGTCGGCAGGGCGGAGACGGCGACGGTAGCCGTACCGAGCATGAACAGGGCGATGGTCAGTTTGATCTCGCGGCTGAAGTGGCGCTGGATGGCCATGAAGATGACGGTGCCGATCGGTCTTGCAATATATGCAAGGGCAAAGATCGCGAAGGAATACAGGGTCCCTTCGAGGCGGTCGGCAAACGGGAAGAACACCGCCGGGAATACGAGCGCGGAAGCGATCGCGTAGACGAAGAAGTCGAAGTATTCCGAGGCCCGCCCGATGACCACGCCGACGGCGATGTCACCCGGGGCGATGGCCGTATCGCGGGAATTGATGTTACGGGCACCGCTGTGTGGCGCGGTGATCGGGGCAGCGGCTGCGTCGCCGTAAGTTGTGGTGTTCTGCTGCATATTTCGTCTCCTTTGGTCTCGATGACACTTGGGCCTGCGCCCCTTCAGGATGAAACGTCGACAACAAAAGCGCGAAGGGTGGGACAAAACGTCCAATCGCCAAACGTGCACCGTTGGCGTTACATTAGCATGTTATCTTTCCCATGTAACGTAAAACACAAGCATGATTCCTAA
>Ga0308169_10002501_pt1 | contig 19014 bp, 17 predicted proteins | sample PhyBR1_2_FD_202139 | JGI IMG/M metagenome (GOLD analysis project Ga0308169, IMG submission 202139) | Phyllosphere microbial communities from UC Gill Tract Community Farm, Albany, California, United States - DLSLSB.R1 | ecosystem: Host-associated > Plants > Phyllosphere > Unclassified | place...
TTGCTCCTTGGGCGATGCAGCGAGCCACAAAAGCACGCTTCTTCTGCCCGCCCGAAAGCTGCCCGATTTGCCGGTTGGCAAAGTCCGTGAGCTCTACGCGTTCCAGGGCTTCATTCACTGCCGCATGGTCTTTTTTCTTAGCACGTCGGGTCCATCCCATCTGGCCATAGCGGCCTGTCATCACGACGTCGCGAACAGATATCGGGAAGTTCCAGTCAACTGCCTCGCTTTGCGGGACGTAGGCAAGTTTTCCGCTTTTGCGGGCTTGCTGCGGATCGGTTCCACTGATTTTGACGCTTCCGGTATCGGGCTTGATCTGTCCCATGATGGTTTTGAATAGCGTTGATTTTCCGGAACCATTCATTCCCACCAGTCCGCAGACAGTTCCCTGCGCCAATTGCAGCGAGGCGTGGTCTAGCGCCTGGACTTGGCCGTAATGCACGGTAGCATCGGTGACATTGATGGCCAGATCGGCGTTGCACTGTGTATTCATGATGCTTGGCCTTTCAATGCTCGGGCGATTTGCTGGGTGTCATGGGTAATCAGTTCGAGGTAACTAGGCACTGGTCCACCAGGCTCGGAGAGGGAGTCCACATACAGCGTTCCGCCAAAATGCGCATCGGTGGACTCCACAACTCTTTGCATGGCGGCATCGGAGACGGTGGACTCGCAAAAGACCGCCGGGACATGGTTGTCTCGAACATAGTCAATCGCCGAGGCGACTTTGCGCGGCGTGGCTTGTGATTCCGAATTGACTGCCCAGAGGTATTTTTCTTTCAGTCCGGCATCTCTCGCCAGATAGCTGAAAGCGCCTTCGCAGGTCACCAGCACACGTTCCCGTTGCGGTATGCCCTGGAGTTCGGCAGCCAAGTCGTCTTGCACTTTCTGCAATTTCGCCTGGTAGGACTTGGCATTTTCCCGATAGGCCGACGCGTTGGCTGGATCCAGCTCGCTAAAGGCCTGCGCAATGGTTTGAACGTATCGCTGTACGTTGATCGGGCTCATCCAGGCATGGGGATTTGGCTTCCCCGCTCCCTCGCCCTGGACGATGCCAATGGGTTCGATGCCTTCGCTGACCGTGATGTGCGGGGCGGAGTTCCCTTGGACAAACTGGGCAAACCACGCTTCAAGGTTCAGGCCGTTGTCCAGAATCAGATCTGCATGGGAGGCCCTGCGCAAATCATCCGGCGTCGGTTCGTAGCCATGGATTTCTGCTCCGAGTCGGGTGATTGATTCCACCCGCAGGTGCTCGCCAGCGACATTCTGGGCGATATCTTGCAAGACTGTGAAGGTTGTCAGAACCACAGGACGCGAGTCGGCCGGCCCGGTTCCGATAGCATTCTGGCTTTTGGCCGGCGCGCATCCGGTGACAAAAAGGAGCAAGGGCGCAACAAGCATGGCCAGCCAGCTCGCTGCCCTGCGTCGACCGGTCATCTTTTTCACTCTTGCCCTCATATCCTGAGCTTCGCTCCATTGCCTCTGCCTCTTTGCAAGACAACAGGAGCGAAGATCTTCGCTCACTCATAGGATAATGTTTGAGGGGTCAAACAATCAATCTGTGTCGAAATTACCCCAGGGCAATTTCATAGATCAGACGGGCAGCGCTGCGTGCTGTACGAGAGTCGACATCGTAGCGGGGATTCAGCTCGACAACATCGGCAACCGCAAGTTTCCCGCTGGCGACAACCTGCCGGCATGCCGCCAGGATTCGCTCGAAGGGAACTCCGAAACCTGCGGGGGCACTCACCCCAGGCGCCACGCTTGCTGGCAATACGTCCAAGTCAATAGTCAGATATAGAACGTCGATGCGCTCAAGGAAAGCAGCGACAAATCGACTGACCTGCTCTGGCTCGCAGTGCTCGTCCAGCAAGTAGGGAACGCCGAGCTCGTCTGCCCTGGCGAAGAGCGCCGCGGTATTGCCGGGACGCGAGATTCCAAGCACTGCGTAGTGGAATTCAAGGCCTTGCTCCTGCATTTCTTGATGCAGATCCAGAAATGGGGTGCCACTGGTTCGCTGCCCCTCGTCCCGCAAGTCGAAGTGCGCATCCAGATTCAGGATGCCGATCCTCGTGGAATGTTCATCTGCCAGGTGCTGCAATAACCCCAGGCCGGTGCCAAAAGCGGTCTCATGCCCACCGCCTAGCACGATGGGCAACGCTCCGGTGCCCAGTGTTTGCGCCACCGCATTGGCCAAGCGCTCCTGGCCAGATTCCAGCTCGTCGCCTTCAACGACGACATCTCCGAGGTCCACCATTGCCCGCTGCTTATGGATGGCCATGGGGCTCAGCGCGGCGCGCAACGCTGCCGGTCCATCAGAAGCGCCAATACGGCCCTGATTGCGTTGCACTCCGGCATCCGAGCGGAAACCAATCAGCGCCACCGCATCATTCAGATTCTGGGAATATTGCGTAGCAATCTGTTGATGCCAGCGCAGGTGCTGCACAGCAGAACCGTCTACCCGGCCAGACCACCGCTGCGCTTTTTGGTCGGTCTGAATCTCTATTGCCTTGCCGTTTTCGCCCATAAGACCAGCACAGCAGATCAGACCAACGTGGTCTAGCAGAAACAAGTTGGTACTGTCCGGCATTCCGGACAGCACCAACTTGGCTGTCTAGTGTTCTTAAAAGAAGACGAAAGCCGTCATGGACCCTGGCTCAATTTCTGTACGGCCAGCGTCTTGAATCACCGGGCCGCTGGCTCGTTCAGAGAGGGCCTCAAAATCCTGGCGCGATAAGTGCCGAATTCCCACGGGCGCATGAACCTTGAGCCACTCCTCGATCCCCTGGCCATCAGATTCAGCCAGCCAGGCAAAAAGCGCGTGGGCGCACTGTGCGGCGGCCTTGCCGGTGGACATCTGCAGTGAATCATTAACCGCGATATTCACCGTGGAGCTCAGTACCTCATCACTCTTGGGAAGCTCAGTCCCAGAGACCTGCAATTTGGCGACGAGCTTGGGGAGATTTGCCGCGGGCAGTGGCGGTAAGCCGACGGCCTGGGCTTTGCCCACTTCGCTGACCATCTGGTCGGGGTACATTTCCAACACCTTGGCGAACATCTTCGGATTGGCGCGGCGAACTGATTTGGCGAAAGCCTGGGACGCCCATTGTTGCCAGTCCGGGTTGTGGGGATCTTGCAGATAGGCGATGACTGCAGCGCGGGAAACTGCAGATAAGCCTTCGTCTTCGGTTGAAGGATCCTCTTTATCGATGCGCAGGACGATGGGCTGGACTAGTTCTTCGGGATCGCGTTCGCGCAGTTCATCCATGAACTCATTCTATAAGTCGCCAGGTTTGACTCTGACAATTTCAAGGTACGCCAATCCAGCGATGTTCAGTGATCACGATAGTGGCTCACAATTATTCTTTATCGATACTTCAATATTCACGATCTTTGCAAGCATACCGGCGGAAGCCATTACCCAAATGAATGGGCACTGAGTTGCCTTCTGTTCCGAAGGAAAGCCGTCTGCATTTTGGCCCCTGTCAACAAGGGGAGACTATTTGCCTCCGTCGAGGATGTTACAAAAGTACCGCCATTCCAAAGTCACAGCTCTGTCATTAATACCGGACTGGCAACATCACCTGAACCAACATCCGATTTGCGAACAGCAGCCGACAGGAGGATGACACGACTGAAAAGGTTCTGAGAAGAAACTATGCATTGCCTTTCGCACCCGTTTCCTCTATTTGTATTGAGCCAGAACCGTGCCACTGATGGCAACGCTACTAATCCGCTCGATAATCGCCTCGTTCGAAACCGCAACCATGTTCTGGCGCTGACGTTTCCTAAATCAAGGCCCTTCCCTCACGAATGCGCAACAGAAATTCCAGCGCTAATCGCGCGAAACAACTCCTGGAGATCCGAGGATATGTTGCTCCATACGTTCGCGCGCCAATTCGGGCTCTCCTAACTCCAACGCCTCAATAATCGCCGCATGATCCTCATTGCGCTCAATAATGACTTCACCAAAGGCGCGATAAGATCCGGCCGTATTAATGAGAAAATCGCTCAGGTCCCACATTCGACGACTAAGATCCGCCATGATCCTCGAGGAAGCCATATGGTGGATCGCCTCATGAAATTTGCGGTTCTGGAGACGGTATTCCTTTGAAATAACGGAGGCATCACGTTCCTCATTGAGTAATTCCATTTTCCGAGATAGCGAACGAAGATCATCAAGCTGAGAATCGCTACGACGGCTGGCTGCAGCTTGCGCCACCGATGCTTCAAATGCAGCGAACATCCGGAAGAAATCACTGACTTCATCTGGCGAATATTTCGTGACGACGCAACCTATTTGCGGGTAGATTTCAACTAGTCCATCAGCGGATAATAGCCGCAACGCTTCCATAATTGGCTGCTTACTAACACCGAATTCCTCGCGCAGGTTGGCAACTGATAACTTCTCCCCGCCAGGAAACGCGCCGTCTAGCAAGCGCTCCTTAATCACGTCATAGATCCTGCCAGCAAGTCGTCCGCTGGTTGCAACATAGGGTGTTATTGAGTCGGAGCGAGTAGTCATGCCTTCAGTATCGCCTACTTTCCGTCGCTTACCGACACCTTATTACAGCTCAAAAAACTCTAAACTCTTCCCGCCCCGCGCACGTGCAGGATGGAACGATCGAGCAACCATCCTGCATGAAGTTGCCCGATCGTAGCCTCCTAGGCCGTACTTGGCGCCGAACTCTCGTCCCAGGCGAGTTCTCCCAGCGTAGTGATCTCACCAAAAAGTCCCAAAGATTCGATGCTAGCCTGATGCGCTTCCGGCGTTGCAGCTGAACAGGCATCTTGAACGATGCCCACGCGATAACCAAGATCGGATGCCTGTCGCGCGCTGCTTTCAACGGATGCGTTGGTAGCGACACCAGAAAATAGCAAGGTGTCAATTCCGCGGGATTTAAGCAGGGCATCCAATTCGGCCGTCATGCCACCAATACGCTGATGAGTGATCACGATATCCTTGCCGCTTGGCTTCAACTCCTCAACGATTTCTGCAAGTTCGCCCCCATCCTTGAGGCAACCGGCCTGCTTCACGATCTGCAGCAATGGAGAATTCGCATTCAGATCACTATAGTCAGGACGCCAGGCCACTCTGGTATATACAACAGTCGCACCCTTTTCACGGGCATCGGAAAGTAAGTCATGCACTTTGGCAACGACATTTCTGGCGACAACCTGGCTATAGAAAAACCCGGAGAATGCACCTTGCTCTCCAATGATGTCCCCTTGGCAATGCACCGCAATAACCGCGGTACGGCATGGATCTAATTCCATTTTCAAATTCACTTCCGTCTCGTGGACCTAGGCCGAGGGGGTTACAACTACATTGTTGAACCCGCCCTTAAGGCTCTCTGCAGCGGCCAGCGCTTCGTTTACTTCGCTAAGAGAATAGATGTGGTGGTCGATGACTGAAAGGTCCAAAGTACCGGACTCCACCATTCTTGCCATGTCCTGCCCCTCGGCAACGCTGAACCAAAGCGATCCAATGATGCTAATTTGAGAACACATCAATTTAAACATTTCTAGTGGCAACGGTTCTGACATTCCGCCAATATCAACCATTTTGCCACCACGGCGTAACGAATCAATTCCAGAAATCGTGATCTCGTGCGGAGCGCCAGGTCCAACTGCGTCAATAAAAATATCGGCGCCAACACCGCCAGTATTGTCTTTGACCCACTCTTCTACTGGTATCTCACCATGAGAAAGAGTGACGATCCGGCGTGGGTCAAGCTGGCGCACTCGCTCCAACAAGTCCTTGTCGCGAGCCATAACCAATACCTTCGTACAACCCATAGCTAGGGCATTCAGTACAGCGCCCACGCCGAGCGTTCCGGTTCCGCCATTGATCAGAACGGAACTACCGGAACCCGCCTGCGCCTTGCGCAAAGCAGAATAGGACGTTCCAAGGTATCCAAATCTGCATGCTTCTTCGAAAGAGACAGCGTCCGGCAAAGTTACCAATCCATCCGCCGGAGCCATCATGAATTCGCACAGACCGCCCTCTGGGTAGTCTTCAAAAACCTGTTGAGAACCTTCTCCGAAGCCGAAATACCCCTGGAACGTGTACGCAGGATCGTTGATTCGTTCGCCTCGACGAGCCGCCAACGAGTCTCCTGAGTCGCGGCCGGGGTTCACGTAAACCCGGTCTCCCGGTCGAACATTGCGTACCTGCGAACCGACTTCGCTGACAATGCCGGCGGCATCCAATCCAAAGATCGCTGGCAACTGCGGAAGTGGCAGGTATGGAAACCATTCGCTGTAGGACGTAATTACGTTGCGCAAATTTGGCACGACGTTACAGGCTTTTACCTGAACAACCACATCGCGAGGACCTGGGGTTGGAGCCTGAACTTCGTCGATCTGAAACTCTCCACCCACTTCGTGAAGACGTGCTGCCTGCATTTGAGCCATGGTCTTACTCCTTCTATTAAAAATGTGCTTGGACAATGGAGAACCGTGGTTATCTTCCACCCCTCCAGTGTGATTCAAGTTACATGAAAGCATACTAGCATGCAAGCATTTCAGCTACTCTGGCTTATTTTGCTTGGTATGCACCCCGCCTCCCTCCTGTCATTCCAAGACGCATAAAATCATCTGGAAACCAAGTCGGCCAGCCAAAAGTCCAAATACAGGACCTGGAATCACTAGGCCGACAAATGAGAGCACGCGATACGGAATATAAACTGCCGCACTGGTAGCGGCGACCTCGAAATACTGCAATCTCGTCGACTTCGCCCGTCTGCGCAACACATGCTAAGGGGTGAACGCCAGAGGAAGCGTACTGCTTGGAAATGCAAACGAAGCAACAACGGCATTACAGGAGCACAACGGGATCGCAAGGTTTAGCCATCCCTTGACAGCGCAGAGAAATGGCCTGGTTTCTCACTGAAGAGATGATTCCAGATTGTGACGAGCTTCAGCCCGCCCCCATCCACCTGGAAGCAATGAAACCGAGACAATGGAGATTGCAGAAATGATTAGCATATATGCGACCACGGCGTTCGATGTGCCAAAGCTAGCGAACAACGCAGTAGCGATCATCGGGGCGAATGCCGGACCAGCCAATTGAGAAATTGTGTATCCTACCGAGGCTCCGGTATAACGAATTTCGCGCGAGAAAACCATTGAAAATAGAGATCCAGTCACCCCTGCGGCGGGTGGCATTCCTATTCCGAAAAGTAGTATGACTCCAAGCGCAAATCCCCAGCTTGTTCCCGTATCTATCAAGAGAAATGCCGGCCAGGTGAAAACCCCCATGGCTACCGCGCCAATCAAGTACATCGTCTTTCGCCCATATGTGTCCGACAGAGCTCCACAAATCGGATATAGGACTACCGCGATAATCGCTGCAACAAATACGCCGATGAGGGCGGAGGACTTATCAAGATCAACCTCGCTCGACGCGTAATTCACTAGATAACTCATAGTCATGTAGGCATAAACGCCCTGTGAGAGGTAAGTTCCAGCAATCAGAAAAATTTCCTTCGGATGGCGTTTGAATGCTTCCTTGAGGGGAACCTTGACCAAATCGTTCTGATTGCGGGCCTTCGCAAAAGCCGGCGACTCGTCGATCGAGAGGCGAATCACTAGACCCACCACAACCAACACGGCGCTAACCAAGAACGGAATACGCCAACCCCAACCTAAAAAGGACTCCATTGGCAGCTGTGAGACTGCTAGAAACGCCACGGTTGCTAATGCGGTTCCAGCGGGCGCACCTGTTTGCGGGAAAGCCCCGTAAAAACCGCGCTTGCCCGCCGGCGCGTGTTCGACCGCCATCAAAGTTGCGCCGCCCCACTCTCCTCCAACCATGAACCCTTGAAAAAGGCGGAGCAGAGTCAGAAGGATGGGCGCCGCTATTCCAATCTGGGCATACCCCGGAAGCAAGCCCATCAACATTGTCGACAGGCCCATGCCGACTAAGGAAATGACGAGCATCCGCTTTCGACCAACTCGGTCCCCGAAGTGCCCAAAAATCACGCCACCCAATGGGCGAGCCAAGAATCCAACGCCGAAGGTGGCAAAGGACAGCAGAGTTCCCATCAACGGTGTGGCACTTGGGAAAAAGAGGTGCGGGAATACTAAAGCTGCGGCTGTCCCGTAAATGAAAAAGTCATAATATTCGACGGTCGTCCCTATAAAGCTGGCCACTGCAACTTTAAATGGGCCAGCTGTACGCCGTTGTGTAATTTGTGTGGACACGGTAGATCTCCAGAGTGAGGTGTCGCAAAGCGAATGAAGTCGATGCTCTCGAGTCCATCGACATCAAGAACATCCTGAGTGACTAGTCTCACATTAAATTACTTAACTGGCAAAGGATTTTTTTGCGGATTTCTGCCCGGCTGAAAATCCAGGGTGGGGCATGAGGCTACGGCCTAGTCATCGCTCCCATTAGATTTACGGATGATTGAAACCAACCCTCGCAGGCCCTCCGTTAGATTGATAACGTCCCTCGATGCCAGCTGGTCCAGCAACTTCCTCTCATACGCTGATATTGCTTCGACAGCCGGACCAAAAATTCCCAGTGACTTTTCAGTGGGCTCAACGAGATATCCGCGCCCATCCTTCGGATTAGAAATTCTCTGTATCAGGCCGTCAGATTCAAGTTTCTTGACTCTTTTTGTTGTTCCTGGGGCACTAATAAGAGACTGGGAAGTTATCTCTGTTGGGCTTAGTGGACGGCCGCTGCGCACAAGCACCGAGAGAATGTCGAAATCCGCGCGCGTAAGCCCTTGTTTTGCTAAAACCGCGTCACTGCCAGCTTGAATAGCTTGGGCGAGAAACCTAATTCGACCAGTAATGACCATAGGGGACGTGTCTAGATTAGGCATGATTCCATTCCATTGCTCTTGAACCTCGTCGATGGAATCTTTCTGAAAACTCATTTACTTCACCAGCTAACTAGTTTACGATGATTGTGGCGGGAGTCACTGGAGCCTACGCAAACTGAGTCGAACACCCTCAGTCATATAAAAGTAAGGCCTGATACTCCGAAATCAACAATTAGCGCTTTCTGTCGTTGACGGCCTGAACAAGGGAAACAGACAATGGACAATTTCACAAGCAACTTCGGCGCTGCCGACCATATGGATAGTTCTTCGGATGACAATGAATTCGACACTGATGTCTTCATCGTCGGCACCGGGCCCATGGGCGCTACAACCGCATTAGCCCTTGCAACCTACGGCATTCGAACGACAATGGTTTCTCAATGGTCATGGCTAGCGAATACCCCACGGGCACACATCACGAACCTACGAGCAGTTGAAGTACTGCGAGACCTGGGAATAGAAAACGAAGCGAAAAAGTACGCTGTCCCATGGAAGGAAATGGGCGACACGCTTTTCACAACTTCACTAACAGGACCAGAAATTGCCCGGCTCGAGACCTGGGGCACTGGTGATCAGCGGTCCGGCGATTACGTCAAAGCAAGCCCTTGCACGATGCTCGATATCCCCCAGACATTCATGGAACCGCTGCTGGTGAAAAATGCTGCTGAGCGCGGAGCAAAAGTCGCATTCTCCACGAAGTACCTGGGACACAGTCAAGATGCAAGCGGGGTTACTGTGCGCCTGCTCAATCGCATATCAAACCAGGAGTACTCGTTGCGTGCCCGCTACCTTGTGGGCGCCGATGGCGCAAAGAGCCAAGTCGCTGATGAAATCGGACTGGAGTTTGAGGGGCACACTGCCCGCGCAGGAACGGCATACGTCCGTTTCAAAGCCGATCTCTCAGCCCATGTAGCGCATCGTCCAAGCATCTTGCATTGGATCATGAACCCTGTCGCTGACTTCGGTGAAATCGGTATGGGACTACTTCGTGCAGTTCGTCCGTGGGACGAATGGATTGCCGGCTGGGGATTCAATCTGGAGGACGGCGAGCCGGATCTAAGCGACAAACGTGTCATCTCGCAAATCCGCACGTTAGTTGGCGATCCGGAGCTGACCGTTGAATTACAGGGAAGCTCAACGTGGTATGTGAACCAACAGCACGCACTGTCGATGTCCCGTGGGCGCGTTTTCTGCGGCGGGGACGCAACTCATCGTCATCCGCCAAGCAGCGGTCTTGGCTCAAATACCTGCATCCAAGATGCCTATAACCTCGCGTGGAAATTGGCATTCACGATCAAGGGGTATGCAGATTCAGAACTCCTAGAGAGCTACTCGGAGGAAAGAACACCAATTGGTGCTCAAATCGTGGCACGTGCTAACCAATCACGACTCGACTATGCGCCATTGCGCGAGTGCTTCAATACGGATGACGGACACGGAACCAAGACTATCGAAGCGGGATTAGCCCGTCTAAAGGCGCCAACTCAAGAAGGCTCCAAGCTACGAGCGGCGCTTGCCGAAGCGTTGGAATTGAAGAATTTCGAATTCAATGCCTTGGGAGTTGAAGCAAACCAGCGTTACGACAGCACGGCGGTCATTCATGACTGTTCCGAGGAAGAGGTCTTCACCCAAGATCGTGGCCTACATTTGCAAGCCACTACACGTCCTGGCGCCAAGATCCCTCACGCTTGGCTAGTCGGAGCCGAAGGGCGCCGTATCTCCACCTTAGACGTAGTTGGGAAGGGACGTTTCACGCTAATTACAGGTCTATCAGGTCAAGCATGGAAAGAAGCCGCGGAAATGCTGAACTTCCCCTTCCTAGATACCTTGGTCGTCGGCGATGACCAAATTCAAGACCACTATGCCTACTGGGCACGAGTTCGCGAGGTCGACGAAGCCGGTGCATTGCTAGTACGACCCGACGGATACATTGCTTGGCGGCAAATAGCAGATGTTTGGGACACCGCCGTTGCGCTAAAGCAGTTGTCTACCGCATTCGAGCAGTTACTCGGTACCGCCGCGACTGCCCCCAGTCCTCGTTTCTAGTCACCTACCCATACAAGATCCCCAATTTTAAGGAAGTCTCATGAAGCTAACATCAACACCTAACTACACGACTCACGAATTCTTCGGTTTGGAAGACAAATGGCTGCATACAGCCGATGGCGAACTTACTCACTATCACGAGCTGGGAGAAGGCACACCGCTCCTGTTCCTTCATGGGTCCGGCACTGGTGTAACAGCGGCGGCGAATTGGTGGCTGAACCTTCCGTCCCTGTCCGAAGGCGGACGATGCATCGCCATTGACTCCGTCGGCTACGGACAGACTGTCGTTCCAGATGACATTGAATATGGAATCAAGGAGTGGGTCCGGCACGCGGTTCGCGTGCTCGATGCCTTGGACATTGAAAAAACCTGGATCATCGGTAATTCCATCGGTGGCTGGGTAGCCATGCAGTTCGCCATAGACTACCCGGAACGCCTTCTTGGGATTGTCTCGATGGGAACCGGTGGGGCGAAGAAGACCGCAGCGCTCTCCGGTCACGCAAAACCAGATCTCTCTGAGCCTGGCATCCGGCGCACGCTGGAACAGTTTGTCGTGGATAAAACGCTGGTCACCGATAAGTTGGTTTCCTTGCGCTATTCGGCTGCCTTGAACGACACCGCTTCAGATCGTCTGCGGAAGGTCGTGGCTGCACGTGACCGCGACCGCGATGAGTTGCCTTTGGACTTCGACCGCCTGGCAAAAATAGAGATCCCAGTATTGCTAATCCACGGTATGCAGGACGTTGTGATTCCGGTCAGCAGGACCCACGAACTCCAGGAAGTCATTCCTACCGCAGACTCGCATATTTTCAACCAGTGCGGACATTGGTCGCAAGTTGAGCGCGCAGAGGAATTCAACCAAATTGTCGCTGCTTACTTGAAACGAAACATCTAGCTTGAACTAAATCGATGTTCTGCCTGACGGAACATCGTCTAGCTTCACAATTTCGTATGGAGTGCGCTGGAAATCAAGATACACACCACATCAAACGTTTAGCTTCGATTTCAAAGGAGATCATCATGCCTCAGGCTTTGCTATGCATGTCCCACAGCCCCCTGTTGGAACATGCCAATCCACCAGTTGAGGTCAAGTCCGCCGTTGACGCCGCCTTCGCCCAAGCACGTGCATTCGTCAAGGACTTCGACCCTGACCTGATCATCAATTTTGGCCCGGACCACTACAACGGTTTCTTTTACGATCTAATGCCGCCGTTCTGCATCGGCTACGAAGCCTTGGGCACCGGCGATTACGATTCGTGGGAAGGAGCGATTAACGTCCCGACCAGCGTCTCCGAAGCGCTAGCCTCGTACATTATTTCTCAAGACATTGACACGGCCATCAGCCGCAAAATGGAAGTGGACCACGGCGCGGTACAGCCTGTGGAAATCATGTACGGAAATCTGACAGATAAGCCGATGATTCCAATCTTCGTGAATTCGGTGGCGCGTCCTTTCGTCAAAGTTTCTCGGGTGCGTAAGTTTGGACAAGCGGTCGGCGAGTTCTTCAAGAATTCTGATAAAAAGGTCCTCTTCATCGGTTCCGGCGGGTTGTCGCATGATCCACCGGTTCCACAAATCGCCACGGCCACCGAAGAACAGCGCGCCTTCCTAACCGATGGTCGAAAGCCGACTCCCGAGGCACGCGCGGCACGCCAGCAGCGAACCATCGACACTGCAGTTGCCTTCGCCAAAGGTGAGGCAGACATCATGGATTTGAACCCGGAATGGGATCGGGCATTCCTGGAAATCTGCAAGTCAGGTGATGTCACCGGCTTCGATGCGCTGAACGCGGACGAGATGGATGCTGTTGCAGGGCATTCCTCGCATGAAGTGCGCACATGGGTCGCAGCCTACTCAGCACTCAAGGCCTGCGGCGACTACGAAGTGAGCTACGAGTTCTACAAGCCAATCAAGGAATACATTGCCGGATTCGGCGTAACGACAGCGGTGATTAAATAATGACTCAAACAAGCAACAGTACGCAGATCAAACAATTGGCCGACGAACTGCGCACAGCCACTGAGACAAAGGTTCCGGCCCCTCCGTTGCGAGACCGCATTCAGGACATGACGGTCGAGGACGCTTATCAGATCCAAGATGCACAACTGCGGCACCACCTCGCCACTGGACGTGTTCTGGCCGGTCGCAAGGTTGGATTGACCTCGTTAGCGATGCAGAAACAGTTGGGGGTTGATTCGCCCGACTTCGGCTATTTCTTCGCGGATATGGTGCACCATGAAGATGCGTCGCTCGCTGCGGAAAGTTTCATCTCCCCCAAGGTAGAACCGGAATTCGGTTTTGTCCTGAAAGAAACGCTGTCAGGTCCCGGTATCACCCGAGAGCAGGCTGCCGCCGCCATCGGTGAAGTCTACCCTGCCATAGAGATCATCGATTCACGCATCGAAAATTGGAATATCAAACTCGTCGACACCGTGGCTGATAACGCCTCGTGCGGGGCGATTGCCGTCGGCACCACCCCGCTGGATGTAGCCATCGAGGATCTGGCCGACGTTGAATGCTCGCTGTGGATTGATGGCCAGAACGTTGCCACCGGCAAGGGCGAGGCCGTGATGGGCGATCCCGTAGCCCCGTTGGCCTGGCTCGCCAACGTCCTCGGAGAACAGGGCGTGGCATTGGAAGCCGGACAGCTGATCCTGCCAGGTTCCTTTACCGGCGCGGTTCCGGTTCAGAAGGACACTAGAGCCACCGCAGATTTCGGTGCGCTCGGCTCCTTGACCATTAACTTCTCCTAATCAACGTACCAAGTTGCTTCGACTCCCGCTTCTTGCTCTGTCCTAAGGAAACTCCCATGGCTAAAAAGACTGCCGCAATTGTCGGTTCCGGAAATATCGGTTCCGACCTCATGTTCAAGATCATGCGCCGTTCGACTAACGTCGAGGTCAAGTACATGATCGGTGTCGACCCGGCATCAGATGGCTTGGCTCGCGCTGCCCGGTTGGGCATCACTACCTCCGCCGAGGGCGTCGACTGGCTGCTTGCCCAGGATGACCTGCCCGACTTCGTTTTCGAATGCACCTCGGCCAAGGCCCACGAGGCCAACGCGCCAAAGTACAAGGCCTCGGGCATCCACGCCATCGACCTGACGCCGGCTGCGGTCGGCCCCTACCTGGCCCCGGTGGTGAACCTGGATTCCTTGACCGACACCATGAACGTCAACATGATCACCTGCGCCGGCCAGGCAACCACTCCGATCGTCGCTGCGGTCTCCTCCATCGTCCCTGTTGAGTACGCGGAAATCGTTGCGTCCATCGCGTCAAAGTCCGCGGGCCCGGGCACTCGTGCCAATGTGGACGAGTTCACCGCAACCACCGCCAAGGCCCTTGAAGTTGTCGGCGGAGCTAAGCGCGGCAAGGCGATTATCATCATCAACCCGGTGGAGCCGCCGATGATGATGCGCAACACCATTTACTGCATGATCGCAGCCGATGCCGCCGCACCCGGTGAGACCCAGGACAGAATCCGTGCTGCCATCGACAATGCTGCCGAGCAGATCCGCGACTACGTTCCGGGCTACCAGCTGCGCCTGGAACCGCAGTTCGAAGAAGCCCGCGAAGATTGGGGTGGCTTTGGCCGCGTCGGCATCTGGGTGCAGGTAGCTGGCGCCGCCGATTACCTGCCAGAGTACGCAGGCAACCTTGACATCATCACCGCTGCAGCCACCCGCACCGCGGACTTGCTTTCAGAGAAAATCGACGCCGCACGCTCCGCTGCGTCAGCGAACTAAGGATTAGGGGACGCAATCATGACTGCACCTTTGGATACCACTTTCGATATTCGACTGACCGACACCACCCTGCGCGATGGCTCGCACGCCATGAGCCATAAATTCACTGAAGAGCACGTTCGATCGGTGGTTCGCGCGCTGGATGATTCCCGCGTCGAGGTCATCGAGGTGACCCACGGCGATGGCCTGGGCGGCTCCTCCTTCAATTACGGCTTCTCGCTGACCCCGGAAATGGACCTCATCAAAGCCGCGGTGGACGAAGCCAAGCAGGCGAAAATCGCCGTGCTGATGCTCCCGGGCCTAGGAACTATCCACGACCTGAACCAGGCCCACGAAGTGGGCGCTTCTGTGGCCCGCATTGCCACCCATTGCACCGAGGCCGACGTTTCGATCCAGCACTTCCAGCACGCCCGCAAGCTGGGCATGGAAACTGTGGGCTTCCTGATGCTCTCCCACCGCATCTCCCCCGAGGAGCTTGCAAAGCAGGCTCGCATCATGGCAGATGCAGGCTGCCAGTGCGTCTACGTAGTGGACTCGGCTGGCGCGCTGATCCTCGACGATGTTTCGGACCGCGTGTCGGCACTGGTTGCCGAACTGGGCAGCGACGCGCAAGTAGGCTTCCACGGACACCAGAACATGAGCTTCGGCGTAGCCAACTCCGTGTACGCCGTGCGCGCCGGTGCCAAACAAATCGATGGCACTCTGATGGCCTTGGGCGCAGGCGCCGGAAACTCCCCTACCGAGGTTCTGGCCGCCGCCTTCGACCGTCTTGAGATCAAGACCGGTGTTGACATCCAGGGCGTCATGGCCGCGGCTGAAGATGTAGTCAAGCCATTCATCACCCGCATGCCGGTGATGGATCGAGCCTCGATCATGCAGGGCTACGCGGGCGTGTACTCCTCGTTCCTGATCCACGCCGAAAAAGCGGCAGACCGCTACGGCGTTCCGGCTTATCGCATCCTGGAAGAGGTAGGCAAGGCCGGATACGTTGGCGGGCAGGAGGACATGATCGTTGACGTAGCGGTGCAGCTGGCCGCACAGATATAGGACGATTCCAAGTGCGCCGGAATCCGCAAAGCTTCCGTTGTCGCTGTTGGATATTTCGACGGCAAACGCAACGGTTCCGGGCACCGTAGCCACACCATAATGGCACGGGCTTTCGAAGATTGGAGGCGCAAGTTGTTCGGGTTTAAGGACGCAACTCATTCATTCACGACCTGCTGAACTCTCATGAGGTTGTGAGCCACGCGTTCGTAGGAAAGTAAGTGCATGTCCAATCGCCTGAAATACGCCCCGGACCCCTGTGCCGAAGCGGTCGAACTGGTGATCTCGTCCCAAAAGAGGCAGATCGATTCGCAGCACCCTTGGTCTTCAACGACGGGCGCCTGGGCAACTGGGGCCACCCTTGCCGCGCTGAGAATCCTGACACCGAAACAGGGAGACGAGGCCCAGCGCAATGAGCCCACTAAGAGAAGCTATGCCAGGAACTGTTGGTGGCGAAATAGGAAAACGAATTCATCGGAGATGACACCGCCTGCTTCGCCTCCAACAGCAACGCATATGGGCAGCCCTCACCGTGATAAATGGGCACAGCTGGCGGTGCCCATGGGACCGAATGTGCCATAAATGCGCCATTATCAAAAACGCAATTCGCCACCATCAGATATCTACCTGCGGCGTGAGAGCACATATCGCGCTTCTGGGATATCGAGGCCTGATGCAACCAGCGACGCCCGTGCCCAAGGCGGGGTCTTTTGCTACGCTACGCCCTGTAATTCCTTGGTCTCAGAGCCAGCGGAATTGGGTGGCTTTGACTCATTCTTGGCGAGCCATGATGCCCCCGGCTACACAGAAAAACCTAGAACATTCCATTATCAACCAGAATATAGTCGTTGCCATATCGCAACAGATGGAACTCGTCCATGGTGCCATGCAGACTATGAAAAACATCGACTACAGCAACTCCGCATCGACACTGGTGATCACGATCTTCAACAATTCGGTGGCAGTCCCTTTTACAAAGGCACCAAGTTCCCCAATTCCGCACGGCGATGGGCCAGTTATTCAAGGGCACCAATCAATAGGTTCTTGCCAATGATTTCGGCGGGCTTACATGATCCGCTGGTGACCTAGATAGCAGCCAACATTGCCGGTCAACGCCTTTTCCGCACCGAAGGACGCAACTCCAGTCGAGAGGCTAGTGCACCTTGCAAAGCCCTGACCAATAGGTGCAGTCAAGGGCGTCTTCACAGATGAAGTGAATACCACGCAGCGCAACCCGGCTTGGGACCGGTCGTGTTCGTACGTCTTCCAGTCAGGGAAGATCGAGAATTGCGATGGCGACAGTGCGAACGGGATGGATGAAGCATTAGGGAGCCATTCACGCGAGCTAAACCCCTGCGAAGCAAGATAGAAGCGCGATCAACTCGTAGCTGTCGACTAAAATGTTCTTCCTTCAAATTGGACAGTGAGCATGCTGTGCACGATGCTCAATGAATCCAACGGTTCGTTGTGCAGCCTTTAAATTTGATGCTAGCGCCGGCGCACCTTGCGGACAATCACGATAACAACACTGGTAAGCATGGCGGTTGCGAGGCTGACAATCAGCGGAGTTTGCCAGTCGAGCTCGACTATAAATGCACTGAATTCCTTGCTGAAGGCGCTCGCTGCCGGGCCTATTTGGGCTTCGGACTGTATTGCTTTGGCCGAACTTTCCACCACGGCTGGCATCACCCATTGGAAAGCCAGGGCCACCACCCAAAAGACCAGGTTGATGGCGCGCAGGAATCCGACAAATCCAAGGATCAGCCCCAAGATCAACGGCCCGGCATACCAGAGGTATACGTAGTAGGACTGCGCTCCGGCAATGAGCGAGGCGACGATCTGCAGCCAGTAGCTCACGCTGACCGTCATAGTGGCATAAAAGAGCGCCGCCACGGGAAGACGCAACTTTGCGCTCAAAAAATACCAGGCCAGGCTCAGGATCAGCAAGGATCCGAAGACCCATAGTTGAGTTACTGAGGCTTGCGTAAGTTTCCCGCCGAAAGCCGAAGGATTCGTGGCATATATTCCCTGTGCCCCTAATCCGAGCATCCCCAGGAATATTCCCACGGCGGTCATAACCGTGAACCCAGTTCTCCCGCGGCCCACGCGACGCACTAGCCAACTGCCCAATAGCGCGGACAAGCTGGAGACAACAATCAAGCCAAGTGCATCGTTGCCAGCGAGCGGCAAAATCGAGCGGTCTTCTTCCCCGATCCACAACCAGGGCATCACAACTATGACCACAATTAATATGCCGCCGGCAATTTGCATCCACCAGTTTTGCCAGACGCGCCTCATTGAACTCACTGTGCTCCTTCGTGTTCCTACGCGCTCATTGTTCCAGAGCAGAGCCGGCGCCGCGCGAAAGGCACGGGGCATGTCCATGAAATCGATGTCCACTACATGAACGAACCAGAAATGGCCACGCAGACGCAAATGGCTCGCGAGCGTCCACTTAGGTGGGATGCTCACGAGCCATCAGAATTTTGCTTTCACCACGCTTTGGCATGGATGGCCAAAACATTTCAGCGATGCAGATTCGGGTGGCCTGCACTCGCGATAGGTCATTGCTGGATCAGGCGGTAGCCTTTCCAGCGTCATCTGTTTTCATTGAACACCAGAGAATTCATCCTGCGCAAACGGCAATGCATCTACTGGTCAATATGATCAATCAACCGCGAAATAGCCTCATAATATCCAGCATTTTGCCATGAAGCCTGAATCACATTTTGAACCAGCATCGCAATTTTCGACGCCTTGACATTGACGTAGCGTCAACCTGTAGCTTGAGGAACATGAACAATTCAACGGTGGGTCCAGTACCCGCGGAATACTCGATTTCCTACCTTTCGCGGGTCGCTGGAATCAGTAGCCGCACCTTGCGCCACTACGACCACATCGGGTTGCTGGTACCGGACCATGTTGCCCAGAACGGCTACCGTTTCTACACCCAAAACCAGCTGGTGCGGTTGCAACGGATCCTGCTGCTCAGGGACATGGGCCTGAAGCTGGAGAGCATCACCGAAATTCTGGATGACCAACGCGACGAACGAGAAGCGCTGGCCGAACATGTCCAGCAACTACAAGCACAGCGCAGAATCATTGATCGCCAGATCACGACGCTGGAACGCACGATTTCAGCATTGGAGAACGGAGAAGAAATGAAACCCGAAACCAGCTTTGACGGCTTCAACGAACGATACAAGGAAGAAGTCACCCAGCGTTGGGGCGCCAAAGCCTACAACGACTCCAACCAGTGGTGGCGCAGCAAGAGTGCAGAGGAACAAGCCGGCTTCTTCCAGCAAGTCCGCGAATTGAACGAAGCGTGGATCCGCGCCGGAGAGC
>Ga0308169_10002502_pt1 | contig 19013 bp, 14 predicted proteins | sample PhyBR1_2_FD_202139 | JGI IMG/M metagenome (GOLD analysis project Ga0308169, IMG submission 202139) | Phyllosphere microbial communities from UC Gill Tract Community Farm, Albany, California, United States - DLSLSB.R1 | ecosystem: Host-associated > Plants > Phyllosphere > Unclassified | place...
CGTGCACGTGTTCGGCGCTGTGAACGTCGAGGCATCACCGCTGTGGCGTCCGAACAGTCGCGTCAAGGACTACCTGAAGATGGCCGGTACGACCTCGGATGCGGACATCGACAACGCCTTCGTACTGCGTGTCGACGGCACCGTGGTGTCGTCGGATTCCCAGGGATGGTTCTTCGGCAAGATCGGTGGTCTTGAGGTGATGCCTGGCGATACGATCGTCGTGCCCGAGAAGCTGGACAAACAGACTGCCTGGACCAAGTTCACGCAAGGTGCGCGCGAGTGGACGCAGATTCTTGCGAACTTCGGACTTGGCGCTGCTGCAGTCAAGACATTGCGAAATTAATTCGGCTGCCTTTCGGTAGCTTAGTTAAAGCACCACGAACTAAATAAATAGCATGAATCAAATAGAGACTACGATACGTGACGGGGTCAACAAGACTGACAAAGGCGACATCGATATCGTCGAGATCATGATCGTGTTGGCCAAGCGTAAGAAGCTTGTAATGGGCCTGCCGGCATTGGTCGCAGTGCTGTCGCTACTCATCAGCCTTATCTTGCCGAATACGTACAAGGCCAGCGCCAAGCTGCTCCCGCCACAGCAGGCACAATCGGGCGCTGCGGCCTTGCTTTCCCAGCTTGGCGGTGTGGCAAGCGTCGCAGCTGGGGCTGCCGGAATCAAGAATCCGAACGATATCTATATCGGGATGCTGAAAAGCCGTACGGTTGCAGATCGATTGGTTGCTCAATACAACTTGAAAAAGGTATACGACACTGATCTACAGGAAATCGCGCGTAACAAGCTGGAGGTGAGCACGACGATTGCCGCCGGCAAGGATGGTCTGATTGCGATCGAATTTGAGGATCGGGATCCGAAGCTTGTGGCGAAAATTGTGAATTCGTATATCGACCACTTGGTCGAGTTGTCGAAAACGCTTGCCTTGACTGAAGCGTCACAGCGCCGCGTTTTTTATGAAGGTCAGCTGGAGGCAGCCAAGAATAACTTGGCCAAAGCCGAGATGTCGCTAAAGGGCGCTCTGGAGACGCGTGGTGTCATTAGTGTAGATAGCGAAAGCCGTGCGATCGTGGAAACTGTCGGCCGTCTGAGGGCTCAAGTGTCGGCGAAGGAAATTCAGCTGAACTCGATGCGTGCTTTTGTTACGGAAAGCAATCCTAACTACAAACAGGCCGAGGAAGAGCTGGCGAGCCTGCGTAACGAATTGTCCAGACTTGAAAATGGTCGGGCAGGCGGAAAGGCTGCGGAAACAGACAGCGTCAAGCCTGGCGGATTCGAAAATATAAAACTGCTGCGAGACGTAAAGTATTACCAGATGCTATATGAGTTGCTGGCAAAGCAGTATGAAGTTGCACGGCTTGATGAAGCCAAAACCCCGTCTATAGTCCAGGTGCTGGACCCAGCTGTCGATCCGGAGCGTAAATCCAAGCCGCACCGCGCCATAATCGTCGTTCTGTCGACTTTGTGCGCGGTCTTCTTCGCGATCGTGTGGGCTTTTGTGTCGGAAGCCAGGAACAAGGCCCTGGCATCCGAACAAGGCGCCGTGAAGTGGCAGGAGTTGAAGTCGTACTTGCGCTTCAAGTAATCGTACTAATTTTTTGATCTCACCATGATTATTGTTACTGGCGGCGCTGGATTCATCGGATCAAATTTCGTACTCGACTGGCTTATATCCAGTGATGAACCCGTTGTAAACGTCGATAAACTGACCTATGCGGGAAACCTGGATAACCTAGTTTCTGTACGTAACGACTCGCGTCATATTTTCGTTCACGCTGACATCTGCGATACCCCACGCATGGCGCAGCTACTTTCTGAATATCGGCCGCGTGCGATCGTCCACTTTGCTGCGGAAAGCCACGTCGACCGTTCGATTCACGGACCGATGGATTTCATCGAAACGAATGTCAAAGGTACGTTCAGTTTGCTTGAGGCGACTAAGGTTTACTGGAACACTTTGCATGAGGAGGAAAAGTTAGCTTTCCGTTTTCTGCACGTCTCCACTGATGAAGTCTATGGCTCGCTTGGCCCGAACGATCCGCCGTTTACGGAAACCACGTCGTATGCACCGAACAGTCCGTATTCTGCATCGAAGGCCGCGTCGGATCACCTGGTGCGCGCCTATCATCACACCTACGGCCTGCCAGTTCTGACCACAAATTGTTCGAACAACTACGGACCTTACCATTTTCCGGAAAAGCTCATCCCACTGATGATTACCAATGCACGCGCCGGCAAACCCTTGCCAATCTACGGCGATGGCCAGCAGGTGCGTGATTGGCTGTACGTGGGTGACCATTGCGCCGCAATCCGACGAGTCTTGGAGGCCGGAAAGGTCGGTGAGGTCTATAACGTCGGTGGCTGGAACGAGAAGACCAACTTGGAAGTCGTTCATGTCCTGTGCGATATCCTCGACGAACTCGATCCGAAGAGCGGCGCCGGTTTGGCATCCTATCGTGACCAGATCACTTACGTGACCGATCGTCCCGGCCATGATCGTCGTTATGCAATCGATGCCCGCAAGATCGAGCGCGAACTCGACTGGAAGCCTGCCGAGACCTTCGACACCGGTATCCGCAAGACCGTTGCATGGTATCTAGTAAACGAGCAGTGGGTGCGTAATGTACAGTCTGGTGACTATGCCAAGTGGGTGGAAAAAAACTACCAAATGCGGGATGCGCAATCGGAGGCCAGCAAATGATTGCCAAGAGAAAAGGCATCATTCTGGCAGGCGGTTCCGGCACTCGTCTGTACCCTGTGACGACGTCCATATCAAAGCAGCTACTTCCAGTGTACGACAAGCCCATGATCTACTACCCGCTGACGACATTAATGTTTGCGGGTATTCACGATATTCTGATCATTTCGACGCCCCAGGACACTCCCCGGTTTGCAGAGATGTTGGGTGACGGCAGCCAGTGGGGCTTAAATCTCAGCTATGCCGTGCAACCGCGTGCGGAGGGGCTTGCCCAGGCTTTTATCATTGGACGTCAATTCATCGGAAACGATCAGTCTGCACTGATCTTGGGCGATAATATTTATTACGGCCACGCTTTCGAAATGCAATTGCGCACGGCTTCAGACCGGGCGAATGGCGCGACAGTATTTGCTTACCACGTGCAGGACCCAGAACGTTATGGCGTTGTGGAATTCGACGACAACCAACGCGCCGTTAGCATTGAGGAAAAGCCTCTCAAACCAAAGTCGAACTACGCCGTTACAGGGCTGTATTTTTACGACAATGCAGTGTGTGACATTGCAGCTCAAATCAAGCCATCGCCGCGCGGTGAGCTCGAGATCACGGATGTCAATCGTATTTACCTCGAGCGTGACGAGCTCAACGTTGAACTGATGCGACGCGGCATGGCATGGCTCGATACTGGCACACATGATTCGCTTCTTGAAGCCGGCCAGTTTATTGCCACGATTCAGCATAGACAAGGCTTAAAAATTGCATGCCCCGAAGAAATTGCCTATCGTAAGGGTTACATCACGGCTGCTCAATTGGAAGCCTTGGCCGCGCCTCTCGCGAAGAACGATTATGGACAGTATCTGCTGCGCTTGTTGCGTGAGCGAGCATTGAACTGAACAGTCCTATTAGAACATCCTTACTAAAAATTGAATTCCATGAAGTTGAATAAAGACACTCGTATTGCCATCATCGGCCTTGGCTACGTCGGCTTGCCATTGGCCGTCGAATTCGGGAAAAAATATCCCACAATCGGCTTTGATATCAATCTCCAGCGAGTCCAAGAACTGCGCAATGGCGTTGATCATACCCTTGAAACCGACGCCAACGAGTTGGCCGAAGCTGTCCAGTTGACCTTCTCGACGAAGATCGATGATCTGAAGTCGGCAACCGTTTATATCGTGACTGTACCTACGCCGATCGATGAGCATAAGCAGCCGGATTTGACGCCTCTGCAAAAGGCGTCGGAATCTCTTGGCAAGGTTATCAAGAAGGGCGATGTCGCGATTTATGAATCGACTGTCTATCCAGGCGCGACTGAAGAGTACTGTGTTCCCATCATCGAACAGGCTTCTGGCCTAGTCTTCAACAAGGATTTCTTTGTTGGCTATAGCCCGGAGCGTATCAATCCTGGCGATAAAGAACATCGCCTCACTACCATAAAAAAAGTGACGTCGGGCTCAACTCCGGAAGTGGCGGAATTCGTAGACAGCTTGTATAGAAGCATCATCACGGCCGGCACCCACAAGGCCTCGTCTGTCAAAGTCGCGGAAGCCGCGAAGGTGATCGAGAATACCCAGCGCGACCTGAATATCGCACTCATGAACGAGTTGGCCATTATCTTCGCCCGGCTTGGCATTGACACGGAGGAAGTTCTAAAAGCGGCTGGTACCAAATGGAATTTCCTGCCTTTCCGCCCGGGGCTGGTCGGGGGACATTGCATCGGTGTCGATCCCTACTATCTTACGCATAAGGCTGAGTCGATCGGCTATCATCCCGAAGTCATCCTCGCAGGCCGTCGCATCAACGATGGCATGGGACCTTATGTCGTGGGTCGACTGGTCAAAGATATGTTGAAGCGCCGCATTCAGGTTGACGGTGCCAATGTCTTGGTGATGGGCCTGACATTTAAGGAAAACTGCCCTGATCTGCGCAATACCAAGGTCATCGACATCATCAATGAGCTAAAAGACTACGGAGTCAACGTCGACGTCTACGACCCGTGGATTAGTGTCGAAGGCGCTCAGCATGAATACGGCATTACGCCGGTCGACAATCTGAAAGAGGGCGCTTATGACGCCATTATCTTGGCCGTCGCACATACGCAGTTCCGTGAACTCGGCGCTGCAGGTATGCGCCGCCTTGGGAAGGACGAGCACGTTCTATTCGATTTGAAGTATGTGCTGCCGAACGGCGAAGCGGACACCCGACTGTAATCCAGCAGCTACGCAACACCAAAACAGAACATGATTCATTACGAAAAAATTCAGGAGGAGCTGCGCTTGGCTCCGCGGAAGTGGCTGGTAACCGGGTGCGCGGGGTTCATCGGTTCCAATCTGGTCGAAACTTTGCTGATGCTAGATCAAACGGTTGTCGGTCTCGACAACTTTTCGACAGGCCATCAGCATAATCTGGATGAGGTGCAGGAATTTGTCGGTGCAGAACGCTGGGCTCGTTTCAGCCTCGTCACTGGAGACATTCGCGATATAGCCATTTGCCAACGCGCGGTTTCCGGTATCGACCACGTGCTGCATCAGGCCGCGTTGGGTTCGGTTCCGCGATCGATTGCCGATCCGCTCACGACCAACGAAGTAAACATTAACGGTTTTCTCAACATGTTGACTGCCGCACGCGACGCTGGCGTGGCCTCGTTCGTGTACGCTGCTTCGAGTTCTACCTACGGCGACCATCCCGGCCTCCCAAAAGTCGAAGAAACCATCGGTAAGCCGCTTTCTCCTTATGCTGTAACCAAATTCGTCAACGAATTGTATGCGGACGTATTTGCTCGTTCATATGGCTTCAAAACGATTGGCTTGCGCTATTTCAACGTCTTCGGCAAGCGCCAGGATCCGAATGGTGCCTACGCTGCCGTAATTCCGAAGTGGGTCGCGACGATGCTGCGCGACGAAGACGTGATCGTCAACGGTGACGGCGAAACCAGCCGTGACTTTTGCTTTGTAGAGAATGCGGTCCAAGCTAACCTGCTCGCGTCTCTAGCCAGCGATGCCGATCGAAACGAAGTGTACAACGTGGCTCTAGGCGATATCACGACGCTCAATGAATTGGCTGGCCATCTGAAAACCATACTTGGCACTCATGGCGTCCGCTACGAGCGCCCGATTGTCCATCGTGAATTCCGCGCGGGTGACGTACGCCATTCGCAGGCCGACATCGGCAAAGCAAGACAAAGGTTGGGGTATGTGCCTTCACACCGCATCCGAGCGGGACTCGAACTGACAGTGGCGTGGTATCTGCGCAGGCGCCGCAATCCTGGGGCGGCTCTTTCAGCGAGGCGCTTGCCGCCTGAGCGACCAGCCTTTTCATTTTAAGGAAATACACGAATGAATGACCTGTTTGTTCATCCATTGGCAGATGTGCAGTCTTCTGCAATCGGCAGGGGTACCCGGGTATGGCAATTTGCCATCGTCCTGCCATCCGCGCAAATCGGCTCCGAATGCAATATTTGTTCGCATTGCTTAATCGAAAACGACGTTGTCATCGGCGACCGTGTTACCGTGAAGTCGGGTGTCCAGTTGTGGGACGGATTGCGCGTTGGTCACGACGTCTTTATTGGGCCGAACGCCACTTTTGCGAATGATCGTTTTCCGCGTAGTCGCGAAATTCCTGAGAAATTCCTGGTAACCGAGATCGGCAACGGTGCATCAATTGGCGCAGGCGCGGTTATCCTTCCTGGCGTAACGATCGGGAGCAAGGCAATGGTCGGAGCTGGCGCGGTCGTAACGCGTTCCGTGCCCCCCAACTCAATTGTCGTTGGAAACCCAGCTAAAATCGTAGGCTATGTCAACGCTGACAAGCGTGAATTTGACACTGCCCCTGCAGCGAAAGTAACTGAGTACATTAACACGACAACCGTCGACGGGGTCACCCTGCATCAGATGCCGGTCGTGTCAGACATCCGGGGACAACTAAGCGTTGGAGAGTTCGATCGCGGTATTCCTTTTGCGGTAAAGCGCTATTTCATGGTTTACGGGGTTCCCAGCAAAGAGACCCGAGGCGAACATGCTCACCGTGAATGCCATCAATTCCTGCTATGCGTACGCGGCAGTTGCGCGGTCGTCGCCGACGACGGCAAGAATCGTGAAGAGTTCCTGCTGAACCGACCGGATGTCGGTATCCATTTGCCGCCGATGACTTGGGGCATCCAATACAAGTATACCGAAGATGCTGTACTGCTCGTCTTTGCTTCGCATTATTACGATAATGCTGATTACATTCGAGACTACTCCGAATTTCGTCAACTATCCAAGTGTGCGACATGATTCCATTTCTCGATTTAAAAGCACCCTACAACGCACTCAAGCAGGAACTCGATGAGGCCATTTCCCGTGTTGTCAGCTCGGGCTGGTTCATCGGTGGGCCGGAAGTCGACAAATTCGAGGAAGAGTTCGCGACCTATTGTGGCACGAGCAACTGCGTCGGCGTCGCAAATGGACTGGATGCACTGCATTTGGCGTTGCGCGCAATGGACATCGGTTTGGGCGATGAAGTTATAGTCCCAAGCAATACTTATATAGCGACGTGGCTGGCAGTCAGTCAATGTGGCGCGACTCCTGTTCCCGTTGAGCCGGACAGCAGGACGCACAACATTGATCCGTCTCTAATCGAAGGTGCGATCACGAACAAGACGAAAGCTATCTTGCCGGTCCACCTGTACGGTCAACCTGTCGATCTCGATCCGATACTTGCCGTCGCAAGGAAACATGGGCTCAAGGTACTGGAAGACGGCGCGCAGGCGCATGGCGCACGCTATAAAGGAAAGCGCCTGGGCGGCCATGGCGATGCTGTCGCGTGGAGCTTCTATCCCGGGAAAAATTTGGGAGCCATGGGTGATGGCGGCGCCGTCACTACTAATGACTCTGAAATTGCTGACCGTATTCGTGTCCTTCGTAACTACGGTTCACGCGTCAAGTATGTGAACGAAGTCAAGGGCTACAACAGCCGGCTTGACCCGATGCAGGCCGCAATCCTGAGTGTGAAGTTGAAGACGCTGGATGCTTGGAACGAACATCGTGCAAATGCCGCCGCGGCGTATGATCGCCTGCTTAAGGATTGCGGACTGAGCCTTCCTTACGTTCCCGAATGGGTGGCCCCGGCCTGGCACCTTTATGTCGTGCAGCATCCCTCGCGTGACGCGCTGCAGAAGACGCTTTCCGAAGCCCAAATCGGCACCCTTATTCATTATCCGATACCACCGCATCTGCAAGACGCCTATTCAGAACTCAACTGGGCAAAAGGAGCATTTCCCTTGGCCGAAAGAATGGCGAAGGAGGTCTTGAGCCTGCCGATGGGGCCGTCAATCAGCATGAGTGATGTCGAGCAGGTCGCGGCTGCGGTGCGTAACGCTCTCGCGACTTCGATCAGGGCATGACTCTCATAAGAACAGGTTTGCTGAATGCGATAGCCGTTGCAATCCGAATCTTGACATCGCTAGCCTTGAATAAGATTCTGGCGGTGAAGATCGGCGCGAACGGCTACGCGGTCATGGGGCAGTTCCAGAATTTCGTGAATATGGTCATCACGGTAGCAAGCGGCGCCGTCAACACCGGAGTGACCAAATACACGGCGGAAAATTTCGACAACGAACAGCGACAGATCGAGATTTGGAGAACCGCAGGGACGCTTGCCCTGATCGGTTCAAGCGTAGCAGGGCTGGTACTTGCGGTGTTTCACCAGCCCCTGTCCCTACTCATCCTGCACGACGTGCAGTACGCTGACGTATTCATCTGGCTGGGCGCTGGCATCGTGCTGTTTGCGTTCAATGCGCTGTTGTTATCTATTCTAAATGGAAAGAAGGAGATAGGTCGCTACGTTATGGCGAACATTGCCAGTAGCGTATTTGGCTTGATACTGACTGGGGGGCTTGCTTATTACGGTGGCATTCGGGGCGCCCTAATTGCTTTGTCAATCAACCAATCGGTCGTTTTCCTGGTGACCTTGGCTTTGTGTTGGCGTGCCTCGTGGTTCAAGTTACGCTTTATGGTCGGCAAGATTGACCGGGATGCGTTACGAGGATTAAGTAAATTCACATTGATGGCGCTGACTTCCGCAATATGCATACCTGTCAGTCAGATACTGATCAGGAATCATATTGGCGAGCAGTTCGGCATGCCAGCCGCAGGGCATTGGGAAGCGCTCATGCGAATCAGCAGCCTCTACCTGATGATCGTCACGACACCGCTTGCAGTCTATTATTTGCCAAGGTTGTCAGAAATTCGTGACCGCGAGGAATTGTGGCAGGAGGTCATGCAGGGTTATCGGCTGATCCTTCCTGTCGCTGCGCTTGGCGCCGTTTCCATCTATTTCTTGCGCGATTTTCTGATTAGCCTGTTGTTTACTGCAGAATTTGCGCCAATGCGCGATTTGTTCGCTTGGCAGATGGTCGGCGATACTGTGAAGATTGGTAGTTGGCTGCTCGGTTACATTTTGATCGGGCGAGCGATGACCACGGCATACATCGCAACTGAAATAGTTTTTTCCGTGAGCTGGGTCTGCCTAGTTTGGATAATGACGAATCTCCTCGGGCCCAATGGCGCCCAGTTAGGCTATTTCCTTAATTACCTTGCTCACTGGTTGACCATGATTGTCTTGGTAGTGAGGTATGTAAGGTGACGACGATTGGTGCAAAAATTCGCCGGAAACTTCGTCTCGTTTTTGTTGCTGCAATCCAATATCCAAGGGTTGTGAAGTACCGTGTAATTTCGTCCAATCGACCCAAGAAGGATCTAGCTCGGCGAAATCAGCCAACTCTCTTGCTGGGAGAGGGGACGATTTTCCTTGGGCGGTGTAACGTTGGCGTATGGCCGTCACCGTATTTTTTCAACGGCTATGCACATATTGAGGCGCGGCGGTCGACGGCTATAGTAACGATCGAAGATGGCGTGTGGATTAACAATAACGCCGTTATTATCGCCGAAAGTTCGCAAATAACAATCCGGGAAAATACACTGATCGGATCGGATTTTACTGTCTATGATTCTGACTTTCATGATCTGGATCCAAGAAAACGGCTGAGCGGTAAGCCTGAAACCGGGGCTGTTTTGATCGATGAGAACGTTTTCATTGGATCCAAAGTCACAGTCTTGAAAGGTGTGACAATTGGCGCCAACAGCGTGGTGGCAAATGGGGCGGTTGTCGCTTCTGATGTCCCTGCTGACTCGATCGTAGGCGGAGTTCCTGCCAAAGTAATTGGAAAAATTAGGAAAAATCATGGCGACTAAGCCTCTGGTTTCCATTTGTGTCGTGACCTACAACCAGAAACATCTCATTCGCGAGACGTTGGATAGCGCACTGATGCAGGATTACGAGAATATCGAGTTTGTCGTTGCTGACGATGGCTCGACCGACGGCACTGCCGAGGTCGTGGAAGAATACTCCAAGGCTGCACCGGGTAAGGTGATCGCGCTAACTGGTGGGCCTAACCTAGGTATTACCGGTAACTGTAATCGCGGTCTGTCGCACTGCAGGGGCAAATATGTGTCTTTTCTTGGAGGAGACGACATCCTGTTCTCTGACAAGATCAGTCTTCAGGTTCAATACATGGAAAGTCACCCAGAGTGTAGCGTGTCCTATCATGACATGGAAATATTTGACAGCGACAGTGGCAAGACGATTAAACTGTTCAGCCAAGTATCTCGTCCGGTGAACGGAGGATTGCAGGAAGCCATACGGTTCGGGACCGTGAACTGTGCGAGCGCATCAATGTACCGAGCCGCCCATCTTCCGACTGATGGATTTGATCCATCGCTGCCGGTGGTTTCTGACTGGTATTTGACGATACAGACCTTGGCCGCTGGAGGACGTTTTTCCTATATCCCGCGCGTTCTCGGCAGGTATCGCAAACATCTGGCAAACGTATCGAATTCGAACTCGCCGCTCCGGATGCAAGGCTTCCTTGATATTCTCCAAACCTGTTCGAAATGTATGCGATATTATCCGCAGCACCTTTCCTCAGTAATGTCGCGTATGTCCGCAGTCATGAGGGAATCGCGAGGGCTGCAAGGCGGAGCCAACTATGCCGAATACCTATGCACAAGCCTGAGGCTCCAGCTTTCCGTGAAATCGCTGACTGGATTGCTAGTTTATTACCTGACAGCCCGCCGTGTTCGGCTCTAATTTATCTTCCAGTTCACGCTTCATGCCAGGGGTGAATTCCATCGGCAGGCAGAAATCTATGTTATACCTACGTAGAGTAATCCATTTCAGTTTGTTGTTCTTTTTTATCTTTGCTCCGAGGGTGACTTTCGGGGCGGAGATAGGCCTTGCACTTTTCGCTATCGCTTTTGTCCTATTGTTGAACGTCGACGCGTTTACGAAATTTTCTCTGCCCCGGCCGTTCGTACTACTGTGCGGTGTGTTTTTCTTTTTTGGACTTTATAATTATTGCCTGTCCGAATGGTATGGCTATGAGCCAAGCTATTTTACCGGCATCTGCATAGCCGGAGTCTTTTGCGTGATGTATGGCTGGGGATTCGCAAGGAGTTATCCAGGGCGTCCTGATGACACCTCTAAATTCATGATGGAACTGATTCGGCTAGTCATGCTGGTAATTCTGGTTAATTCAGTCATCATGCTATTTGAATATTCTGTTCCAGGTGTAAAGGATGCGATCGAGTCTCACTTGGTTCAATCAGATACTTCCAATATCGATTACGCAGAACATCCTTTCCGCCTGAGAGGCCTATCGTCCTCCGGTGGTGCCGCCTTATCGATCGTGAACGCACTCGGCGTGATGTTCGTCGTTTTTCTTGTTTGGCGAAATGAGATGTCGGGGTTGCTTGGTTTGTTGGCGTCCGTCGTGATAGCGGCATCGAATATTTTTGCTGGGCGCACCGGATTAATTGCGAGCCTAGGCTATACCATTTTTTTGCTTGGTTTTTTGCTCTGGCGAAGTGCTCGGAGTGGATTTTACGGTCTATTGCGCGCACTTGGGCTATTGGTGCTCGCCGCCTGGTTCGTGTCGAGCGCACTAAATTTCAATCTGGATGCGGAGGTCAGTCGTTGGGCGTTTGAATGGGCAGATGGACTGACTACCGGAAAGGTCAGCTCTTCGTCGTCGGACGAGTTGGGTGGAATGTTATTTCTGCCGACCGAGGCAATTGACCTATTTTTCGGAATGGGTTTTTTTGAAGGGGAAAACGCAAAATACATGCGGAGCGATTCTGGCTATGTGAAAACGGTACTTTCCATTGGCTTGCTGTTCGGAGGACTCCTGTATGCATTCATCGGTTGGCTTTTTTTCAAGGTTGTTTCGGTCTCTCATGAATACCGATGGTTGGTGATCACTGTGCTCGGCTTCATGTATCTCGTGGAGATCAAGGAGCCATTTCTTTATCAGAACTTCGCAGCACGTGTTCTTTTTTTCTTATCCGGTTCTGCTTGGTTCATCATATGGCAGCGAAAATTCAAGTCGTCCACGTTATCGTCGGACTAAATGTCGGTGGCGCCGAGCTAATGCTCAAGCGTCTTATCGAAGAGGCCCAGCAGTCGCGCTGCGTTGATCATCAAGTCATTACATTGACGGACGTCGGTATTGTCGGTGCGCAACTGCAGGCCGTTGGCATCAAAGTACACGCGCTCAAGATGCATTCTGCATTGAGCGCCCCTAAAGCCCTGTTCAAGCTGGTGCGATTTATTCGTCAAAACAAGCCGACCATCGTTCAAACCTGGATGTATCACGCCGATCTACTCGGGGGACTGGCGGCACGGTTGGCGGGTAACCGGAACGTCATATGGGGCGTGCGGACAACGAATGTCCAGGCGGGTGGTACACCCGCAACGACAGCTGTCATGTACGTCTGCGCTTATTTGTCTCGATGGATTCCTCGCGTCATTGTCTGCGCCGCCGATGCGTCGCGGCGTGCTCATGAAAAAGTAGGGTATGACAAGTCGCGGATGGCCGTGATCTCGAATGGCTTTGACCTGTCGAGCCTAGCCGTCACCTTGGATCAAGGCGCTAGTTTGCGTGCTGAGCTTGGTATTCAGTCCGATAACGTCGTAATCGGCATGCTTGGGCGTTTCAATCCCGCGAAAGATCAGCAGAACTTCGTTCAAGCAACTGGACGCCTTGCACGAGCTTATCCAAACGCGCGCTTCCTGATGGTTGGACGCGGACTGGACTGGTCGAATGCTGAGTTAAAGAGGTGGATCGATGAGACCGGGTTTGCCAGTCGCTTCATATTGCTCGGGGAAAGGTCAGATGTCGCCGTTTGTCTGCGCGCAATGGATATGTTTTGCCTGTCGTCCCGCACCGAGGGCTTTCCGAATGTGGTTGGCGAAGCAATGGCGGTGGGACTGCCGTGTGTGGTAACCGATGTCGGCGATGCGGCGATGCTGATTGCAGATACAGGCATCGTTGTGCCGAAAGAGGACTCCGCTGCGCTCGCTGCGGGGCTAGAAAAATTATTGTTATTAGGCCAGGAGCGGCGTTCCGCACTGGGGGCAAAAGCAAAACAACGAATTACGAGTGATTTCACGATCGAACGTGCCCGACAGCGTTTCGAATCGATATACAACTCGTTGACCGAAGATGAGAGAGGGAAAAGCGACGTATGTGTGGACTCGTAGGATACTTAGGGGGATTTACCCGGCAAGGAGCGGAAGCAGAGCGTTCGATCTTGTCGACGATGACCGACACGATCGTCAAGCGCGGACCGGACGGTGGTGGCGTTTGGCTCGATGGAGAGCGGCAGGTCGCGCTCGGACATCGTCGTTTGGCGATCGTGGACTTGTCGCCGGCTGGGCACCAGCCGATGCCTTCAGCCAGCAGCCGCTACGTGATGGCATTCAATGGCGAAATTTATAACCACAACCTGCTACGGGAAGAGCTCGAGCGGTCGGGACGCGCGCCTGCTTGGCGAGGACACTCCGATACGGAGACGCTCCTGGCTGGTTTCGACGCGTGGGGTATCGAAGCCACGGTCAAGCGTACAATCGGAATGTTCGCCATTGCGGTTTGGGATCGCGAAACCAATGTGCTAACGCTGGGCCGCGACCGCCTAGGTGAGAAGCCGCTGTATTACGGCTGGCAAGGGCAGGGGGAGCAAGCAGTGTTCCTCTTCGGTTCCGAGTTGAAGGCATTGCGCGCCCATCCGCGCTTTAAGGCGGACATCAATCGTGGTGCGCTCAGCCTGCTGCTTCGCCATAACTACATTCCATCGCCATATTCGATCTACGAAGGTATCTCCAAGCTTCCCCCCGGCACCTTAATGACGATCTCGCTTGCGAGCCGCGAGCCGCGCATTGGCGCCTACTGGTCTGGCACCGACGCGATCGAAGCGGGCGTACGTAATCGTATTGGCGATAGCCCGGAGCAGGTCGTGGACGCGCTCGAAACCCTGCTGAAAGATGCTGTGCGCCAGCAGATGATGGCCGATGTGCCACTTGGTGCGTTCTTGTCAGGCGGCGTAGATTCGTCGACCGTTGTGGCATTAATGCAGGCCCAATCGTCGCGCCCGGTGAAGACCTTTTCTATCGGCTTCCATGAGGAAGGCTTTAACGAGGCCGAGCATGCAAAGGCTGTCGCTGCGCATCTGGGAACGGAGCATACGGAACTCTATGTGACGGCGCAGCAGGCTATGGATGTTATTCCGCGGCTTCCCTCACTCTACGATGAACCGTTTTCCGATTCTTCTCAGATTCCTACCTTCCTGGTATCGCAAATGGCCAGACAGCACGTCACGGTATCGCTCTCCGGCGACGCGGGTGACGAGTTGTTTTGCGGATACAACCGGTATCAAATGACCGCCAATCTCTGGAATAATATCGCTGCTGCGCCGATGCCTCTACGCAAATTAATGGCGCGCGGATTGACGGCAGTGTCATCTAATGGATGGGACCGCTTGGCCGGGGCTGCAAGGAGCGTACTACCGCAGTCCATGCGATACGTAAAACTGGGCGACAAGTTACATAAGGGCGCTGCGGTACTGGGTAGTCCGACTCTGGACGCTTTGTATTTGAACTTGGTGTCGCATTGGCAGGATCCTGCTTCAGTCGTGGTGGGTGGCAAAGAACCGCCGACATTGCTAGTCGGACAAGAGCCGGCATTGTCGGGGCTGGACAGCATCCAGCGCATGATGGCTCTCGACATGCTTACCTATCTACCGGATGACATCTTGGCCAAGGTGGACAGGGCAGCCATGGGCGTCTCCTTGGAAACGCGGGTGCCATTTCTAGATCATCGCGTTGTCGAGTTTGCATGGCAGCTACCTCAATCGCTGAAGCTACGTGATCGGCAAAGCAAGTGGATCCTGCGCCAAGTGCTATATCGGCATGTACCAAAAGCACTGATCGAGCGGCCAAAAATGGGGTTTGGCGTGCCGATTGGCGAATGGTTGCGCGGCCCCCTTAAAGATTGGGCAAGCAATCTGCTGGATGAGTCTCGCCTGAAAGACGAAGGATTCTTCCACGCCGCTGAAATCAGGCGTAAATGGCAGGAACACTTGTCAGGACAGCGCAACTGGCAGCATCACTTATGGGATGTACTCATGTTCCAGGCATGGTTTGAAGAGACGCACAAAAGAAATGAAACTTAAGATTGTTATTTCAATTAACACTGCCTGGAACATTTTTAACTTCCGATCAGGTCTGGTTAAAGCTCTCATAGATCACGGCTACGAAGTGATTGCCATCACGCCCCAGGATGAGTACGTCGAGCGTTTACACGAGCTCGGTTGTAAGCATGTGGCGTTGCCAATGGATAGCAACGGCACCAATCCCGCACGCGACCTGCAACTGCTGGTCCGGTATTACCTGCTGTTGCGTTCAATACGTCCTGCCGCATTTCTGGGATTTACTATCAAGCCAAATACTTATGGCTCGATTGCGGCCAAAGCGTTGGGTATCCCAGTGATTAACAACATTGCGGGGTTGGGGGCCGCCTTTATTCGGGACGACTATCTGACGAAGATCGTGCGAGGCTTGTATAAGTTCGCTTTGAAAGGCTCGCACCGGGTGTTTTTCCAGAATGCCGAAGATCAGGACTTGTTCCTGAGCTCGGGACTGGCTAAGAAAGCCGTATCAGGTCTCCTGCCGGGGTCTGGCATCAATGTGGCCAAATATCCGGTCAAGCCAGTGACGAAGCTGAATGCGCGACCGTTCCGATTTCTTTTGATCGGCCGGATATTGCGGGACAAAGGCGTTCAAGAATTTGCTGAAGCAGCAGCTTTACTGCGCCAACAGGGCGTTCAGGCCGAATTTCAGCTCCTCGGCCCGATCGATCCGGCCAATGCCAATTCTATTTCAGCAGAGATGGTCCGTGCTTGGGAGCTGGCTGGACAAATATCTTATCTAGGTCGGACCGATGACGTTCGTCCGTATATTGCTCATGCCGACTGCGTGATACTGCCCTCGTACCGGGAAGGCGTGCCACGCTCACTGCTTGAAGCGGCTGCGATGGCGCGCCCAATCATTGCTACCGATGTGGTCGGTTGTCGTGATGCCGTCGACCATGAACGCAATGGCTATTTATGCCGAGTCCGAGATTCCGCCGATCTCGCCGAGAAAATGGCACGAATGATGGCGCTCGTGCCGGAACAGCGCGCCGCTATGGGGGCCGCAGGCAGAAATAAGATCGAAACCGAGTTCGACGAGCAAATCGTGATTCAAAAATACCTAAGTGCCCTTGCATTGGTGTCACCATCCGATACGGCTCGTTCTGTACCAGTTTCTGATGTTTCTGACTTGCTGCCCGAACAGTTGAACTCCTGAATCGAAAAATTGCATAGCGCTAGATAGTGGTCTCGGTATCGGCCGCTGTTCGTCTTTGCCAATGCAACCTGTTAAACTCTGCGGCTTCGTATCGTTCTGTTGCTTTCTACTAATAGCAAGCTGTTTTACCGGTAAACATCCGTGTTCAATGTATTAAAAGATTCGATCAAATATTCCTGCTACGGATGCTTGCTTGTTGGCGCCGCCAATGTATCTGGCGCCACGCCGACCATCCAAGGACAGTCCGGTTATATCAACATGCCCAGCGCTTGGGTTGAAGCAGACGGTACGTTCACGACAGGCTATGGCTACGATCGCCCCTACGGCAGCTTCTGGGTATCGTCGACGGTTCTGCCTTTCCTCCAGATGACGGGACGCTACGTCTCCATCAACGGCATTCCAGGTTTTACAAACGTCAAAGGCGAGTACGGCAGTGCGTATGGCCGCTATAAGGACAAAGTCGTCGACGCCAAACTGCGTCTGCTGCGAGAATCCGGCTGGCTGCCCGAGGTATCGGTCGGCGTGACCGACATGTTCGGCACCGAGTTGTTCAAGGGTCAGTATGTCGTCGCGAGCAAGACCTTTGGCAGCGCCAGGAACATCGAAGCCAGCATCGGTTACGGCAACAAACGTCCGACCGGCGTGTTCGCCGGCCTGCGTTGGGCGCCGCTCTCGACGCCGGGATGGGCCGTGGTTGCGGAATACGACGCCAACGACTACAAGAAAGACTTCCGCTCGGCCGAAACCGCCGCTGGCGAGCGCAGCAAGGGGCCAGCGGTCGGCCTCGAATACCGCTGGGGCTGGCTAGGCGCCCAGGTCGCTCGCCACCGCGACCACTTCAGTGCCAATGCGTTTGTCAGCATCCCGTTCTCCGAGCGGGAATTCATCCCGAAGCTGTATGAACCAGCCCCTTTCGACCCGAAGAAGGCGCCGGCGAAGGTGTCGGCCGCCGAATGGCAACAGGACGGCAGCCGCGGTGCCGCCCTGGCCCAGGAGTTGGTCAGGCAGGACTTCAAGAACGTGCGCGTCGAACTCGACAGCAACGTCCTCAAGCTCACGCTGACCAATAACCGCATCTCGAACATGGGCCGCGCCATCGGCCGGGCAGTGCGCACCGCGCTGGCGTTCGCGCCGGAAGGCACGCGCGCGATCCATGTCACGTACACCAAGCTCGAACAGCCGATCGCCACCTACGAGTTCCAGGATTTGCAGCGTCTCACGGATTACCTGACCGGCCTGGCCGACCGCGAGTCCTTCCTGCAGACCGTGCTGGTGCGTTATTCGACCCCGGCGGACCGCATCGACGACCAGCAGGGCCTGCTCGCCGCAGTGCGCGAGGAGAAGAATGGCCTGGCGGTCCAGGTGGGCCAGGACGGCAACATCGTCCAGGTCGTGTCCGAAGACCGCGAGGCGAACCGTTTCAAGACGGTGCCGAAGATCGCTTTCTTCTTCAACGACCCGAGTGGCGCGCTGCGCTACGAGGTGGCGGCCGCCGCCAACTACGACAAGCGCCTGGGTCAGGGCACTTACCTGAACAGCGCTTTCAAGCTGGACCTGTTCGAGAACGTTTCGGGCGTGACCCAGAAGTCCAATAGCCTGCTGCCGCACGTGCGCACTGACGTTGCAGAGTACAAGCGTGGCAACCGCCTCAAGCTCAATCGCCTGCTGCTTAACCAGTACCTCACGCTCGACGAGCGCGTCTATGCGCGCGCGTCGGCTGGCCTCTATGAAGAAATGTACCGCGGTGTCGGCGGTCAGTTGCTGTACCTGCCGAAGGACAGCCGCTGGGCCGCCGACCTGTCGGTCGACGCGCTTCAACAGCGCGGTTACAAGGGCTGGTTCGACAAACTCGACTACAAGACCGTCACGGCGCTGGGTGCGCTACATTACAAACTCCCGTACGACATCACGGCAACCGCACGGGCAGGGCGCTTCCTGGCGCGCGACGATGGCGTGCGTCTTGAGTTCAAGCGCCGTTTCCCGTCGGGTGTCGAGATCGGCGCCTGGTACACCAAGACCAACATCAAGGACATCACGAATCCCGGCACGCCGACCAATCCCTATAACGACAAGGGCGTGTTCCTGTCTGTGCCGCTGAACATCATGCTGCCGATGGACGCACAGTCGACGGCCGGCATCGGCCTGTCGCCCTGGACCCGCGACGTCGGCCAGATGGTCGCCAGCCCCGGCGACCTGTACGACCTGTTCGAGCAGCCGCGCCGCGACCTGACGACCTACGACGGACTGGGCAACTTCGCCGAGCGCCGCGACGAGCAGAACCTGGCAGCGGTGAATCCGCCGGTGCGTCCGATACCGAACATGTGGCCGCTGTTCCGCTATCGCGTGGAACAGTCGTTCTCGAATACCCCGACCTTGCCGCAATGGGCGAAAGGCACGGTGCTCGGCGGCGGCGCGATCCTGGGCGGCGCGCTGCTCGACAAGCCGGTCAACCGCTTCATGGAAAAGCACGCCGGATCCAGCGTCGCGCGTGCCTGGGACAACGTGGGCAAGGGCATGCCAGTGCTGCTGGCCGGCGCCGCCGCCGGTGCGGTTGCCTTCGGCGATGCGCGCGCCCAAAACATGGGC
>Ga0308169_10002503_pt1 | contig 19006 bp, 19 predicted proteins | sample PhyBR1_2_FD_202139 | JGI IMG/M metagenome (GOLD analysis project Ga0308169, IMG submission 202139) | Phyllosphere microbial communities from UC Gill Tract Community Farm, Albany, California, United States - DLSLSB.R1 | ecosystem: Host-associated > Plants > Phyllosphere > Unclassified | place...
GGGGCGGTGAGGCCGTCCACCCGGGCGAATCCGAGCCAGCCCATCAGGAACGTGAAGGCGAGCCACCACCAGCCCGCGGGGATGGCGCCGGTGTTGCGGCCACGGGCGGTGAGTTTCAGCAACGCCAAGCCGTTGAGGATGGTGGTCATGAGGACCCACAGGAAGAAGAAGGGTGCCGGTCCCGCCATGCCCGCGATGGCCATGGGGATCAGCGCAAGGATGGGGTAGACCCAGGGGCTGGGGCCGCCGCGGAGGTTGGCGTCATTGAAGCCAGCCATGGCCCAGTCGCGGTAGATGAAGGTGTCGCTGAACGCCTCGCCGCGCAGGGAGAGCGAGGCGGCGAAGACCAGGAAGACCAGGTGCACCACGATGAAGCCGACCAGCAGGCCGCGCCCGGTATTCAGCCAGCTCCGTGCCGGGGTGGGGAGGATGACGTTGCGGATCCTGGTCAGATTGCCGAAGAGAGCGTCGGTGGAAATGGCGGAATCCTTGTCAGGTCGTTGCACAGTCAGCGGTCGCGCAAAATGGCTCGGGTCAGGCCGCGAGGCGGGGTGTCAGGAGGCAGAGGGAAGCCGCGATAAGCAGTTCCCACTCCTGTCCAACTCTAATTGACGGTGCCCTGCGGCCAGTAATTGTCAGGACAAAGCAAGACGCTCAGGCTGCTGACCTGCGTCATTTATCTAAAGTTGCTGGCTCTTATCTGCTCGGGCACCATAGTGCGAGGTACGAAAGTGCCCACCGCCTATGCAGCCAGGGGGAGCGCTGGGCGGCGCCTGCCCCCGGCCCCGAAAGACATAAGGCAACACCATGAACTTCCCCCTGACCCTCACCGTGTCCGACCGCCAAAGCATGGACCGCGAACTCGACGCCGCCGTCGCAGCCGCAAAGGCCCACGCGCTGAACGGCAAGCGCCACGGCATCCTGGTGACCCGCCACGGCGTGGACAGGTTCACAGTGGACCTCAGCGACGCCGTTCCCTTCGGACTCACCCGCGAGCACCAGGCCTGGTAAGGCCCGCGCGGCAAGCGCCGCTGGCGAGGATTCCCGCCAGCTGGCCCTGGGCGTGGTAGTTACCCCCCGCCGTGCCTTGGACGGACGCCGGCTGTGCCGCCGTCGTCCGCTTTTGACCGCCCGCGCCTAGCTGCCTGCGCCGTCCCCGTCGCCGGCCACGCGGTTGCTGTGCTGCTGCAGCCGGTCGATGTGCTTTGACGCCTCAGCTTTGCTCAGGTCCGCGGGCAGTTCCTCCCCGGCCTCGCGTGCCAGCGTGTCGAGGTAGCTGCGCTGTGCCGCCGTCATGGGTTCGTCCCCGGTCACCCAGTCTTCCGGGTCCCTGTTGAGGCCTGCATTGGGTTCCGGTTCCGGGCTGCCGATTGTTTCCTGGTTGCTCATGGGTACGAGTCTAGGTGTGGGCACCGACAATCCACAGGAACCCCTGTTGCATAAGTCCCTGAATACTGGAGACGTTGAGTTGGTAGGGAACGCCAAACCTGGACCAGGAGGATGACTCAATGGATACGAAACTGAAAGTGGCTGTGCTGGGGACCGGAATCATGGGGGCGGCCATGGCCCGGAACCTCCTGGGTGCCGGTCATGAGGTCTCAGTGTGGAACCGGGATGCGGCGAAAACCGAACCGCTGGCTGCGGACGGCGCAAAGCGGGCCGCCAACCCCGCTGAAGCAGTGGCCGACGCCGATGTGGTCCTGACCATGCTGTATGACGCCGCCGCCGTGGAGCAGGTCATGCGCTCCGCGGCACGGGGCCTTAAGCCCGGTACCGCCTGGGTCCAGTCCACCACGGTGGGCATGCGCGATGTCCCCGTCTTGGCTGGCCTGGCTGCCGAGCTTGGCCTGGACCTGGTGGAGGCCCCCGTCTCCGGTACACGGGCTCCTGCCGAAGCCGGCCAGCTGCTGGTGCTCGCCGCCGGCCCTGAAGCGGTGCGCCAGCGCGTGGCACCGGTCCTTGACGCCATCGGCGCACGCACCATCTGGACCGGTGAAGATTCCTCGCAGGGATCGGCGGCCCGCCTTAAGCTCGTGGTCAACAGCTGGGTCATCGCCGCCTCCAACGCCGCCGGGGAAGTGGTTGCGCTCGCCGAAGCCCTGGGCGTCGATCCGCAGCAGTTCCTTGGCGTGATCGAAGGCGGCGGCCTGGACCTTCCCTACCTGCGGACCAAGATGGGCCTCATCACTGACGACGGGCTGGAGCCTGCCTCCTTCGCCGTGGACACCGCACGCAAGGATGCCCACCTCATCGTCGATGCGGCAACGGAGCAGGGCGTGAAGCTTGACGGTGCCGAAGCTTTCGCCGCCCGGCTGGACCGGGTATCGGAGCAGGGCCGTGCCAAGCAGGACATGGCCGCCGCGTATTACGCCAGCCGGTAACCGTGGCGCGAAGCACGCTTTCAGTCCGCGTACGACGGCGGCATCCCGGGTTTCCGGGGCTTCCCCGCCCCGGGCGGGCCGAAAGCGTGCGGTGTGTGGCGCCGTCGTACCTCTGACACCTAGGGTCCTGTTAGTAGACCGAACCCTCGAGCAGTTCGGAAAGGCGGCTGGCGGCGCGGCGGAGCTCGGGAACGTTGGCCTTGATCTTTTCTTCGGTTGTTGCCTCCGCCGGGCAGTTCAAGGCCATTGATTCGTTGGCGCGGCCCTCCCGGTTCGTTAGGGCCACCCCGACGGAGAGCACGCCAATCACGCGCTCATTCGCGGAATAGGCGTAGTCACAGCCGGGCTCGGGTAACCGTGACCGGAGTTCCTTGACCGTGAATCCCTGCTCCTCGTGACCGGCGGCGATTGCTGCAGCTACCACCTGTTCGAGTTCAGCGTCAGTGGCACCGGCGATCAGGATTTTTCCAGCAGCACCGCGCGTCAGCGGCAGGCGTTTACCGAGCGGCAGGTCATATTGCATAGGCGCTTCGCCCTGGACGCGCGCCACCAGGATGCGCTCAAACCCCAGCCTGGTATGCAGCGAAACAGACATTCCCGTCTGCGTCGCCAGCTGCTGCAGAACCGGTCGCCCCGCAACCGCCAGGGGGTCGTTTTCCAGGAAACTCTTAGCGGCGGGGAGGACGGCCGGACCGATCCGGTAGGACTTGTCCTTTTGGCTGACCATTCCGAAATCCTGCAGCACCCGGAGGATCCTCAGCGTGGTGGGCAGGCTCATGCCGCAGTTCCGCGCCAGGTCACTGAGCCGCTGCGGCCGCTCCGCCCGCTGCAACTCGGCGAAGACCTCCATGGCCCGCGAGAGGGAGCGCATGTTCGAGGGTTTGGGTCCCTCTTCTGCCGTGCCGGCCGTGGTGGAAGTCGTCGTTGCCATTCTTTCATTCTATGTAATTCCCTTGCGCTTGACAGTCCCTGTGTCTCCTGTCACTATTTCTCAGTACGCAATATAGTTTCATCCTATGAAACGCAATGACGCGCTGTGAAAAGGAAACTCATGACAACGGAGTCAGTCACGACGAAAGCAGGGAGCCCTACCCGGGTGACTCCCGGTGTGCTGGCGGGCATTGGCGCCTTCGCCGCCATCGGCATCTATGTCCTGGTCAGTTCGGTCAGCCTGGGGCTTTGGACATCCCTCGGCCCGGGCGCCGGACTGTTCCCCTTCGCGATGGGGGCGCTGCTGGTTGCCATGTCGGCAGTCTGGCTCCTCCAGGAACTCCGCCGGCCGAGCGCCAAAGGCGAAGGTGTGGACAAAGGAGTAGTCATCTCCGTCGTGGCCAGCCTGGTCATCCTGGCATCCGTGATGGACCTGCTGGGCTTCCAGCTGAGCATGTTCGCGTTCCTGCTCTACCACCTGAAAATCCGGGGACGCCGGGCATGGGTGCCCTCACTGATCATCGCCCTGGCGGGAAGCGTCGGCGCCTTCTACGCCTTCAATAACGGACTGAACGTCGCGCTGCCGGTTTCGTCGCTCGCCCCGCTGAACATGATCGGACTCTAGCCATGGAAACGATTAACGAACTCTTGGGCGGTTTCGCCACCGCCATGACCTGGCAGAACCTGATTTTCGCCTTCCTCGGCTGCCTGCTGGGCACCATCATCGGTGTCCTGCCCGGGGTAGGACCGGTAGCCGGCGTGGCCCTCCTGATCCCGATCACGCTCAACCTGGACCCCGCGGGGTCGATCATCATGCTCTGTGCCATTTTCTACGGCACCCAGTACGGCGGCACCATCACCAGCGTCCTGCTGAACACGCCCGGTGAAGCGTCGTCCGCGATCACCACCATCGACGGCTACGCCATGACCAAGATCGGCCGGGCGGGGGCAGCGCTGACGCTGGCCGCCGTCGGGTCCTTCATCGGCGGCACCATCGCCACCATAGGCCTGGTGGCAGCGGCCAAGCCGCTCGGGGAGATGGGGCTTCTGGTCGGTCCGCCCGAGTTCTTCGCGCTCATGGTGGTGGGCATCTCGCTGCTGGTGGCCCTGGCGGGAAAATCCCTGGTCAAGGCCGTGATCTCCGGCGCGCTGGGCCTGCTGATCTCCATGGTGGGCATCGACCCCGTGGCTGGCGCTCCCCGGTTCACCTTTGGCATCGACAACCTCCTGGACGGCGTGAGCTTCGTAGCCGTCATCGTGGGTGTCTTCGGGCTCTCAGAGATCCTCTCCTTCCGGCGGAACGAGCCCACCCCGGTGGTCCACGCCCCCGGATTCCGGCAACTGTTCCCCTCACGGACGGAGTGGCGGCGGAGCGCACCATCGATGGCGCGGGGCACCGGCGTCGGTTTCGGCCTTGGCCTGATCCCCGGCATGACCGGATCGGTGTCCTCCCTGCTGTCCTACGCGGCCGAAAAGAAGTTCTCCCGCTTCCGCCACGAACTCGGCAAGGGCGCGGTGGAAGGTGTTGCCGGCCCGGAAACCGCCAACAACGCCCACGCCAACGCAGCACTCATTCCGCTGTTCACCCTGGGCATCCCGGCATCACCCACCATCGCCGTGCTGATGGGGGCGTTCCTCCAGCAGGGCCTGACGCCGGGACCCAGCCTCTTTACCGAGCACTCGGACATTGCCTGGGCGATCATCGCAAGCCTCTTCATCGGAAACGTCATCCTGCTGCTGCTAAATGTTCCGCTGGTGGGACTGTGGACCTCCATCCTGCGCGTTCCCACCCCAATCCTGACCGCCGTGATCCTGCTGTTCATGGTGATCGGCGCCTACACCATCAACTTCAGCGTCTTCGACGTCTACGTCATGATCGGCTTCGGACTCCTGGGCCTGGCCCTGCGGAATCTCGACATTCCGCTGGCCCCGATGGTCCTCACCCTGGTGCTCGGTCCCCTGATGGAGCGCTCGCTGCGCGAATCGCTGGAGATCTCCCAGGGCGACTTCACCGTCTTCACCAGCCGGCCCATTTCCGCCGTACTCATCGGTATCGGGGTGCTGATCCTGTGCAGCCCGCTGCTGAAATTCCGCAAGCCCAAGGCCCTCACCGAGGACCCCGAGGCCTAAGACTCCCCAACAAGCACCACCCATCCCCGCTCCATCCGCATCACTTCAAAGGAGAAGACCCATGTCACGCAAGAAAATCATTGCTGCCCTCGCAGCGGCGTCGCTGATCGCCCTTACCGGCTGCGGCGCCAACGCCGGAGCCTCCAACTCGGCCGCCGGTGCCAACGACTTTCCCAAGAAGGGCAAGTCCATCGACCTGATTGTCGCGTTCTCCTCCGGCGGGGCCGTGGACACGGCCGCCCGGCTGATCCAGCCCGTGCTGGAGAAGGAACTCGGTACCAACGTAGAGGTGGTCAACAAGCCCGGTGCCGGCGGCCAGATCGGCTACACCGCGCTGACCAGCGCCAAGCCGGACGGCTACACCATCGGGGCCACCGGCTCACCGTCCGTCGTCGTCTCGCCGCTCGATCCGGCCCGCGGCGCAAAGTACACCCGGGACAGCTTCAAGCCGTTGGGCCGGCAGGTCTTTGACCCCGCAGTCATCGCCGTGCAGCCGGACAGCCCCTACAAGACGCTGAAGGAACTCCTGGACGCCGAGAAGGCCAACCCCAAGTCCATGACCGCCAGCACCACCGGCATCCAGACGGGCGAGCACTTCGCCCTGGCCCAGATCCAGCAGGTCACTGGCTCCGAGTTTGCCCCCGTCCACTTCTCCGAAGGGGCATCGCAGGCAACCACCGCGTTCCTCGGCAAGCACGTGGACGTCCTGGTGGCCAACGTCAGCGACGTGAACGACCTGAACAAGCAGGGCAAGGCACGGGTCCTGGGTGTCATGAGCGCTGAACGCTCTCCGGCGCTGCCTGACGTGCCCACCTTCAAGGAATCCGGATACGACGTCGAAGCGGGCACCGCCCGTGGCTACTCCGCACCGGCCGGACTCCCCGATGACGTTGCCAAGAAGCTCGAAGCCGCCCTCGAGAAGGCCATCGAAGACCCCGCCGTGGTGCAGAAGATGAAGGACCTCGGCCTGCAGACCAGCTACCTCACAGCCAAGGACTACGAACAGATGTGGGCAGGCCAGGAAGGCGACTTCAAGAAGGTCCTCCCGCTGGTCCAGAAAAAAGACTGATCCACCCGCCCCACCCACCGAAAGAACTCCTATGACAACCCCATCCCTTGACACTGTTGACGCTGACTTCGCCCGGCCGGACCGGGACGTGGTGGACCGCCTCGCCAAGCTGCCCGCCGCCAACATCGGCGACGCCATGGACCGGCTCGGCGTGGCCGACTCGGCCATCCAGGCCGTCTGGCCCGGTGCAAAACTCGCCGGTCCGGCCTTCCCGGTGTGGACAAGGCCCGGCGACAACAAGGGAATTCACGCAGCCCTCCAGCAGGTGCGGCCCGGGGACGTCATTGTGGTCGCCGGCGGCGGCGATGAGTCCCGCGCCCTGCTGGGCGAGCTGATAGGGGAGCGTGCCATCAACCTCGGCGTCGCCGGCTTTGCGCTGGACGGAGCAGCGCGCGACGCCGAGGCGCTGGGTGAGATCGGCATGCCGGTCTTTGCCCGGGCTACTTCGCCGGCAGGTCCCTACAAGGACGGTCCGTTCCGGATGGGCACCGCCATTGCCTTCGGCGGTGTTCCTGTCCTGCCAGGCGACATCATCGTCGGCGACTCCGACGGCGTGGTGGTGGTTCCCCGCGAACAGGCAACCGCCGTCGCCGAAGCAGCGGAGGCCGTCTTCGCGGACGAAACCAATCGCCGGCAAACGATCATTGCGGCACGCTCTTAGCCGCCGCACCTTTCCAAGCAAGAAAGACACCAATTCCATGACAGCATGCACCGTCATTGGCCTCGGCGAAGCCGGCGCCACCTACGCCGCAGCACTTACCGCTGCCGGCCACGCGGTCACCGGGTTCGACCCCGTGGCACCGTCCACCCCCGCCGGCGTCACCCGCGCCGCCACCGCTGCAGCAGCCTGTGAAGGGGCGGATATCGTCCTGGTGATGACCGGAGCCGCAGCTGCCCGCAGTGTTGCCCAGGAGTGCCTGCCGGTCCTGGCCGCCGGCAGCGTCTATGCGGACTTCACCTCCTCATCGCCCGGCGTCATGCAGGAACTCGGGCAGCTGCCCACCCAGGCCGCCTTCGCCGACGTCGCCATCCTTGGCCCGGTCTCCGCGCTGGGGGAGAAGACGCCCCTGATGGTCAGTGGTCCCGGCGCCCAGGCCGTCGCCGCCCTGCTGGAACCCCTGGGCGTCCAGGTGGAAATCGCCGACGGCGGCGCTGGTGCGGCCATGGCGCACAAGCTGCTGCGCAGCGTCCTGATGAAGGGCCTGGCCTCCGTGGTGGTCGAGGCCGTCACGGCCGGCAAGGCGGCAGGGCTCGAGGACTGGATCCGCGCCCAGATTGCCGGGCAGCTTGCCGGCGACGGCCAGGCCGTTATCGACAGGTTCCTCACCGGCACCGCCAAACATGCCGTGCGCCGGTCCAGGGAGATGCAGGACACCGCCAGCTACCTCTCGGACCTTGGCGTCCCTGCAGAGATGACAACCGCTTCCGCCAATGCCTTGGCCCGCATCGGGCAGGTAACGGAACCGGCCTTGCGCTGACCGCCCGGTCGGGCACAATCAGGAACAGGCAACACATGATTTCCACAACAACCGGCATTCCGACGTCAGGAGCAGCAGGATGATCGGCATCTGGGCACTCGGCGCCTATCTGGCCGTCATCCTGCTTTGGACCACTTTGATCAAGCGCAGCGTGGGGGAGGCGATGATCATGGGGTTCCTGGTGATCCTCCCGTTCACCGGCGCGGCCGCGGCGCAAATTGGCTGGTCGGCGCTGTACTCGGCTGCGACAGATGAAATCGTCTACGCCACCATGGCCTTCGTATTCATGGGCTACCTGCTGGACAAAGGCGGCGTCCTGGACCGGCTGATCGACCTGCTCAACTCCCTGATCGGAGGCGTGAAGGGCGGTCCCGCCTGGGTCTCAACGGTGGCGTCCGCAGGCCTGGGTGGCGTGGTCCACAACCAGGCTGCGATCGCCGCGACGGTGGGGTCGGTCACCATCCCCTGGATGGAGAAGTCCCGCCTGGACAAGCCCGCGGCGGCCACCCTTGTGGCAGGCAACGCCGGGATGGGCATCACCTTCCCGTTCAGCGCCTCCATGTTCGTCCTGGTCGGCTCTGCCACGGTAGGGCCCCTGCTGAACATCAACGCACTGGTCCTTCCCCTGCTTTTCGGCGGCCTGTGGTGCTTCCTGCACCGGCTCATCGTCACCTGGCTGCTGATCCGCAAAAGCGGCATGGCACCCCTTGATGCAGCCCACCGAATGTCCGTCAGGGCCGCTCTCGGCCAGGGCTGGGCCACCCTCCTGCTGTTCGTCGTCGTCGCCATCCCGCTGGTCATCACCTCGGGGTTCCTTACGTCGGCGCTCTCGGACTGGACCGGCGGTGACGTCAGCAAGTCCGTCAGCGTGATCGTCTGGATCCCTGTGGTCCTGCTCATCACGGGTGCCCTGCTGGGCCGGAAACAACTGCCGCGCACCGGCCGCGCCTGGGCCGAACTGCTGCAAGGCTCCGCACCGCGCTTCGGAATCGTCGGCGTCACGGTGCTCTTCGCCTTCGCCGGCGCCAACGCGCTCGCCGCCACCGGCCTTCCCAAACAGATGACGGCACTGCTGAACGGCATGAACCTCCCCCTCTGGCTGCTCGCCATCCTGATCGGGCTGATCGTCATCGCCGTGGCGGCCCCGCTGTCCGCAACGGCCACCATGGCCGCCGTCGGTACGGTCGGCGTCGCAGCACTCGTCGCAGCCGGCGTTCCGGCCACCACGGCCGCCGTCGCCGTCCTGGTCTTCTCCTCCTGCGAAGCGGCGGTCCCGCCCGGTGGCGCACCGCTCTATGTCGCCTGCGGCATCGCGGACGTCAACCCCATCAAGACCTTCGCCCGCCTGCTCACCCACTACGCGCTGCCCCTGCTGGTCATCGGCGTGCTGATCATCCTCGGCGTCCTGCCGATCTAAGGAACCACCATGAACACACCCCGCAGGATCACCGGAGCCGTCTTCACCTTCACCCTCGCAGTCCTGCTCATTGGTGGCGTCCTGTTCGTTGCAGGGCAGGCCGTGGGCCTTGTGGCCGGGCAAAACGCCTGGCTCGAGTTCTTCAACAACGTCATCAAGCCGCCCATCTGCATTGCCGCATCGGTGTGCGCGGTGGCCGGCTTCCTGCTCAGCTACAGGCGGCCCCGGAAAGAGGCCGGGCAGAAACAGGAAGCAACCAGCCGATGACTGCACACGGAACATTTCCCACCTTCGCTGAACTCCTGGCGAGGGAGGGCAACCTGACGGGTACATCCTGGGGCCTCTTCCCGGAACCGGAGCGGGGCACGCCGTCCTTCATCACCTCTGGTGCCGTCCTGGAGGCAACGGACTGCATCCGGACCGGCGCCGTGTTCGGCCTGGACTATCCCGCGGATGCCTTTGATCCGGGCATGTCGCTCAAACGCGGGGCACCCCGGCACACCATCTACTCCTCCCATCCCGCCCACCGGGACGACTATCTGGACGGGTACTTCCTGCAGGGGTCGACGCAGATTGACGGGCTCCGGCACCGCCGCGCCGACGACGTTGGGTTCTACAACGGCGTCCCGGACCACCGGGTCGCCGAGGGCACCCCAGAGCTGGGGATCCAGGAATGGGCCGAACACCCCATCGCCGGCCGGGGCATTCTGGTGGACCTCGACGGGTTCCGGAACGGCATGGGGGAGCCTATCGACCACGCAGCCGGGGAACCCCTGGGCCTGGACCTGGTCCACGCGGCCTTGGAGTCCCAGTCCCTGGCGACGCGTCCCGGCGACATCCTTCTGCTCCACACCGGGTGGTGCGAATGGTTCCTCGCGCTGGAGCCGGAGGAGAAGCAGCGGCTTCGTGAGAGCCGGAAGGCAACGGGCGTGGCGCAGTCGCAGGAGTTCGTGGCCTGGGCATGGGACAGCCGGTTTGCCGTGATCGCCGCAGACAACTTTGCCTTCGAATGCCTCCCCGCCGTCCCGGACAGCCCCTACCGGGAGTCCGCGTTCAACGACCACGGCATGATGCACCAGCAGCTCCTGGCCAAGCTCGGCCTGCCCCTGGGCGAGCTGTGGCGGCTCGGCCCGCTGGCCCGGCACATGCGCAGCACCGGCAGGTGGGACGCGTTCACCAGCATCAAACCGCTGAACATCACCGGCGGCACCGGCTCCCCGGCCAACGCCACCGCCATCGTGTGAGCTGAAGGCGGGGTTGCGTCACGCCGGGCAGGTTTTCAGTCGGCGGACGAGGCGGGTCCCCGGGTTTCCGGGGTTTCCCCGCCCCAGGCGGGCCGAAAGCGTGCCGTGAGTGCCGCCGTCGTCCGCCCGAACGATTCCGCTGGCCGGAAGCACGGGTTGCTGCGGACAAGTGCTCTGGGCAGGCTGGATGGATGACGAAGCTGCAGCACGCCGCCAACCACTCGGGCCTCGACGCCGCCGCTGTTGCCTCCGGAATCGAACCGGATCCGGCAGGGGTCATTGCGCTGGACCCGGTGCTCGCAGGGATCTGGGAACTCGCCGCGCCATACCTGAAGGTCCGGGACAACGACGCCCACACGCTGTACGCCTTCGGCCTGGCCCGCGCCCTGCTGGACGCCCACCCGGAAGCCGACGCCGCCGTGGTCCTTCCCGCCATCATGCTGCACGACATCGGCTGGTCACAGGTTCCGCCCGGTGACGTCCTGGCCGCCATTGCGCCGGGCGGCGGCAGGCCGGAACTGGTGCTGCTGCACGAAAAGGAGGGGGCGCGCCTGGCCGCGGACATCCTCGCGGAGTGCCGTTACGACCACACCAGGATCCCCGCCATCCTGGACATCATCGACGGCCACGATTCCCGGCGGGAAGCCCTCTCCATCGAGGACGCCATCGTCAAGGACGCGGACAAGACGTGGCGCCTCAGCCCGCACGGCATCGACACTGTCATGGACTGGTTCGGGCTGGACCGCGGGCAGGCCCTGCGGCTGTGCTCCCAGCGCGTGCACGGCCACCTGTTCACCGCCGAGGCGCAGGCCATGGCGCGGGCGCTGTCAGCCCTGGAATCGGTCACCCTCTGGCCCCAGCGGCAACGCCTGCTTGGCTGACCGGGAAAGCGGCGCGGCCAAGACCCGTTCCCGCGCTTAGACTCTTTCCGGACGCTGCAGGCACCTTGGCCCAGCGCCAGGAGCGAGGAGGCCCCCATGGCCGGCGGCAGCCGCGACCCCGGACGCACCGTGACGTCCAAAGTGCTGTCCATCCTGGAAGCATTCGAAACCTCCCGCGGCGCCCTCAGCCTGACCGACATTGCGGACAAATCCGGGCTGCCGCTCAGCACCGCGCACCGCCTGGTGAACGAACTGACCGACTGGGGATTCCTGTCGCGGGAACCGAACGGCCGCTACCAGCTGGGGATCCGGCTGTGGGAGCTGGCGCAGAACACCGGCCGCCAGCTGCGCGACGCCGCCCACCCCTACATCCAGGACCTGTTCTCGCTCACCGGCGAAACGGCACACCTGGCCATCCGGGCCGGCAACGAAGTCCTGTACATCGACCGGGTCTACGGCTCCAAGCGCGTGCCCCGCGCATCCCGGGTGGGCGGCCGCCTGCCCATGCACGCCACCGCCGTCGGAAAAGTCATCCTGGCGTTCGAAGACGACTGGGTGCGCGACGCCTACCTGCACCGGGACCTGGAGCGCGCCACCGCCCACACCCACATCGACCCGCAGAAATTCACCGCCGAGCTGGTGGACATCCGTGCGCAGGGCTACGCCACCACCCTCGAGGAAGTGCGGCTTGGCTCCTGCTCCATTGCTGTCCCGGTGTTCCATACCGGCCGGATCGGCGCCGCCATCGGCCTGGTGCTGCCCACCGCCCAGGCATCCACCATGACCCGGTACCTTCCCGTCCTCAAGGGCATCTCGGCCCAAATCGAAAAGGCCACCGCGCGGATCCCCTTGGAGACGCTGATCGGCGTCCACAAAGCACCCCGCGGCTGACCCCGATCGCTTCCGTCCAGTGGAACCCGGTGCTGTTCCCGCCCGGTGATGTGGACCACACTGGTCACTAAGAAACCCCCGCCGCCCCCAAGGTGCCGGGCGGAGCCAAGTCACCAGGAGTCAACATGTCATCGTCGACAGAAACGGCTGGCCGCTGTCCTTTCGGGTACGGCGCCGAAGCCCCCGCCGGGCACCACGGCTACGAACCCTTCCAGATGAAGGATCCCTTCACCGCCTACGCAGAGCTCCGGGCCGAGCAGCCCGTGATGTTCGATGAGCGCACCGGCCTGTACGTCGTCTCCCGGTACGACGACATCAAAGCCGTCTTCGAGGACTGGGGAACGTTCTCCAGCGAAAACGCCCAGGCCCCGGTCCGGGAACGCGGACCCGCCGCGAAAAAGATCATGGAAGAGGGCGGCTTCACCGCCTACTCCGGCCTGTCCGCGCGCCGCCCGCCGGAGCACACCCGCATCCGCGCCGTAGTGCAGAAGGCCTTCACGCCCCGCCGCTACAAGGCGCTGGAACCGTTCATCCGGCAGAACGTGGTGGACCTGCTCGAAAAGATGCTGTCCCGCGAAGAGCGCCGCGGGGACCTGGTCAAGGACCTGGCCTACGACGTTCCCACCATCACCATCCTCACCCTGATCGGGGCGGACGTTTCCCAGGTGGACACGTTCAAGCGCTGGTCCGACTCCCGGGCCGCCATGACCTGGGGCGATCTGAGCGACGAGCAGCAGATCCCGCACGCCCACAACCTGGTGGAGTACTGGCAGGAATGCCTGCGCCTGGTCCGGGTGGCCCACGAAGAGGGCGGCGACAACCTCACGGCGGACCTGGTCAAGGCCCAGCAGGACGGCGCCGAGATCTCGGACCATGAAATCGCCTCGGTCCTCTACAGCCTGCTCTTTGCCGGACACGAGACCACCACCACCCTCATCTGCAACGCCCTGCGCGAGCTCCTGGCCCGCCCGGAGCAGTGGCAGCAGCTGGTGGACGATCCCAAGAAAATTCCCGCCGCCATCGACGAGGTCCTCCGCTACGCCGGCTCCATCGTCGGCTGGCGCCGCAAGGCCCTGAAGGACACCGAGGTGGGCGGGGTTCCCATCGAGCAAGGCTCGCAGCTGCTGCTCCTGATGGGCTCGGCCAACCGCGACGAAACCAAGTTCGAGGCCGGGGAGGACTTCGACATCACCCGGCCCAACGCCCGCGAGCACCTCTCCTTCGGGTTCGGCATCCACTACTGCCTGGGCAACATGCTCGCCAAGCTGCAGGCAAAAATCGCTCTCGAGGAAGTGGCCCGGCTCGCCCCCGGCCTGCAGCTCGACGCCCCGGAGGACATCGCCTTCCGCGAAAACCTGTCCTTCCGTGTTCCCGAGACCGTTCCTGTCACTTGGAAGGCCTAAGCACCATGCAAAACAACAAATACGTTCAGTTCTTCGACGGCGGCATCGAGCCAAAGCTTGAAAACCTCGGCGGCAAGGGCGCGTCCCTGGTCACCATGACCTCAGCCGGCATGCCCGTTCCGCCCGGCTTCGTCGTCACCACCGCGCAGTTCGATGCCTTCATGGACGAAGCCGGCATCACGGCGAAGATCCACGAACTGCTCGCTGGGCTGGACCCTGAGGACACCCGGCAGGTGGACCAGGTGTCCGCAGCCATCCGCGAGGACATCTGCTCCCGGCCGGTGCCTGAAAAGCTGCGCAGCCTGACCATCGAGGCCTACGGATCCCTGATGGGACGCTTCGACGCGCCTGTTCCGGTGGCCGTCCGGTCCAGCGCCACCGCGGAGGACCTGCCGGATGCGTCGTTCGCCGGGCAGCAGGACACCTACCTCTGGCTGGACGGCGTCAAGGCCGTCACCGAGCACATCCGCCAGTGCTGGGCTTCGCTCTACACGTCCCGCGCCATCATCTACCGGCTCAAGAACAGCATCCCCAACGAAGGCCTGTCCATGGCAGTGGTGGTGCAGAAGATGGTCAACTCCAAGGTCTCCGGCGTGGCCATCACCATGGATCCCACCAACGGCGACCGGTCCAAGATCACCATTGATTCCTCCTACGGCGTGGGCGAAATGGTGGTGTCCGGCCAAGTCACCCCGGACAACATCGTGCTGGACAAGGTGACCCTCGCCGTCGTCACCGAACACCTGGGCGACAAGCACGCCGAACTGGTCCCCGACTCCGGTGCCAGGCGCCTGGTGGAACGCGAGGTCGACGACGAACGCCGGGGCCGCCGCAGCCTCACCGATGCGGAACTCACCGCCGTCGCCCAGATGGCCAAGCGGGCCGAGAAGCACTACAAGTGCCCCCAGGACATCGAATGGGCCCTCGACGCCGACCTCCCCGACGGTGAAAACCTGCTGCTCCTCCAGTCCCGGCCGGAAACGGTCCACTCCTCCAAGCTGGTGACCGCGCCGCAGCCCGTCGTCACCGGCGGCTACTTCAGCGGACTGAGCACCCCCGCGCTCAAGCCGACCGCCTGACCCGAAACCCAAGGCTTCACCCCACCAAGGCTCACCGCCGAGCCCTCCCGAAAGGACCGCCATGTCCATGAAGTCGTTCCCCAAGCCCTCCGAGCTGCCGGTTCCCGCCGGGGCCGAAGGCTGGGAAAAGATCTACCCCTACTACCTGGTCTTCCAGGACAAGCTCAAGGAGCAGGAGGACGCCAAGTTCTGGTTCTGCGACAGCCAGCACTGGCCCACCGTGTTCAAGCCCTTCGAGACCATCGGCGGCGAATTCGCGGTCAAGTGCCTGGGCCAGTACAACGCCCGGCACCTGATGATCCCCAACGCCAACGGCATCGAGTTCCGCATCCACCTGGGCTACCTCTACATGTCCCCCATTCCCGTCCCGGAGGACCAGATCGCCGCCCGCGTGCCACTGTTCGAGCAGCGCGTCGGCCACTACTTCCAGAACTGGGAGCAGCTCCTCAAGGACTGGCACGTCAAGGTCAAGGGCACCATCGACGAGATGGAAACCATCTCCTTCCCCAGGCTTCCGGACATGGTCCCCATGGAGGACATCACCTCCGGCAAGGGCAAGGACGGCTCCGAGAAGCTCCTGGAAAGCTACGACCGCCTCATCCAGCTGGCCTACCAGAACTGGCAATACCACTTCGAGTTCCTGAACCTGGGCTACATCGCCTACCTGGACTTCTTCAACTTCTGCAAGCAGGTCTTCCCCAACATCCCGGACCAGTCCATCGCCAGCATGGTCCAGGGCGTGGACATGGAACTGTTCCGCCCCGATGACGAGCTCAAGCAGCTCGCCAAGCTCGCCGTCGAACTGGGCCTCCAACCGCACTTTGGAAACACGGACGACGTCGAAGCTACTTTGGGTGCCATCGCCGCCGCCCCGGGCGGGGACCGCTGGCTGGCCCAGTACGAAGGTGCCAAGCACCCGTGGTTCAACTTCACCGTGGGCAACGGCTTCTACGGCCACGACAAGTACTGGAACGTGAACCAGGAAATCCCGCTGGGCTACATCGCCGACTACATCCGGCGCGTGGACGAAGGCCAGGAAATCATGCGTCCCGTCGACGCCCTGATCACCGAACGCGACCGCATCATCGAGGAATACCGTGACCTCCTCGAAGGCGACAACCAGGCAGTCTTCGACGCCAAGCGCGGCCTCGCCGCCACCGCCTACCCCTACGTGGAGAACCACAACTTCTACATCGAGCACTGGACCATGGGCGTCTTCTGGCGCAAGATCCGCGAACTCTCCCGCATGATGCACGCCGAAGGTTTCTGGACCCAACCGGACGATCTGCTCTACTTGGGCCGCAACGAGGTCCGCGATGCCCTCTTCGACCTCGTCACCGGCTGGGGCGTCGGGGCCAAGCCCATCGGCCCCGACTACTGGCCCGAGGAGATCGAACGCCGCCGCGGCATCGTGGACGCCCTCAAGACCGCCCGCCCCGCGCCCGCCCTGAACACCCCGCCGGCCTCCATCACCGAACCCTTCACCCGGATGCTCTGGGGCATCACCACCGAACAGGTCCAGCAGTGGCTGGGAGCCGGTGAAGAAGTGGAAGGCGGCGGACTCCGCGGCATGGCCGCCTCACCCGGCGTGGTGGAAGGCCTGGCCCGCGTGGTCACCGACGCCGACCAGCTCTCCGAAGTCCAGCAGGGCGAGATCCTGGTGGCCACGGTGACGGCACCCTCCTGGGGACCCATCTTCGGCAAGATCAGCGCAACGGTCACGGACATCGGCGGCATGATGAGCCACGCCGCGATCGTGTGCCGCGAATACGGCCTGCCGGCCGTCACCGGAACGGGCTCCGGGTCAACCACCATCAAGACCGGGCAGCGGCTGCGTGTGGACGGCACCAAGGGCACGGTCCGGATCCTGGACGCCGAGGACGACCTTGTGGTTGCCGGCCCCGGCGCCCACAGTCACAGCCATGTCTGATCTGGACATGCCCTCGGGAGAATATTCCACTGAGGGCATGAATGAAAGAACGGTCCTCATCACGGGAGCCGCCGGTGGGCTGGGAAGGGCGTTCGCGCTCGGCTTTGCCGGCCGCGGATACCGGGTGGCGGTGGCCGACATCAACCTCGAAGGTGCCGAACAGACCGCCAAGCTGGTCCGCGAGGCCGGCGCCGGCGCCGGCGCCGCAGCCTTCGCCGCCGACGTGACCGATGTGGACTCCACGGAGCAGCTCGCGAAAAGCTGCGCGGAGTTCGGGAACGGCCGTATCGACGTCGTCCTCAACAACGCCGCCGTCTACGCGGGGGTGACCCGCAGCCGCTTCGAGGACATCGATCCGGCCGAATGGGACCTGGTGATGAACGTCAACCTCAAAGGCCCCTGGCTGGTGACCCGCGCCGCCAGCCCCTACCTGGCCGAGGGCGGGCGCGTCATCAACCTCTCCAGCGCCACGATCTTCAGCGGCTCCGAACAATGGGCGCACTACGTCGCCTCCAAGGGCGGCGTGGTGGCCCTCACCCGGGTCATGGCCAAGGAACTGGGCCGGCGTGGGATCACGGTGAACGCCATCGCCCCGGGGTTCACTCTCACCGAAGCCAGCTACGGGCTCATGGAAAACGCCGAGAACTACGGCGTGGACCGCGGGGCCATCAAACGCGCCAGCCAGCCCGAGGACATCGTGGGCGCCGCCCTGTTCCTCGCCGGGCCGGACAGCTCCTACTACACCGGCCAGACCATGGTGGTGGACGGCGGCCGGCAGTTCATCTGACCGGCCACCCCCGCCACCATCGAAACCAACTTCAACCAAGGAGGACCACAATGCCAACGGTTCACTTCACCGACGCAGAAGGCACCGTCCGGGACGTCGAAGGCAACGCAGGCGATTCGGTCATGGAAACCGCGGTGCGCAACGGCGTCCCCGGCATCGTGGCCGAATGCGGCGGCTCGCTGTCCTGCGCCACCTGCCACGTCTTCGTCCGCGAGGACTGTGCCTCGCAGTTGCCCCCTATGGAGGACATGGAGGACGAGATGCTCTACGGCACCGCCGTGGACCGCGAGGACAACTCCCGGCTGTCCTGCCAGCTCCGCCTGACGGAAGAGCTCGAACTCTTCGTCACCACCCCCGAAACCCAGGTGTAGCCATGGGAACGCAGGCAGTGGAGCAGGAAACCGAAACGGCCACGGTTCCTACCCGGACCGGGCTCCTGATCATCGGCGCCAGCCAGTCCGGCGTGCAACTGGCGGTATCGCTCCGGGCGCTGGGATTCGACGAACACATCACCCTCCTGGGGGACGAGGACCACCGCCCGTACCAGCGGCCGGCCCTGTCCAAGGAGTTCCTGCAGGGCACCGTGGAAAGCGAATCCCTCATCTTCCGGTCCAATGACTACTGGGCCGAGCACAACGTGGACCTGGTCAAAGGCGAATATATCGTCCGGATCGACAAGGAACCGGACGGCTCCGGAGTGGCGCACGCCTCCTCCGGCCGGGAGTTTCCGTTCAAGCGGCTGGCCCTCACCGTGGGAGCCCGCGCCCGGAACCTGGAAATCGAGGGCAGCGGCCTGGACGGCGTGCTCTACCTCCGCAACGCCGACGACGCCCTGGCGCTGAAGGCCAAGGTGGGCGACGCCACGGATGTGGTGGTGATCGGCGGCGGATTCATCGGCCTCGAGGCCGCGTCCAGCCTGCAGAAGATGGGAAAGAATGTCACCGTGCTCGAGTTCGGCCCCCGCCTGGTGGGCCGGGCCGTGGGGGAGGAGACCGCCGAATACTTCCTGCAGGCCCACCGGTCCCGCGGACTGGACATCCGCCTCAACACCAGTGCGGCGCGCTTCACCGCAGACGACGGCGGCACGCGCGTTGCCGCCGTCGAACTCCAGGACGGGACGGTCCTGCCGGCACAGATCGTCCTGATCGGCATCGGCGTCATTCCCAACACCCAGCTGGCGGAACAGCTGGGCCTGGCCGTGGACAACGGCGTGGTGGTGGACCGGTTCGCGCTGGCCTCCGACGGCACCACGGTGGCTGTGGGGGACGTCGCCAACATGCCCAACCCCGTTCCCGGCTCCGAGCCCGGGGAACGGATCCGGCTGGAAAGCGTCAACAACGCCATCGAGCACGCCAAAGTGGCCGCGTATTCGCTGACCGGACGGCG